>Ga0307318_10000014_pt1 | contig 57657 bp, 59 predicted proteins | sample ER_DNA_367_FD_194500 | JGI IMG/M metagenome (GOLD analysis project Ga0307318, IMG submission 194500) | Bulk soil microbial communities from the East River watershed near Crested Butte, Colorado, United States - ER_DNA_367 | ecosystem: Environmental > Terrestrial > Soil > Floodplain | place...
GATGTCCATCCCGAGCTCGGGATCCTCGACCTGCCGAAGGGCCTCGACGACGTCGTCGCGGGTGGTGGTGTCACTCATGGAACCAGCGTACCCAACGGCCACACCGGCACAGCCGGCCTCTCTTTTTAGAACCCCGGGAGCCGAACCTCTTCCCGGCGTTCGCGCTGGAAGAAGTGGATCCCTTCCACGAAGCGAACCCAGTTGCAGCGGGTGCACATCACGAGCGTGTGCGTCCAGGCGCTGTCCGCGCGGAACCGCACGCCGCGGAGGAGGTCGCTGTTCGAGACGCCGGTCGCCGCGACGATCGCCTGCTTGGGGGCGAGATCATCGGTGGTGAAGACCTGCTCCACGTCCTCGATGCCGTACTCGCGCGCCTGGTCGATCTCGCGCCGCGAGATCGGCCAGAGCTGCGCCTGGAGGTCGCCGCCGAGGCAGCGGAGGGCTGCCGCGGCGAGCACGGCCTGACGGGTGCCGCCGATGCCGATCGCAAGGTGGTCGTTCGTGCCGCGGATCGCGGCCGAAACGGAGGCGGTGACGTCCCCATCCTGGATCAGCTTGATGCGGGCGCCGGCGGCGCGGATCTCTTCGACGAGATCGTGGTGCCGCGGGCGCTCGAGGACGATCGTCGTGATGTCTCCGACGCGCCGCCCGAAGGCATCGGCGATCGCCTGGATGTTCTCGGCCACCGGCCGGCGCAGGTCGATCTTCCCCCGGGCGACTGGCCCAACCGCCATCTTCCGCATGTACATGTCGGGCAGCGTCTGGAGCGAGCCCGGCTCGCCGACGGCGATCATCGACATCGCTCCGCTGCCGCCCCGGGCGACGATGCTGCTGCCCTCGAGCGGATCGACGGCGAGGTCGACCGTCTCGCCCCCGCTCCCGATCCGGTCGCCGGTCTGGAGGAGCTCGGTCTCCCCAGCTCCCCCGATCACGATCTTGCCGTCGATCGGCAGCGCGTCGAGCTCGCCGCGCATGCCCGAGGCGGCGGCCTCCTGCGCCGCCTGCTCGTCCGCCCGCCCGAGCCAGCGAGCCCCGGCGAGAGCGGCCCGCTCCGTCGTCCGCGCGTAGCTCTCGCAGAGGCAGCGATGGCCGGCGCCGCCGTAGGGGTCGACTCGGCGCTCCTCTGCGGCGACGTCCGTCACGCCTTCACCTCGTGGAGGTCGTCCGCGGCGGACAGGACGAGCTCCATCACCGCGCCGATCGCCTTCTCGCGGTCGCCGTTGTCGATCACCGGCACCCTGGCGACCTCGGCCCGCTCGACGATGTAGTCCTGGAGGTAGCGGATGTCACCGATGTGCTCGATGTACCTTTCGAGCGGGCGGACGCCGTCGGAGGACATGTCCCGGATCCAGAAGTGGCCCGCGTGGGTCTTTTCGTCGTCGATCGCAAGCACGCACTCGACCACGAGGGCGTCCTCGATCTCGCGCGGGAGCATCCCCGGGACGAGGTGGACGCCCTCGAGCACCATCGACCAGCCCTCCTCGAGCGATCGGTCGATCGCCGCCTGGACGCCGACCAGCACATGGCGCGTCTGCTCGAGGAAGCCGTGCAGCAGCGGATCGACCTCCTCCTCCTGGGCGCTCGGCAGCGCGGAGCCCGCGTCGAAGCTCGAGGTGTGGATCGCGGGCAGGAACTCCTGTGTGAAGAGCGCGCGCATCGTCTGCCGGACGAAGTCGGTCGACGTCACCCGCGTGATCCCGAGGCGGTACGCGATCTCCGTCGCCACCGTCGACTTGCCCGTGCCGGTCGCTCCGCCGATCAGGATGATCAGCGGGACGTCGAGCTCCTGGAGCTCGTCGTATCGACGCAGGTGCCGCATCGCGCGGTTCCCGTCCCGCTCGCCGAGGACGACCAGCGCGAGCTCCTCCAGCCGGTTCACGTCGACGATGTGCTTGCCGCTGTCCGCCAGGTCCTTCTCCACCGCCCGCGCGAGCTCGACCGCCCGCTCGGCGGTCACGCCCGACCGCATCAGGGCCCGGGCCATCAGTCCCTTCGAGTACGGCTGCTCGTCGCTCCCGAGCGGGAGCGGGTCGCTGTAGCGGCGCTCGGGCATCAGGCAACCGCCTCGGTCGCCGAGGAGACGGCACCCGAAGCCAGCTCGCGCAGCAGCTCATCGAGCTCCGGCTGACCCTCGAGCGGCACGACCTCGTTGTCCGCGAAGACGATCTCGATTCCGGCGGCCTCTGCCGCCTCGCAGACGACGTCGATCGCCGCGGCCTTGATCTCGACCAGGAAGACGTCGGCGTCGGCCGACTCGACGTCGCCGCGCAGCGCCGCGCGGTCCGAGAGGTTGCAGGAGACAGTCACCTCCGCGGCGCCGTGCACCTCCCTCAGGTGCTCCGCGAGGCGGTCTACGGCGGGCGGAACAGCGGTCGTGAAGAACGCGACGCGCCTGCCGGCGATCGGCGCGACGGGCCGCGGCCGGAGCACGGTCGCCACGAGCGGGACGTCGTGCACGCCGCGGATGGCGGCGGCGACCGCCTCCCACCCCGAGCCCTCCTCGGCCATCGTGAGCACGAGCAGGTCGGAGATCAGGATCCGGTAGGCGTTCAGGTAGCCCGCGACGAGCTCGGGATCCTGGTGGCCGCCCGCCACGAGGATTCGGCCGTCGGCGGCGACGGGCGGAATTGCCGCGCCGCTGCCGTCGAAGAGGACGAGCTCCGGCTCGCGCGCAAGCGCCTTCCGCATCCCCTCGACGACGTTGCTCGTCCAGGTGGCCCCCGCCAGCCCGCCGCCTGCCCGCCGGCACCCGATCGTGGGCACGCCGGCGAGCGCGGCCGTCTCGAGATAGTCCGAGGCGGCATGCGAGCCCTCACGGGAGAGCGCGAGCAGATCCTGGACTGTCGGCCTGACGGAGGCGACCTGCGGCTCCGCCGGACCACCTCGCCCCATCGACACGACCACGAGGTCGTGCTCCCGGGCGAGGAGCCGGGCCGCGTAGCCCGTCACGGCCGTCTTCCCCATCCGCTTCCCGGTGCCGATCACCGCCAGCGACGGACGCGCGAAGGCCTCGAGCTCGGGCGGACGGAGCGAGAAGTCGGCGCCCTCGTACGCGACGCCGCTCGCCAGGACGCGGCTCGCAAGCCGAAACCGCTCGCGAGGGCCGAGCACGGGCTCGTCCGAGAGGTCGACGACAACCTCGGGCTCGAACCGCGCCAGGGCCTCCTCCAGGTCGTGGACGACGGGAACGCCGTACTCGTCGCCGCCGCGGAGCTTCTCCGTCCCGCCGACGAGCAGGGCGCCGACGACCTCGTACGGCACCTCCGCGAGGGCGTCGCGCACCACCGGGGCGTAGTGCTCGCCGTCGATCAGCGCCAGGGCGCGCCTCATGCCTCTGGCCGCCTTCGGCTCCCGCCCGGCGGAGCCGGGCTCCGCCGAACGCTGACCACGCTGGCGGCAGGATGCTGCGCCCGCGGCGCTTGTCCGTGCCAGGATGCACTGTCCAGCGCGCCGCGGGCTTGCCTCCTTTGCCAGCGTCGCCCCAGAGACATGAGGAAGGTCACCGCGTCGTCACCTCGCGCTCGATCCGGCCGGTGTACTTCTCGAAGGCGCGGGTCTCGAGCGAGAACTGGATGATGCGCTCCTGCCCGTGGAAGGGGTACTTCCGCCACACATCCACATGGCTGCCCCCGGAGACCTCGACGACGTTGTAACAGGGCCGCGTGTTCCCCCGGAGCCGGAGCGAAGAGACCGTTCCGGTGTTCACGACGAACATCTCCTCGAGCTTCCAGGCATAGGGGACGTGCTTGTGCCCGGAGAGGACGAGATCGACGCCCGCACGCTGGAGGCACTCGATCACGTCGCCGGCGTCGTAGACCACGTTCCGCTCCCGGCCGGTGCCGGGGACGGGCAGCAGATGGTGGTGCATGACGAAGATCCGGAAGTCGGCCGGCTCCGAGAACTGCTCCTCGATCCAGGAGTAGCGGCCGCGGCCGATCTGGCCGTGGTCGAGGTCGGGCTCGCTCGAGTCGACAGCGACCACGCTGACACCGTCCACGTGGACCACCGAGTGACGATCGCCGAACAGCTCCTCGAAGTGGATGTACCCGACGTTCCGCGAGTCGTGGTTCCCCGGGATCACCACGATCCGCTCGCAGTGGATGCGATCGAGGTACTCGCGGGCCGACAGATACTCCTGCTTGAACCCGAAGGTGGTCAGGTCACCTGAGCAGACGACCACGTTCGGCTCGAGCTCGTTGATCTCGGAGATCGCGCGTTCCATCAGGCTCGGCACGAAATTCGGGTCCCCGCAATGGATGTCCGAGAGGTGCGCGATGGTGAAGTTGCCGTTCCCACCGACCATGCTCCGAAGTGTAGGCCGTCCGGGCTCGCGGGTACCCTCTCGGTGGGTGGCGGAAAAAGTCCCGCATTTCCAGGCATATCAGGGGGAGGGCGAACCACGGTTCGCCAGCCCCGCCGAGCTCGAGTGCGCGAAGCTCTTCGACTACTACGGCATCCCGTGGGCCTACGAGCCCCGGACGTTCGTCCTCGAGGAGGACGAGGAAGGCCGCATCGTCGAGGCGTTCACGCCCGATTTCTTCCTGCCCGAGCAGAACCTCTACCTCGAGCTGACGGTGATGAAGCAGTCGCTCGTCACGCGCAAGAACCGCAAGCTCCGCAAGCTGCGGGCGCGCTACCCGGACGTCAACATCAAGCTCTTCTACCGGCGCGACCTCGAGCGCCTGGCCCAGCGATACAGACTCGACCTCGCTTCCTAGCCGACCCGCTCGACCAGCGGGTCGGAGACGTGTACCTCTCGGCGGAGGAGATCAAGGCCAGGGTGGGAGAGCTCGGCGCGCAGATCGCCGCCGACTACGACGGGCTCGAGCCCGTCCTCGTCGCCTCGCTGAAGACGGCGGTCGTCTTCGTGGCCGACCTTTCGCGCGCCGTCCCGATCCACCACACGCTCGACTTCCTCGCACTCGCGCCGTACGACGGGAACGGCGGCGGCGGGAAGCAGGTGCGGCTGCTCAAGGACCTGAACACGAGCATCAACGGCCGCCACGTCCTCCTCGTCGAGGACATCGTCGATACGGGGCTCACGCTCAACTACCTCGTGAAGACCCTGCTGCTCCGCGAGCCCGCCTCACTGGCCGCCGTGACGCTGCTCGACCGCCCCTACCGGCGGCTCTGCGAGGACGTCCCGGTGCGGTACGTAGGCTTCACGGTGCCGGACGAGTTCTTCGTCGGCTACGGGTTCGACCTGGACGAGCGGTACCGAAACCTGCCGGACCTACGGCTCGTGAACGGCGCCTGACATACGACCGGCCGCCCCGTGGGGGGACGGCCGGCGCCGTCGGGAGACGACATGCCGCAAAGCAGAAGCGCGCGAAGCTTGCGGGGCCTTGATGATACGTGCATCCGTTGCAAATTGGGACGCTACGTTCTCAGAGATAGCCGAGCGGGTCTACAGGCGAGCCGTTCACCCGGACCTCGAAATGCACGTGCGGCCCGAAGCAGTGGCCCGTACACCCCACGTAGCCGATCACCTGGCCCTGCGAGACTGACCCGCCTCCGACCGCGAAGCTCGACTGGTGCCCGTAGGCGGTGGCGAGCCCGCCGCCGTGGTCGATGATGATCAGGTTGCCGTAGCCGCCCATCCAGCCGGCGTAGATCACCGTCCCCGAGGCGGCTGCGACGATCGGCGTGCCGTAGCCGGCGCCGATGTCGATGCCCTCGTGCATCCGCCCCCAGCGCCAGCCGAACGGGCTGACGACCGGGCCGTTGACGGGCCAGATCAGGCCGCTCGCCGACGGAGTCGAGTCCGCGGCGGCGGAGGAGTAGGTCGGCGCCGAGGCCTGCGCGGAGCGGATCTGCGCCGCCAGGTTCGCGCTCTGGGCCTGGAGCGCGGCCGCCTCGCTGGCGAACTGGGCTGCGTCGGAGTGTGTGTCGGCCAGGCTCGCCCGCTTCTCGCGCCGAGCCGCCGAGAGCCCCGTCTGCTGCGCGACGAGCTGGTCACGCAGCGACCGCGCCTGGTCGGTGCGGATCTGGACGACGCGGGTGACGGCTGCGACCCGCGCCTTCGTCCTGCCCGTGCGCGTCTTGAGCTCGCGCATGTGGTCGCGGGCACCCGTGACGTGCTTGACGATGCTCCGATCCTGCGAGGCGATCGACTCGACGTAGTCGAGCTGGTCGAGCACCTCCGTGAAGCTCTGCGTCTCGATCAGGACGTCCAGAGTCGACGGCTCCCCGCCCTCGTAGATCGCGACCATCCGGTCGCCCAGGCGCTTGACCGAGACGTCGTACTGTCGCCGGAGGAACGCGAGGCGCTCGGACTGGATCTTGTAGAGCTCCGTGATCGCGTCGAGCTTGCGCTGGTGGAGCGCGAGGTCGTCCTCCAGGACGGCGAGACGGCTGGAGACGTCGCCGACCTGCGACTCGAGGGACTGGATCTTCTGCGACACCGAGGCGATCTCGGCGCTCAATGCAGACTCCCGCTCGCGCGCCTGCGCCAGCTTCGCCTGCACGTCCGAGAGCCGATCGTCGACGCCCTGCTTGCGGTCGGACAGCGCGCCCGCAGCGGGCGCCGCCGCGACGAGGACGAGCAGGACGAAGCAGCAGACGACGCGTCTAGCCATAGGACCGAGTTCGCGGACCGGGGAGCGCTCCCTCCCGCGGCGTGGAATCCTAGCGATCCGGTCGGCCGGCGGGAAGAGAACTGTCCGAAAATCGCTGCTCCGAGGGCGGTTCCGCCGTCCGATCAGGCAACGAACCTCCGTTCGCGAGCGATTGCGCCGCGCGGCGCCGGAGGGGCTGGACGAGGGCGCGATAGTCCTCGTCGGTGATCTTCCCCGTGCGGTGGTCGAACTCGAGCTCCTTCAGCTCGGCGAGCGCGCGATCGCGCTCCTCGGCCGCCACGAGGTCCTGCGGACGCGGCTCCGGCGGCGCCGGCGGATCGCCGGTGCGGAGGAACGGCGCGGCCACGAAGACGACAGCGACCGCCGCGAGCAGCGCCCCGAGCAGGAGCTCGATGCTCATGCCCGGGCGATCGCCTCACGTCCGCCGTAGCGGACGGCGAGCCGCCGCTGCTCGCGCGCATCGGGCCAGAGCGCGATCAGCGAGCCGGCGAGGAACACGAAGCCCGCGATCCAGATCAGGTTGACGAGCGGCTTCACGAGCACCTTGAGGAAGACCGAACGCGGTCCGATCTGCTCGGCGATCAGGAACAGATCCTCCCCGTTCAAGCGGTCGGAGCGGATCGCCGCCTCGTTCGAGACCTGCTGCTCCGCCGGGTAGCTGTTCTTGCCGGGCTGCATCGTCCCGAGGCTCTCGCCGCCGCGTTCGACGTCGACGAGCGCGCGGAGCTCCGTCGCGTTCGCCGCGCGCTCGGTCGTCGCACCGCGGTAGGTGAGCGTGTAGTCGCCGATCGCCATCGACTCGCCGGCGCGGAGGCGCTGCTCCTTCGTCGTGTCGTAGGCGCTCGAGCCGATCACGCCGATTGCGAGCAGGACGATCGCCGCGTGGACGACGTAGCCGCCGTACCGCCGGCGGTTCCGGCCGACGAGCTGCGCGAAGGCCGAGGCCCAGGAGTCGCCCGAGATGGCGCGTCGCGCTCGGGTCCCGCGCGCGAACTCGAGACCGATCGAGGCGAGGACGAACGCGCAGAACGTGTAGCCGACGAGGCCCGGGATCGAGGAGCCGGCGCCCAGCACGACCAGAACGAGGCCCGTCGCGACGGCGATCGCCAGCGGCCAGGCGAAGACCCGGCCGAGGCCGCGCACCGAGGCGCGCCGCCAGGCGATCAGCGGCCCGATCCCCATCAACACGAGCAGGGGCAGGCCGAACGCCTTCAGGAAGAAGTTGTAGTACGGCGGTCCGACCGTCACCGGCTCGCCGCGGAGCGCATCCGTCAGGATCGGATAGGCGACGCCCCAGAGGATCGTCAGGCAGAAGGCGACGAGGAGCAGGTTGTTGTAGAGGAACGTCGCCTCGCGCGAGACCGGCGACTCGAGCCGCGTCTTCGCGCGCAGGAGCGGCAGCCGGGAGACGATCAGCGCCGTCGAGCCCGCCACGACGACCGCGATGAATCCGAGAAACCAGGGGCCGATCGAGCTCTCCGTGAAGGAGTGGATCGAGCTGAGGATCCCCGACCGCGTCAGGAAAGTGCCGAAGAGCGCCAGCGCGAAGGCTCCGACGACCAACAGAACGTTCCAGATCTTCAGCATCCCGCGCTTCTCCTGGATCATCACGGAGTGCAGGAAGGCTGTCGCGGCCAGCCAGGGCATCAGCGCGGCGTTTTCCACCGGATCCCACGCGAAGTACCCGCCCCACCCCACCTCGACGTACGCCCAGTGAGCGCCGAGGAGCTGGCCGAAGCCGAGGAACGTCCAGGCGACGAGCGTCCAACGCCGCGTGACGACGATCCAGAGCTCGTCGGAGCGGCGCGCGGCGAGGGCGCCCATCGCGAACGCGAACGGGATCGTCAGGCCGACGAACCCGAGGTAGAGCATCGGCGGGTGTACGAGCATGTACGGGTTCTGGAGGCTCGGGTTGAGGCCCTGGCCGTCGCCCGGGGCCACCTGGGTCGCGAACGGCGTGGAAACGACCACGAGCATGAACGCAAAGAAGACCGTGACACCGCCGAGGATCGGCACCGTCCATGGGAGCAGGCTCCGGGCCGAGCGACGGCCGAGCAGGACGGCGACGCTCGAGAACCCGGTCAGAATCAGGAGCCAGAGGAGGAGCGACCCTTCCTGGCCGCCCCAGAACGAGGAGAACGTGTACGCCGTCGGCAGCTCGCGGCTCGTGTGCTGCCAGACGTAGGTGAAGCTGAAGTCCTTGCGGAGGAGCGCGGTGAGCAGGACGACCGAGGCGACCGCGGCGCCGAGGAAGGCAGCGAGGATCGCGTTCTGGGCGGACTCCTGGAGGCGCCGCCGCCCGGTCCAGGCGGCATAGGCGCCGGCGGCGACGGCGTAGAGCGCCGCGCCGAGGCAGACGATGAGCGCGGCCCGCCCGAGCTCAGGCATCTAGCTCTTCTTGGCGGGGGTGTACTTCGAGGGACACTTCGTGACGAGCGTCCCTGGGATCCCGACAAAGGTCGCGCCGCGGAGGCGGCCGCGGAGGGAGACGTCACGCCCGGTGCGGAACATCTCCGGCACCGACCCCTTGTACGTCACGAGGACGCCGCTCGCCGACCCCTTCACGTCGCGAAGCTGGAACCGGAGGCCGCTGCCGCGGGCGTCGCCGCGGACGGGGCCGGTCACCTTCCCGACGAGCGTGACCTCTCTGGTATGGCCCTTCAGCTGGCTCGGCTTGACCTGCGGCGTCCCGCCGGCGAGCGCCGTGTAGACGAGGAAGATCGCGAGCATCGCCGCCACGCCGAGCGCGATGACGAGGCGGGCTGGGCTGGCACGGCGCGCCACGCCGAAAAGTGTAGCCCTGAGGCTGGGAGCGTTTGGCGTGGTGCCGCTCGTCGCAGGGCTGCGATGGTCGTTCCGAGGCAAGGACGCAGGGAGCGGCCCTCAGCTGTGCCGCGTTGAACGCTCCCAGGAGGGCTTAGGAGGGTTCGGGTGCCGGCGCGGGTCGCCTGGCGGGGATGCGGTAGCCGTGTTCGTGGCAGAGCGAGCCCGGCTCGTCCTCCGTCAGCGCGTCGCAGTACCCCTTGCCGTACGCGGCGCGCATGAACGCGGCCACGATCTCCAGATTCCACTCCGAGACATCGGCCGCCTCGCGCCAGAGATCGGTCAGGCGAAGGTCGATGTCGAGCTCGAGCAGGTCGATGCGGGATGGGCGCTTGGACATGAGAAAAGCGTAGGATCGGGGTCGGACGACGTTACGCGTCCAACACGACGTCGCGTGCGACGTGCTGGAAAAAGCGGGCCTCCTCAGGCTCGAGACCTCCGGTGAACGCGTTCCCGGTGGGGTCTCGGCCCGTCAGGACGGCGTAGAAGACACACGCGCCGAGATAGGCGCCGCGCTTGCCGGGATGGCGGCCGTCGCGATACCAGAGGTCGATGCCCGGCCGGTGCTCGACCGCCGCCTCCCAGGCGATGCCCACCGGTGCGACCTTCCCGCCGAGCCTGCGCGCGAGCTGCTCGGTGTTGTCGGCGATTCGCTCCTGCAGCTCGGTGTACGTCTCGCCCTCCCGCCCGTTCTTGCTGTCCCAGGGCATGAACAGTACGATCCGCGCACCGCCCGCTCGTGCCGCGATCGCCGTCGCGTAGCGGTCCGTCGTCTCGCTGCGGTGCTGCTGTGATCGCGCCAGCTCGTAACCGTGTTCCTGGAGGACGACGACGTCCCAGGGAACCTCACCTAGCAGGCGCTCGAGCCCTGCGTCCCTGGCCGCTTTGCTCAGGCGCCAGTTCGGGGCCGTGTACTGGACGGCGAAGATCTTCTTCGGCGACGAGTCCGCCTCGGAGAGCTGGCGCACTCGCCTCGGGATCGAGTTGTAGAACGTGAAGCTGTTCCCGACGAAGAGGACGCGGAGACCCGGCCGACTGCTCCGTGCAAGCGCGAGATCGCCCTCCGCCTTTGGACCGAGTGGGTTCGGGAGCACGCCGGCCTGGACTGCGCCGATGTAGAGGACGACGCCGACGATTACCGCGAGCAGGAGCCGGCAGAGCTTGACCAGAACCCGGGCTGTGAACGCCATGGGCGGCTGATCGACCGGATGCGCCGAGACCGTTAGCGTTGCCGTCATGGGTGAGGTTCGGTTCGGCCCGGCGCGCGTTCCGTCGCGCGAATCGCCCGAGGCGGCGATCGAGCTCCTGCTCGAGCGCGGCTACACGGCCAACGAGATCGACTTCGAAGGCAAGTTCTGGATGCACTACCCGTGGGCCGAGCGCTTCGGCGAGCTCGCGCGGGAGCACGGGATCGCGCTGTCGGTCCACGCGCCGATCGCCGGCTTCGTCGGCCACGCCGAGCGCGGCAAGAAGCTGAACATGGCGATCGGCATGCTCGACCACTCGGCCGGGATCGCAGTCTCCGCCGGCGCCGAGCTCGTCGTCTTCCACCCCGGCTTCCTGCTCGGCCGGGAGCGGGAGCAGGCGCTCGACGACGTCGTCGAGCAGGCCGGAGAGCTGCGGGAGCGGCTGGAGAAGAAGGGTCGCGGGGTCCCGTTCGGCGTCGAGGTGATGGGCCGGGTTCGCGAGCTGGGGACGATCGACGACGTGCTGGAGATCGCGGAGCGCGTGGACTGGATTCGCCCCGTGCTCGACTTCGCCCACATGCACGCCACCTCGGACGGTGAGTTCACCGAGGCGGAGCGCTTCGCCGGGGTCCTGGCGCGTGCCGACGCGGTGATCGAGCCAGGCGCGCCGTTCCACATCCATTTCTCGGACATCGCCTATGCGAACCGCAACGAGACGAAACACCTCTCTTACGGGGAGGGCACCTTGCGAGCCGAGCCGCTGGCTGAGGCGCTCACGCGGTTCGACCGTCCGGCGACCGTGATCAGCGAATCGCCCGACGAGGAGTCACATCAGGCGATCCGTGCTGGGCTCACGGCGCCCGCAGGGCGTCGCTCTTAGCCGTCTCGTCAGACGATGCCGGCCGCGGCCTCTTCGGGCATCGCGTCCGTGCGCAGCTCGGTCAGGCGCCGCTGGAACTCGACCGCCTCCCCGACACGCTGCCGCCCGATCAAGAACTCGATGATCGCCTCCAGCGGGTCGGCGAGGAACCGCGTGTACTCGCTTCGCTCGAGCGTCTCGATCGACTCGCGGAGCAGCGCCTCGGCCTCGTCGTCGCGTCCCTGGTGCGCACGGATCAGCGCGAGTGACCTCTTCGTCGACGCCTGCGAGCTGACGTCTTGCGGGCCGACCGTCTCGATCGCTCGCAGCGCGTACATCTCGGCCTCGTCCACCTTGTCTTGCCCAAGCAGGACCTCGGCCAGGAACCGCTGCACCTCGCAGAGCGTCCCGCGATCTTCGAGCGGCTTGAGGATGCGGATCGCCTCCCGCCCGAGCTTCTCCGCCTCGGCGAGGTCGCCCTGTTGCTGCCGGATCGTCCCGATCCGCAGCATCGTCCGCGCCACGTTCGTCGCCGAGCCGACCTCGGTAAACAGGTCGAGTGCACGCTGGTACTCGGCGAGCGCCTCGTCGTTCCGATCCCGCCAGGAATGGAGCTCGCCGGCTTGCTGGAACGCCTTCGCCTTTGTGTTCAGAGACCCGCTCTCCTCCGCCAGGGCCTGCGCCCGGGCGATCAGCGGCTCGGCGCGGCTGTCCTCCTGCCGGGAGGTGTAGATCCCGGCCAGCGAGAGCAGCGCAGCGGCTTCGAGGTCCGGTCGCTCGAGGCGGCGGGAGAGCTCCAGCGCCTGCTCGGCGTAACCCTCGGACTCCGTCAGCCGTCCGCGCCACCAGGCGACGGTCTCGAGCACCTGGAGCGCGTCGACGCGAGCCTCGTCCGTGTCGGCGACCTCGAGGGCCTTCTTGCCCAGCTGTTCAGCACGGCTCACGTCCGCCTCGCGCAGCAGGGTTGCCTCGGCGAGCGCGGTCAGCGCCCGCGCCTCGAGATGCCGGTCGCCGGCCTCGCGTGCCTCCGTCAGCACCTGCTCCATCTCGGGCGACACGACCGGGAAGTCGTGCATCCGCCACGCGGCGCGCGCCGCCTGGAACCGCCGGTGCGTCGTGGGCTCGAGCTCGACGGAGCGCAGCAGGAGTTTCCGCGCGGTCTCGTTCGCCTCCCGCGCGAGAGCGCGCTTCCCCGCCCGCTCGAGTGCATCGGCAGCTTCGGTCGCAAGCTCCGCGGGTGGCGCGCCGTCGAGCTCGGCGAGCAGCGCGGTCGCATGGTCGAGGTGGTAGGCGCGAACCTCGAGCAACTCGTCGGCTGCCCGTTCCTTGAGCCACTCGGCGAACCGCAGGTGATGCGAGGCCCGAGCGGTCTTCGACAGGCCGCTGTGGGCGACCTCGCGGATCAGCACGTGCTTGAACCGGTAGGCGTCTTCACCGGTGATCGTCGACCGCGGCTCCTTGAGCACGAACTCGCGGAGCAAAAGATCGTCCAGGAGCGGCTCGAGCTCCTCCTCGGGATCGGTGCCGAGATGCGCAACGGCGCCCGCCCAGAAGATTCGGCCGATCACTGCGGCACGCTGGAGCACGGACTTCTCACCCTGTGGGAGGTGGTCGATGCGCGCGGCGATCAGCGCCCGGAGCGTGTCCGGGATGCGTTCCACGCCCGCGCCGTTCGCCTCGGCGAGCATGCGCACCGTCTCCTCGACGAAGAGCGGATTTCCCTCGGTCTTCGCCAGGAGCGTCGACCGGGCGGAGGCCGGCAGCTCGTCCTCGCCGTCCAGGAGCGCGTCGATCAGCGCCTCGCTGTCCGCCTCGCCGAGCGGCTCGAGCTCGATCGCGGTCGCGCGCACGCGGCCCCCGCCCCACCCCGGTCGGATGTCGAGCAGCTCGGGGCGGGCGAGGCAGAGGATCAGGAGCGGCACGTCGCGGACCCAGGTGCCGAGATGCTCGATCAGCTCGAGCAACGGCTCCTCGGCCCAGTGGATGTCCTCGAAGGCGAGGACGAGCGGCTGCGGTTCGGCAAGCTTCTCGGCCCACGCACGCGCCGCCCACGAGATCTCCTGTTGGTTGTGCTCGGCCTGGACCGCCTCCAGGACACCGGAGGCGAGCCCGAGCAAGTCTGCGACGGCCTCGTCGGGACAGCAGTCGCGCAGCTTCTCGACGGCGTCCTCGAGCGGATCGTCGTCGGCGATGCCGGCGGCGACCTTGACCATGTCCGAGAGCGCCGAGTACGTCACGCCTTCGCCGTACGGGAGCGCCCGGCCGACCAGCACGGTGGAGTTCTCGAGCCCGTCGACGAATTCCCGTGCGAGGCGGCTCTTGCCGACGCCCGGGTCACCGTAGATCGTGAAGAGGTGCGCTCGGCGGTCGCGCACTGCGCGCGCGTAGGTGTTCTCCAGCAGCTCGAGCTCGGCGTCACGCCCGACAAGCGGCGCAGCGATCTTCCGGGCCGACGCTTCGGTGCGGGCGACGCAGATCACGCGCCAGGCCCAGACCGGATCGCTTCGCCCCTTGACCTCGAGCGGCCCCTCGTCCTCCACCTGGAAGCACCCCAGGGTCAGCCGGTGCGCGCCCGGCCCGATCAGGATCGCGTTCGGCTCGGCTGCCTGCTGCAGGCGGGCGGCGATGTTGACGGCCTCGCCCGTCGCGAAGGTCGATTCCGCGTCGTCCACGACGACCTCGCCCGCCTCGATGCCGATCCGGGCCTCGAGGCCGAGCTCGCGGACGGAGTCCATGATCGAGAGCGCAGCGCGGACGGCGCGCTCTCCGTCGTCCTCGTGTAACTGCGGGATGCCGAATGCCGCCATGACGGCGTCGCCGGCGAACTTCTCGACGATGCCGCCGTGCGTGACGATGCAATGGGAGACCCGGTCGAAGTACTGCTGCACGCGGCGGCGCGCCACCTCCGGATCGGTGCCGGTGACGAGGGCGGTGGACCCGACCAGGTCCACGAACAGAACCGTCGCAAGCTTGCGCTCCACTCCCATAAGTGTAGAAACGACCCGGGACGCTCGAAACGTCCCGGGTCGCGCGCTGTTTTTAGGCGGTTTCGGGCCTGCGGACGCGGGTTCGCCGCGCCAGAAGGGCACCCACGGCCAGCGCTAGGAGCACGAGTGCGAAACCGACCGCCCACGGACGCCAGTCCGTGCCGTTCGCGGGCGCCGGGCTCACGGTTGTCGGGGGCATGAAGATCGGATCGTCGATCGAGGTCGGCCAGGTGGCCGGCGCTGCAAAGGGCTGCACGTCCCGCGTCGCCTGCCGGACGGTGTCGAGCGCCTGCCCGTAGATCGGGAACCAGGCAACTCCGCCGTTCTCGTCGCCGAAGCCGACAAGCCCCTTCGACGGCACGAACAGGTGCGAGAACGCGTGGTGATCCGGCGTACCGGGCTCGGCGAAGACGAAGTCGAGCCGGTAGTACGCGGCCGTCGGCGGCGGCTGGGAGACCGAGCCGCCCGAGTTCAGGATCAGCATCGTGCCGTCCTTGTCCAGGTCACCGCACTGATCGGGCCCGCAGGCCTGGGCGTTCTGGATCTCTTTCGCCGACGCGGCCGCTGCGAGGGCGAGGGCAGCCGCGAGGACGAGGAGGAATGTCCCGGCGAGTCTCTTCATCGGTGCTCCCTTCAGGAGGAATGTCGCGCCGAGGGCTGCGAGGACGATCAGGCCGCTGACGATCACCCACGGCGTCCAGTCGCGACCGCTTCCCGTCTGCGAAGCCGCGGCGTACGGCTCGAGCTTGGCCGTTGCTGCACTGAGCCGCTTCAGGACCGGCGTCCCGTGGACGCTGTACCAGCTCAGCTCGCCGGAGCTGTCCAACTTCGCGCCGACGAGCTCGCGGTCGGGCCTGAAGTAGTAGGGGACCGCGTGCTGCTCCTTGTAGTCGATCACGTAGTACGGCCCCGGCGGCGGCGGCGGGCTCTCCGAGCCCACGTCGAGGACGACGACCGAGCCGGACCCATGGCCGATCGACGCACAGGCGTCGGGGCCGCAGACCTCGTACCCGCCCGGCCCTTCCTTGGCCGGCGCGGCCGGAACGAGCGCCAGCGCGGCAGTGAGGACGGTGAGGAATGCGATCGCCTTCATGCCCCTCCTACACCGGAGGCGAGCATCGGGTTCCGCGGGGATAGAGTCCCGCCGTGCTCGATCCCAAGGTCTTCAAAGCCTACGACGTCCGCGGCCTCCATCCAACCGAGCTGGACGAAGAGGGCGCGTACGCGATTGCGCGTGCCTACGTCGAGGAGTTCGCCCGGCGCACGCTGGCCGTCGGGCGTGACATGCGGCTCTCGTCACCCGACATGGCCGCGGCCGTCATCCGCGGCGTCGTCGACGGCGGCGCCGAGGTGCTCGACGTCGGGCTCGTCGGGACCGAGATGGTCTATTTCGCGGTGGGTGAGCAGAAGCTCGACGGCGGGATCATGGTCACCGCCTCGCACAACCCGAAGCAGTACACGGGGATGAAGATCGTCCGCGAGGGCGCGCTTCCCGTCGGCGGCGACTCGGGCCTCGACGAGATCCGCGAGCGCGCCGCGCAGGGGTTCGGCGAGGCGAGGCCCGGCGGGAGCGTCCGCGAGGTGGACATCTGGCCGGCATACGTCGACGGTGTCCTCTCGTTCGTCGACGTGGAGGCGATCCGGCCGCTGAAGGTCGTGATCGACGCGGCGAACGGAATGGCGGGCGTGATGCTGCCGCCGGTGCTCGCGCGGCTCCCGATCGAGACCGTCCGGTCCTACTTCGAGCCCGACGGGAGCTTCCCGAACCACGAGCCGAACCCGCTGCTCCCCGAGAACCGCGAGTTCATCGTCGAGCGGACGAAGGCCGAGGCGGCGGACTTCGGAGCGGCGTTCGACGGCGACGCGGACCGCTGCTTCTTCGTCGACGACGGCGGCGAGTTCGTGCCCGGCGACTTCGTGACGGCGCTGCTCGCCGAGTCCGTGCTGGAGAAGGAGCCCGGCGCGAGGATCATCTACGACGTCCGCGCGAGCTGGGCCGTGCCCGAGACGATCGAGCAGGCCGGGGGCACGCCGCTCGTGAACCGCGTCGGCCACGCCTTCATCAAGCACCGGATGCGCGAGGAGGGCGCCGCGTTCGGCGGCGAGGTCTCGGGCCACTATTACTTCCGCGGCTTCAGCCAGGCCGACTCGGGCGTCGTGCCCTTCCTGCTCATGCTCGAGCTGATCTCGAAGAAGGGACAGCGGCTCTCGGAGATCCTGCGTCCCTTCCGCGAGCGGTACTTCATCACCGGGGAGCTGAACACGCCCGTCCCCGACGTCGACGCGAAGCTCGCGGAGCTCGAGCAGCGGTTCTCGGCCGAGGGCGAGGTGTCCCACCTGGACGGCGTTTCGGTCGACGCGGACGGGTGGCACTTCAACGTCCGCCCCTCGAACACCGAGCCGCTCCTGCGGCTGAACCTCGAAGCGCGCTCCGAGGACCTGATGGAGCGCAAGCGCGACGAGGTGCTCGACGTCATCCGTTCGTAGTGCTCGAGCTTGGTCGCGTTACGCAGCGAAAGACGCCGTTCAAGTACTCGGCGCTGACGCGGGTCGGGTTCTCGGACACCGACGCGCAGGGCATCGTCTACTACGGCCGCTACCTCCCTTACTTCGACGTGGCGCGGGTCGAGTACGCACGGCACCTCGGGATGCTCGCCACGGGGCCGGACGAGGCCGAGTTCGTGATGCGGGCGAACACGATCGAGTACCACGCACCGGCCCGCTTCGACGACCTGATCGAGGTCTTCATCCGCGTGTCGCGGATCGGGCGGACGAGCATGACGTACGAGTGCGCCGCGTACCGTGTCGACGACGACGCGCTGATGGTGACCGCGACGCAGACGCTCGTGCTGGTCGACCTCGAGGAGCGGAAGGCCTGCCCGATCCCGGACGAGTTTCGCGAGAAGATCCGGGGCTTCGAAGGAGACGACCTGGAGGCCTAGGCGCGCCGGATAGCCGCGCGGCCACCCTTTCGAGTGGCCGCCGCAGCCTGCCCTCTCCCCCTGCACTCGTTGTAGTCGGCTCGGGCACCGTGTCCATCCCTGGTTCGAGGTACCCCTCCCGGACGGGGGATCATCCCCCTAAAGGGTGATTGGCCCGATTAGCGGGGCTTTTGCCGCTACCTAGCCCCTCGTTCGGGCCGACGATTCCCTCGAACGAGGGCTCAGCTCGGCGGGACATCGTCCCGTCGGCCTAGTGCCTGGGGCGCCGCTGGCGCTGCGAGGCCGGAGGGCACAGTGCGGAAGCACGGGCCCGGAGAGCATCGCGGGGTCAGCGGCGGCAGGCGGTTGGAGGAGCCGGGCTCTGCCCGGCGGGAGCCGACCGCCGCCCAGGCGCTAGGACGGCGTTACGCGGTAGGCGTCGAAGACGGCTTCGACGTTGCGAAGGGAGGTCAGGAGCGTGCGCAGCGACTTCACGTCGGGCACCTCGGCCGTGTACCAGTTCTTCGCCAGCTGGTCTTCGACTGTCCCGCCATACGAGACGATGTTGGCGCCGTGCTCGGCGAACGTCCGGGCGACGTCCTCGAGGAGCCGCGGACGGTCCCACGCGTCCACGGCGATCTGGACGCGGAAGCTCTGCGCCGTTCCGCCGTCCCAGTTGACCGGGGTGAAGCGCTCCGGGTTCCGGCGCAGGGTCTTCACGTTCGGGCAGTCCTCGCGGTGGATCGTGATCCCCTTGCCGAGGGAGATGTAGCCGACGATCTTGTCGCTCGGAACCGGCGTGCAGCACTTCGCGAGCCGGATCAGCACGTCTTCGACGCCCTCGACGTTGATCCCGACGACACCGCTCGGCGCCGTCGTCTTCGGCCTGGCCGGGACCGGCTCTTCCTCGACGGCCTCGGTCGTCTTGAGGCGCTGGATCACCTTGTCGACGATCTGCGTCGCGGCGATCTTGCCCGAGCCGAGCGCGAGGTAGAAGTCCTCGGCCTTCTTGTAGCCGCCCTCGCGGATCACCTGCGCGAGGAGCGCCGATCCGGCCACCTTGCGGTACGGCAGCTTCTGCGCCTTCAGCGCCTGCTCGAGCGCCTCGCGCCCCTTCTGCTCGGTGTCCTCGCGCGTCTCCCGCGAGAACCACTGGCGGATCTTGTTCTTGGCGCGTGACGATTTCGCGAGCTTGAGCCAGTCGCGCGAAGGGCCCCGCCCGCCGGTCTTCGACGTCTGGATCTCGACGAAGTCGCCGTTCTGGAGGTTGTAGTGGAGCGGAACGATCCGCCCGTTCACGCGGGCGCCGACCGTCCTGTGGCCGACGTCGGTGTGCACCGCGTACGCGAAGTCGATCGGCGTGGCGCCCGCCGGCAGCGTCTTCACCTCGCCCTTCGGCGTGAACACGTACACCTCGTCGGTGAAAAGCTCGCCGAGGATCTGGCGCTTGTACTCGCGTGGGTCGGCCTCGTCGTGCCACTCCATCAACTGGCGCACGCGCGCCACCCACTGCTCGTCCGGCGCCCGGCCCTTTCCGCCCCGCTTGTACAGCCAGTGCGCGGCGACTCCGAGCTCGGCTGTCTCGTGCATCTCGCGGGTCCGGACCTGGATCTCGAGCGGGCGGCCCTGCGGTCCAATCACGGTCGTGTGGAGGGCGCGGTACCCGTTCATCTTCGACATCGCGATGTAGTCCTTGAAGCGGCCGGGCATCGGCTTCCAGAGCGAGTGGATCAGGCCGAGGGCGCCGTAGCAGTCGCGCGTGCCCTCCTCCGCGTCGCGTTCGACGATCACGCGCATCGCCGTGAGGTCGTAGATCTCGTTGAACTCCTTGCCCTTCTTGGCCATCTTGTCGTAGATGGAGTAGAAGTGCTTCGCGCGCCCGGAGATCTCCGCGGGGATGTCGACCTTGTCCAGCTCGCGCTGAAGCACGTACGACGCCTCGCGGACGTGCTCCTCACGGTCGGCACGGCGCTCGCTCACCATCGCCTTGATCTCGGTGTACTTGCGCGGGTGCAGGGCCTCGAACGCGAGGTCCTCGAGCTGCCACTTCATCGTGTGGATGCCGAGACGGTGCGCCAGCGGCGCGTAGACCTCGAGCGCCTCGCGCGCCTTCTGCACCTGCTTCTGCTTCCCGAGGTACTCGATCGTCCGCAGGTTGTGGAGGCGATCGGCGAGCTTGATCAGGATGACCCCCGGGTCCGCCGCCATCGCCAGGATCATCTTCCGGTAGTTCTCAGCCTCGGCCTGCTCGCGGCTCTGGAAGTGGACGCGCGTCAGCTTGGTGACGCCGTCAACGAGCTGGGCCACCTCCTCGCCGAACTCGTTCGTGACGTCCTCGAGCGTCGCATCCGTGTCCTCGACGACGTCGTGGAGGAGCGCCGCGGCGATCGTGAGGTCGTCCAGCTGAAGGCCGGCGCAGATCAGCGCGACGGCGTACGGATGGTGGATGAACTCCTCGCCCGAGCGGCGCTGCTGGCCCTGGTGGGCCTTCGCGGCAAAGCGGAACGCCCGCGCGAGCAGCTCGCCGTCGACGTCGGGGTTGTACTCGGCAACCTCGGCGATCAGCTCGTCGATCAGGTCTTGATGTCGTTCAGGAGCCTCGAGAATCGCCATATGGATCAGTGTACTTCGGAGGCAGGAAGTGACCTCCGGGCTGAGAAGTCGTCTGGTCCGTGCTCTTCCGCCGTCGACAGAAGCGAAAACTCCTCGCGCTCGCGCGCGTCATGGCCGGCCTGGATTCCCTAGGCCGCCTCCGCCAGCGGCACGTCCTCCAGTAGCGTCCTGAACGCCTCGGACTCGAGGAGATCACGTCGCGGGCCGCCCGCGACGAGCGCCAGCTCGTTGAAGATCGCCTCTGCTTCCGGCGCCCGCGCGGCCGCCTCCTTCCGGAACTCGTCCGCGAGCCAGGCGCGCAGGCTGTCGTAGCGCGCGGGCGTCTCCACGAGGTCGCGGACGACGAGCTGCGGTGCGACCGTGCCGTTCCAGCGGTTCTCCTCCAGCCGGAAGAGCACGTCGTAGCGAACTGCACGCCGAGCGCGATCGAACTGGCGGCCGAGGCCGAAGCCGATCGCGCTGCCCGCCGGGCGGTTGCGCTGGCGGACGGCGAAGCGAAGGTGTTTCCCGTCCGCGGTCGTCGCGACGTCCGTGAGCTCGCTGGACGGCAGCAGCAGCGTGACCCCAGGGTTCCCGAGCCCGAACGGCGCGAGCCGCCGGAGCTCCTCGCACAGGTCGAGCGTGAGCTCCTCCCCCGCGACAACCGCGTCGACGGTCGTGGACGGCACGAGCTCCTCGTCGGTCAGGACGCCGTCGGCGTGCGCCCCGAACGCGGCGGCGAAGGTCTCGACCAGCGAGGGGTCGATCGAGAGGCCGGCGGCGGCGCGGTGGCCGCCGAAACGGGCGAGATGGCCGCTGCAGGCCTGGAGCGCGCCGTGGAGGTCGAATGCGCTGACCGAGCGGCCGGAGCCCTTCCACTCCTCCTCGGCGCCTGCGATCAGCACGACCGGGCGGTTGAACCGCTCGACGAGCCTTGACGCGACGATCCCGATCACGCCCTGGTGCCACGACTCGTCGGCAACGACGTAGCCGCGCGACCGCTTGCGCGCCTCGGGCCACTCTTCCACCTTGGCGACCGCATCGCGCAGGATCCGGTCCTCCACGGCCTGCCGCTCGCGGTTCAGCTCCTCGAGCCTGCCGGCCAGCTCCGCCGCCACGCCTTCGTCCTCCGTGAGCAGAAGCTCCAGGGCGGCCTCGGGGTGGGATAGCCGGCCTGCGGCGTTGATCCGCGGCGCGAGCCGGAACCCGACTGCTCCCTCGTTCACGACCGCGGGATCGACCCCGGCCGAGCGCATCAGCGCGCGGAGCCCCGGCTTCTGCGTCCGGGCGAGCGCCTTCAGGCCCTGGAGCGCGAGGAAGCGGTTCTCGTCCACCAGCGGGACGACGTCGGAGATCGTCGCGATCGCGACCAGGTCGAGGTGGCGTGCGAGGGAGGCGTCCCCGTCCGTCAGCGCCTGCGCGAGCTTCCAGACGACGCCGGTGCCACACAGCTCCGGGAACGGGTACTCGGACGGCCGGGTCGCGACGATCGGGCACTCTGGCAGCGCATCGCCCGGCCGGTGGTGGTCGGTGACGATCACGTCGAGCCCGCGCGCGTTCGCGTCGGCGACCTCGCGGACCGCGGTGATGCCGCAGTCGACAGTGAGGACGAGGCCGCAGCCTTCCTCCGCGAGCCGCGCCAGGGTCTCACCCGACAGGCCGTAGCCCTCCTCGAAGCGGCTCGGAAGGTGCCAGTCGACCTCGGCGCCGAGCTGCCGCAGGACGAGCACGGCGAGGGCGGTGGCGCAGATGCCGTCGGCGTCGTAGTCGCCGTGGACGCAAATTCGCTCTCTTGCCTCGATCGCGCGACGGATGCGCGCGCACGCCGCCTCCATGTCGCCGAGCGCGAACGGGTCGTGCCCGGGGTCGCCGCCGGCCAGGAAGCGTTCCGCATCGGCCGGATCCGCGTAGCCGCGACGCATGAGCACGCGCGCCGTCGTCTCGCTGACGCCGAGTCGCTCCGCCAGAGCGACGGCGTCCTGCGGCGAGCAAGGGTGGATGTGCCAGCGTCCGACCATCGGACAGATGACGGTACGGAGAGGCGCGGACGGCACACCTCCGGCGTATCCTCAGAAGACGTGACGAGCGAGGTCAACTACGAATCGGGGGACGACTACGTCGTCCAGTTCCTCGGTTACCGCTTCGCCTTCAACGCGGAGGACTTCGAGGAGCGGGTGATCGCCTCGGCGGTGAAGCTCGGCCTGGTCGAGAGCAATGATCTCGACGAGGACGAGGCCGCCGACCTGGTAGAGCTGACGGCGGAGGGGCGAATCGCGGAGGCTCGCGGCACGCTCGGCCGCTACCTCGTACGCCACTGGGAGGCGCTCGCCGCGATCGACGGCGAGTCGCTCGTCTACTGGCTGCGGAAACTCGTCTTCCGCGGCGCGTGGCTCGACCAGCGCGTGAAGCTCGGTCTGCTCGACGTCGACTGGGACGAGGACACCGCGGAGTTCGGCTACCGCGATCCGCGCGGCGACCGGGCGCTCCTCGAGCTCGCCCCTGTTCCGAGCTGGCACGAGCTCCAGTTCCGCCGCTAACGGACGGCCACGCCATGTCGACATGGCAGATCCGACCCCTCGCTCACGAGGAGGTCGAGCGCGTGGGCGCCGCGCTGAGCCTTGCTCGACTTGACCAGGGCAACGGCTTCTACCTGGTCGCCTGGGACGAGGCAGACGAGCCGGCCGGGCATGCTCGCCTCGCGCTCACCGACCCGCCGGAGCTCCAGGACGTGCTCGTTCGCGAGTCACATCGCCGCCGCGGTATCGGCAGCGCCTTGACCGAGGCTGCGGAGCGTGAGGCTCTGGCGCGCGGGTTCGATCGGCTGAGAGTCACGGTCAGCGTCGAGAACGAGCCGGCGCAGGCGCTCTACCTGGACCGCGGCTACGTGGACGCGGGTGTTGCGCCGAGGCGGGTGAGCGGGACGATCATGATCCGCACCGGCCCCATTGAGGTCGACGACACGCTCCTGACCTGGGAGAAGGAGCTCTCCTAGAAGAGAACGTTCGCGGGCTCGGCCACGCCGGCGCCGATGTGGGCGCGCCCTCGGGATGTGACGGTGCGGCCCCGGGGCGTCCGCTGGATGAAGCCGAGCTGGAGCAGATACGGCTCGTAGACGTCCTCGACCGTGTCGGGCGCTTCGCCAAGAGCGACGGCCAGGGTCGAGAGCCCGACGGGGCCGCCGTCGAAGCGCTCCACGATCGCGCGGAGCAGCTCGCGGTCCGTACGCTCGAGTCCGCACCGGTCGACCTCGAGGAGCTCCAGCGCCTCGGCGGCGACCTCGGTCGTGACGGCGCCGTTGTGACGCACCTCGGCGACGTCGCGCACCCGGCGCAGGATGCGGTTCGCGACGCGCGGCGTTCCGCGCGCTCGCCCGGCGATCTCCTCCGCGGCGTCCGGGTCGATCTGGACGCCGAGGATGGCCGCCGACCGCGTCACGATCTCGGTGAGCTCTCCGGGCTCGTAGTAGTCGAGCCGGAAGGTCATGCCGAAGCGGTCACGGAGCGGCGTCGTCAGGAGCCCGGTGCGTGTGGTGGCGCCGACGAGCGTGAACGGCGGCACGTCGAGCGTGAGCGTCCGCGCCGCGACGCCCTGGCCGACGACGATGTCGAGCCGGAAGTCCTCGAGCGCCGGGTACAAGACCTCCTCGACCGCCGCGCTCAGCCGGTGGATCTCGTCGACGAAGAGGACGTCGCGGTCCTCGAGCGCGGTCAGGATGGCCGCGAGGTCGCCCTTCCGCTCCAGCGCCGGCCCCGCCACGGTCCGGATCCCGACCCCGAGCTCCTCGCGGAGGATGTACGCGAGGCTGGTCTTGCCGAGCCCCGGCGGGCCAACCAGGAGGACGTGATCGAGCGCCTCGCCGCGCGAGCGGGTCGCCTCGAGCGCGATCGCCAGCTGTTCCTTGACCCGCGCCTGGCCGACGAACTCGTCGAGCCGGCGCGGCCGGAGCGAGCGCTCGATCTCGTCGTCCTGCGGCTGGAGCGCCGGCGCAAGGAACTGTTCCGTCACGAGTGCTTCTTCCAGCGATGCCGCCGAGGTTTTGGCCCGCGAGCACCAAGCCAGAGTTCGCACTCCGACGAGCCAAGGTCAGAAGACCTTGGTGAGGAGGAGGGTGGGCTCTGGCGCCGCGTGATCGCGGGCCAGAAGCCGGCATGTTTCGCTGGGAGAGGCACTAGGCAGCCCTGAGTGCCTGCCGCACGCGCTCTTCGGGCGGAAGCGCAGGATCGGTGCCCGCCAGCGCGCGTTCAGCCTCGGGGACGGAGTAGCCGAGCTCGACGAGCGCGTCGCGGGCGACCAGCTCGTGCGATCCGGCCTCGCCCGTGATCGACTCGACCGGCCCGAGCTTTTCCTTGAGCTCGAGCATGATGCGCTGCGCGGTCTTCCTCCCGATCCCGGGGATGGCGACGAAGCGGCTCTCATCCTCGAGCGCGATCGCGCGCCGGAGGTCGGCCGGCGTCGAGTTGGAGACGATCGCGAGCGCGACCTTGGGGCCGACGCCGGAGACGGACAGGAGCAGCTCGAAGAGCTCTCGCTCGGCCGGCTCGGCGAAGCCGTAGAGCTGGAGCGCGTCCTCTCGGACGTGCAGGTACGTGTCGAGCGAGACCTCCTCCCCGCCCTGGGCCTTGCGAAGCGCGCTCGATGTCGTCTGGAGCAGGTAGCCCACGCCGTTGACGTCGAGGACGACGCCGCCGTCGAAGCGGCGGGCGACCACCCGCCCCCGGAGCTGCGCGATCACCTTGCCTCCCTGGCCGGCATCGGCTCCGGCCTGACCGTCATCCCACCGCCTGGAGCAGCGGCGGCGCCATCGCGTGGCAGATCGCGACTGCGAGCGCGTCCGCCGCGTGGCTCGACGCCGGCGGTGTCTCGAGCCGGAGGATCGCCTGCACCATCCGCTGCACCTGCGCCTTCTCAGCGCGGCCGTAGCCGCACACGGCGCCCTTGACGTGCGCGGGTGCGTACTCCGCGCACGCCACCCCGGCGTTGGCGGCTGCGACGAGCACGGCGCCGCGTGCCTGTCCGACCGAGAGCGCGGTGCGGGCGTCGGCGCCGACAAAGGACTCCTCGATGGCGACCGCGTGTGGCGCCCATCGGTCGATGAGGTCGGCCACGGTGTCGTGGATCGTCTTCAGCCGCAGCTCGGGCCGCATGGAGGCCTTCGTGTGCCAGGTGCCGAGGTCGACCGCTCTGAGGCGGCCGCCGGAGTGCTTGACGACGCCGAATCCGCATGCAGCCGTGCCTGGGTCGATGCCGAGAACCGTCACGACCCGAGGTTAGGCGCCGAGCCGGACGTTCCTGCCTCCCGTCGGGCCTCGTCCTCCGATTCCTGCTCGGCCGACCCGAGGCTCTTCGCGTGCCTCTTGTGGGCCGCCTGCTTCGAGACCGCGAGGTGCTCCGCGACCCGTGACCAGGAGAGCCCGTCCCGGATCGCGTTCGTGACGTGGCGGGCTTCGAGCTCCTCGAGCAATCGTCGCAGCTCCGTGATTGCCGCGAGCCCATGCTCCGGGTTGTCGAGGCGAGTCGCGTCAGCGGCGAGCTCGACCGCAGTCCTCTTCACGAGCGATATGTACCCGATTTGAGAGCGCGAAACCGGACTGGCCCGCCGCTCGTAGGTCCGGACGTGAAGGCACCTGCTGCCTTGACGGCCATCGGGGCCGTCGCTGCGTCCGCCGGGCTGGCATTTGGCCACGGCGGCGGCTCGGCCCGGGCGGCGGTCGAGCCTTGCCAGTCCGGCGACGTGGCCGTCGCGATCGAGAATTTCTTGTATACGCCGTCCCGGGTCACTGTCGCGCCTGGAGCGACCGTGTGCTGGACGAACAACGATTTCGTGGCCCATACGGTGACGTCGAACTCGGCCGGCGGCTTCGACTCGGACACGATCGGCACCGACCAGTCGTTCCGGCTGCAATTCTCCTCCGGCGGCACCTATGACTACATCTGCACGCTCCATCCCTTCATGACCGGCCAGGTGGTGGTCTCGACGAACCCGCAGCCGCCGCCTCCACCGCAGCCGCCCTCACCGCCGCCCGCCCCATCTTCGCCGCCGCCTCCTCCCGCCCGCGGCATGGCGCTGACGGTGTCCCGACTCGGCGTGCGGGTCGAACGGAAGGCCGGCTCCCGCTGGCTCGTGGCGCGGGCGAGGCTGAGCCGCGCCACGAGCGCGCGGCTTGCGTTGCTCCGCGGCCGACGGACACTGGCGAGCGCCGGCCGGCGGCTGCGAGCCGGGACGAACGTCGTTCGGCTCCGCCTGCCGCGCCGGCTCGCCCACGGGCGCTACGTCTGCATCCTCCGAGTCGGCTCGATCCGCCGAACAGCCTCCTTACACCTTTGAGCTAGCCTCTCGCGCGTGCGTTGGGCCGCGTTCCTGACCTTCGCGGCCGGGGTCGTTGCAGCACTCTCGGTTGCGCAACTGGCGCCCGGCCAGTCGATCGAGCGCGTTCGCGTCGACCGACCGTCGGCCGGGCTGCCCGCGAACCTCAGTCTCCTGATCGGGTCGCCGGACGAGTACTCGCGCCAGTCGGCCCGCGCGACGTCCGGGACGTGGATCGGCCCCGCGTACTGGCTTCCTTCGAACCCCGCGATGCGGAACAACGCGTCGATGGACTGGGAGGTCGGCTACGACGAGCGGGCGTTGAACACCGAGCGGGTCGCCCTCGCGAACCTGACGAAGGACTGGACCGAGGATCAGCGCGCCGGCGTCTCCGTGGACCACCTCGTGGGCGGACGCGTGGTCGGCACGATCCCCGGCTTCTTCGTCCTTCAAGTGGAGCGCCGGTCGTCCCCGAGCGAGCTCGTGGTCGCCTTCCCGATGTCGGAGAAGCTCCATGCCTTCGTCCGCTTCCTGCTTCCTCGGCCGGAGAGCGACGACTACTTCGTCAAAGGGTCGGTGCTGGCGTCCAGCTGGAACCGCGGCCAAGCCCTGCTGGCAATGTCGCGGGTGCGGCTCGAGGGGAACATGCCGCCGTCGGTCGTGACGATCAGGCAGCGGAGGAGAGGCGTCGTCGCCGGGTTCGCCGTCGACTTCTTCCGCCATGCGGTGGTCGGGATCCCGGTCTCGCTCCAGCGGAAGGCCGGGAACCGCTGGCTGCGGATCCGCGGCGGCAGGACGACGAGGCTCGGCGGCTTCTCGTTCAAGGTCGGCAAGCTCGGGAGCTACCGCGTGACCGCGACCCTCGACGGCCGCTTCCGCGCGACCAGCCGCACACTACGCGCCCGTCGCAGGCTCAAGTAGCGACGGCCTCGAGCACCCGCTCGGGGATGTCGAAGTTCGCGTAGACGTCCTGGACGTCGTCGTTCTCCTCGAGCGAGTCGATCAGCCGGAGCACCTTCTTCGCCGCCGCCTCGTCCTCGAGCTTGACCGTCGTCTTCGGCACCATCGTCGTCTCCGCCGACTGGACTGAGATGCCGGCGGTCTCGATCGCCTCCCGAACGCCGGTCAAATTCTCCGGTTGCGCGACGACCTCGTAGCTCGAGCCGTCGCGCGAAACGTCGTCGGCGCCGCCCTCCGCGGCCGCAAGGGTCAGCTCGTCCTCGTCGACCTCACCGTCCACGATCAGCACACCGCGCCGGTCGAAGAGCCACGCTACGGCGCCGGACTCGCCGAGGTTGCCGTCGGCCTTCGCGAAAATGTGTCGTACCTCGGCCGCGGTCCGGTTCCGGTTGTCCGTCAGCGCTTCGACCATCACGGCCACACCGCCAGGGCCGTACCCCTCGTACACGACTGTCTCGAACGAGGCGGCGTCGGTGTCGGCGCCGGACCCTCTCGCGATCGCCCGCTCGATGTTGTCCTTCGGCATCGAGTACGACCGCGCCTTCTCGATCGCATTCTGGAGCGCCATGTTTCCGGCCGGCTCGGGCCCGCCTTCCCGCGCCGCGACGATGATCGCGCGGGAGAGCTTCGAGAAGAGCTTGCCGCGGCGCGCGTCCGCCACGCCCTTCTTGTGCTTGATCGAGCTCCACTTGCTATGTCCGGACATCTCAGCCTCCTGACCGGCCGGCTCCCGCCGGGCGAAGCCCGGCCCCGCCGGCCTCGCGCCGCTGGCCGCCCTCCAGCCGGGCGGCCCTATATTCATACTGTCCGCCCGTCCTCCGGGCACCCACCGACGCGTCAGGGGGCCGAGACAAAGCCGCTCTCCTCTCGGACGAGCTCCAGGAAGAGCTCGTGGACGCGCGTGTCGTCCGTGAGCTCCGGGTGGAACGATGCAACGATGAACCGTCCCTGGCGGAGCAGCACCGGCTCTCCGTCGAGCTCGGCCAGCACCTCGACCTCGGGCCCCACCTCAGCGACGCGCGGCGCGCGGATGAAGACGCCGCGCACGCTGCCGCCGCCCTCGAGCTCGAGGTCGGTCTCGAAGCTCGCCACCTGCCTTCCGTAGGCGTTCCGCCGGACCGCAAGGTCGACGAGCCCGAGGTGCTCGCGGTCGAGGAGGATCATGCCGGCGCAGGTGCCGAACACCGGCCGGTCGAACTCCCGCAGCCCCTGTTCCAGCCCGTAGATCCGGATCAGGCGCATGATCGCCGTCGACTCGCCGCCCGGGATCACCAGGCCGTCGAGGTCGTCGAGCTGCTGCGGCTTCCGCACCTCGACCGGCTCCGCACCGAGCCGCCGCAGCATCGCCGCGTGCTCTCGGAAGTCGCCCTGGACTGCGAGTACGCCGATTCTCATCGCGTCGAGGCTAGCCCGAGCTGATCGGCCAGCCACGCATCGCGGTCGTCCTCGGCCTCGATCACGAGCGAGTGGTCCGCGTCGTACCACTTGACCTCGGCGCCGTCGGCGGCGTCGTCCAGCCGGTCGTACTCCTCCTCTTTGATCATGCTGTCGCGCCGCGCGTTCTGGATCAGGATCGGCTTGTGGACCGACCCGATCAGGTTGACCGAGTCGTAGCGGGAGAGGTCCTTGACGAAACCGTCCACGCTCTCCGGCGGGACGAGCTGCTGCGCGAGGTAGCGACTCTGCTCCGCGAACGGCGTCGCCAGGACGAACGCTTGGATCCGATCGTCCGCCACCCCGAGGATCGTCCCGAGCGTCGCGCCGTAGTCGACGCCGACGAGCCCGATCCGGGAGCTGTCCAGCTCCGGCCGCTGCTCGACGATGTCGAGGAGCTTCCGCGCGTCGACGACGTCCTGGAGCATCAGCTTCTCGAACGTCTCCGACGCGTAGACCGGATCCTGGAGGTCGACGCCGGCTCGGTTGAACCGCGTCATGTTCGAGTCCCACATGATCGAGGCGATCCCGTGCTCCGCGAGCCTCGCCGCCTCCGGCGCGAACTGGCTGCGCGCCGACCCGTAGGCGTGGGCCCAGAGCACGACGGGCACCTTCCCCGTGCGGTGTGCCGGCAGGACGATGCTGCCGTCCGCCTCGGTCCCGCCCGAGCTCCGGAAGGTGAAGTCGCTGAACATCTGGTCGTGCGAGAACTCCTCGACCTTGACGGGCTTCTTGTCGTAGTCGGCCTTCGACCGCACGGCGTCGACGTCGCCGCCGCTGCCGCAGCCGGCGAGGACGAGGGCGGCGCCGAGCGTCAGGAAACCTCTCCTCACGCCGCTGATCTTACGGACGACGCAGCGATAGACGTTTCTCCATTCTTGGAGTACTCTGGTCGCCGAAATCGTCTCCCGGGGAGGGGTGAACTTGAAACGTACGCTTCTGATCGCCGGTCTCGCCGCGCTCGTTTCGACGGTCCTGGTCGCAGTCGCGATCGCCGCGACGACGGGGAACGGCCAGTCCGTCGGAACAGGCACGGTCTTCGCGCCGAACCCGGTCGCGGACCTGCAGGACCAGACGCTGACCGACCGGAAGGACGCCGACTACGTGGAGCTCGCGAAGGCGTACCACCGGGTCACGCTGACGAACCTCGACGGCAGCGGCTACCTGCGCGGCGACTACGCGAACGTCCTCAGCGAGACTGGCGACCCCGCCTTCTCGCCGACGAACGATTTCAACTACCGCCGCAACGACGACCGGTTCGAACAGGTGATGGCGTACTACTGGGTGACCGAGGCCCAGAAGTACATCCAGCGGCTCGGCTTCGGCTCGACGCTGCGGCCGATCAACAGGGAATCGCAGGATCTGCGGATCAACACGTTCGGCCAGGACAACGCCTTCTCGTGGGACAAGAAGGACGTGATCCGGTTCGGAAAGGGCGGCGTCGACGACGCCGAGGACGCCGAAGTGATCCTCCACGAGCTCGGCCACGCGATCCAGGATTCCCAGCAGACCCCGTTCGGCTTCGGCAACACAGTGGAGTCGGGATCGATCGGGGAGGGTTTCGCCGACTACTGGGCCGTGACGGTGTCGAACCTGCTCGCGCCGACTCCTGATCCGGCCTGCGTCGCCGACTGGGATTCGGTCGCGTACACGAGCGAGACGCCGCACTGCCTGCGGCGCGTGGACGAGGATCTGCACTACCCAACGGATCTGAACGGTCGCGTCCACCACGACGGGCAGATCTGGTCACGCGCGCTGTGGGACATCCGCAAAGCGGTCGGCTCGACCAAGGCCGACACGCTGATCCTCGAGGGGCAGTTCGACGTCGGCAGCCCCACGATGCCGGAGCTCGCCGAGAGCACCGTGGCGGCGGCGGGGCGGCTCTACGGGAACTCCACGGCAGCGAAGGTCACGAAGGCCTTCGAGGACCGCGGGATCCTCTAACCAGGCACTGAAGGGGGCGCCTCCGGGCGCCTCCTTCTCCTACCAGCCGCGGGTCTCGAGCAGCTCTTCCGGCGCCATCGATGCCGTCGAAAGGCCCGACATCGCATCGCCGAGGCCCTGCGAGACCTGCGCGAGGATCGTGGCGTCGTTGTAGTGCGTCGTCGCCTCGACGACCGCCTTCGCCATTCGGGACGGGTCGGAGGACTTGAAGATCCCGGAGCCGACGAAGACGCCGTCGGCGCCGAGCTGCATGCAGAGCGCCGCGTCCGCGGGTGTCGCGATGCCGCCGGCGGTGAAGGTGACGACCGGCAGGCGGCCGTGCTCGGCGACCCACTTCACGAGCTCGACCGGCGCCTGGAGCTCCTTCGCCTCGGTGAAGAGCTCGTCCGGGTCGGCGCTCTGGAGCCGCCGGATCGCGCCGAAGACCTCGCGCATGTGGCGGACGGCGTTGACGATGTCGCCCGTCCCGGCCTCCCCCTTGGTGCGGATCATCGCGGCGCCCTCTGCGATCCGCCGGAGCGCCTCGCCGAGGTTCCGGCAGCCGCAGACGAACGGCACGGTGAAGCTCCACTTGTCGATGTGGTGGCGCTCGTCGGCGGGCGTCAGGACCTCGCTCTCATCGATGTAGTCGACCTCGAGCGCCTCGAGCACCTGCGCCTCGACGAAATGCCCGATCCGCGCCTTGGCCATGACCGGGATCGTCACGGCCTCCTGGATCTCCGCGATCTTGTCGGGATCGGCCATCCGGGCGACGCCGCCCTGCGCACGGATGTCGGCCGGCACACGCTCGAGTGCCATCACCGCCACGGCGCCCGCCTCCTCGGCGATCCGGGCCTGGTCGGCGGTCGTGACATCCATGATCACGCCGCCCTTGAGCATCTCGGCGAGGCCGCTCTTGACGCGCATCGTGCCGATGTCCGCCATCGCTTAGATCCTAGCCCCTGAACGCAAAGTGGTCGGTCCGCCGACCGGCGGTGTCGACGGCGAACCCGTCGAGGCGCCCGCCTCGGATCACGAGGTAGACGAAGCCTTGGTCGCGTCGCGCGGCGACCCGTCTCGGATAGCCGCTCGGGCACCGCCGCAGGCCGTAATGCCTCGTGCCGCCGCCGCCGTGGACGACGTAGCGGACGCCACGCCTCGGCGCAAAGCGCTGGTAATTGTGGTCGTGCCCGGAAAGGACGAGCTGAACCCGGTAGCGCTCGAACAACGGCACCCAGCGCGCCACCACCTCGGGGTGCGAGAGATACGTGCCGCACGTGAACGCGGGATGGTGGAAGGCGGCAATCCGCCAGCGGGCCTTCGATCGCGAGAGCGCGCGCCGGAGCCACGCCGTCTGCGCGGGATCCACCGAAGTGGAGTCGAGCAGGTACACCTCCACCGGCCCGATCGCGCGCCGGTAGAAGCGGTTCGGCATCGCCAGCTCGTCGTACTCGTAGCGCCCGCGCTCGACGCGCACGTCGTGGTTGCCGAGCACTCCGGCGACCTCGACACCGGCACCGGCGAGCCAGCCGAAGCTCGCCTGCCAGTTCTCGTGGAACGCCTCAGGGCTCGCGGTGTAGTCGCTATCTCCCAGGGAGACGAGCGCGTCAGCGGCGCTCCGCGCCTCGAAGCGGCGGACGGCGGCGCCGAAGCTCCGCTCCGCCGGGCCGCCGACGCCGAAGTCGCCGATCGCGATCAGGCGAACGGGCTGCGCCGGCGCAGGCGCGGCTCCGCCCGCGCAGGGCAGGAGCAGGGCGAAGACGAAAACGAGGACGAGCGCGGCGCGGTGCACCTCGTTGGTGTACCACGCCGTTCCTCCCCCGACCGGGTGGACGGCGCCGGGCTACCGGGCCGTCGCGATGCGCTGGAGCAGATTCCCTTCCGGAAAGTTCCGGAACCTGCGCCTCAGTTCATCCGCAGACATTGCTTGCCGCCTTTCGTACTACCGCAATTGGAGGTGCGGTGTCACTTGTCGGTACGGATCGGCCGCCCTTCGATCCCTCGAAGGTGGCTTCCAGGACGGAAAGTCGCTACTGCGGGACTTCGAGATTGAGGACGACGCTCTGGTCGGGCGCCACCTCGAAGCCGGAGCGGAAGAAGTGCAGCCCCGTGTACTTGTTGATCTCGCCGGCTTCGCCGGCCGTGATGTCGTCCGTGAAATACGGGGGCTGCGAGGGCAAGGTCGCCGCCAGGGGCTTGTCGAGCGCCTGCTCGACGTGGTTCCGCTGGAGGACGACGGCAAGCCCGGTGTCCTGCGTGGGCGGCGGCAGCAGCGAAATCACTGTCTTCACGTCGTTCATGTGCTTGAAGGTGAAGAGTGAGAGCTCGAGCGCCTCGCGCCGGAGCAGGAGGCTGCGCTGGATCGACGGGGTCCCCGGCAGCGCGCAGTTCCGCTTCCCGCCGAGCCCGCAGAAGGTGTAGAGCACCGTCTCGCCCGGCTCGAGCACCTGGACGTCGCCCTGCTGGAGGCGCGCCCGCTGCCCGGCGCGGATCGCGACGTACCGGATCGGGATGCCCTGCACCTCGCCCGGAGACGCGGTGATCGCCGCGAGCTGCTCGCCCGAGTTGCCCTTGTACCTCGTCGAGATCTCCTGGGCGATCTCGCGGGCGGACTGGAATCCGTCGTCCTGCGGCGACCAGAGGGCCCAGTTGCTCGCCGCCGACGGTGAGTTGTCCTTCTGCGTCATGAACGCGAGCGTCGCCAGCGCGAGACCGAAGAGCACGACGATCACGAGGTAGCCGATCATGAAGCGGCCGCCGTGGACGGCGCGCCGCCGCTCGAACCGCGGCAGCTCCTCGCTCGGCCGGGCCGGCCCGTCGGCGCGATCAGGGACTACAGCTTCGGCCACGATTCTTCTTTCATGGATCGGCCTCCGGGATCTGAAGCTCGACCGAATCGAGCAGGTTCACGATCTCGTCGCCGTGCAGCTCGCGCTTCTCGACGAGGACGTTCGCGACATGCTCGACGGAAGCCTTGTTGTGCTCGACCAGCTGGTGCGCGGCGATGTAGGCCTGTCCGAGCAGCTGCGCGGCCATCGCACGCTTCGCCGGATCGCCGAGCACGCTCCCAATCGAGTCGTGGCCGTGCTCCCCGCCGCCCGACCGGTTCATGATCTCGATGCCGATCCGCTCGTAGCGCTTGCCGATCTCCTCGCGGACCTCGTCCTCGGTCTGGCCCTTGTTCGGCTTGAACCCGTCGGCGAGCCTGACCCGCTCCGGCGCCATCGCGCAGGCGCCAACCATCCACGCAGACCGGGCGGTCGCGCTCTGGACGTCGCCGCCGACGCCGGTCGAGTTCTCGCCGTAGAAGACGCGCTCCGCGGCCATCGCGCCTAGCGTCCAGATCAGCCGCGCCATCTCCTCGCTGCGCCAGGAGCTGAACCGCTCCTCCTTCTCGAGCGCCTGGTGATGGCCGAGCGCCTCGCCCCGCCGACGGATCGAGAGACGAGTTGACTCGGCGCCCTTCATGTAGGCATGGCCGGCGATCGCATGCCCGGCCTCGTGGATCGCGACGGCGCGAGTTTCCTCAGGGATGTACTCGATGTTGATCGCCATCCCCGACTCGATCGTCGTCATCGCCTCGACGATGTGCTCCCACCCGAAGCTGATCTTGCCCTCGTGATGCGAGTAGGTGAGCGCCATCGAGCAGACCTGCTCGATCATCGCCGGCGAATAGCCGTTCGTCATCCGCGCGATCTCGTCGCGCCGCTTCTCGGTGTCGAGGTCCGCGTCGTGCGAGACCCTGCCGAGATACAGGTCGAAGATGTCAAGCCGATCGCGCTTGGTCGGCGTCCGGAGCCAGACATAGCGGCCCATCCGCCCGGGGCGCGTCAGCGCCGGATCAAGCGCGTCGAGCGGAACGTTCGTCGCGCCGATGAAGTAGATCTGCTCCTGCCTTGGCCGCGGCGCCGGGAGTCGCAGGGACCATCCACGGACGCGCCGCGGGATGATGTACGTCGCGTCCAGGAACGTGTTGACCCGGTTCGTCATGACCTTCTTCATGAAGGGGGGATTGTCGATCCCGTCCATGACCACGAGGAGCTGGTTCAGCGCCAGCTGGCCGCCGCCGCCCATCATCCCGCCGGGAAACGCCTGGTTGACGATCGCGCTCGCCCGCTCGAAGGCGCTCGGCCGGCGCTGCGGCGCGCGCGCCTCGAAGAGCTTCTCGCGCCAGGCGCGGTTCTCCAGGATCAGGTCGCCGCTCGGTGTCAGGGATCCGAAGCGGCCGTAGAAGCAGAAGTCCTCGAAGCTCGTGGGCCGGGAGAAGCCGCCGAGCCCCTCGCCGCCGAGCGCGGCGCGCCGCCGCCCGACCGCATCGATCTCGTCGATGAAGACGATGCACTGCCCGCCCCACTTGCGCGCGAGCCGCTTTGCCCGCCAGGCCATGTAGCGGACGATGATCACGTCCATCCCGATGAACGTCTGGGCGAATCCGGACCCGGGCATGCTCACGAAGGGACAGTTGAAGCCTGTCGCGATTGCCTTCGACAGCATCGTCTTCCCGGTGCCCGGCGCCCCCAGGAAGAGAAGGCCGCGCTCGCGCTTGCCGCCGGCGGCCTCGAACGCCTCGCCGGACTGCCAGATCGAGACGACACGGCGGACCTCCTCCTTCGCCTCCGCCTGGCCGCGCACATCGTCTAGGCGAACGCCCCAGTCCGCATCCCCGGGCTCGAAAGCCTGCATCTGCGTGATCCCCATGGCCAGCATCGGGCCCATCAGGATCACGAAGTTCATGATGAAGAAGAGGGGCAGGATGATCACGTACCCGAGCGTGGCCGGGTTCGTGAGCGCCGAGGAGATGCCGTCCCACATCCAGGTGGCCGTCCCCATCCAGCTGTTGTCGCTGCTCGACGAGAACAGCACGCGGATGAGCCAGATGACGGTGATCGCGCCGGCCACCCAGTACAGGCGCCGGAACCACTTGCTCCAGTACCACGCGCGGCGCCGGTTGACGACGTCCTCCTCGCGAGCCTGCGCCTCGTCCGAGCCGAAGAGGCTCGGCCAGGGGATGAAGCGACGCAGGACGATGTCGATGAAGCCGCGAAATGCGATCACCGCGATGAACGTCCAGAAAAGCGCCCAGCCCCACGAGACGCCGACCTGGTCCTTGATCCAGATGAAGACGACCGGACTTGTCAGGACCGCAACCGCTGTCGCCGTCCGGATCAAGCGCCGCCACTGGAGAGTGAGCTCCTTGGTCGCCTCGCCCGAAGGGAGCCCGACGAGGCCGTCGCCGGATGCCATTGTCATACGTTAGACGGGAGAAAGAAGGGGTTTGATGGAGACTACGTTAAGTGCCGGGCAGGAGGTTTTCGCCCAGGAGCAGGTGGAACGGTCGCGCCGCTACCACCGCCCGGTCTACGCGATTCGGCTGCTCGGGATCGCCGTGGGGCTCCTCACGCTCGGCCTGCTGACCTTCTCTGCGCTCGGCGCCGCGCTCTACTCGCCGGTGGAGGACTGGCCCTGGTGGTCGGCCGCGTTCGCGTTCGCGGCGCTCGTCGTGCTCGCCACCTGGCTCGTGCAGCTGCCGCTCGCCTACTGGCGCGGCTACCTCCACGAGCACCGCTGGGGCTTCTCGAGCCAGACGCGCTCGGCGTGGTTCGTCGACCGGCTCAAGGGGCTCGGGGTGTCGGTCGTGCTGACGGCGGTCCCGCTCCTGCTCCTGATCGCGACGGTGCACGTCTTCCCGGGTTGGTGGCCGGCCGTCGCTGCGGCCGGCGCGGCGCTCCTCGTGCTCCTCGTCGGGTTCGTGGCGCCGGTGCTGCTCGAGCCGGTCTTCAACCGCTTCGACCCCCTCCCCGACGAGGAGCTCGCGGCCGACCTCCGCGCGCTCGCCGACCGCGCCGGAGTGCCGGTGCGCGACGTTCTCGTGGCCGACGCGAGCCGGCGCACGACGAAGCACAACGCCTACGTCTCCGGTCTCGGTAGGACCCGGCGGGTCGTGATCTGGGACACCCTGCTCGCGCGCGGCGAGCCGGGCGAGATCCGGCTCGTCGTCGCGCATGAGCTCGGCCACCGCCGCTTCCGCCACGTCGCCCGCTGGACGGTGATCTCGATGGCGCTCGTCGCGGCCTTCGTCGTGATCCTCTGGGCGCTGCTGCAGTGGAACTCGCTGCTCGACGCGATCGGAGCGTCCGGGCCCGGCGACCCGCGCGTGATCCCGTTCGTGCTCTTCCTCGGCTCCGTGCTCGAGCTCGCCGTCCAGCCGCTCGCGAACGCGGTCTCCCGCCGTTGGGAGCGCGACTGCGACCGGTTCTCGCTCGACCTCACCCGCGATCCCGAGGCCTATGAGAGGACGCACCACCTGCTCGCGCTCGAGAACCTCGGCGACCTCGACCCGCCGAGGGCGATCTACCTCTTCTTCGCGAGCCACCCGACGGCGCCGGAACGGCTCGCCGCCGGCCGCGCCTGGGCCGCTTAGTTGTCCATCGGCCCGCAGATCGGCGTCGGCGGCACCTTCCGGCCCGACTGCTCCTCGTCGACCAGGCAGAGCATGCTCCGGCCCTTCGCCGTCGTGACCGTGCAGCGCCAGCGGCCGCCGCTCTTCCGGCAGGTGACGAGCTTCGGCGGGTCGTTCCCTAGATCGACGACCCCGCCCCCACCGCCCTTCGCCAGCTGGGTCTTCACCGACGCCTCGACCTGCGAAGCTCTCTCCGAGTCGTCCGAGCCGCCGCAAGCGGCGAGGAGGAGCGCCGCGAGGACCGCCGTCGCGAGCATGCTGCGCATGCACCGAGGGTAGCGACGAGCGTGAGATAGTCCCCGGTATACCGCCGCCGCATGAGCGCCATCACCGACCTCTTTGCCGGTGTTCCCGTCTCCGATCTCGAGGCCAGCGTCGACTGGTACACGCGCCTCCTCGGCCGACCGCCCGACAATCGCGTGGGGGAAGAGGTGCTCTGGGAGATCGACGAGCACGCCTGGCTCTTCATCGAGCCGAACGTGGCGCAGGCAGGCGCGGGCCGGATCACCCTCGCCGTCGCCGGGCTCGACGCGCTCCGCGAGCGTCTCGCCGCCGAGGCCATCGAGCACGAGCCGATCGAAACCTATTCGAACGGCGTCCGCCACGTGAAGGTCCCCGATCCGGACGGGAACGCGATCGCCTTCGCCGAGCCGCCCGGTTAGTCTCCGCCCCCTGATGCGTGATGCGTGGCTCGAGCTCGACGACACCCTGAAGCAGCGGGTTCGGGTAGTGCTCGACGATCCCGAGCGGCTCGTCACCGAGGCCGAGCTTCGGAAGCTCTCCGAGGAGGGACGAGGCATGTCGCGCATCCTCGGCGCCGAGCTCCAACGTCTCGAGCAGCATCTCGCCGAGCTCGATTCCGATCCGGCCAGCCCATTCGGCGCGATCGGCCCGGCCTTTCGCCGGGTCCACGACTTCCGCGAGCACCTTGCCGAGCTGGACGGGCTCCTGACCGAACTGGAGGACCGGGCGCGGCAGGTGCGCACGTCGCGGCTAATGGAGTCGGCGCTACGACCTCTCGACTAGGTCGATCGCCGTAGCCGCAATGGGCCCTGATCTCGAACGGCCCTGGAAATCGAAGGGTCATGTGCTCGAGCACTGGGGCGCCGTTGAAGTTCGGCAGTTCTCGTAAGGCGCTGCGAGACGAAAGGGACGGCGCTCCCCCACGCATCGTCCGAGGGCGCATCCTCATTACGCTGTCGATGTGACCCAGCAGCTTGTCGAAATCACCCCGCTCCGCACACCAACTGCACTTCAGCCGGAAGAACGCGCCCGCTTTCAGCGTCGAGCACGAACACTTGCGTGGGGAGGGATCGCGTGGCACTTCATTGAGTTCGCAATCGCCGTTGGGGCCGGGATCGCGGCCGGTTCCATCGCGCTGATCGGCTTCGGGGCTGACAGCCTGATCGAGTCCGTCGCAGGCTTCGTCGTGATCTGGCTGTTCACGGGTCGCCGTCTCCACTCCGACACGGCTGAGCGCCGGGCGCAGCAGCTGATCGCGGCGAGCTTCTTCGTGCTCGCCGCCTACGTGGGGGTCGAGGCGATCCGCACCCTCGTTCAAGGTGATCACCCCGAGGCGAGCTGGGTCGGAATCGGCCTCGCCGCCGTGACCGCCCCGACGATGCCGCTCCTTGCACTCGCCAAACGCCGTGTCGGTAGCAAGCTCGGCTCGTCCGCGACCGTCAAGGAGGGCGCACAGAACATGGTCTGCGCCTACCTGTCAGCCGCGCTGCTTGTCGGTCTGCTGGCGAACGCCTTGGCGGGATGGTGGTGGGCAGATCCCGCCGCCGCACTCGTCATCGCCGCTGTAGCCGTCAAGGAAGGGCGCGAAAGTTGGCGCGGCGAAGGCTGCTGCGACATGTGCTAGATGGGCCGGGCGGCGTCGAACGTGTAGGACGCTTCCTGCGACCCGACCCAGCCGCCAGTGAAGCACTGTGCAGCACACACGTACCGCATGGCCATGCGGTTGCGCCGCAACCATTGGGCGCGGAATGGGCCCGCCTGGACTCGAACCAGGGACCAACCGATTATGAGTCGGCTGCTCTAACCAGCTGAGCTACGGGCCCGTGAAGGAAGCGTAACGGCGGTCAGGAAGCTCTCATGCTGACGTGGATAGGATGGCCCGCGTGAAGGTGTTCCAGGGGGAGAAGCACATCCGAACCGAGGGTGGGCTTGCCGTCACGGACATCACGGATGAGGTAGCCGAGGCGGTCCGCGAGAGCGGGGTCCAGAACGGCATCGTCTGCGTCTACTCGCCGCACACGACGTGCTGCGTGCGCGTGAACGAGTTCGAGGCCGGTTTCCTGTCCGACTTCGCCGGGCTGATCCGCCGGCTCGTCCCGAGCGACCGGTACTACGCGCACGACGACTGGGACCGCCGCACCGAGAACATCTGCGAGGAAGACATGGTGGTCGGGAACGGGCACTCGCACTGCATGTCGATGCTGCTCGGGAGCGCCGGCGAGGCGATTCCCGTCCGAGACGGGCAGCTCTGCCTCGGCACCTGGCAGCGTGTGCTCTTCCTCGAGCTGGACCGAGAGCGCGACCGGCGCTGGCTCGTCCAGGTCGTCGGTACCTAGCGAGCCGCCGCTTCCGGCGCCCTCACGAGCCCCGTCTCCGCGTCGAACTCGAACAGCCAGAAGTCCTTCACCGGCACGGCGGCCCCCACGTTGAAGACCGGGACCTCCCCGATCGAGCCGCCGAAGGTGCCGTTGTGGCCGTGCCCGTGGAAGACGGCGTGCGGCCGGTGCTGGGCGATCGGCGCCGCCAGTCGCTCACTGCCGAGGAACGGCCAGATCGACTCGCGCTCTCCCTGGATCGTCGTCGTCGTCGGCGCGTAGTGCAGGAGGACGATCCGCAGGTCGGCATCCTGCACCGAGCGGAGGCCGCGGTCGATCGCGGCAATCTCGGCGCTCGTCTCGGCGTAGAGGCGGCGGAGCAGCGGCTCGCCGAAGTCGGGCAAGAGCGAGTCGGAGAACCCGCCGACGAACCCCTTCGTCCCGACGATCGCGACGTCGACCCCGCCGAGGCTGCAGACGTGCGACGAGCGCTCGAGCAGGTGGATGCCCCCGTCCCGCAGCGCCTCGACCAGCGCCTCGTGCTTGTTCGCGTGCCAGTCGTGGTTGCCGAGCACGGCGATCACCGGTGTCTCGATCTCGCGCGTGACGTCGGCAAGCACGGCCGCCTGCTCCGGCTCGCCGTAGGTGGTCAGATCGCCCGCCAGCAGGATCACGTCGGCGCGCCCGTCGGCCTCGGCGAACGCCTCCTGGAGGCGGCTCCGCTCCTCCTCCGCGCAATGGATGTCGCCCGCGGCGGCGATGGTGATCGCCATCACCTCTTGATTGCCCGAAGCGGCCGGAGGGTATGCCACAGCCGTGACCGAGCAGCCCTTCGGCAAGATCAAGGAGACCCTGAAGCGCTCTGCCGGTGCGCTCAACGACGCCGACATCGCCTACATGCTCGGCGGGGGGCTCGCGGTCTGGGCGCGAGGCGGCCCGGCAACAACCAACGACCTCGACCTGATGGTCCGTCCGGCCGATGCGGAGCGAGCGCTCGACGTGCTCGAGCGGGAGGGTATGCGGACGGAGCGGCCCCCCGAGGGCTGGCTCTACAAGGCCTGGGACGACGGGGTGCTGATCGACGTGATCTTCCGGCAGAACGGCGAGCCCGTCGACGACAGCCTCTTCGAGCGGGCGGAGCGCCTCGAGGTGTATGCCGTCCCGATGAATGTCATGTCGGTCGACGACGTGATGGTCTCGCGGCTGAAGGCGCTGGACGAGCACCACCTTGACTACGAGCGGCCGCTCGAGTTCGCGCGGGCGCTCAGGGAGCAGATCGACTGGCGCGCCGTGCGGGAGCAGACGCGCGCGTCGCCCTACGCCAAGGCGTTCTTCACGATGGTGGAGGAGCTCGGCATCGTGCCCCGCCGGCACGTCTGAGAGTCGTCAGGCCCGGATGTGCGCGAGCACCTCGGCGCTCGCCAGCTCGTCGGCTACCGGCAGCTCGACGTAGAACGTCGAGCCCTCACCCTCCTCCGAGTCCAGCCAGATCCGGCCGTTCATACGGCGCACGAGCTCGCGGCAGATGTAGAGGCCGAGGCCCGTGCCGCCCACGCCGCGGGTCTGATTCGGGTCGAGGCGGTAGAACTTCTCGAAGATCCGCCCCTGCTCGGAGGCGGGGATGCCGATGCCCTCGTCGGTGACGACGAAGCGGACCATTGTCCCGTTCGACTCGATCCGGAGGCCGACCCGGCCTCCGTCGGGCGAGTACTTGACGGCGTTGTCGACGAGGTTTCCGAGCACCTGCCGCACCTTCTCCGCGTCGGCGGCGACCGGTCGTACGCCCGTCGAAGTCTTGAGCTCGAAGCTGATGTCCGGCGGTGCGTGCGTCCGCGCGGCGTTGACGACCGAGCTGGCGACCAGCTCCGGCTCCAACCTGCCGATCGCGAAGTCGACCCGCCCTGCGTCGAGGCGGCTCGCCAAGAGGACATCGTCGACGATGCGGCTGAGCCGGTCGGCCTCGTCGTAGACGATCGAGAAGAGCCGGTCCCGGTCCGCGTCCGAGAGCGCCTCCCGATGGTGGCGGAGGGTTATGGCGGCGCCGTAGACAGCGGCCAGCGGCGTCCGAAGCTCGTGGGACACCGTCGCGACGAACTCCGTCTGGAGCTGCCGGAGGCTGCGCTCTTCCGTGACGTCGTGGAAGGCGAAGACCGTGCCGCCGGGGAACCGGACGCCGGAGATCAGCAGCCACGCCTCGCGGTGGCCGACGTCGAGGGGCAGCGTCTCCGGCAGGTGGTGCGACGGCGCCGGGAAGTCGCTGACGGGGACGCTCTCTTCGATGCGGGTCCAGCCGGGGATCGCATCGGCGGGAGGGCGGCCGAGGATCGCCCCGGCCCTGATCCCGGTGATCGCCTCCGCCGCGGGGTTCCAGAGCCGGACGATCCCGTTCCGGTCGACCAGGCAGACGCCCTCACCGACGTGGTCGAGCACGAGCACGGCGCGCCCGCGCTCCTCCGCCTCGGCGAAGAGCCGCGAGTTGTCGATCGCCGCTGCCGCCCGGCGTCCGAGCTCCTGCGCGAAGACGAGATCCTCGGCGCCGTACTCGCGGTCCGTCTCGGAGACGATGAACGTCATCGCGCCGAAGATCCGGTCGCGCGAGGCCAGCGGCACGATCATGAACGACCGCAGCCCGAGCGAGCGGATCGCGTCGAGATGCTCGTCGTCCTGGGCCGCCCGGGCGAGCAGCTCGTCCGACACCGACGCGGCGAGCTGCGGCTTGCCGGTCTTGATCACGGCGGCAGGGCCGAAGTCGTCTTCCCCCGACGGAGGGAACCGGCCGGCGAGGGAGCGAATCGTCCCAGCCTTCTGCGGGTCGACGTGCGCGACCGCGACTCGCTCGAGGGTGCCGTCGGCGTCAAGGACGTCCACGATCACCTCGTCCGCGACGTCAGGGACTGCGAGGTCGGTCATCCGCTCCAGCGTGGTCTTGTAGTCGAGTGAGGACGCGAGCACGCGGCTCGCCTCCGAGAGGAACGCCAGCCGCCGTTGCGCGGCCTCGGCCTCGCCGCGCGCCTCCCGCTCGACCTCGTAGAGACGCGACTGCTCGATCGCCATCGCGACGCGGTCGGCGACGAGCTGCACCGTGACGACGTCGTCGGGGGTGAACCGGCGGCGCTTGATCGTCCCGATGTGGAAGACGCCGATCAGCGTCCCACGATGGAGTAGTGGGACGCCGAGGAGCGAGCGGAGGCCCTTCTCCCGAAGGAGTGGGTTCACCACCTGGATCGTCTCGAAATCCTCGAGCAGGAACGGCTGCCTCGTGGCCCCCACCCGGCCCGCGAAGCCCTGGCCCATCGGGATCTCGATCCCGACGCCGACCTCCTCCTCGAAGCCCTTGCTCGCCGTCGGGACGAGGACGTCGCCCTCGAGCAGGAGGATCGAGGCGGTCTCGACTTCGAGGATCCCGCGGATCCGGTCGAGGAGCTCCTCGAGCAGCACGTCGAGCGCCAGGTATGACAGCGCGGTCTCGGTGATCGGCTCGAGCTTGAGGATCCGCGACTCGGACTCCACCGCGGCTTCGGACCGCGCTCGGTCGCGCCGGCCGAACCGCGTGGACACTGTGAGCCTCATCCCCCGCATGGGCTCATCGTATTTTGGCCCCCGGAGCCCGCTAGCGGAAGAGATTCAGCAGGCCGGCGAAGACGTCGGTCGTCGGCGGGACGGCGTTCGGCTGGCGCTGGATCTCGAGCCGCTGGCACGAGTTGAGTGGATCCGCGACGGGCGTCTGGACCGCGTACTGGTCGAAGGGCGTCGTCAGCTTTGCGCCGGCACGGTCGATCGTCTCCCAGGTTCCCTGGAACGCGTCGGCGGTCGCCGAGGTCAGGCAGGCGGAGTAGACGAGGCCGGCGGTCGCGACTCCCTGCACGTCCTTCATCTGGCGCTGAAGCGTCTTCACCTGCTTCTGCATCGTCTTCACCTGCCTCTGCAGCGTCTTCACCTGCGCGTTGAGCTTCCGCTGGGTCGGCGTCGCCGCCGACGCAGGCGCAGCGACCGTCGTCGCGGCCACGAGCGCCGCAATCGTCGTCCAGAGTGCGGGCTTCACGAGAGACCTCCTGTAGCGAGAAAGAGCAGACCCCAGGGCGGGAGTCTATTCCGCGGCTAGAAGGATGGAAAGACCTCGATCTCGCGCCACGCGGGCCACGACGGGCCCCAGATCGTCCGGACCCGCAGGTACCGCACGCTACCCCAGGGGGACGCCGGCGTGAACTCGAGCAGCTGGCCGTCGCTCGTCGACTGGAAGACGTGCTGAAGCTCGACGTACGGGTCGCCGAGCGTCGGCTTGCCCTCGATCGTGTGTTCGGTGAGGCCGGCCGGCGTCTGGGCGACCACGAGGCGGAGCATCGCGACGTCGTACGGCGCGCCCAGGTCGAGCTCGATCCAGCCACCGGGAGGGCCACCCGCGTTCCAGAGGGTTCCGACGAGGCCGTCGACGGCGTCCGCAGCAGGCGTTCCGACCCCGGACGAGGAGGCCGTTGTCGGCTTCCCGAGCGCGACGTTCGGAGATGAGCACGGGTTCGGGCGGAGGCTGGGCGCGAGCGCGCGCTGGAGGAGCCCGCCACCTGCGGCGCCGTTCCAGACGGCCGGCTCACCCGGAAGCTGGCCCGTCGAATCCCACGTCCAGAGGAGCCAGCCGTCGAAGCCGGCGGGACAGGACTGCGCCTGCCAGGTCTGGAGCGCCTCGGCCGCCGCGTAGAGCGGTGGGTAGGCCGCCGTCGGGGCGCCGGCCTCCGCCATCAGCACTGGCTTCGACGTGACGGCCGGAAGCTCGTACGCGGCCACCTGGTCGGCGAGTGTCAGCCCGAGGCCGGGGTACGCCTGGAGGCTGACGAAGTCGACGGCCCCATTGTCGAGGACGTGGCGAAGGCGAGAGACGCGCGGCGACGACGGCAGGTCGAACCCGAGCGAGACGAGCGCCGTCGAGTCGACGCCCTTCACAGCGGCCCGGACCTGATCCGCCCAGTAGGCGAGGCTTTCGTCCATCAGCGCCTGTCGCCGGGCTGGGACGGCGAGGTCGTAGGCCTGCCCGTTCGCCGCGGTGACCGTTCCGGAGGCGAGCGACAGCGGCGCCTGGTCGGTCCTGAAGGTCGAACGGCGCCGGAGCTCGTAGGAGAGGATCGTCTCGCGGAGCTGCGCCTGGGCCGTCAGCCGGAGCGCGAGCGCCCGCCAGAAGTCCGCGTTCCCGGTGACGCCGCCGGCGGTGAGGAAGTCGAGGTTCTCGCCCGCGAACTGCGCGCAGCAGGCTGCGGCGACTGTGGCGGCGTAGGACGTCCCGACCGGGACGCCGTCCGCGACGACGATCACCTGGATCCCCTTCGCCCTGGCCTTGCCGAGAAAGTCGACCACGTTGGCGACGTAGGCACCGGAGAGGTCGTCGGCGGTGGACGGATCCCCGAGACAGCCGGTCGCACAGCCGCCGTTGAGGAAGACCCTGACGGCGTTGTAGCCGCCGCTCGCGAGCCCGACGAGCGTCTGGTCGGCCGCTGCGGCGTCGTACGTGCCGACGTTGAAGATGACGTCCTGCGTCGTCGACTCGCCGGCGGGCACGCCGAAGCGCGCGTAGTTGGCGCCGCGCGCGACGAAGGTCGTCCCGCTCGGGAGGTGGTAGAGCTCGCCGGAGCCTCCCGCAGGCCGGACGCCGATCCGGTGGATGTTCGGCGGCGGAGGAGCCGGGGGTGGTGGCGGCGGTGGCGGAGGCGGCGCCGGAGGCTGGGGCTGTGGTGCCGGCGGCGGGGGCTGCGGCCGGGACGGCCGAGTCGGGCTCGCCTTGCCGGCGACGCGGAGCGTGCCGGAGCGGACGCTCCGCGGCTTCCCCTTCGCGGTGCAGGTGAAGCGGTAGATCCGGCCCTTCCCGAGGGAAGCGCGCAGCGTCGCGGTTCTCCGCGGTTTAACGAATCGGCTGCGGCGGCCGGCGATCGAGAACGAGCGGGCGCGCTTCCCGGCGTTTCGCACCTTGAAGATCGCGGCGCCGGCGCGGGGTCGCTTCGGCAGCGCCGAGCAGGCGCGCTCGGACATCGTCACCCGCACGGAGACGGGCTTCGCGGTGCCTTGTGCGAGGGCGGGCGCGGGCAGTACAAGCGCAACGAGCGCAAGCGCCGCAAGCAGAGTGGGTGAGGTCCGCAGGCTCACATTCCTCCTGATCGGAAAGTGAGGTCGATTTCTCTCTCCGGTCTCCCTCAGTCGGGGGATCTGCGTCGCGGCATCAGGGCCGCGGTCAGAGCGGCGGCGACACAAGAGCCGCTCAAGCCGAGCGTGAGGTCACCGAGTGTGTCCGTGTAGGCGGTATCGAGCTCCGACGAGTTGCGGATGAAAGTGAAGTACTCGGCGAGCTCCCAGAGGATCGCGGTCACGGCGCCGAAGCCGATCGCGAGCCCCGCGAGGACGAGACGGCCGACGCCGAGGCGAACGAGGAGCTGGCCGAAGGCGGCGGTCAGGAGCGCCCAGTTGACGAAATGGTTCGCGTCGTCCCACCAGTCGATCGAGTCGTAGAGATCGAGGGCGTTGCCGAGGACGTCGCGCGGAGCACGGCGAGGAGCAGCAATCCGATCAGGAGCGCCTTCAGGGCGAGGTCGATCCAAAGCGGCCAGCGGCGCACCACTGTGCCGAAGAGTACGAGCAGCGGAAGCCGCTAGCGTTGGGCGGAACCCCCCGCCGGAAGGAGCGCTCTTGGAAGCCGCCGGAATCACTCCCGACCCGCGACGCTGGCACGCGCTCGCGCTGGTCTGCGTCGCGTTCTTCATGGTCGTGCTGGACGTCGCGATCGTGAACGTGGCGCTGCCGTCGATCCAGACCGACCTGAAGATCTCGAACGAGACGCTCCAGTGGATCGTCACGGCGTACTCACTCGCGTTCGGCGGCTTCCTCCTCCTCGGCGGCCGCGCCGCCGACCTCTTCGGCCGCAGGCGGGTCTTCATGACCGGCATGGCGATCTTCACCCTCGGCTCCCTCGCCTGCGCGCTGTCATCGAGCGGCAGCGCGCTGATCCTGTTCCGCGCCGTCCAGGGGTTCGGCGGCGCGATCGTCTCCCCCGCAACGCTGGCCATCATCAGCACGGCGTTCCGGCATGGTGGCGCAGAGCGAAACAAGGCGTTCGGGATCTGGGGCGGCGTCGCCGGCAGCGGCGCCGCGGCGGGCGTGCTCCTCGGCGGCGTGCTCGTCGAATACCTCGGCTGGCAGTGGATCTTCATTGTCAATGTCCCGGTCGGGATCGCGATCTTCGCCCTCGCTCCGTGGCTGATCGCCGAGAGCCGCGTCGAAACCGCCGACCGCCGCGTCGACCCGCTGGCCGCGATCCTCGCGACCTCAGGCCTCGTCTCCTTCGTCTACGCGATGTCGAAGGCACCGGACAAGGGCTGGACGTCCGCGCACACGATCGGCTTCACGCTCCTCGCGATCGTGCTGCTGGCGGTTTTCCTCTGGCGCGAGCTCCGGACCGACGCGCCGCTCGTTCCGCTCTGGATTTTCCGACGGCGTCCCGTCGCGGTGGCGAACGCCGTCGGCCTCCTCCTCGGCGGCGCGCTCTTCGGCGGGTTCTTCCTGCTCACGCTCTACATGCAGAAGGTGCTCGGTTACTCGCCGCTTCAGGCAGGCGTGGCCTTCCTCGCCACGGCGGGGACGACCATCCCGGCGGCCGCGATCTCGCAAGGGCTCGTGACGCGGCTCGGAGTGAAACCGGTGATGGCGACCGGCTGCGCGCTGCTCGCGTTCGCCTACCTCTGGTACACGCAGCTCCCGCCGGACGGGCATTACTGGACGAACCTCTTCATCCCCTACTTCGCGAGTGGTTTCGGCCTGGCATTCGTGTTCATCCCACTCTCACTGTCCGCGCTGACCGTGGTGGAGGACGAGATCACCGGCATCTCGTCTGGGCTGCTGAACACCTCGCAACAGATCGGCGGCGCCCTCGGCGTCGCGATCATGTCGACGATCGCGAACACCCACACGGAAACGCTCGTGAAGGAAGGCGACCCACTCCCCGTCGCGCTCACCGGTGGCTTCAACTGGGCCTTCTGGGTGCCGGCCGCCTTCATGTTGACGGGGGTGATCGTCACGCTGGTCGTCCTCCGGAACCGGGACGTGCCGGTTCAGGAGGCGGCGCAGGCAGGAGCTCCAGCGGGTTAGCTCGTCGGAGGGCGCTCCGGGAACCGCGGCAGGCCGTCCGGCGGCAGAATGTCCCACGCCGCCCTCGAGCCGACCCACGAGTGGTACTGCGGCCGGATCCCTGGGTCGCCGTCGAGCGCGCCCAGCCGCACCGACACCTCCGGCCCCTCGGGCCAGGCGCCGCCGAAGAGGCTCGAGCCGCAGACCGAGCAGAACGCCTTGACGGACTCACCCTCCTCGGGCCGGTAGTGGCGGACGAGCTCCTCGCCGCGGAGGAACCTGAACCCCTCACGCGGCACCCGGCCCTGTGAGAGGCCGAACGTGCCCGAGTGGCGGCGGCAGTACGAGCAGTGGCAGTGGTTCGCGCGGCGGAACGGCGCCGACAGCTCGAACCGGACGCCGCCGCAGAGACAGCCGCCCTGCAGCGGGAGCTCCGGCTGTGGCTCGCCGGCGATCGCCCGGACGAGCAGGTCGCCGAGGCGGTCCGCGAGCTCCCCCGTCGGGTCGAGGTCCGGGTCGAAGATCGTCACCTCGAGCCCGACCGCACCCCCACTCCAGAGCACCTCGTGGAGGATCCGCTCGGCGGTCGCCCAGTCCAGCCCGTCGGGCTCCGGGCTGTCGACCGCGGGCATCAGCGACGCGTCGAGCGCGTCGACGTCGAAGTGCACCCAGTAGCGCCGGTCGGGCCAGGCCGCGCCGTCGGCGATCTTCATGCCGGCGTCGCGCAGCTCCCCCAGGTAGGGATCCTCCTCGCGGATCCCGATCGTGACGACGTCGTCGTCCCGGATCAGCGGGCGCAGGCCCCCGAGGTCGGCGAGGGCGTCGCCGCGGCCGGTGACGAGCGCGAGATCCTCCCCCGCGACCGCGCCGACCCGGCGCGAGTTCCGCGGGTGCCGGAAGTCGCTGTGGGCGTCGATGTAGACGAGCCCGTAGCGCCCTCGACGCCGGAGGGCAAGCGCGTTCCCGAGCAGGATCGAGCAGTCCCCGCCGAGCACGATCGGAAAGAGGCCGCGGTCGAGCGCATCCTCGACGCGAGTCGCCAGCCGCAGCGAGTAGTCGGCGACCGCGGGCTCCCTCCCCCGTCCAGTCGGCTCGTACCTCGGCGGCGTCACGACGCCGCCGTCCTCCGCGCCCAGGCGTCCGACGAGCTCGCAGTCCCGAAGAGCGCCGGCGAGCTTGTACACGCCGGGCGCGACCCCCTCCCGCGGCGGCCGCAGGCCGAGGTTGGAGGGCGCGTCGATCACGATCAAGTCGCGCACGCCCACTTCAACGCAGGAACCGCTCCTGGCCTTCCGCCGCTAGTGGAGCCGCCGCTCGAGGTATGCGGCGAGCCGGGTCAGCGGGAACGAGATCACGAAGAACAGGAAGAAGACGAAGAGGTAGATCTCGAGCGCGTGCGAGTCGCCGCCCTCGATCGACAGGGTGGCCGGGTCGACGGTGGGGACGGCGAGCCGGTTCGCCGACCGCTGCGCCGTCTCGAGCACCTCCGGCACGCCGATGATCGACGCCAGCGTGCTGTTCTGGATCACGCCGACGCAGAGTCCGACGAGCGGCGGCAGCAACCGGCGGAATGCCTGCGGGAGGATCACGTAGGTGTGGCGCCCGACCCAGCCGAACCCGAGCGCGGCGGCGGCCTCGTGCTGCTCGCGGGGGATCGACTGAACCGCCCCGCGCGTCGCCTCCGCGATCTGCGCGCTCCCCCAGAGCGCGAGCCCGAGGATCGCGGCGCGCATCGGGTCGAGGTCGAGCGCCGGGAAATGGAGCTCGTCGGAGACCGTGGGCAGGGCGAAGTAGAGGAGGAAGATCGTGACGATGATCGGGAGCCCGCGCCAGATCTCGATGTAGAGGCGCACCGCCGAGCGCACGAGGCGTGCGTCAAGCGTGAGCAGCGTCCCGAGGACGACCCCGATCACCACGCTGAGCACGACCGAGGTCGACGCGATGATCAGCGTGTTCTTGAGCCCGACATGGATGATGTAGTCGACGACGGGCTGGGCCCACTCCGGCAGCCGGTTTGTCACGCGGCCTCCGGGAGCGCGAGTCGTCGCTCGAGCAGGCGGATCAGGATCGACAGCAGCCAGACGAGCGTCAGGTAGGTGACCGCCAGGACGAGGATCATCTCCCAGGTTCTGAAGTCGAGGTCGATCGACTGCTTCGCGACGTTCGTGAGCTCCTCGACGCTGATTGCCGTCATCAGCGCCGTGTTCTTGAACACGGAGACGTAGGTGTTGAGCGACGACGGCAGTGCGATGCGGCCGCCGATCGGCAGCGAGATGTTCAGGAAGGTCTGGATCCGGCTGAACCCGAGCGCGAACGCCGCCTCCCGGTAGCGCTTCGGGACCGCCTCGAAGCCGGCACGGAAGTTCTCAGTGTTGAAGGCGCCGCCCCAGATGATCAGGGCGAGGCAGGCGACGAAGAAGAAGTCGAACTGGAGCGTCTTCGTCAGCCTCGGCAGCCCGTAGGCGATCAGGAAGATCTGGACGAGGATCGGCGTGTTCCGGATCAGCTCGACGTAGACGCCCGCGAGCTGGCTGATCACCGGAATCCGGTACGCGCGGCAGGCTCCGAGCACGAGCCCGATCACGAACGAGCCCGCAATCCCGATCGCGGCGAGCTCGAGCGTCACCTTCAGACCCTCGGCGAGGACCTGCCGGTGATCCCAGATGTACTGCCAGTCGAAGGCGGCGAAAACGGTCATTCAGAGGAACGTGGGAGCCGCGGCCGGCCGCGGCTCCCACTCGGTCCGGCTAGCTAGGACACTCGTTCTCCGGCACACGGCCCCGCGGGTAGGCCTCCTTCGTCTTCGGGCGCGGGACGTTCGTCAGGAAGAACCGCCAGAACTGCCTCGGCGAGTTCCGCCGGAGGATCGCCCAGAACTCGTCCTTCCGCTTCATCTGGCGAATCGCAGCATCGACCCAGCGCTTCGTCGCCGGCTCGCCCTTCCTGATCCCGATCCCGTACGGGACGGCCAGGAACTTGTGCGTCGTCATCTTCAGGTTCGGGTCGTTGGCGGCGACCCCGAGCAGGAACGTGTCGTCGTACATGAACACGTCCGCCCTGCCCGAGCGCAGGTTCTCGAGCGCTCCCACCGGCGAGTCCGTCAGGACCTTCGTCGCCGACCCGAAGCAGTTCCCGATGTAGCGGTCGTAGATCGAACCACGTGTGGTCGCGATCTTCTTGCCGCGGAGGTCGGTCAGGCGCCGGATCGACGAGTTGTTCGGCACCAGCAGCCGGCCCGTCGCGTTGTAGTACGGATACGAGTAGTCGATGATCTCCTCACGCGCCGACGTCCACGTCAGCGTCGAGATGATGATGTCGACGTCTTTCCGCTGGAGCGCCGGGATCCGGCTCGGCGTGGTGACGCAGGTGAAGCTCACCCGCGTCCGCTTTCCGAACGAGAGCTCGGCGAACCGCTTCGCGACGTCCACGTCGAAGCCGGCGACCTTGTTCTGCCGATTGATGTAGCCGAACGGCGGGGAGTCGCACTTCACGCCGATCTTCCACCGTTTGCGTTGGGCCACCTCCGCCGGCAGCGGCGGCAGCTTCGTCGCCGCCCCGGCCCGTGCTCCCCGGTCGGCTCTCGCGCCACCCCAGGGTGCGGCGACTCCGAGCGCCGCCGTCACCGCCCCGGCGAGCGCGACCAGCGCGACTGCGAACAGCAACCTCTTCATTCAGCTCCTCCTTCATCGGTTTCCAACTCCTCCAGCGAGGTGAGCAGCGTCGTGCGGCGGAGGAACCGCCGCGTTCGCTCCTGGCTCGGGTGGTCGAGGACGTCGCGGGGCTTCCCCTCCTCCACGATCCGGCCCTCGTCCATGAAGACGAGCCGGTCGCCGACCTCGCGGGCGAACTGCATCTCGTGGGTGACAACCATCATCGTCATGCCCGTCCGAGCCAGGTCCCGCATGACCACGAGCACCTCGCCGACGAGCTCCGGGTCGAGCGCCGAGGTGACCTCGTCGAACAGCATCACGTGTGGGTTCATCGCCAGCGACCGGGCGATCGCGACGCGCTGCTGCTGGCCGCCCGAGAGCTGATGCGGGTATGACTGCGCCTTCTCCTCGAGGCCGACCTGCGCGAGCAGCTCGTGGGCCCGCTTCTCGGCTCGGTCCCGCTTGACGTGCTTCACGCGCCTCGTCGCGAGGGTGACGTTGTCGATCGCCTTCAGGTGGGGGAAGAGGTTGAACTGCTGGAACACGATCCCCACCCGCTGGCGGATCTGCGAGACGTCCGTGCCCTTCGCGGTGATCTCCTGCCCCTCGAGGTAGATCCGGCCGGAGTCGATCGGCTCCAGCAGGTTGACGCACCGCAGGAGCGTGCTCTTCCCGCTCCCACTCGGGCCGATCACCACGAGCACGTCGCCCAACGCCACCTCCAGATCGATCCCGTCGAGGACGCGCAGGTCGCCGAAGCTCTTGACCACGCTCTCCAGGCGGATCATGGGCGAGTCGGCCGTCGCCGGCGTGCGGTCTTCGACCTGCTGTTCCGGCTGCGCCATCCCTGTTCCCCGCCTTCCTGAGACCCCGTTGGTCTCTGAGGTTAAAGCGTGGGAGGTGCGGGATTCAACCCGCGGTGACGGGCGCTAGGCCGCGCGCCGCTCGCGTTCGGCGTAGAAGACCTCGAAGCGGCCGGCTGGGCTCGCGAGCCACGTGGTCAGCTCGGCGTCGAACCGGTCGACCTCCACCCGCGCCTGGAATCGCTCGTAGCGCGCCCGCTGCTCTTCGTCGCAGTGATGGTGGGCGACGGAGTCGCGCGCCACCGACGCGCCGCAGCTGGGGCACGGCAAGTGGGCGGGGTGGGGCATCGAGCCGAACATGTTCGTGTTCAAAGAACGCATTCCAGCTATCGGCAGATATGCCTTCCCGCTGCATCGCTCGAAAAAGGGGCCGCAGTTGCGGCCCCTTCTCGGCTGAGGCGATTTTCTAGGCGCTAATGAGGGCGGGAACGGCTCCTAACTGCTGGAGCAGCCCCAGTGTGTCCCAGTTCGTCCAGCCTTCGATCAGCTGGCCGTCCGCGTACCGGTCGACGGTGATGCCGGTGACCGTGACCTGTTTCCCGGTCGCCGAGACGCCGAAGAAGTCGCCTTCGTGCGTCCCCTGCGCCTCCCAGCGCGTGACCACGCGGTCGCCTTCGGCGATCTGCTCCGAGATCGAGATCGCCAGGTCGGGGAATGCCGCCCGGTACCCCGCTGCGGACTCCTTGACGCCGTTCTGGCCGATAAGCGGCGCCGGCCGCGCGTTGTCATGGCCGACGTAGCCCGCCGCCACGAGCTCCTCGGTGGCGTCGAGCCGACCTTCGTTGAAGATCTGCTGGATGATCCTGCTCGCGATCGCTTTGTTCGCCTCGAGCATGCTGCGTCTCCCTTCACGCCCCCGGTGATTGCGTCCCTGCCGTCGGAGCCGGATCCCGGCGCCAACGGCGACGAGCACGGCCGCCGCCACGGCGGACCGCACCATGCGGCTTCTCTGCATCGCACCTCCTCTCAGGCGCTCGAGCGCCTGGTCGGGGGCGGCGGGGCGGCACCTGGGCGAGGGCAATAGAGCCTCGCCGTCTCGCTCACCCGATTGATCGAGGTTACTCCGCGGGACCTTCGGCCGCTAGACGGCCGTACCAGGTGTGATGAGGATCACACTCGCCGCCGCCGTCGTGGTCGCAGCGCTCGTTCCCGGCGTTGCTCGAGCGGACGGACTGCCGGTCCAGAACGTCGACGTCGGCAGGACCGGCGTCTCGCTCGGAGAGGCGCGGTTCGTGACGCTCCACTCGGGTCGGAACACCGTCGTCGCGAAGCTCGAGCGGAACCGCGTCGTCGCGTCCCGGGTGATTCCGGGCAGCTGGACCGTTCCGGCGGTTGCGTACGACGGCTCGGCCGGCGGCCTCTCGAGCTCGAACCTCGTCCTGATCGCGCCCAGGACGACATTCCCGCGCGCCGACACGGGCTTCGCGTTCCTCCGCGCCCGCGATCTCGAGCTCATCCGCACCGTCAGGCTCAGGGGCGACTACAGCTACGACGCGAGCTCTCCGGACGGCCGCCGGATGTACCTCATCCACTACACCTCGCCGCTCGACCCGCTCAGGTACGAGGTCCGCTCGTTCGACACTCATGCCGCACGGCTCGACCCGCGCCCGATCGTCGATCCGCGCGATCCTGGCGAGAAGATGAACGGCGACCCGCTGACCCGCGCCTACGGCGAGGGCGGGCGGTGGGCGTACACGCTCTACGCCGGGAGCGAGCACCCGTTCGTCCACGCGCTCGACACGACGAAGCGCAGCGCCCGCTGCATCGACCTGGACTGGCTCGGCGGGCGAAAGGATCTGCAGACGCTCCGGCTCGCCGTCGGTTCGCAAGACGTGCGCGTCAAGACGGCCGACGGGACGACGCTCGCCGTGATCGACACCGGGCGCTGGACGGCCTCCGTCCCCACCCGTCCAGCGCCGTCTGGCGGTGGGTCGCACTCGCCGGGGCCACGCTGCTCGCCGCAGGGCTCGTGCGCTACGTGATCTCGCGGCGGAGAGCGGCCTCGACAAGCTTCGGCGGGGCGACCTCGGCGTAGGCGTCTTCGACGATGCCGGCGAGCTCGTCCCAGTGAAGGCCGCGGTCGAGGCGGACGCCGAGCCAGCCCAGGTGCCCGACGTACGGCGGGCGGAAGAACCGCTCGGGGTCGGCCTCGACCAGCATCTCCTGGACGCCGTCCTCCGCCGCGCACCAGATCGCGAAACGGCCGTCGTGGTGGTGGCTGTCGAGCACGGTCAGGAACGAGCGCTTGCCGCGGACGAAGAACGTCGGGTGTCCGTGGCTCAGCCGCTCCGACGCCTCGGGAAGGGCGAGACAGAGCTCGCGGATTCGCTGGACCACCGCCTGCTTGTCCACGGCCTGAGACTACGCTCCGCGCCGTGAAGCTCGGGCTCCTCGGGCTCGTGGCGGCTTGCTCGCTCGTCGGGACGGCGGCGCCCGCGCCGACACGCTTCGTCGGGACGATCTCGCGCGTCACGGCGTCCGACCTGCCGCGGAGCTACCGTCCCGGCTGCCCGGTCGGCCCGTCGCAGCTGCGGCTGCTCCGCGTCAGCCACTGGAACTTCCGCGGCGGCGTCCATACCGGTGAGATCGTCGTCCGCTCGACCGAGGCGCGCGACGTGGTCGCCGTCTTCCGCAAGCTCTACGCCGCGCGCTTCCCGATCCGCCGGCTCCGAGTCGTCGACGTCTACGGCGGCGACGACGACCGCTCGATGGCGGCCGACAACACCTCGGGCTTCAACTGCCGACGCGTCGAGGGCTCGTCGAGCTGGTCGGCGCACGCGTACGGGCTCGCGATCGACGTCAACCCGGTCGAGAACCCGTTCATCCTCAACGGCAGGGTCTCACCGCCGGCGTCGCGCCGGTACCTCGACCGCTCGAACGTACGGCGGGGAATGGCCGTTCGCGGCAAGATCCTCGTGCGGGCGTTCGCCTCGATCGGCTGGTCGTGGGGCGGCCGCTGGACGAACCCGGTCGACTACCAGCACTTCTCCGCCACCGGCGGCTGAATCGTCCGGTCCGGGTGATGTCGCGGCGCCCGGCGCCGTGCTGGACTGACGGGGATGAAACGCGGAATCGCGGCAGCCGTCACCCTGCTCTGCGCGCTGCTGACGCTGTCCGCCTGCGGCGGGGACAGCAAGGACGAGACGCTGACGCCAAGTGCGTGGGCGAACACGCTCTGTACCGATCTCGACCAGTGGAAAAGCTCGCTCGAGTCGATTCGCGCGTCGTTCGGCGGCGGAAACGTGACGCCCGAGAACGCCCAGGACGCGGCCGACCAGGTGGGAGACGCAACCGAGACGCTCGTGGGCGAGCTTCAGGATCTCGGCAAGCCCGACACCGAGGCCGGCCAGCAGGCCCGGGACGACGTCGACGAGCTCTCCGACGAGCTGGAAAAGGGCAGCAACGAGATCCAGCGGGCCGCCGACGGCGTCTCCAGCGCCTCGGACGTCCCGCAGGCGGCCGCGACGGTCGCGGCGACCACGAGGGAGCTGGGCACCGAGCTCGCCTCCACCCTCACGAAGCTGGAGCAGCTCGACCCGCAGGGAGAGCTGGCGAGCGCGCTCGAGCAGAGCCCCGCGTGCAAGGGCCTCAAGACCGCCGGCCGGTGAACCGGAGGTAGGCGGCGCGCCCGACGCGCCCCGCCAGGACGTCGGAGGAGATCCCGACGCCGCGCTCGTTCCAGGTCAGCACGACGACGAGGAAGACTCCGCCCCGCCAGTAGACGAGGCCCATGTCGTGCCGGGCTTTCGTGATCCAGCCTGCCTTCTGGAGCACAACCGCCTCCTCCTCGTGGAGGAATCGGTCGACACGGCTCACCTGCGTGTGCGCCAGCAGGTAGAGGAGGAAGCGCGCCTTGGTCGGCGTGAAGCTTCCGCGCCTCGCCAGCCTCCCCCGCCCCTCGGCGGCGAAATGGAGCTCCCGCATCAGCAGGGCGAGGTCGCGGGCGGTAGACCGCTTCCCCACGAACCGCGGCGTCACCCCGGTGATCAGGTAGCCGCCATACATGTCCGTCTGGGACATGCCGACCGCGTGCATGGTCGCGTTGACGCGGGCGGCGCCGCCGCTCGTCGAACCGCCCAGCCAGATGAGGAGCTCGTTCGCGGCGCGGTCGCTCGACGGAATGATCGCGGCGCGCATCGTCCGGTCGAGCCAGCTTCCGGGGGTCGGCTTCCCGCGCAGCGCGCGGAGCACCTCGATCGCGATGGCCACTTTCAGCGTCGACGCCGCGGGGAACTCCACCCGCGAGCTCACCTCTGCCCGCCGGCCGCTCAGCAGATCCTCGACGAAGACGCCCGACGCGCCGGCGAAATCGCGGTTGACGCCGGCGACGGCGCGGGCGAGGGCGCCGTCGACGCGGCCGCGCCGCGGCGGCGCGCGGGGCCTCGCCGCCCGAGGCAGCCCGAAGACCGGCCCGACCGCAGTCGTGCGCCGCTGTCCGTGCTCGTCGATCGCAGTGATACGGATCGTGACGTCGCGCGACGGCAGGTCGACCGTGAGGTCGAACGACCGGCCGCCGACACGCTTGTCCGCGAGCACGCGCCGCCCGATGCTGACCACGATCCGCTCCGTCTCGGGGCTGACACGGCCCGCGACCCGACCGAACGAGACCTCGTAGGCGGCCGGTGTGACCGCCACCGGAGCGAGGAACGCCATCGGCTAGGCCCCGCCGGGGCGCGATAGCGTCTCCGCGTGCCGCTTCACCTGGGCCTCATCTTGCCGAACTACGGCGACGGACTCGACGCAGAGCGCCTCGCCGGAGCCGCGGTCGCGGCGGAGGACGCGGGCTTCGACTCGGGCTGGGTCACCGACCACGTGATCGTCCCGCCGGAGCACGCGCCGATCTACGGGACGATCGCCGAGGCGCTCGTCTCGCTCGGCTTCCTCGCCGGCCGCACCACACGGCTTGAGCTCGGCGTCTCCGCGCTCGTCGTCCCGCAGCGCAACCCCCTCGTCGCGCTCAAGCAGCTGACGAGCCTGGACTTCCTCTCCGGCGGCCGGATCGTGACCGCCGTCGCGGCGGGCTGGATGGACGGCGAGTTCGAGCTCCTCGGCGCCGACTTCGAGCGCCGCGGCCGGAGCCTGAATCGGTGGCTCGCGCTCGCGCAGGAGGCGTTCGAGCAGTTGCCGGGGCCGGTCCGCTTCGACCGGGGCGAGGGGTGGCTCGCGCCGGCGCTCCGTCGCCCCGTCGGGCCCGAGCTCTGGGTCGCCGGCGTCTCGCGCTCAACGGTGCGGCGCGCCGCGATCACGGGTGTCTGGCACCCCGTCGCCCTCGCACCGGACGAGCTGCGGCCGATGGCCCAGGAGCTGCGCGAGCGCCGTCCGGACGGCCGCGTGGTGCTTCGCATCGGCGTCTACCAGCGGGACGAGCCGGCGCCCGGAACCGACGAACGCGGGCGGCACGCGATCGCCGGCCCGCCCGAGTGGATCGCCGAGCGCCTGGCCGAGTACGTCGAGGCCGGCT
>Ga0307318_10000016_pt1 | contig 57414 bp, 49 predicted proteins | sample ER_DNA_367_FD_194500 | JGI IMG/M metagenome (GOLD analysis project Ga0307318, IMG submission 194500) | Bulk soil microbial communities from the East River watershed near Crested Butte, Colorado, United States - ER_DNA_367 | ecosystem: Environmental > Terrestrial > Soil > Floodplain | place...
CCTGGTCCTATCGGCCTTGGAGATGGGGCTGTGGCGCCGTGAGGTCGTCCGGAATCGGCTGATCCACCACAGCGACAAAGGTTCCCAATACACCTCGCTGCGGTTCACCCAACGCCTCGCCGACGCCGGCGTCGCCCCCTCCACCGGATCGGTCGGTGACAGCTTCGATAACGCGGTGGCCGAATCGTTCTTCGGCAGCCTGAAAACCGAGCTGATCTACCGGCACAGCTGGGCCAGCCGGCACGACGCCGAACTGGCGATCTTCGCCTGGATCGAAGGCTGGTATAACCCGGAACGGATCATCGCCGCGTTGGGCATGCGCAGTCCCGACGAATACGAAGCAGCGTTCTACGCTGACACCACCAACCTCGACACCCCCGTCAATGTTGGAAACCACGAATCGAGCCTCCGATGAACCGGGGGATCCTCATTGGGCGCTCATCATGACGAAGAAGCAGATGATCGCCACGATCAGCGGGGTGTCGAACCAGAGGGCGCCGATCAGCATAGCTACGCCGGCTGCGAGGGCGGCGACCTGGCCGACCAGGATGACTTTGCGGGTGGAGACTCGGCCGGCGAGCCGGGCAGCGAGGAGTGCGGCGAGGGTCATGCCGGCGGCGTTGGCTGCGAAGTCGATCGAGTACGCGATCGGGGACAGCCCGTTCATCGACTGCAGCACGAACGCGGAGGTGGCGACATAGGCGAACAGCGCACCCATCGCAGACCCTGTGACCAGCAGGTAGCCGACGTAGCTGCGGTGCCCGAGGACCTGCCGGCCGGCCACCAGGAAGGTTCGCAAGCCGCCGCCGTGCCGGCGTTCGGGCGGCAGCGACTCGGGGACAGCAACTAGGACAGCCACGGTCATCGTGAGCCCTAGGGCGGCGACGACCCAGAACGAGACGCGCCAGTGCGACAGCTGCAAGATGACCGCGCCGAGCAGCGGCCCGACGATCGGTGCGATCCCGCCGACCCCGGCGATCACGTTCAGCACCCGGACAAGCTGGGCGCCGGTGGCGAGGTCGACGATCACGGCGCGATGATGACCATCGCCCATCCTCCGCTGAAGCCTTGGACGAACCGGGCGGCCATCATGACTGTGATGGTCCGGGCGAGCGCACACGCCACCGACGCGAGCGCCATCAACATGACTGCGGCGATCAGCAGCGGGCGCCGGCCCCGTTGGTCGGAGACTGGGCCGCCGACTAGCTGCCCGAGCGCCATGCCGACGAAGAACGTGGTCAAGGTGAGCTGGACCTGGGTCGCTGTCGCGGACAGGTCGGTGGCGACCTGCGGGAACGCGGGTACGTACGTGTCGGTCGCCAGGGGCGCGATTGCGGTCAGAAAGACTACGGTCGCGACAAGGGTCGAGGTGAGCCGAGCCCGGTTCTGGTCGCCTCTCGGCACCGATTCTGGCCAGTCACCCAGATACTCACAGTCCGGGGCCAAGTGAGGCACCGCGGGCGCTGTCCTCTCGGTCATGGGCGGAGAAGTACTTTGATGGCCTGCCGAGAGTCCATGGCCCGGTAGCCGTCGGCGGCCTCGTCGAGCGGGAGCTCGAGGTCGAAGACCCGTCCGGGCCGGATCTTGCGGTTCCAGATCAGGTCGATCAGTTCAGGCAGGAACCGACGTACTGGGGCGGGGCCGCCGTGGAGGTGGACGTGGGAGAAGAACAGCTCCTCGCCGGGCAGCTCCACGCCATGAGCGACGCCGACGAAGCCGACGTGGCCGCCCTCGCGAGCGGAGCGGATGGCCTGCATCATCGACTCCTGGGTACCCACGGCCTCGATCACCGATTGCGCGCCCAACCCGTTGGTGAGTTCCTTGATTCTGGCCACGCCCTCGTCGCCGCGCTCGGTGACGATCTCGGTGGCGCCGAAGTCCCGCGCAAGCTGCTGCCGTGGCTCGTGGCGGCTCATCGCGATGATTCGCTCCGCGCCGAGCTGCTGCGCGGCCATAACGCCGAGCAGACCAACCGCGCCGTCACCAACCACGGCAACCGTCTTCCCCGGTCCAGCCTCAGCCGCGACGGCCCCGAACCAGCCGGTGCCGAGCACATCGGAAAGCGCCAGAAAGTCCGGGATCAAGTCCTCGGCCGGGACGTCCGGCGTCGCCACCAGGGTGCCGTCGGCAAGCGGGACCCGCATCAGCTCTGCCTGCGCGCCTTCTGAACCGATTCCAACCCGGTTTACGCAGGAGCTTTGGTAACCCGCCTGACAGATTTCGCAGGTGTTCTCGGAAGCGAAGAATGAACCAATTACGAACTGACCGGGTTTGATCGTGGTGACCTCAGTCCCGACCTCCTCGACGATGCCGACGTACTCATGGCCCATCGGGGTGGGTCCATTGACCTCGTCGAATCCTCGGTAGGGCCACAAGTCAGACCCGCAGATACAGGTTGCGGGCAAGCGGATGATCGCGTCGGTCGGCTTCAGAAGGGTCGGCTCGGGCCGATCCTCGACCCGCACGTCGCCTGGGGCATACATGACCACACCACGCATCGGTAAATCTCCTCGCATCAGATAGGTAATCGACAGAGCCCGAAGATTCTGGTCTGTGGCTCGGTGTCTCTAGCCAACCCGACCCGCGGTCGCCGGGGGAGTCTCTATCGAGACGTGTACCAATAGGGCATCCCAGCCGACGCGGCATCCGGCGTAGCGTCGACGGTGTGGACAACCGTGCCGAAGTCCGCGAGTTCTTGATCTCGCGGCGAGCCAAGATCACCCCGCAGCAGGCGGGGATGCCCCACATCGGCGCCCGGAGAGTGCCCGGGCTGCGCCGTGGCGAGGTCGCCGCCCTTGCCGGGGTCAGCGTCGAGTACTACTCCAAACTCGAACGCGGCGCGATCGCCGGCGTCTCCGCCTCCGTCCTCGACGCCATCGCCCGCGCTCTGCAGCTCGACGACGCCGAACGGGCCCACCTGTTCCACCTCGCGCACGCCGCCGACGGCACCAGCGCCGGCATGCGACCCCGCCGCCGCCCCGGCAAGCGCTGGACACCTAGGCCGAGCCTGCAATGGGTGCTCGACAAGTTCGCCGCCCCCGCGATCGTCCGCAACGGCCGGATGGACCTGCTTGCCAGCAACCACCTCGGCCGGGCCATGCACGCCGCCCTCTACGACGCCGCAGCCGGCGGACAACCCAGCTTCGCTCGCTTCACCTTCCTGAACCTCGACGCCGCCCACGACTTCTACCCCGACTGGGGCGGTGCCGCCGACACATGCATCGCCATCCTGCGCACCGAAGCTGGCCGCGACCCCCACGACAAAGACCTCCACGACCTCGTCGGTGAGCTGTCAACCCGCAGCGACGAATTCCGACGCCGCTGGAGCGCCCACAACGTCCGCTACCACGGCGCCGGCACCAAGCACTTCCACCACCACGACGTCGGCGACCTCCAACTCGCCTACGAAAGCGTCGACATGATCTCCGAACCCGGCCTCACCCTCACCCTTTACGCCGCCGAACCCGGCTCACCGACCGCCCACGCCCTCGAACTCCTCGCCTCCTGGACCGCCGTCATGAACGACGCCGCCGAGAACGCCCACCAAGCGACATAAGGCGAGCGTGCACATCGGACCCGCGGGGGCAGCACGCTTGACTGGCGGGCGTGTGCTCGATCTGAAGCACGCTGGAGTGCGGGACGCTATTCGGACCGCGCCGACGCAGAGAATGTGTACCTAAGCGATGCCGCGTCGAACTACTGAAGATGCCGGCCCCAGCAGAAGCCGCACGCCGGCGGAGCCGACGCTTTGACCCTGATAGAGCCGGATTCGTCAGCAGGCTGCGGCCAGTCCGTGCGCAATGGCAGCGTGCCGGGACTGTATCGGGCGACCCACAGCCCCCTGTGCAGCAGCTCGGCGCTTCCTCTCCAGAAGCTCCAGTGTCTGTTCTGTAGTTGCCGCGATTGCTTCGCCTCCTCCACGCATCGCAGCGGGTTAGTCGTTGAGGCCGGCGTCTTCAGGCGTCGTCGGGTCGGTGCCGGATCCGGTGTGTAAGTCAAGCCCCGGGTCTTGCTGGTCGTTCTCGTGGTCGCTCGGTTGTGTTGTGCTGGCGGCCCAGCTGGCCAGCAGGGTCAGGGCGTCTTCGGTGGGGGACCCGGGCTCGGCGGTGTAGGTGAGGAGGCTTTGGCTGAGATCGGCAGCCAGCGGGAAGGACTCGTATGGCAGGTCGAGGTCTCCGACGACCGGGTGGTGGATCAGCTTGACGCCGGTTGTGTGGATTTGGACGTCGTGGGCGGCCCATCGACTCCGGAACTGGTCGCTGCGGGTAGACAGCTCACCGATCAGATCGGAGAGGCGCCTGTCGTATGGGTGGCGTCCGGCCTCGGCTCGCAGGATGGCGACGGTGTCGTTTGCGGCCTTGTTCCAGTCGCGGAAGAAGTCGGTGGCGTTGGGGTCGAGGAAGACGAACCGGGCGTTGTTGGCCGGCCTGACCGGGTCGGCGTAGACCGGTGAGAACAGAGCAAACCCCAGCTGGTTGGCGGTCACGATGTCGAGGCGTGCGTTGAGGACGAGGGCGGGCGTGCCGATCATGGAGTCGAGGACGCGTTGCACCGTGGACCGGACCCGCTCAGGGGTTGACCGACGGACTGTGCGGGCGGTGCCGGCGGCGCGGATCAGATCGACGAGATGTGTGCGCTCCGCCTCGTCCAGCTGCAGTGCGCGAGCGATGCCGTCGATGACGCTGTCGGAGATGCCGGTGGCGTTGCCGCGCTCGAGCTTGGTGTAGTACTGGCTTGAGATACCGGCCAGGAGGGCGACCTCGTCGCGGCGCAGGCCCGAGACCCGTCGACGCTCTCCGCCATAGGCGGGGAGCCCGGCCTGCTCGGGGCTGATCCGGGCCCGTCTCGTGGTCAGAAATGTCTGGATCTCCCCGCGTACGCCGCTGCGGGCCTCGCTCGGGATGCCGTCACTGGTGTCACGATCGCTGCTGCCACCTGCCATGCCGTCCACCCTACGAGCGGTTGGATGCGGCTGAGGGTCCTTGTCAGTAGCCCCATCATCAGGGGCTCCCACCAACCCGAACGCGGTGGTTGGGTAGTCAGAGCCCGGCCGAATGTGGCCGCCGCCACACGAAGATCAACTGAGATCAGGTATGACACCGGTCAGGTTGCCCCTGGTCACCGGCGCCAGCTCGGGCATCGGGCGGGCCGCCGCGCAGGCGTTCGCCGAGGCGGGCGCCGCTGTCGTGCTCGCTGACATCAACACCGACGCCCTTGACACCGCGACCGCTGGGCTGACCGCCGCGGGCCGCCAGGCGATCGGGGTCACCTGCGACGTGGGCGGAGGAGGCGCAGGCCGCCGCCATGGTCGAGCACACCGTCGCTACCTATGGTCGGTTGGACATGGCGTTCAAGAACGCCGGCATCGTCGGCTTCACCGGCGACCTCGCAGAGGCCAGCCCGACGAGGTCGCCGCGGCAGCACTGTGGCTGTGGAGCCCGGCCGCCAGCCTCGTGCTCGGCGTGGCCCTCCCAGTCGACGGCGGCTTCACGGCGCACTTAGTTCAGCCTGGCCCTGTTCGATGTTGCCAGGGACGAATTGAAGGAGTTGACGGCATGAAGATCGGTATCGCGATGTTCCCCACCGTCGATGCCCCGGCACCAGGTCGGCTCGCTCAGATGATCGACGATCGGGGCTTGGAGTCCTTGTGGTTCGCCGAGTACTCGCATCTGCCAGTCGGACCGGTTTGCACGGTTGCAGGACTGCACCGACAAACCACTCGAGCTCACCGCCAGCGGTCCCGATCCTGATCGCCGAACGCTCAGGCGTCTGCGGGACCGCGGCGCACATCGGGCGCTCGTGTGGCTCCCGCAGGACGCCGCTGGCGCGATCAGCGTCAGCGACACCGAACGATTCCTCGACGACCTCGTGGCCAACACCACTCACTGAGTGAGGCTGAGGCGATACCGATCACGCTCTCGCGGACGGGCTCGTGGTGGTAGGGGTCTCTGTCAGTAGCCCCATCATCAGGGGCTCCCACAGGCGGCCGACGCGTGGTTCTGTAGCAGTGCACCGCCGATAAGGCGGTGCCTAGGACGACCTGTGGATCAAGGAAAAGGAGTGCAGCAGCATGACTGACGAGAATGTCTGGTTCGTCACCGGAGCCGGCCGCGGCATGGGTGTCGACATTGCCAAGGCAGCCCTGGCTGCCGGTCACGCCGTCGTCGCTACCGGACGCAACCCCGAGAAGGTCGCCTCCGTGCTCGGCGCGCACGACGACCTCATCGTCGTAGCTCTTGACGTTACCGACCCCGCGAGCGCCGAGGCCGCTGTGCAGGCGGGCGTGGACCGGTTCGGCCGGATCGATGTGTTGGTCAACAACGCGGGCAATTTCAACGCCGGGTTCTTCGAGGAGCTCGCCTCTGAGGAGTTCCGCGCGCAGATTGAGACCACCCTGTTCGGTCCGGTCAACGTCACCCGCGCGACCCTTCCAGTCATGCGCGGCCAGCGCTCCGGGCTTGTCGTCACGATCTCCTCGACCGCCGGCATTGTGGGCGGAGAGTTCCTGACCGCGTACGCTGCCTCGAAGTTCGGGGTGGAGGGCTGGATGGAGTCGCTGGCCCCGGAGGTTGCGCCGTTCGGGATCCGAACGATGCTTGTCGAGCCCGGCTTCTTCCGCACCGAGCTGCTATCGCCGGAGTCGACGAGGTACGCCGAGTCCTCGATCGCCGACTACGCCGAGCGCACCGAGCAGACCGTAACCGCCTGGAAGAGCATGAACGGCCAGCAGGGCGGCGACCCCGCCAAACTCGCCGACGCCCTGGTCCGCCTCGCCAGCCAGGACGAGCCGCCGCTGCGCTTCCCGGCTGGCGCCGACGCGGTCACCACGTTCGAGAACAGGGCCAGGCTACTCCTTGAGCAAGCCGACGCGAACCGCGAGCTGTCCAGCAACCTCGCCCACGACAACGCCTGACTCGCGGGCGAATGAAGGACGGCAGAGAAGCGTGGAATACATACGACAGGGGTCACGCATGGCCTCACAAGTCGGGACGGATCAGGCGACCATTCGTTCGTCTCCAACCACCCGAAGTACAACGCGCTCTAGCGGGTTATCGAGCCGGAGGTCGTGTGACATTTCCGCCGATGCGACCGAACGCAAGGTATGCGATAGGCCCGACAGGCTGAACGACGCAACCCAGAACCCATAAAGGCTTGGGGCCGCGCACCTGCGCGCGCGGACGCCGGGCTAAGTCCGCCAGCGCCACACTGGTCAATACCACCTCAATGGCCGAAGCGACGATGATGGCCGCTTGCTGACCGCTGCTGAAGTCGCTCCACCGCTTCTTGGTCCCCATGATTGCCACGCTACTGCCAAGCTGGTGTAGCGATCCCGAGGGCCGCCTCGGTCCCGGCGAGTCCCCAACACACGACCGCGAGCTCACCGGGCAGAAGTGGCATGAGAAGAATGGGGCGAAGCGCTGCACCGTAGCCATCTTGAAGCCCAGCCGCAGCCCGACCTCACCAAAATTCAGCGCTAGGCATCGGGCGCACTCCTTAGAGACCTCAAGACCGGTACTGAAGGGGCCCGTCGGGCTCAGTCCCTCCCCTTTTGAGAGCGTTTCTCTTGCGTTTTCCTTCCATTAATCATTCGTTCCAATTGATTTTGCATTTTATTCATCTTATATAGTGCTAGACAATTGGTCGTCTGTCGCTATGCAATTGATTCATGATTAGTGAGCCCACCTCAATTATCGCCGCATTCGCCATTGGTTGGTTGTGCCATGCGATATTGCTACGGTTCGGCGAGCCTGTCCGGCAGCAGCGGCATCGCCGACCTGCCAATAGCCGACAAGTGCAGCTAAGGCGTCCCTGCTTTGCCCACAGTCAGCCCATGGGTTGGGCCAGCCTGAGCAGCAGTTACTACCGAGACCCGAGAGGTGCAGCTGTTGCGGGCCAAGCTGGCAGCAGCGTCCGAGGTATGTGAGGTGGCAGGGCGAGGGCAGCAGTTGGAGTCAGTGCTGGCCGAGCTGGATGGTGGGAAGCCGTGAGTAAGCAGCAAGTGTTGGGACCGGCTGAGCGCGTCAAAGCCCGGGCCATGCAAGCCACGGCATGCGAGATCGAAGGTCAGCGAAGGGCAATCAAGTCTCGAAACGCTAGACAGCGTGCAGATCATGATCGGAAAAGGCTGTAGCAAGTCATTGCAGAGCAGGATCACACTGGGAAAGACTAGGGCGGCGAAATGAGCAAACACGGATCCGGACGTCTGTTCATTCGGGTGGTCTGCACCGACATGTACATCGATCGGCAGACTGGCATCAGGTGTGCACGGCACCAGCAATTCAGGCTCGGTCGGTTGCCGGTGTTCGTCGAGAAGGACCAGGACGGCAATGCCTTGCCGGGCACGGAGCATGTCGGATACCCCCAGGACGCGCACGTTAACCCCCGCATGCCAGCCCACCGTTGCCCAAAATGCGGGCGAGCGTTGCCAGGGGCTGCGCGATACTCCGATGAAGGCGGGGCGTGGAGCCGCATCATCCGGCACTGGCTGGACGCGGACCCCAAACGCTCCGTCCTTGTGGTGGACATCTCAGACCCGGCTTATGCCTGGTAGCGGGTCGCAGCAAAAAGAATGATGAGCGAGGCCCACCGGGGTCACCTCGATACGCCAAGCCGCCCCAGCATGCAATATGACACCAGCGGCCCACGCCGCGCTAGTTTCAGCCCTTGTGCCCAGGACACCTGGGCGCCCCTTCGCGAACCACGGTCGCACGGCCGGCCTGGTGCTGGCCGAGGGTCTTGCAGGACCCCTGCTGGGAGACGAGGACACCGTGGCCGGCACGCGAACAAGATCGCAGCCTGGCCACGGCCATCCTTGACGCTGCCGCGCATGCCGCCGCTCGCTCAGGCCGGGACCACAAACTACTGGCACACCAGCTTCGGCCCGACCAACGTCGTGGCCAACTTCGGGTTGTCGCCGCCAGCGCCGGCGGCGTCCAAACCCTGCGCGAAGGACTGATCGAGAGTGCGAATAGCGTTGCCAAACTGGCCCTGGGCATTGCTGACAACTGCCCTGACCGTCCTGTGCGAGTCCGTCGCCACCATGCCGATGATCATCTTCCCGCGCGTCAACGCCGCCCACGCAAGACGGCCAGCATGGAGCGACCATCTCGACCGCCTCCGCTCGGCCGGTGTCCAGCTCATCTGCGGCGAGGACGCATGGCCCCTCCGCCTCGCTCGCTGCGGTCCGTGTCCTCGGGAGACCCCCTGAGACCGGCACGGGCCCGCTACGTGATGCACCTCGCTAGCAGCCGTCACCGGCGATCGACAGCCTCTCGCGCGCCGGAGCGCCGCCGAACCGCGGGCAGCCGATAGCTTCCTTCTGTCGAGCAGCGGAGGCTGAGGCATGTATGCCCTGGCGTTTAAGGTAGAAGCGGCCTGCTGGCGACGGCAGCCAGTTCGCTTCGAGATCCAGGCCCGGACTCTCCTTCTGGATGTACAAAGTCAACGACCCGTCCTCGCCGAAGCGCAGGCCCGGAGTGCGGTCGCTGATCGAGTAACGCTCGATCGGTGCCGTGACCCGAACCGCTGCGATGCGCGAACGGAAGCCGTCGGAATCGCTGCGAGGGTGGGCGTGAGTCCCGCCCTCGCAGCGATTCTCTTGATTATCGTTGTGGACCCGGCGAAGCACTTATTGAGGCGTCGATGCGAAAAAAGGGATAAGGTCCAAGCGAGCATCTCGGGGGAGGATCACACATGTCTCGACTCTTGCGCGCGCGAGCGTGGTCCGTTCTGGCGTTGCTCGCCGGTATCACATCTGTCTGGGCGGGCGATGTGCTATGGCTGCGACTCGCCTGCGCTGCTGGACTGGTCATCGGGATCGCGCAGCAGCTGGCGCTGCTCGCGCTCAGCATCCGCAAGCGCATGTTGGGGACCTTCTGGGTTCGGTTGAGCGCGGCCACCCTGCTGTGCGCTGGAGTTGCGTGCTGGTATCTGGCGAACTCCCCGCGGTTGCCGTTCCTAGTCGTTGCTGGCTTGCTTGTGGTGCTTGCTGGGCTGTGGTGGTTTTGCAACGCCCTAACAGACGCTGATGTCGTGCAACTACAGGTCCGGAATCTGCCAGGAGCTCCCGAAAAGCCGGTTGACCCTCCGCGCTGGCCGTATGGGTGGGCCGGGGCCGTGATTTGCGGGTTTCTTGTACTCGGCTTTGTCGCTGCCACGCTCTCGCTGCCAGCGCCGGTGTTCCCAGTGCTTGCAGTGTTAGCCGTAGCAATGTTGGCTGTGATTGGGGTGCCGCTTGCACGCTTCACCCGGTACAAGCTGGAGGTGCTCGACAAGCTTCGGGCATACCGTCCGGTCCTGACGATGCCTTATAACGGGCATGCCGGATTCCACATCGGTTTGTGGTCACCGTATCTGGAGAGAACCGGGCAGCGCTTTACCGTCGTGACGACCGACGCACTCGCATTCCAGCGCGTGGCCGAGAGGTACACGATGCCCGTGATCTACGCGCCGAGGGGGGATCTTCGGGCAATCCGAGCGATGTTGCCAAAGACAGTCCGTGCCGCGCTCTACGTCTACAGCCGCGACAACGCCGATTTCAGGAAGGTCCGGCGTATCACTCATGTCTGGCTCCACCACGGGGACAGCGATAAAGAGGCTTGTTTCCGGCAAAAGTCAGCGGCCTACGACGTCCTCGTTGTGGCTGGTCGGGCAGCGATCGAGCGCTACGCCGCACACGGGGTCCACATCCCGTCGGAGAAGTTCAAGATTCTTGGTCGTCCCCAAATCGAGAACATCGAAACAGCGACGGCCTCAATCTCAACCATCGACAATCCGGTCGTGCTCTACGCACCGACCTGGTACGCCGCCGATTACAAGAACAACCACTCCTCTCTTCCTATTGGCACAGCTATCGTCTCCGCCTTACTCGCACGCAATGCGACAGTGATCTTCAGGCCGCACCCGGCCAACCGCAAGCTGCCGGAGGCCGCCGCCGCGATTACGGCAATTCACGAGCTCCTCCAAGCCGATGCCGAGGCCACATCACGGCCGCATCGCTGGGGCGCGGCGGCATCCGACCCGACGTTTGCTGAGCTAACCAACGCTGCGGACGCCATGGTGGCCGATGTCTCGGGGGTCGTCACGGACTTCATGCAGTCGCTCAAGCCATTCGCGATGGTTTCCACGGGCGACAAGACAGATACCTTCCGAGCCCGATTCCCCTCCAGCCGCTCTGCTTACGTCATCGAGTGGGACCTGTCGACCCTCGACGATGCGCTCGACGCCATGCTGGGCGAGGATCCGCTCGCACCCATTCGAGTCAAACGTCGCGAGTACTACCTCGGTGGCTATGAAAACGGAGAATCGGCTCGCGCCTTTGTCAGGTACCTGCAATCGCTGATCGCGGATCCGACGCCTATGAAAGCTGTGCTGGCAAAGCCGCCAGTTCGCGCACGAACCACGCAAAAGCGTCTGCAGCCTACTGGCCAGTAAGCCTCCGAGGACGTATTTCGCCGGAGGTCCGTTGGGCAGGCAGAGCGCGCTCGGAAGCTGGCTACCGGCTTGGGAGCGATCGCGGTAGCCCGAACCATGGGAGCACGCTGTTGTCGAAGCGGGTCATGCCGGAGATCCGGTCGCCGGTGAGAGTGAGGACGAGGAGGCCGGTCCCGTGGCTGATGCCGGTAGGGCCGCGCAGGTAGGCCCCGAACGCCGGCTGACCGTTGGCTCGCGTCGGGACGAGGTCAAACCTTCGGCCCGAGCCGAAGATGCTGGCGCACAGGCGGGCCACGACGTCGCGGCCTTGGTATTCGAGGGGAATCGGTGGCATGGAGCTGAAGACATCGTCTGTCAGCAGGGCCACCAGCGCATCGAGATCGGCGGACTCGTACGCGCGGACGAACTTCGCCACGATCGCATCCTCGGAGGGTGAGTCCGGGGCGGGAGGCGGCCCGTACTCTGCGATCGGCGACCGTCGGCGCTGCAGGCTGGCGCGCGCACGTTTGAGGGCGCTGTTGACCGATTCGACGGTCGAGTCCAGCATGTCAGCGACCTCGTTCGCGCGGAATCCGAGCACGTCGCGCAAGATGACGACGGCGAGCTGGCGAGGTGGCAGGACCTGAAGAGCGGTCACGAAGGCCAAGGAGATGGCTTCGCTCTGCTCGTAGCGGGCCTCGGGGCCGAGCGGCACGTCGATCGCCCCCTCGAGGAGGGCGTCGGGAAATGGCTCGAGCCACACGACTTCGCCGAGCCGGGTCGGCTCGGGCGGGTTAACTTCGGGCACGTCCCACTCCTTGGCGGGGCATCGGCTGGCTGAGCGAAGCGCGTTGAGGCACCGGTTCGTGGCGATCCGGTAGAGCCAGGTGCGGATCGACGCACGGCCCTCGAACCCTCCCAGGCCCTGCCAGGCGGCCACCAGCGTGTCCTGGAGGGTATCCTCGGCGTCCTGGAAGGATCCAAGCATCCGATAGCAGTGCACCTGTAGCTCTCGGCGGTGCGGCTCGGTCAGCGCTCGGAACGCCTCGCCGTCCCCAGCCCGCGCCCTTGAGATCAGGTCGGCTGTCACCAGCTCCACCTCTTCTTAAGCTGCTTGCGCATCGCGCTCTTGAATCCGCCGGCGTCGTCGCTCGCCGACGAAAAGCATGTCGGCTCGGTCCTCCTCCGCGCGGCGGCGCGCGATTGCCGACGCTCGCAGCTCTACCCGCACCTTGTCGCACTTCCATCCTGTATAGACACCGGCCGATTGGCGAACTGGGCGGTTGGCGGGCGCCCACCTTGCCGACATCGCGGTGTCTACATCATTGACGGCTCGAACGAGGTGTTCACTCATGAGGTGGGCGGGTGACCACCCGGCGCAAGAAGGAACCAGAGATGATGCTGAAGGACAAGGTTGCGGTGATCTACGGAGCCGGAGGCGCGATCGGCAGCGCTGTCGTACGCGCCTTTGCGTCTGAGGGAGCCAATCTTTTTCTCACCGGCCGCTATCTGGCATCCGTCGAAGCGGTCGCCAAGGACGTCATTTCCGCTGGCGGATCCGCCGACGCGGCGCAGGTCAACGCTCTCGATGAACAGGCCGTGGACAAGCATCTACAGTCCGTGACCGATAAGGCGGGACGCGTCGATATCTCGTTCAACGCAGTCGGCATCCCGGATACGAGGATTCTGGGTGTGCCTCTGGTCGAGCTGGATGTCGAGCAGTTCTCCCTGCCGATCGCGACCTACACGAGATCGTACTTTCTGACCGCGCGCCTGGCCGCAAGGCACATGATTCGGAATAAATCGGGAGTGATCATGAGAGTCACCGCACTCCACTCCCGGACGGGCATCCCATTGGTGGGAGGCTACGGTCCGGCGATGGCCGCCATGGAGGCACTTACTCGAGAGTTATCCGCCGAGCTCGCACCTCAGGGCATTCGCGTGGTCGGTCTACGACCACAGGCCATGCCGGAGACAGACACGATCAAGGAAGCCTTCGAGCCTCGAGCCCAGGCATTGGGAATGACTTGGGAACAATGGCAAGAGTTGCTCGCCAGCAGGACCCACGCACGACGGCTTATGACGCTCCAGGAGATGGCTCACGTGGCGGTCTTCATGGCTTCCGACAAGGCGAGCGGGATGACCGGAACTACCGTCAATTTGACCCTGGGCAGCCTGGACGACTAGCGGCTAAGCGACCGAGGCTCTGCTAAAGCGAGCGCGCTGTAGCCCGGGGCCGGACCTGTCGGTCAGCGAAGGCGGCCAGGCTCTTCGCCCTCCGGCACGTCGTTCAGCGTTGGCGTCGCGACGATCTCTTCCTCTGCCTCCTTAACTTCCTCCGCCTCTTCCATAATCGGATCGGGTTCCGGCTGCTCGGGACGCTCAATCCCGTGCTGCCGGCGGGCCACCCGTACCCCCTGGGCGACGCCGTGCCACAGGTGGTCCTCGCCCAACCGGGCGCGAAACCCCGTACGCGCGAGGACCGTCCGGACCGGCCACCGTACTCGCACGAGGTACAGGTCGACATTGCGCTCGGCAAGCTGATCGCGCAGCTCGGACAGCATGTCTGCGCTGGTCGTTTCGAGCTGGTCGGTCGACTCCAGGTCAAGAATCAACGCCTTGGTATCCGGTGCCGCATCGACCGCCTGGAGGATCGCCTCCTGCACTTCAGCGGCGTTGACCCAAAACAGCGAGACGTCGACCCGGAGCACCAAGATGCCCGGGATCGTGGTGCGGTCCGGATGCTGGCGTACGCCGCCCCAGGCCGCCTTCTCGCCCGGGATCTTGCCCAGAACCTCCACGTCCACCCGACTCGACCGGTACACCAGGCCGAGAAGGGACTGCCCTATTGCAATCACCAGGCCGAGCATGGGTCCGGCAATAAGCACGCCGACGGCGGCCACCAGGGCAGCGATGCCGTCGTTCTTGCGCACCTTCATGTAGCGGCGGATCGCGCCCAGGTCCAGGAGCCCCCACACGGCGTTGATCACGATAGCGCTGAGGACGGCCTTTGGCAGGGCCGACAGTGCCGGCGCAACGAGGACGATCGCGATGATCGCGATGGCCGCGGCCGAGAGGCCGCTGACCTGCGACGTGCCGCCGGCCCGATCCACGGCGGCAGTCTTGGACAGGCTTCCGGCCACTCCCAGGCCGCCGAACAGGCTCGAGCCGATATTGGCGCCGCCGGCGGCGATGAGCTCCTGGTCGGTGTCCAGCCGATAGCCACCTTTGGTGGCATACAGTCGTCCGGCACTCAACCCCTCGGCAAGACCGACGACCGCGATGGCGGCCCCGGCGAGAGCGACGTCGACCAGCTGAGTCGGCGGCACGACCGGGACGCTTGGCGTGGGCAACCCTTTCGGCACTTGACCGACGACGGCCACGCCGTGAGCGGCGAGCTCCAGCCAGTGCGATGCCGTGAGCCCCAGGATGAGGACGACCAGCGCCCACGGCACCCGCGGCAATAGGCGAGACCCGATGAACAGCACGGCCAGTGCACTGAGACCCACCGCGGCTGTCAGCAAGTCGATCTGGTCGATATTGAGTGCGAGCACCGATATTCGGTGCAGGACGTCGCCTGGCGTGACTTGGATGCCGAGAAGATTGGGCAGCTCACCGATGACCACGAGAATGGTGAGGCCGAAGACGAAACCAGTGACGATGGGCTTGGACAGGAACTCCGCGACCCAGCCCACGCGGAGGAACCCGGCAAGAACCAGGACGACGCCCGCCGCTAGTGCGATGGCTGACGTGTAAGTCACTGCCTGGGCAAGATTGGCCGGATGCAGGCTGGCGACAAGCGTCGCGGATAAGACCGAGACGGTGGACACGGGTCCGACAATCAGCTGCGGCGAGCTGCCGAGCGCTGCATAAGCCAGGAGGGCGATGGGGATGGCGTACAGCCCTACCTGAACAGGCACCCCAGCGATGGACGCGTACCCGAGGGACTGGGGTACCGCGAGGGCGGCGACGACCACGCCGGCCACGATGTCGTGGCGCAGACGTGCCCGGTCATACAGGGGGAGCCAGGTCAGGATAGGGAGGCGGCGATGCAGTCCCCGGCGAATCCCGTGCCCGACCGACGAGGTCATCGGACCGGGCCCATGCCCTCGAAGTGGACGCGCAAGGCGAGCGTTTCGGGGAGCATCTGCTGGGGTGAGATCTCTGCCATGACGTCGTCTGCGGTGATCGTCTGCCTCATCAGGTACGCGATCCCCACTCCTGGCACGAACAATACTGAACCGCGCTAACAAGGCAGGATAGCGTCGGGCCGGTGAAGTCGCGGCGGGATGCGGGGCTCACTGCGCTGTTCCTCGGGTTCTTCGCGGCCGCCTGGTTCGGCTGGGCGCAGGCGGAGTCAACGCGGAGGTGGCTGCTGGTCGGCAGCATCGTCTCCCTCGTGATAGCGGCCCTCGGCGCCGTTGTCGGCTTCCGGCGACCGCGTGACGAGTCAGCGTTGCACGACCGCGCGAAGTATCGACGTTACGGAATCATCGTGGGCATTGAGTTCGCGTTTGCTGGCATCGGCGCGGCCATTCTCGGGATCTCCGGCGCGGCCGCCGTACATCCCGATCTGGGTCTGCTTGGTGGTGGGCGTCCACTTCTTCCCGCTCGCTCCGGTTCTCGATGATCCAGGACTGCGCCCGCTCGGGGCGGCAATGATCGCGGTCAGCGTCGCCGCACTCGTCGTCACACTGACTAAGGGCGTTCCACCCAGCACCATCACTGGTATCAGCGCCGGACTACTCCTGCTTGGGTACGCGGTCATGGCGCTCGTCCGGGCGGTGCGGACCTAGCTCGACCCATCAGTCGGCGTATGTGACTTCTCTGGCTTACGAGCGGTGATCTTGCCCAGCCAACTGAGGTTCGTACCTTTACTCCTGGCGTCCGTGAATCCGGATGCACTGACGAGCTGGAACGCTTTGTCGAGCATGTCCACTCCGGAATGCCGAAGCCATCTCGGGCCCACATGGCGACGCCTTTGTCCCTTGTGGAACTCGGCGATCAGGAGTCGTCCATTGGGCTTGAGCACCCGGTACATCGCTTCGACAGCGGTGTGTTGCTGGTCCTCAGCCACGTGGTGCAGAGCGAGGGTGCACGCGACCGCGTCGAAGGTGGCGTCCGCGAACGGGAGGTCTTGCGCGCGCGCGACCTGGAACGTTGCCGGTACTCCGCGCCTGCGCGCCCGGCTGCTGGCGCGATTGATCATCTCAACTGCCGCATCAATGCCGTCGACCGAGCCGGTGGGTGCCACCCGTTCGGCGAAGACGATCGCAAGGCGACCAGGGCCGCAGCCCACGTCCAGGACCCGATCGCCGGGCTGGAGCTGAAGATCGTCGGCCAGCGTGGCGCGGAGGCGCTTCCCGCGTCGGCCGAGCATCCCCGTCCCGAAGTCGTAGATACGCGCCCAGCGGATGAGCCGGTCGTGGCTGTGGTGATGGGTATGGGCGGAGGCGTGGGCCATTGGCACAGTCTGCCCGGAGTTGCCGGCTTTAGCCTCTGCTGGCCAAGCTTCGTTGGCACCCGTCAGAACGATCACGCTGTTTGCATGGCGTTCGCCGCCCCGGATTGGACATGATCAACTCAACATTTTTTGGGCTGAAAACTCAGCCGGTGAGGTCCCGCCGCGTTGACCCGGGCGAAGCCGGTCCTCGAGTGCCCGCTCGAAGGCGTCACGAGCCCTAGACGCGTCGCCGGCCCGCAGCGCGGCCCTGCCTTCCTCGATCATCAAGTTGATGATGGGACGCTGCTACGGGGCCTGGAGATCGACATCGAATGGCTGGTTGTCGATCACCGGCTAGCGTAGGTCCGTGCGGTTGGCTACCTGGAACGTGAACTCGATCAAGCAGCGCGTACCGCGGCTGCTGCCGTGGCTGGACCAGCGGCAGCCTGACGCGGTGTGCCTGCAGGAGACCAAGCTCGCCGACGAGGCATTCACTGGGCTGCTGGGAGAGCAGCTGACAAGCCGTGGCTACGAATACGCCCTGCACGGTGAGGTGCAATGGAATGGCGTGGCGATCCTGTCGAAGGTCGGCCTGGGCGACGTCATGACGGGTTTTGCCGGTGCGCCCGGCTTTCCGCATCCGGAGGCACGCGCGGTGTCGGCTACATGCCGCGGCATCCGGGTGCACTCGGTATATGTGCCGAACGGGCGAGTCCCTGATTCGGACCATTACCGGTACAAGCTGGACTGGCTGGCCGCCCTCGCCGAGTACGTCGGTGGTAGTCAAGGGGAGGCCGTCGTGTGTGGCGACATGAACATCGCGCCGGCCGATGAGGATGTGTTCGACCCCGAGGCCTATGTTGGCCAGACCCACGTGACCGCGCCGGAGCGGGAGGCGTTGGCGCGGCTGCAGGCGCTTGGCCTGCGGGACGTTGTCAGAGATCGCTGGCCGGGCAAGCGAGTGTTTACCTACTGGGACTACCGCGCTGGCATGTTCCACCAGGACTTGGGCATGCGGATCGACCTGGTGCTGGCCACCGCGCCGGTCGCTGAACGCGTGCGTGCAGCGTGGGTAGACCGGCACGCCCGCAAAGGCTCCGGGCCGAGCGACCACGCCCCGGTGATCGTGGACCTTGACGAGGCTCCCGACGGCGATATCGGCCCGGTGGTCCCGCCGCCCTCCGCGCCGGCCACTCGGCGGGTGAGATTGCCGCAGAGCCGTGGACGCTGAGGTCAAACCGCACCCCGACCTCCCGTAAACCAGAGTTTGAAGGCGAAACACTTCGTTCTCGCGGGCCCTAGCGTTAGTGAGGTGGACATGGCAGCGGCTGGCCTCACATTCCACCCGTACGGCATTACGCACTGGGTCGTGCTAATGGCGACCGTCGTGGGATCCGTGCTGCTGGCACGGCTCGGCCACCGCCATCGCGATACACCGGCCGGGGAGACATTTTCGCGGATCTTTGCCATTGTTCAGCTGACGGTGACGCTCGGCTTCATGATCATCTGGCTGGTTCCAGCACTTTTCGACCTGCAACAGTCGCTCCCGCTGCACCTGTCTGACATCCTCCGGCTTGTGACGGCCTACGCCCTGTGGAGCCGGAGGCCGTGGGCGTCTGCCCTCACCTACTACTGGGGTCTGACCTTCAATTCCCAGGCGATGCTCACCCCGGACCTGCATCTAAACGTGGCACCGGTCCTGGAGTTCGCCTCGTACTGGTTGCAGCACGTGCTAGTGATGTGGGCCGCGGTCTACCTGACCTGGGGTCTCGGACTGCACCCGACATGGCGGAGCTACCGACTGGCGCTGGGGGTTACCGTCGGGTGGGCCGCGATAGTTTTTGCCATCAACCGTGCGCTCGGGACCAACTACGGCTATCTGAACGCCAAGCCGGTTGGCGCCACCTTGCTGGACCTGATGGGCGAGTGGCCTTGGTATCTCGTTGTGGTCTTAGCTTTGCTGGCTGCCTTCTGGGCGCTGATCACATGGCCTTGGACATCCCGTGCGCGAGCGCGGTGATCTGATGGTAAGGATTCAAGAAAGCTTGCCCGATCGACCAAATCGTTGAGCACTTTTCCGTATTGACGCAGACATCCTGCGGTCGTAACGTCCGGAGAGCAGAGCATTTTCAAATTCCCCAAGCATTGATCGGAGGCTCCGGCATGTTCGTTCAACTTATCCAGGGCAGGACGTCCAACCCGCAGGCATTGGATGCCGCCATTAATCAGTGGCTCACCGATCTTGCGCCAGGCGCGACTGGATGGCTTGGCAGCACGAGCGGGGTCACTGAAGATGGTCGGGCGATCGCGGTTGTGCGCTTCGAATCCGAGGAGGACGCCCGCCGCAATAGCAATCGGCCCGAGCAGGACCAGTGGTGGTCGGAGACCTCGAGGCTTTTCGACGGCGAACCCACGTTCCGTGACAGCACGGACGTCTCCGTTGATGTTCAGGGCGATCCCGACCAGGCGGGTTTCGTGCAGATCATGCAGGGCCGCAGCAACGATCCGGAACGAGCCCGGCAACTGATGGACCAGGACGCCGACAAGTGGAGCGCGTTCCGTCCCGATGTCGTCGGTAGCGTCGCCATAGGCCATGAGGGCGGCGCCTACACCATGGTCATGTACTTCACCTCCGAAGCCGAAGCACGCGAAGCCGAACGCAAGGAGCCGCCGCCGGAGTTGCAGGCGCAGATGGAAGAAATGAACAAACTCAGTGTTGGAGAGACTGAGTTCTTCGACCTCAAGAGGCCCGTGATCATCTCTCCTAAGTGATCAAGAACTTCGCGTGCACCAGCCTTGGAGCTTGATCAACTTTTTGCCCCGATAACATCAGCTGCATGATGACGGTGCGGCCGGTCGCTCTTAACACGGCGATCGCGTTGCTGTTCATCGTTGGCTCGGCACTATTCGTCCTAGGATCCGTGCCGGCATACGTCAACGCAGTGGGAGCGACCGCCGACGGCATCACCTATTTCGTTGGCTCGATCTTCTTCACGGCGGCATCGTTCGCTCAACTCTTGCAGGCGCAGAGTCCGGCGATGACGAACGTCGATGTGGATTCCCAGTACGCGCGGGCACCGGTACGGCGCTGGGCCCGGCTGCCGCATGATCGAAATTGGCTTGCTGCCATCACACAGTTTCCCGGCACGCTGTACTTCAACATCAGCACCCTTGCGGCGCTGATACGCAATGCCACGGTGAAACAGCAGGACCGGCACGTTTGGCGTCCTGACTTCTTCGGGTCCACGCTGTTCTTGATCGCGAGCGTCTTCGGCATTCTCGCGTTGGGGCGCTTCCTCAGCCTGCAGCTGCGCTCGTTGCCGTGGTGGATTGCCTGGTTGAACATGATCGGCTCCATCTTGTTCATGTTCTCCGCGTTGGCCAGCTACGTGCTTCCGACGACGGGCGAATACATCAACAGTTCCGTCTCTGTCGCCGGCACGCTATTCGGGGCGTCCTGCTTCCTGGTTGGAGCGATCTTGATGTTCCCGGCGTGGAGACAGGCGGTTCGAGCAAGACAACCCTCGCGCCCTGAAGACTCACAGCGTCGTGAGGTCCCTTGATCACTTACGCAAGCTGACAACCCGCCCGACGCTGAGCCAGCACAGCACCCCAGGTATCCATCCAGCTGGCGCCGACCGAAGGAGAAGCCTCATGACCACACCCTCAAACCCCATGCCTGACGCGGTGCTCTTCGGCAATCGTTTCGCCACCCAGGAGGTGCCGAGCCGCGAATTCCCGGACACCGGCATGAGTTCCGTGGATGCCATGCGGCTGGTGGCCGAAGATCTCGTACTCGAGGGCGATCCCGCCCGCAACCTTGCGACCTTCGTCACCACCTGGATGGAGCCCGAAGCACAACGGATCATCGCCGAGAACCTGCACCGCAACTTCATCGACCACGCCGAGTATCCGCGTACGGCCGAGATCGAGCAGCGCTGCATCCGAATGCTCGCAGACCTGTTCCACGCCCCGGGCGAGACGACCGGCGCACGTACCCAGGGCTCGTCTGAGGCGATCATGCTCGGCGGCCTCTCCCTCAAGTGGAATTGGCGCAAGCGGCGGGAGGCAGCAGGCGAATCGACGGCCAACCCGAACCTCGTGTTCGGCGGCGACGTGCATGTGGTGTGGGAGAAGTTCTGCCGTTACTTCGATGTCGAGCCACGGATTGTGCCGCTCGCGCCGGGCAAGTACACGATCGGCCCGGATGACGTTCAGCCTCACATCGACGAGAACACCATCGGTGTGGCCGCCGTCCTCGGAACGACATTCACCGGACACAAGGACGACGTCGTCGGCATCAACAACCTGCTGCTTCACATCAAGAAGGAGCGCGGACTTGACATCCCACTGCACGTAGATGGCGCGAGCGGCGGCTTCGTCTGGCCATTCCTCTACCCGCATTCGGAATGGGACTTCCGCCTCGAGCAGGTACATTCCATCAACGTCTCGGGCCACAAGTTCGGGCTGGTCTACCCAGGTATCGGCTGGCTGATCTTTCGCGAGAAGTCTGACCTCGCTCGAGACCTGGTGTTTGAAGAGAACTACCTCGGCAAGACCGACGCCACCTTCACACTGAACTTCTCCACCGGCTCATCGATGGTCCTGGCGCAGTATTACAACTTCGTCCGGTACGGCCGCGCCGGCTACGCCTACATCATGAAAAACATGCAGGAGAACGCGAGAGTGCTCGCTGAGAAGCTGGAATCGATGGGCCGCTTTGAGTTGATTGGCGCTGACGAGGAGCAGCTCCCTCTTGTTGCCTTCCGGCTCAAAGGAGACAACGACTTCGACGAGTTCGATGTCGCCTGGCAGCTGTCGGCCGAGCGCGGCTGGATGGTGCCGGCGTACACGCTTCCGCCCAACGCTCAGGACATCACGATCATGCGCGCTCTCGTCAAGGAGACCCTGAGTCGTGAGCACGTCGACACGCTGGCACGAGACATCGAGGAGGCCTGCGACACACTCGAGAAGAAGGGACATGCCCACGAGTCAGAACGCAAGAGGATCGTGACTGGCCCCGGCCACTGAGAGCCGGGCAGGACCCCGATGACCGAGCCGATCTGTGAGGTGATCATTACTGCTGACAGCGACGACTGGCTGATCAACTTCACCCGATCGCTGATCGAGGACCGGCTCGTCGCGTGCGCACAGCACATCGCGCCGATCAGATCCATCTATCGCTGGGACGCTACGATCCACGATGACCGCGAGATGCGGGTAGCGCTGCACACCCGCATCAGCCTCGTGCAGGAAGTCATCGACCGCACCCGGAAGGCACACCCATACGACGTGGCCTGCATCCTGGCCATCCCGGTTCAGACCGGGAATCCTGACTACGTCCAGTGGGTCATCAGCGAGACCACCGAGCCGGACGGTGATCATGCGGCCTGACGATTCCTCTTGATGCTTGCCAGGACGAGTTGAGGCGAGAATGCTTTCCCCATGGCGAATAGGAAAAGCAAGCCGCAGGCGCGGGTCGGTGCGCCGACCTCCCGTATCCGATCGACCCCGATCGGAGACTATGGGTTTTTGAGCGATGGCGAGGTGTCCGCCCTCGTAGCGCCCAATGGTGCTATGGAATGGATGTGCGTTCCGCGCTTCGACTCGCCCAGCGTGTTCGGACGGATCCTTGGACGGAACGCCGGCGTGTTCCGCGTCGCCCCGGTTGATGTTGCCGTGCCCGCCGATGTCCGTTATCTGCCAGGCACCGTGATCCTGGAGACGAGCTGGGGGACTCCGACCGGATGGATCATTGTTCGGGACGCCCTCCTGATCGGTCCCTGGCACCATCCGACCGACCGTTCCAAGACCTACCGTCGGACCCCCAACGACTACGAGGCAGAGCACATCTTCCTGCGCACCATCCGCTGTGCCTCCGGTGAGGTGCAGACCATGGTCGACTGTGAGCCGGTGTTGGACTACGGTCGGGCTCACGTCCGCTGGGAATACACCGACAACAGCTACTACCAAGGTGTCTGCTCGGCGGAGGGTGTGGATCTCAAACTGACTCTGACCAGCGACCTGCGGCTGGGGTTCGAGGGCGGCCAAGCCAACGCCCGAACGCTGCTCAAAGAGGGCGACGTCCGCTATGTCGCGCTTTCCTGGGGTGGCGCTCTGCCGCCGATGGACTTCGCCGATGCCTACAAGCGCCAGGTCTGGACCGCGCATCACTGGCAGCACTGGCTGGCCCGCGGGCAGTTCCCTGATCACCCCTGGCGCGGTTATCTGCAGCGCAGCGCGTTGACTCTGAAGGGGCTGACCTACGCTCCGACCGGCGCGATTGCAGCCGCCGGCTCGACGTCACTTCCCGAGACTCCCGGTGGAAACCGCAACTACGACTACCGCTTTACCTGGATCCGGGACGCCACGTTCGCCCTATGGGGTCTGTACACGTTGGGTTTCGACTGGGAGGCAGTTGACTTCTTCGCCTTCATCGCCGATCTGGTGGAGGGTGAGGACGACATCCAGATCATGTACGGCATCGGGGGCGAGAAAGAGCTCAGTGAGCGCGAGCTCGACCACCTGCCGGGGTATGCCAACTCCAGTCCGGTCAGGGTCGGAAACGCCGCGTACGCGCAGAAGCAGCACGATGTCTGGGGTGCCCTCCTCGACTCGGTCTATCTTCATTTCAAGGCAGCCAACCGCCTGGACAACCGCATCTGGGAGATCTTGGACAAGCAGGTCAACGAGGCGTTGAAGTACTGGCGTGAGCCGGACGCAGGGATCTGGGAAGTGCGCGGTCAGTTGCAGCACTTCACCTCCTCCAAGATCATGTGCTGGGTCGCCGTCGACCGCGGCTCCAAGATCGCCCGGATGACGGGGGAGGACGGCAAGGCCGCGGAATGGGAGCTCGCGGCACAAGAGATCAAGGAAGACATCCTCGCCAACGGTGTTGACGAACGCGGCGTGCTAACCCAGTACTACGGCACCAAGGCCCTCGACGCGTCCTTGCTGCTGGCGCCGCTAGTGCGGTTCCTGCCTGCGGACCACCCTGTCATCCGGGCCACCGTGCTAGCGATTGCCGACGAGCTCACGGTGCACGATCTGGTGCTGCGCTACAAGGTCGAGGAAACCGACGACGGGTTCACCGGGGAGGAGGGCAGTTTTACGATCTGTTCCTTCTGGCTGGTGTCGGCGCTGTGCGAGATCGGTGAGTACGAGCGAGCCCGGAAGCTCTGTGCCAAGCTGCTGTCCTTCGCGGGGGCCCTTGATCTCTACGGCGAGGAGATCGACCCGCATACCAGTCAGCAACTTGGCAACTTCCCGCAGGCCTTCACCCACCTGGCGCTGATCAACGCCGTCATCCACGTGATCAAGCTCGAAGGGCGGCACCACGACCACGACCCCGGCACCTGGGCCGGCTCAATCGAGGAGGGACAGTAACAACTTGACGCAGACCGCGGCAGCGTGGGTGCCCGAGCACGCCGACATTGAGGAGCTCAAGCGAGCCGCAGAGGACTGTAGGGGTTGCGAGCTGTGGAAGCCCGCTACCCAAGTGGTCTTTTCAGCTGGGAATCCGCGGGCACCCCTGGCTCTCGTCGGAGAGCAACCCGGCGATGTCGAAGATCGCAAGGGCATTCCCTTTGTTGGTCCGGCCGGACGGCTGCTGCAAGATGCACTGGAGGAGGCTGGGGTGCCCAGGGAGAACATCTACGTCACGAATGCGGTCAAGCACTTTCGTTTCACCGAGCGGGGCAAGCGTCGAATTCACGCGACACCGCAGGTCACCCACATCAAGGCCTGCCGTCCATGGCTCGAGGCAGAGCTAACCCTGGTCGACCCCGCACTGATCGTGTGTTTGGGCGCTATCGCCGCCAAGTCGCTTCTCGGGACGACGTTTCGGGTAACCCAGCAGCGCGGTCAGGTGTTGGAACTCGACACCCCGATCGGCGTTCGGCGCGTGTTGGCAACTGTGCATCCGTCCGCAGTGTTACGGGCAGCCGGCGAAGACCGGAGCGAGGCGTTCGCTGGGCTCGTTGCCGACCTGCGTACCGCACGGACAGCAGTGGCCTAGATGCAGCGGGCGATTCGGTTCTGGTGATCGAACCATTTCCCTGACCTAGTCGTATAAACCGTATAGGCGGGCGTCCGGGCATCGTCCCCGGTGCCGCTCACCATTACCGTGAGGAGAGCCTGTGTTCGACAATCTCGGCAACCTTCCGCTCCATCCGCTGGTGGTCCATGCCGTCGTCGTCGGCATCCCGTTGGCTGCACTGCTGGCCTTCCTCTTCGCATTTCCCAAGACGCGGTCATGGGCGCGCTGGCCACTGGCCATAACCGTCATCGGCGCCACCGGCGCGACCTATGTCGCCAAGCAGAGCGGTCTGGCGCTGGAGGCAGCTCTCGGCATCAAGCCCCGAAACCCAGTGGGCGACCTGATCTTGAAGCATTCCCTGCTCGCCAGCCAGCTGTTCTGGATCATGATCGTTTTCTCGATCATCGGGTTGCTCAACGTGTTCGTCGTCTCTCGAGGTTCCGCTGGGAGTACAGACGGTGGAGGTTCCGCTGGGAGTACAGACGGTGGAGCTCGGCAGCCCGCCATCGTGCGCATTGTGCTACCGATCCTGTTGGTAGCAGCGGCGGTCGTTGCGTTGGTCTGGATCGTCCGCGTTGGAGACCTTGGAGCACATGCGGTATGGAATCCCACCGCACCGCCGATGATCCCGTTTTGATTTGAGGCACCGGGCCGAGACAGCGATGTGATCTAAAAATGTGACTGTTGTCACATCCATAACGGCTCGATAACAGTGGCGCACGGCGTCGGCCACTTCTAGTGTTCGCCGTGGGGACGGACTTCGAGCGGCAGCGGGGAACACAGCTTTCGACAAGTCTGGCCACCACACCCGGCCTAGAGGCGGCATCTGACCGCATCTGGGGAAGTCTGCATCGGGGTGCCGCTCGGGGGCCACCGCCGATTCATGCTCTCCGAAAAGGAGCATTCGTGCGTGCTCAGCGCGTGGTCGCTGCGACCGCGGCCGTCGGTCTTGTCTCTGTCTGCTGCGCGGCAAGCATTTCGGCCGGCTCCGCCTCCACGTTGGGCCCGAGCAGCGGTGTCAAGGGGCTGCCTGGTTCGGACGTCAGCCAGACAACCATCACTAGGAGCCAGGACCGATCGAACACCCGCGAGAAGGCGGAGACCCGGCATACCAGCTTGAGGACGACCGGGCTGACCGAATCGACCAAACTCCGCACGCGCGAGGTCTTCAGCTCGAGCGAGAACCGGAATTCCCTCAAGTTGCGCGTGGGCACCTTCAATGTCCGCACTGCGCTTGCTCACGATCGCCGGAGCTGGCTGCAGCGCGCGCCTGATGTGGCACGTGAGATCGCGAGCCGTAGTCCTGGCGTCCTGGCAGTTCAGGAGCTCGGGCCGGGACGGGCGGATGGCTCCAAGGGAACCACGACAGGCCATCTGCGGCAGACGGTCAGCTTGGAGCGCTCGTTGAAGCACGTGGTCGGCGATGGCCGGTATCAGCTGGTTCGGACAACGTCATACTTCAAGCCGGGCACCAATCATGGAACCCAGGGCACCCGCATCCTCTATGACACCAGGAAGTTCAAGCTATTGAGCAACTGCCCGGAGAAGACCGGGAGGAAGAACTACAATCCCTCCTGCAGCATGAACCTGCCGCTCCTGAAGTCTGATAGCGGGTTGGGTCCCAGCGCCGCGTTTGCGAAGTTCGCCGACCGCAAGACCGGTATCCGCTTCTGGGTCGTGTCGGTGCATCTGGACGCTCGCCACAGCAGCACGCTCAGCAAGGAAAAGAGCTACAACGCACTACGCGGAAAGCAGGCCAGGGCCGCCTACCTCAAGGTCAACGGCCTGAGCAAGCCAGGCGAGAAGATCATTTACGCTGGCGACTTCAACTCCTGGAAGACGAACCGCGGTGGAGACGCGCCGCATGAGTATCTGGTGCACCAGGGCTTCCGCGACACCGTCGCCGCAGCCACCCGGATCAACATCAAGTACCCGACGGTGAATCACTTCAAGACCACGCTGCCAGCCAAGTCAGTCCGGCTGGACTACGTGATGATCAAGGGCATCAAGCGTGCGCTCAGGTACGAGAACGTTATGAAGCGTGTCGACTCCACGCGTCCGTCCGACCACAACTTGGTCGTCAGTGACGTCGTCTTGTAGAACGCTCCGCTAAGACCTCAGCTCCGCATCAGCCACTTGGTCTCCGCATCGTCTGCAGCTGACGCTGAGACCCAGTAGGTGATGCGGAGTTGGTGGAGTCGATGAATTGGGGGCATAGGTGACTGGATTATCCGTTGCCCAGCGCGGCCGGGCCCTCCTCGCGACGAATGTCGATGATATGGCCGGTCAGGTGAGAGAGCAACACATCCAGCGATTGCCGGGCAACCTGCTCTGAGGACAACAGAGTTCCCGGCGGCTCCTCGCCAAAGGCCTTGGTCCGCATGGGCGTACCAGTGCGCTCGGGGTTGACACAGTTGACCCGCACTCCCGAGGCGGCCCATTCGTCAGCGAGTGCCTGGGTGAGGTTCACGATCGCCGCCTTGGCTGAGGAGTACAGCGAATAGCCCGATCGTCCGCGGGTGTAGGAAGAGGAGGTGAAGAGCAGCAGTGAGCCGCAGGAGGCGGCGAGGTGCGGAAAGAACTCCTGAGCGACGAAGATCGGCGCCAGATAATTGACGTCGGTCGAGGAGTAGATCGTCTCCTCTGAGGTCTCGGCCAGCTCGCCGCGAACCAGGACGCCAGCGGTATTGACCACAAAATCGATGCGCCCCGTTTCGTCGAGCACCTGCTGGGCCACGCGGGCAACGTCGGCTCGCTTCTCGACGTGGGTGCCGGTGGTCGATCGTGAGAAGGTCTTGACGTCTGCCCCGTACTTGCGTGCGAGCTGGGCGATGTCACCGCCAATGCCGTATGAGCCGCCGAACACGACGACCGTCCGACCGTCAAGCCGGGCGTGGTACTGCTCATCGGTCAGCGGGGTGGGCCGGTCGGCAGAGGTCAGTTGGAACAGCTTGTCGGCGATGTAGACGTCGATTGGCTCGGTGACCTTCATGTTGCGTTCGTGTCCGGCCACGACTGCAATCGATACCTCGGGAAGGTAGCGGAGCACCACTGTGCAGTCATCGGTCGCAGTGAAGTTGGAATCCTTCGCAGCGTTCGCGTACGCGGCCCGGATCGTGGAAAGGCGGAAGGATTGAGGCGTCTGACCGCGCCGCAGCAGATGTCGGGGCAGCACGTCGGCGAGACTGTCCTGGTCTGGCTTGACCTGGATCACCGTGTCCGCAGACGGGATTGCGGTGTCGACAGCCTCGTGCGTCTGTAGCGCTTCCACGTTGGCCGCGATGATCGTCTGCGAGACGAGCGGACGCACCGCATCGTGCAGCAGAACGTTGCACTCCACATCACCGAGCGCGGCGAGCGCGGCCGCCGTTGTCTCGTTGCGAGTCTCGGCACCTTCCAGAATCTGCGTGACCTTGGAGTACTCGCCCTTCTTGACAATGGCGCGCACCTCATCCAGGTGACCAGGCGCCATCATCACCACGATCTCGTCCACCAGCGGCGACTGCTGCATCGCGGCGATGGTGTGCTCGATGATCGGCTTGCCAGCAATCTTGATCAGCTGTTTGGGAATGTTCAAACCAATACGGGTGCCAGTGCCGCCCGCAAGGATCACGGCAACGTTGCGCAATCTGGTCACCGGCCGACCTTACCGTGTTTGATTGCTCCACTCGCTCCGCGCGGATCGCGCCTGGCAGCCGCCTACTTCGTCGTCACTTGGGGACGAAAAGCGTGTCCCCTCGTTCCATGTACATTGCTCGCTTCGCTCGCTGAGGCTGGCGCTTGTGGGCCGCTGCCTTCCTCACTGGCTCGCAGGCGAAAGGCATGCCTGCTCGCTCGCTCGTCCAGGACAGCGGCACGCCAGCCTGGCTCAGCACGGCGGCGCGGGATCCGTATTTCACTGCGGCCTACCGACGCTCGCAGAGCAAGCTTGTTGGTCTGCGTAGGGTCGCGATGCAGGCGGAAGCCTGAGATTGCCAGCGGTCGGAGTGGACTGAACGACCGAAACCGAGCCTTGTGAAAGAGTCAACCGCATGCTCAATGTGAGCGTCGTGATCCCGGTATACAACCCCGGGGAGTACTTCACGCCGTGCATTGAATCGCTGACCTCGCAGACCCTGCCCCAGGACGAATTCGAGATTATCTGTGTCGACGACGGCTCCACGGATGACACGCCAGCGCGCCTCGACGAGCTCGCAGCGATGTACCCCAACATTCGGGTGATTCATCAGCCGAACTCCGGCTGGCCCGGGCAGCCGCGCAATGTCGGCCTGGATGCCGCTCAGGGCGAATACGTGTTCTTCTGCGACCATGACGACTGGCTTGGTACCGAGGCCCTCGAGCGGCTGCACGCCTTCGCGACCAGTTGTGGATCCGACATCGTGATCCCCAAGATGGCTGGGCTTTCGAGGCCCGTGCCGCGCGCCATGTTCGACGAAACAGTCACGCGCGGCAGCCTTGGCGATTCTCCGATTATCAACAGCTTGACGCCACATAAGCTTTTCCGTCGCGAGTTCCTGAACGAACACCGTATTCGCTTTGCCGAAGGGCGCCGGCGACTTGAAGATCAGCTCTTCGTGGTCACGAGCTATCTCATGGCGAGAGTGGTCAGTATCTACGGGGACTACACCTGCTACTTCCTCATTCGGCGCGCCGACTCCGGCAACGCCGGCTATCACATCATCAACTGGCACGGCTACTTCAACAACCTGTCGGAAGCCATCGAGGTCGTTGTGGCACATACCGAACCCGGGGAGCTGAGGGACCGCATCTTTCGACGCTGGCTTCAAGTCGAGATTGTGCAACGCCTCAGCGGGAGCCGGAGACTGAGCCTCGCAGACGATGAGGCAGCCGAGCTTTTCAGCAACGCACACCGCATCGCGTCGCGCTATTTCAGCGAAGGCGCTGTCACGCTACTCCAGCCCATGCAACAACAAGTCGCCCGCGCGATCATTGCAGGGGACTCGGAGAAGGTACGTCATACGGCTGAAATGGCCGTGCCATGGAGTGTTTACCCGAGCGTCCTACAGGCCGCATGGGTTCGTGGCCGCCTTCAGATCAGCGGCACTGTCCAGCTATCCGATGTCACCCCTGCGGGCACGACCCCTGTCGGGGATTCCGGCGCCGGGGCTGAGCGCGACATCGGCGAAGAAGCAGATGCGATCTTTGCCGAAATGCCTGAGGAGCCGTTGGCGGAGAAGCGGTTTGCCACACTGCTGGATGAGCCTGCGCCCGAGGTGCTGTGGCTGGGCATGGCCGACTCGACGATGCGATTGGATTTGACTGAACGCAATACGGGCGAGACCTGGCCCGTGGCAGCCGCGATCCATCGCATGGGTCTTGCCGGATCCTTCTCGGCCGAGATCGATCCGAATACCCTCGCGGCGGGCGCCAGACTGGCGGATGGGCTGTGGGACCTCTACATCTATTTCGGCGTCCTTGGGGTGGGCATGCGCCGGCGCGTAAGACTGACGCCGGAGCGACGTCCTGGTCGTGTTCTTCCGGAGCCTGTCAAGAATGGGCCCCCGACAATGGCGGTCTACTTCACGCGGCAGGCCTCAGGACTGTGTCTTGATGTGGGTCTGGTGAAACACCCAAAGCTGCGTATCCAGCCGAAGCCAGTTGCGGTGCCAGCAAAGAAGCCATCGTTCGCCCGCCGGGTGCGTCGTAAGCTCCGGCGGCTCTCCGCTCGTAGGTCTGTCCAACGCAACGATCGATGAACGACCACAAAAGACCACTCACCGACCTTGCCCGCCGCTTCGCGCGTCGGCTCCCAGCCCCGATCCAGTCGCGGCTGCGGCGGCTCGTGAGGTGGGCTGGGAGGGGGGCCTCTGCTGACCCGGCACCGGTACTGAGTGTGGTTGTCGTCGCAAGCAATGCCGAGTCCTACCTGAGCGAGTGTCTGGACAGCTTGCGATCGCAGACTTTGAAGAGGATCGAAGTGCTTATCGTCGACAACGGCTCGACAGATTGCACCGCGGCACTTGCGCACGAGGTAGCGGCCGAGGATCCCCGGTTTCAGGTTCTGCGGCATCCGCGACTCGGATTGACCGCATCACGCAATGCGGGGGCTCGGTCGGCGCGCGGTAGATTTCTGACTTTTGTGGACGCGACCGACACTGTGCCACGTGCCGCCTATACCACCTTGACTAACTCGCTACGTCAGACCAACTCGGACTTTGCCGCGGGGAGCGTACGCAGCGTCCTCCGAGGAAGGAGACGGCGGCCCTCCTGGGCCACAGTGACCCATGACCTCAACCGACCGGCCCAAACGCTCAGTGAATTCCCGCTCGCAATGCTCGACACCTGCGTTACCAACCGGGTCTTCCGGAGGGACTTCTGGGACCTCGCCGTCGGGGCTATTCCGGCTTCGGCTGATGGCGGGACATTCGCGATCGTCAGCGCCACTCTCCAAGCCAAGCAGTTCGATCTGCTCCAGGCAGTCAGCTGCGTACAGCGCGCTCGGCTCAATCCCGGAAAGCTGCTGGCGGATCCGCCTACGGTGACCGATCTCGAGTCGCGCCTCCACTGGCTCTGGGCAACCTGGCGGCTGGTCCGGGACTTTGCGGATCAAACGGTTGCCGGTGCCTGGCTCGGCGGCCTGATCGACGGCGACCTCGGTGACTTCGCTGCTGATGCTCACCGAGCCGACGCCTCGTACCGAAGCAAACTTCAAAAGGCCGCCGAAGACTGCCTTGCCGTGGTTGACGACACCGCGTGGCCCTACGTACGCGTCGACAGGAAACTAAGTCTCTGGCTAGTCGCGAACGGACGCTGGACCGAGCTTGAACAACTCCTTCAGCATGTCCGGCTTCATGGATCGATTCCCGAGACTGAGGTGCGGGACGGACGTCTGTACGCTGTGGTCGAGCAGCTGCCCGGCGCCGCCGGAGCTCCCGTGAACTGCCTGGAACTCAGCGACAGTCAGACTGCGCTCGCGGCCTGCATCGAACGCGTCGTCTGGCACAATGACCGACTCGAGGTCCATGGTTGGGGATTCATTCGTGGACTCGACCTGGCCAACGTTGTGCCGCAGCTGACTGCCTCGCTGATCGAACCCGTAACTGGCGTGTCCCACACGTGCGAGGTGAACCAGCTCCTCAGGGTCGCAGCCAACGAATGGTCAATGTTCCGCTTCCAGGACGTGGCACCTGGGGGCTTCGTCATCAGCATCGACACTCGGCGCATTGACCGCAATCCCGGCCGCTGGCAGCTCCGGCTCACGGTTCGGGCGCACGGCCTGGAGCGAACGGGCCCCATACAGGCCGTGGCACCAGGTGGCGTTGGTCACTTGATGTGGGGCCGCAACCTCCGCGGATTCGGTGACACGACCCGTGTCGTCCCGAAGCTCGATCCACAACGCGGCTTTGCCCTCCATGTCCGCCCCGAGCTTGTCCAGGCGGGACTGCTCACCACCGACGGTGCAGGCAAGGCAGCGGGTACGCTCCGGCTCGTCGATTCGGGGCTCGGCAGACTGGTATCAGTCGCGGCCGACAGCCCGTCCGGTCACATCGCAGGAGAGCTCACCAGAGCCGGCGCCGACGGCTCACAGCGGTTCGAGCTGAACCTCCCGGTGGAGGTAGGTGCAGCCTCTGGATGGGAGTTCCGTGCCGTCGACGCGAATGGCGGTAAGCATCGGGTCTCCTGGCCAGCCGAGGCCATGCACGGGCTTAAGGTAGGCGGCGGCGTGGGAGATGCGTGCTGGCAGCGATCCATCACCGGATACTGCAAGCTGATGACGGACTGGGTGGTCGCCGAAGCCGACAATGTGGCGGTAGGCGAGGACGAGCTAAGCATCGAGCTTCGGCTCATCGGGCTCAACCCTTCCGACTGTGAGGGCGCTCGCCTGTCGGGCCGGCTTGCCGAGGTGCAGGTGCGGCGCGTGGAACCGGCAGCCACTGGGGTACGACTGGTATTTCCTTTGTTCGGCAGCCGCTGGGGCGCACCGGAGCTTCCGCTGCCCACCGGTGACTACCGGGTCGTTTTGGCCGGGGCCGCGCGCGTGCTCTGCTCCGACCAGCTGGCCGTCCGACTACCAGATGAAGGCCTGACCATCAACCACCATTACCGGCTGGCGCGCAACCGCCCGACCGAGTTGGTGATAAGTCTGGCGGCGCCTCTGACCGATGAGGAGCGAAGCCGAGTCGCCCAGCAGCGGCTAGCCAGGTGGTACCAACAGTCCTCCTTCACCCCAAGCGAGAGCGTGCTCCTGCAGAGCTATCGGGGCGAGTTCGCCACGGACAGCCAGCTGGCAATTCATGCTGAGTTGCGTACCCGGCGACCCGAAGTGGGGCTGGTGTGGGGAGTCATGGACCGGTCCGTCGCCGTGCCAGAGGGTGGCCGCGCGCTGCTGATCGAAAGTCGCGAGTGGTACGCCGCGCTCGGCAGCAGCCGATACCTGTGCCGGAACATCGAATTTGAGCGCTACTTCCGAAAAAGGCCTTATCAGCGCTACCTGCAGACCTTCCACGGCTATCCCTTCAAGTCGATGGGCGCTTCCCTATGGCGGGCCCAGGGTCGGGCTGAGTCCGTTATCGCCAATGAGTGTGCCCGCCGCAGTAGTGTCTGGGACGCGATCGTGGTGCCCGAATCCTTCTGCGTCGACCTGTATCGGCGCGAGTACGGATTTGCCGGCACGGCATTGACCACCGGCTACCCGCGGAATGACACTTTGGTCGCCGCCGACACGGCCGCGGTCCGTTCCCGCGTGCTCGCGCAGCTTGGCATCGATGAGGACCGGATCGTGGTGTTGTACGCCCCGACCTGGCGAGACGCTGTGGCGACCAGCCCTTGGTCGGCGAAACTGTTCGATGGTCTGGACTTCGAATCGCTTGCCGAGCGGCTTGGCAAGCGCTATTCCGTTTTGCTGCGCGGGCACAATTACAACCTGCGGGAAGGACACTCGCACCTCACCGGGAAGGTCTGGGACGTGTCCGCCTATCCGGAAATCAACGACCTTTTGCTGGCAGCCGACGTGGCAGTGCTTGACTATTCTTCTATTCGCTTCGACTGGCTGATCACCGGCAAACCGGTGGTGTTCTTCGTGCCTGACCTGGAGGACTATCTGAGCTCGCGGAAGGTTTTGTTTGACTTCCAGCCGACAGCGCCCGGGCCACTGCTGGCTACCACCGACGAGGTAGTAGCAGCATTACTCGACTTGGGTACGGTCGTCTCCGAGTACGCTGCCGCCCGGGAATTGTTGAACAAGGAGTTCAACAGGCTTCACGACGGGCATGCGACGGAACGGGTCATCAATGCGTTTTTCTAGCTCATCGGCGGCCAAGCGGGTCGTTGATGTCGTCCTCGACTGTCTCATCGTCTTGCTGGCCTTTGTCGGGGCCCTGTTCGCCCTGGCTGGCTCGCCGTGGGCACCGCTATGGGTGCTGGGATCAGTCCTGGCGATTGCCGGGCAGCTCGTCCAAGCCGCGCTCGAGCGGGCAGAAGAGTGGAGCCCGCTAGGTCGGTCATTGGTTCTGCGCGGGACTGCTGTGGCGGCGACGGCACTATGCCTGGCGAGCTCCGCACCAGGTCGGCAGCAGGCTCTGGGTGGGGCGGTAGCCGCGGCGATCTTGGTCGGCTCCCTCGCAGTTGAGCCGATCGTCGCTCGGGCCACCCGCTTTAGGGTGCCGATTGCCGTGCGACTGGCGAACCTACCAACTCGGCGCTCCCTTCGTGATCTTGGCCCGCTCGCGGTCGCTGCGAGCGCGGTGACGACCGTGGCCGGGCTGCTGCTCACCGCCCTCGGTGCATCGTCGTGGTGGTGGGCGGTGATCAGCCTGCTCGCGGTTGCGCCAGTCGCAATGCTCGCCGTCGATGGCCGCGGCAAGATCGTCCTGGCCCGCCGGCTGCGGAGGCTGGTTCCGCGAGCCGTTGCTGCGTACGCACCCGACTTCGTGGTCTACACCTCACGTCCCGACGACGCGTCGTACCAGGTGCTGATGTGGTTGCCTTACCTGCAACGCGCTGGGCTGCGCTTCATCATCATCGCCCGCAACGCCCTCCCGGCTGCGGTGTTGGCGGAGCTGACCGATGTCCCCGTCGTCGAGGCCCGCGGCATCGCTGATCTTGATGCTCTGGTGGTCCCGTCGCTGAGAGCCGCCTTTTATGTCAACGCCTCCTCCGGTAACGGGGCGTTGGTTCGCTTTCAGCACCTCACCCATATTTATCTGGGACATGGCGACTCCGATAAGCCGCCTTCGTACAACCCGACGCATGCGATGTACGACCAGATCTTCGCCGCAGGTCCGGCCGCCACTCGCCGCTACGCCGCTCATGGGGTGCGGATCCCGAGTGAAAAGTTCACAATCGTGGGCCGGCCGCAAGTCGAGAATGTCAAGCAGAGCACGACTCGCATCGCAGACGTCCCGGAGCCCACGGTGCTGTACGCGCCGACCTGGCGGGGGCACGTCGAGGAGACCATGCTCTACTCGCTGCCGTTGGGGGAGCGGATCGTGTCCGCGCTGCTGGCGCGGGGCGCGACGGTGATCTTCCGACCGCACCCTTTCAGTTACGACTTCCCGGACGACGCGGCAACCATCGCACGGATCAGCTCGTTACTCGAGGCCGACCGGCGTAAGACCGGACGGCCGCATCTGTGGGGAGCCGCGGCCGAGAAGGACCGCAGCATCCTCGACTGCATCAATGACTCCGACGCCATGGTGTCGGACGTTTCGAGCGTGGTGTCGGACTATCTGTTCTCCGGCAAGCCTTTCGCCATGATGGCGGTACCTACCGAGCCCGAGGTGTTCGTCGAGGAGTATCCGGTCGCGCGAGCGTCGTACGTCATCCGGGCCGATCTCGCGGATCTGGATGTACAGCTGGAGAACATGCTCGGCGCCGATCCGCTGACAGGTCAACGAGCGGATATCCGCGCGGACTATTTGGGTGATTTTCCCGCCGACAACTATGCCGCGGCCTTCGTCGATGCGATACGCCACGTGTCACGCAAATCCATGGCGGACATGGAGGACGACCAGTCTGAGGATGTTGGTGCAGAACGGGACAGTCGAGAAGAGGACGACAAGCCACCCGAGGACGACGACGACGGTGCGCTACCGGGACGCAGCTGGTCCAAGTACGCTCAGCTCGCCGCCCGGGTCGGGCTCGATCTCCTGGGAACGGCGATCGCCCTGCTCGCCTTGGCAGTTGCCCTCGTCGTCGGCCCGGTATGGCTGACCACGGTGTTGGTTGCTCTGGCATTGTGGGCGGCGTTTCAGTCGGTATCCAGCACCGTTCTCACGCCGAATCGATGGTCACGGTTGCTCACCGAGGGCGATGCGACCCGCGCTGTTTTGGTGGTGACCCTGGCAGTAGCCGCGCACAATGCTGGCCAGCTGTCCTGGGAGGTCGCCGCAGCATGCGGCATGCTGCTGCTGGCCATCGTCGTCGAGCGAAGAATCCGAGCGGCCTGGGGGAGTGCGCCACTCGGCCAGAACCTGCCTGGTGCGCTTCGCGAGATCTCCGATCTCATCCCCCGGGGTCTGCTGCCCATCGTGGATAGTGTGGTGATCATCATCGGCTTCCTGCTGATCTTGGCCGGCGCCCCTCCGATGATCTTGTTGGTGCTCGTTGGGATCGTCTTCATTGGTGCTCTCGAGATCACTGTTCGAGCGGTCCGGCGAGAAACCGAGAACGAGCGCGGTGAGCTGCGGTTGCGGGCTGCGCTTGAGGCGTACCGACCGCAGTTTGTCGTGTACTTCGCCTCAACAGTTGGAGCCAACTATCAGGTGGGCATGTGGCTGCCCTACTTTGTCCGGATCGGTCGGCCGTTCATCATCGTCACTCGGACGGCACCGATGTTGGCTCAGATCAGCGGGATCTGTGAGGAGCAGGGCATCAACGTGCCGGTGATCCACCGGCGGACGCTGCGCAGCATCGAGGAGATCATCGTCGACTCGATGACAACGGCGTTCTATGTCAACAACGCTGCTCGCAACACTCACCTCGTGGAGCGACGCGAGTTAACGCACGTCTGGCTCAACCACGGAGACTCTGAGAAGCCAGCATGTTTCAACCCGGTGCACGCTATCTATGACTTGATCTTTGCCGCCGGACAGGCTGGGATAGATCGGTACGCCCGCCATGGGGTACACATCCCGGGCGAAAAGTTCAAGATCGTTGGTCGCCCTCAGGTGGAATTGATCACTCCGGCCCGCGGACCAATTAACAAGATCGAACAGCCCACGGTGCTGTACGCCCCAACCTGGCAAGGGCCGTTTGCCGACAGCCGTGTCTACTCCTTACCGGTCGGGCGGCAGATCGTCGAACAGCTTCTTGCCCATGGTGCCAGGGTGATCTTCCGGGCACACCCGTTCAACTACCGCTATCCCGAAGCCGAGAAGATGATCGAGGACATTGGCGCCGTTCTTGATGCTGATCGCGAGGTGAGTGGCCGGGAGCACCTGTGGGGGCCTGCGGCTGAGCAAGAGATGAGCGTCGAGGATTGCTTCAACGCTTCTGACGCCATGGTCAGCGATGTGTCTGCTGTGGTGTCGGACTATCTCCATTCGGACAAGCCGTTCGCGATGGTGTCGGTGGGGCGTACGCCCGAGCAGCTGTTAGTTGATGCACCGGCCGCAAGAGCCGCGTACGTGGTTCGGGACGATCTGTCGAACCTCGCTGAGGTGTGCGACGACCTGCTTGGCGCGGATCCGCTCGCCTCCGTGCGGAATGAGACCAAGATCTATTACCTCGGCGACTTCCCGGACGAGAACTACGCCGACGGATTCCTTGTGGCAGCGCGTCAGGTGATCGCGGGCCGCCGTAGTCCGGCTAAGGTGCCGTGAGCCAGTTGGATAGCGGGTGATTTTTTGAGCGGGATCGCGGGTATCGGCGACACCCCGGTCGTTCGGCTAGACCGACTAGCTGGCGACGGGGTCGAAGTTTGGGTGAAACTCGAGGCGGCCAACCCCACCGGCTCCTACAAGGACCGGATGGCCCTGGCCATGATCGAGGGTGCCGAGCGAGATGGGCGCCTGCGGCCGGGTCAGCCGGTCGTCGATTACAGCGGAGGCAGCACCGGCTCATCGCTCGCGTTTGTCTGCTCGGTGAAAGGTTATCCGCTACGCATCGTGTCCTCCGATGCCTTCGCCACTGAGAAGATCCGGACGATGCAGGCATTCGGCGCCGATGTCGAGCTGATACCTAGCCCTCAGGGCATTACGCCGCAACTAATTCCGGCCATGGTGGGCCGGGCCCGGCAGATCGCCCTGGAGACCGGAGCGTTCTGGACAGATCAGTTCAACAACACCGACATGATCAACGGATATCGACATCTCGGCGAAGAACTGCTCAAACAGCTTCCCGGCCCTCCGCCCATGGCGGCGTTTTGCAGCTACGTCGGCACGGCCGGATGTTTCCTCGGCACTACCAGCATGCTGAGGGCCAAGCTCGCTACGCTCCATCGCGTGGTGGTCGAGCCAGCGGAATCGGCGGTGCTGTCCGGCGGCATCCCAGGCACCCACCACATCGAAGGGGGCGGCATCGGGTCGTGGCCGCCGCTGCTGCGGCCACAGGACTTCGACGAGGTAGTGACCGTGCCCGAAGCAGACGCGTTCGCAATGGCCCGACGGGCTGCCCAAGCCGAGGGCATCTTCTCCGGCCCATCGACCGGTGCCAACCTCGTCGCCGCCCTCCAGGTCGCCTCCCGCCTCGGCGCCGGTCATGCTGTTGTCACGGTTGAGGTCGACAGCGGCCTTAAGTATCTCGGCGGACCGCTTTATCGATGACTCTGCGGGGAGCTGTTCGATGCGATCGCCCAACGCCCAGCCTTGGCTGGCTCTGAGTTGGTCATTGAGCCTGTCGAACGGCGGGTTGGGTGACGCGGCGGCAGATCGCTTAGCATGCTGTCGATGGGGTCCGGGTAGTGACCTACCGAAGAGCTGGCCGTAGGGGTTAGCCCAGCCGCGCTGGAAGCGTAAAGCTAACGAGTCGCACCCCATTGTCCACCCGGGCCCATCTTGTGGTGATCTTGTTTGCCTTCGACTTGTGATTCGGCTTCGTGATCATGATCCGTCCCGGTTGATCTTGACCTGGCTTTGGGGTTGATCTTGGCCAGGGGTGCAAGATCAAGATCCGGGGGAATGTTGGGGAGTGGCTTGTCCAGAGGTTGAGTGAGCGGTTGAGTGCAAGCTTCCAGGGTGTAACTTTCCTTATTTTGTTGAGAAACAGCTTGCCTTCGAACACATGTTTGAATAGAATAAGTGTATGGAACTCGGGGATCCAACAGCACAGCAGCGCACGGAGCGCCGCCGGCTGGATGTGGTCCTCGACAAACTCAACGACAGTACACGTCCTCGCTGAGGTTGGTCATCGAGCGCATGACGTTCCGGCCAGGGTAGGTCGAGCCGGCATATCCACCGTGTGAAGTAGGCCATGGTGGCCTCGTCATCGGTCGTGCCGGCCGCCCACGACCTGGTACCACGTGCGGTATCCCCGGAACGGCACGGTGCCCTCGTACGCCGTCGACATGGTGATCGCCTCCTAGCTCAAGTCAACTCTTGATGGCGTGAGTTGTCAGTCGTTGTATTCGGCTCATGGCAGCCAGACGGGCAGCTACCAGGGAGTCCTGCTAGTGGGAAGGCTGTGATCAAGTACTCCCGATTGTTGCGTACGACCCGGACAAGGACTTGATCGTTGTGCCCTGCCTGATCGCTTGACGGGGAGGTCGGCGGTGCGAAGCTCGGGGCGTAAGGGACGGGTCGCCGCAGGCGACTCCGCTCAGACTGACGCCGAATAGGTCTGCAAGGAGAGGTCCGCCATCCTCCGGTAAAGGTCAGGCGGGTTTTAGCCGTCCAGAGACTCTGGGGTCAGTGTTCGACATGCAGCAAGTCCGCATATCGGTCGATCATCATGTCTCTGCCCTTGATCTGGGAAGTGAGTTCGGCGGTGCCGATGTCTTCTTGGCCGGGCAGCTGACTCGCACCCCCGGCAGGTCCGAGGGGAAGCAAGATCACCGGGGGTCCGGGCGTGTATGTGGCCCGCTCCTCCGAGCCGGAGATCTGGGCCTTGATGTTCGCGGCAACCACCGGCGCCTGACGGGCGGCCACGCCGGCCCTGTTGATGTCGATGCCGGCGATGTCGCCGAGGGCGTAGACGTATTCAAAGCCCCGGACTTGCAGCTGAGGTGTGACCTCGAGGTAGCCGTCGGAGGTCAACGCCGTGGCCAGGTCGTCTGCCAGGTAGTCGGTCACCGGCGCGATGCCGTGGCTCCGGAACCAGATGTCGGCCTCAATCCGCGTACCCACCTCAGTGGTGACGGTGAAGGCACCGACCTCACCCGTGGGCTGGTCCGGCAGCTGGAGCAGCCCGCTGCCAAGGACCCGCTCGACGCCGAGCTCCTCCAGCTGGCGGTTGAGTTCGTCGCGTAACCGCTGATCGAACGGACCGGGCAGGATGCGGTCAGCAATGTCGACGAGCACCACGTGCTTGTCCGGCCAGGCGGCCGCGATCTCCCCGGCCAACTCGAGGCCCACCGCGCCGGCGCCGACCAGCATCACTCGACTGGCCCGCTCCAGAGCCGCATGCGTCCGGCGGTAGCGATCGACTGAGTCGCCGGCTTTGGGGTGATCAGTCTTGGCCGGGAACGGATAGGTCGAACCGGTCGCCAGGACGAGAAAGTCCGGAGACAACCGCTGGCCGGACGCGAGCTCAACACCACGCGCGTCGGCGCGAACTGCCACGTCGTGGATCACCGTGCCGCTCGCGAGGAGACGGTCGTATGGCAGGAAGATCTGTGGCGCCCACCCTGGCTGGACCAGGGCCCGCAACGCCCCGACGTTGTGCACGAACGTGTCCCTCCGTTCCACGAGGGTCACGTCGGCGTCCTCATCGAGCGCGGCGGCTACGCCAATGCCCGCGTAGCCGCCGCCGATAACGACTACCGAAGGCCGTTGCACTGCAGCATTCATCTCAGGTCCTTTTGGTCGACAGCAGTAGGTATACCAATCATTGGTGAGTCATAATCATTGTAAAATACCAATGGTCGGTGGACGGTTATAGTCTTCTGAGTGAGATGGCTGAGCAGTCGCAGGCAGGTACGCACGTAAGCACGTCGGTTCAACCGGCTGCCGACTGCGACCGGCTGGGGTTTCTGCTCGCCCGTCACGGTCGGATCATGAACGTACGGCTTCGCCAGGCGCTCGGCGTGACAGGCCTTGGCCCGCGCCACGCGGCGACCCTGATGCGGCTCGCCCGCGCGGGCCGCACCAGCCAGCAGAATCTGATTGAGGTCTTAGCTACCGACGCCAGTGCACTCGTGACGATTCTCAACGACCTGGAAGGCGGCGGGCTCGTGCAACGGCGCCGCGATCCCGCCGATCGCCGCAGACACATCGTGGAGATCACGAGCCGCGGTGCTTCCGCGGTCCGATCGGTCGAGCTTGCTGTCGCCGAAGTAGAGCAAGACGCCGTCACATCACTGAGTGAAGCAGAGGTCGGTCAGCTCCAGATGTTGCTATCCCGGCTGCACTCCGGGCAGTCCGAGGCGGAGTGCGACTCTGACTGATCCTGCATCCGGCCTCACGACAGCTCAAGTCCATAATCGATGGAGCGCAGGATCCGTCGGAGGCGAAAGTCCAAACCGGACCCGGCGGTGTGTCCTTGGTCTCGAAGCGCACCGTCACCCGGCCCAGGCCCGAGCCCCATACCCAGCGAGCCCTCCGCCGGCCCGACGCGCAGGGCTCATCGACACCCATGTTCATCTTGTTGCGGACAGCGAGGTGGGTGCCTTGGATCGCGTCCCCGGACTCGGCGACGATGAGCTGGACGCGGTGATCACTGAGGGACTGCGGCGTCAGCTGGCGGCCGGGGTGACGACGGTTCGTGACCTGGGTGACCTCTGGTACGGGGTGGTGAAATCGGTCGCGACGTGCAACGCGCCGGTAGGACGCGGGAGCCGGAGCCGACAATTGTGGCGTCGGGTCCGCCCTTAACAAGCGTTGGCGGGCACTGCCATTTCCTGGGCGGCGAGGTCGCGAACAGGGATCAGATCTCAACAGGCATGCGGGAGCGCGTCCAGCGCGGGGTTGACGTCGTCAAGGTGATGGCCAGTGGCGGCATGACCACACCCGGAAGCGATGTCATGGGAACTCAGTTCAGTGCCGACGAGATGCACTTGCTGGTTGAGCTGGCCCATGAGGCCGGACTGCCGATCACGGCGCATGCGCACAGCCTGGCAGCTGTCGAGCGGTCGGTCGATGCTGGGGTTGACTGCATCGAACATTGCAGCTGCCTGACCGAGAAGGTATCCGTACTCTCGAGGAACTTGTGGCCAGCATTGCCGATCGGGACATCGCTATTAGCGGTGTGCTCACCCCAATCCGCAAATCGATCTCAGCCAAGCTCGCCAGCTATCCGAAAGCTGATCGCGGCCACCGGATGGACTCCACAGCGGATGCGCGAGCGTCGCGTTGACATGCTGCATCGACTACACGCTGGGGGCGTGCGCATTGTCACCGGAATTGACGCCGGAACCAATGCCTGGGTGGCTCATGGAAACCTTCACCGTGGGGTGTCGCAGCTCGAGGACGCAGGCTTCTCACCGGGGGAAGCTGTCGCCGCGGCCACTTCGGAAGCGGCCCGTGTTTGTGGGCTGAAGCATCGGAAGGGGCTGCTCCGGAAGGGCTATGACGCCGATCTGATTGTCGTCGATGGCGATCTAAAGACTGATCTCACTGCCCTGCAACGGGTGCGCTTGGTCGTGCTCGCTGGGAAATCGGTCGGTTAAAGGGCGCGGCCCGTATCTCGTCACTGCTCTCGTGGCCCAGCGCGCGCTCGGCTCGACTGCAACGTGATGACCACGCCGAAGCGGCGCCCCCGATCTTGCATGGCGCGTACCCGAGACCTCTCGTCAGCGTGCACGACAGCGGTGCGATTTCGGGTAGGGGTGGTCAGGGTGATGCCGTCTCGCCAGCCGTCAATGGCCGAGCCCGGCCTATCAGCACCTCGGCGAGGACGTCCCACAGGTACCGCCGTGGCGATCGGCGCAGTTTGACGAAGGCGACCGTCTGGACGCGCCAGTTCATGCCGGTTACTGAGCGGAACCACGATCGGTGCACCGATTCGATCCGCCCCTGACCTGTCGCATAGGCCACCGCCACGTGCGGCCAGTAGCCGTTCACCTCGGGTAATGACACCAGGCGAGCACGCCCCTCGACGAGTGGCATCGTGTGTGGCCTCGAACCGCTGCTTTGGCAATACATCGCAGAACACGCCGCCGTATCCGACAACCGGTTCGGCGAGTGACCACGGCCGCTATCCTCATCGACTCCGCATCAATTGCTTGGACTTGGCTCATCTGCAGATAGCACGGAGCACAAGTGACTAGAGCCAAGTGGCTCAAGCGGGAAGCTTAACCCGCAGTACCGTCTCTCCAGGCCGAGAGTCGATCATGATCTGACCCCGGTGACGCTCCACAATGATGCGGCGCGCAATGTCAAGACCCAAGCCAGTGCCCTTGCCGACGTCCTTTGTTGTATAGAAGGGCTCGAACGCGCGGGCCGCCACATCCGGCGGCATGCCCGGACCTGTGTCGGCAATCTCGATCACGACCTCGCCGTCCTCAACCCGCGTCGCGACCCGCAGCGTGCCCGACTCGCCCATCGCATCGACTGCGTTGTCGATGAGGTTCGTCCACACCTGGTTCAGCTCGCCGGCGTACGCCTCGATCATGGGCACGTCCGTGCCGAACTCGCGCACGACGGTCACGCCGCGAAGTCGGTGCCCAAGCATCACCAGCGTGCTGTTCAGCCCGTCCGTCACGTCAACGCGCTGCATCGAGGCGCGGTCCATTTGCGTGTACGAGCGGACAGCGGCGACAAGCTCGGAGATGCGTCGGGTGGACTCCTTCGCCTCCGACAGCAGCGTGGCGACCGAGAACGTACTCGCCACCCACTCCAGGCCAGGTTCGAGGGCCGATCCCTCGAGAATCGTTGCAGCCCGGGCGCACCAAGCAAGATCAACTCCGGCAGCGGCGAGCTGCGGAGCGATGATCCACGCCCGCGCCACCCGATTGCGATTCAGCCACGTCACAAGCTCCTGCTCGCGATCGGCCCGAGCCAGCGGATCCAAGTCCGCTGGCTGGAGCTCGCTGCGCAGCGCATCCAGCTCAGCGAACTCCTCCGGCGAAATGTCGTTCTGGGCAAGTTGGCGTTCGGACAACAGCAGAGAGCGAAACTCCATCTCGAGGCCAACGACCGCGCGGCTCGCGGCCGCCGCCGGATTGTTGATCTCATGCGCAATGCCGGCGGCAAGGGTGCCCAGGGTGACCAGAGACTCGCGCTGACGCGCCGTTGATTCGATCGAGCGCGCGGTGCGGTAAAGACCTGCGATGAGGTGCCCGCCGAACGGAAACAAGCCGTTGGACCAATCGCGCAGCACCTCCGCCGGGACCCTCAGCACTCGGCCGATGCTCGCTCCTCTGCCAGTTGCGAGATAGGTTCCGTGCTCATCCCAGGCGCGGAACCCGCCTGCCCAACGCCCAGGCACGTCCATCCTTGCGACCACGGTGTCCTCGCGCCCGACATGCCGGATCAGATCGATGGCGCCTTCGATCAGCAACCACCAAAAGTCTGCATGATCTCCCTCGTGAAAGAGATCGACACCTGGCTCAATGGAAACTTCAGTTCCGCCCTTGATCAAATCGGTGAGTTGATCATCTGTCAGGCCGTCGAAGATGCTCAGCGAGCGGAGCTCATCAGCGCGCATCAGATCGTGGCCAGGTAGCGGTGAGTGAGGTACACCGACATCGCACCTTCACCGACTGCCGACGCGACCCGTTTCATCGAGTTGAGCCGTACGTCGCCGGCTGCGAAGACGCCAGGCACACTCGTCTCGAGTGTGAATGGGGGGCGGGCGAGTGGCCACCGCTGGGCGTAGTCGCGACCCAGCAGCTCGTGGCCCGTGACGACAAACCCCTTGTCGTCGCGGGCGATGTCGGGACCCAGCCACTCGGTGCGGGGCGATGCGCCGATGAAGATGAACAACCAGCTCGACGGCACGTCCTCGGTGTCGCCGGTTTCGGTGTCGGCAACTGTGAGCGCCTCGAGATGGCCCTCGCCGCGGACCGCCACGAGCTCGCTGTGATACCGCACCGTGATGTTGGCGGCGGATACGATCCTTGTCACGAGGTAGGAAGACATCGTCTCTGCAAGTGACGCGGCCCGAACCACCAGCACCACGCGCTCGGCAAAACGGCACAGATTGAGCGCAGCCTGGCCCGCCGAGTTGGCCGCGCCGACGATATAAACCACATCTCCTTTGCACAGGTTCGCTTCACCGACGTACAGGCCGTAGTAGATGCCGCGGCCGGTGAGCTGATGGAGCCCCTTGGCTTCAAGCCGCCGGTACGCCACCCCGGTTGCAACGATGAGCGCGCGACTCTCGATCGCCCCAGAGCCGTCGAAGAGAACCGCCCGTACGGGTCCCCGCGTCTCGAAGCCGACGACGTCGCGCGGCAGCACCATCTCGGCACCGAACCGGGAAACCTGCGCAATCGCGCGCTGGGCGAGGTCCGAACCGCTCAGGCCCCTCGGGAAACCCAGGTAATTCTCGATTGCTGCGCTCTGACCTGCCTGCCCGCCAGGCGCCTCGCGCTCCACGATAACGGTGCTCAGGCCCTCTGACGCCGCGTACACCGCGGCAGCCAAGCCAGCCGGGCCGCCGCCGACGATGCACAGGTCGTAGAGCGGCTGCTGAGCGCTGGTATGCAGCCCCAGCGCTGCCGCGAGACCGAGGGTCGAAGGAGAGCGCAGCGTCTCACCGTCAGGCACGAGTACAAGCGGCAGGTCGGCTGGTGACGCGTCGGCGAGTCCGCGCAGCCGCTCACCCTCGGCGTCACGCTCGACGTCGTACCAGCGGTACGGCACGTGGTTACGCGCCAGGAACATCTTGATCTTGTGGCTACGGTCGGACCACTGGTGCCCGATCACCCGGACGTCAGAGGTGTGATCGGGGTGGTCCCTGATCCAGTCACCGAGCAAGTCGTCAATGATGGGGTAGAGCCGTTCTTCGGGAGGGTCCCAGGGCTTGAGCAGGTAGTAGTCGAGCTCGATGTCGTTGATCGCCTTGATTGCTACGTCGGTGTCGGCGTACGCCGTGAGCAGCAGGGTTTTCGCACCCGGCGCGTGCACCCGTGCTTGATCGAGCATCTCGATGCCGGTCATCTGCGGCATCCGTTGGTCCGCCGCGATCAAGGCCACCGGGTCGTCACGGAGCGCTAGCGTGCTCAGCACTCCCAGCGCCTCCGGCCCCGATGAAGCACCGATGACTCGGTAGTCGGCACCGTACTGGTTGGCCAGGTCGCGGGTGATCGCCGCCGAGACCTGGGGATCGTCGTCGACCGTCAAGATCGTCGGTTTGCTCATAGGCCAGCCTTCCGGCGACAGGGACGGCTCACAGGGTACTCGGGTCGCGCAGCTTCACCACGTTCAGCATCGCGGTGGGACCGCCTCCGAAGGAGGTAAGTCGCCGGCGGGCCGTCGCGGGCAGCTGGGGGAGCAGGCGGATCGCCTGAGCGGTCGCCCACACTTGCGGGTGCGAGCGTGGAATCAGGGTCTTGAGGACGGCCGGTCCGACGGTCTGACTGTGCTGGACGGCGGGCGCAACGACTGCTCGTACGCCGCCAACCCGCGAACATGATCACCGCTCGATACCGCCAGTTCCGAGGCCAGGACGTACGCGCCGACGACGGTGACGCCGGTGCCACCGCCGACCGCAGGGCCAGGGGTACTCGACAACGTCCCTAAGTCGGTTGTGCCAGCATTTATCGTTGCCGCCCGGGTGGGCGGAAAGGCTGGCGTGCGGGACCTCGCCCGGCGTAGTTTTCGGTGGCGGGTGCCGCTGCGCTGGTATCTGATCAGCCTGCGACACCGACCTCTACCGCAAACGGCAGCACAGCATCGCGCCCGTCTTCGGCAACCTCAAAGCGAACCTCGGATACCGCCGATTCACCCGCCGCGGACTCACAGCGGTGCAAAGCGAATGGCGCTTGATCTGCGCAGCGCACAACATGCTGAAGCTCAAGCAGACCCGCCCGGCCTGAGAGGCCCGACCAGGGCCGGAGGCCCCGTTGCACCAGCCACAGCGCACCCCGCTCGCGGCCCCATGAAGCAGATTCACGCGACAGCCTCTGCTCTGCAGATATCACCACAACCACTTTCTGCAGAAAGGGTTGGACCTGCCGGATGAACGCCGACGGTTTGCCGGAATGGATACCGCCCTGGTGGATCGACCACGACCAGCGACCGCAAGTCAACTCCCGCATCCGACGCCTCCACGCCCAACAAGGCAACCTCCGTCACCGCCGCCAACGAACACCCGCCGCCGCATGAAGAACCGTCAGCTCGTGCCGAGCCGCTTGTTGAGCTCTGCAGTGAACTCAGAGACATCCGGAAGCGCTCTGCCGTCGACGGCAGTGATCGGAACCGCACCGCTGAGGCTGCTGGTCCAGAAGGCGCCGCGTGACTGGCGTAACTCCTGCACCGAGCAACGTCGGATTTGTGCCGTCGTCCCCCGGTCATCGAGCAGGTCCAGCACCTCGCGCCGAGTTACCCCTGGCAGCACCTGCTGGTCCAGCGGCGGCGTGCACCAGAAGCCGTCCTGGTCTTGCATGAAGAGGTTTCCACGGGCTGTTTCGGTGACGTGGTGCGGCCGAGCTCGAGAGGTGAAGAAGGGCTGTGCCGGCCTCACTGCCGCCTCTGCATCACGCAGCGCGGAGCGTTCGTTCCACTTGTGCCTCCACGAGTGGTCGGGTCGGGATTGGTAGCGCAGGGTCGAACTGGCCGGTCGCGGGCCGAGTGGGCTGGCCTGGAGACTGAAGTCAAGCCTGCCTTCGCTGGGCCGGGCAAGGACGCGGATCGCGAGTCGTTGCTGGTCGGCGTGGACGCTCGCGAGCTGGTGCGCCGCGCCAGCGAGATCATCTGGGACCCCGTGTCTGTACAGCTCGCGACAGGACCTGTCCAGTCGCGCGAGATGGGCGGCCAGGCGGATGATCTTTCCTCGTATCACCAAGATCGACTCGAACACTCCGTACGCCAACAGATCCGGGTCATGCGCCTCCGGCTCCTCGACCAGTTCCCGATCGATCACCGACCCTGCCGCGGCAACCAGTGGTGCAGCCTTCTGCAGGCATTCGTTCCACTCCAGCATGGGCACGCTGTCGACCGTGATGCCGCCACCCACACCCAGTTCCAGGTGACCATCGTGGAGCTCGAAGGTCCGGATGATCACGTTGAAGTCGGCACCAGCAAGCGGACTGACCAGGCCGATGCTGCCCGTATACGCGCCGCGCGGTTCGACTTCAAGATCGGCGATCCCTTGCTGCGCAGAGATTTTGGGTGCACCCGTCACCGATCCGGGTGGAAACGCTGCGGCAAGCACCTGTGCCATTGTCGTCTGCGCGCTCAGCTCGCCGCGAATGGCTGACACCAAATGCCAGACCCCAGGGTGCGGCTGGATGGTTAGCAGGTCCTGGACCGCCACCGTGCCCGGGAGGCAGACCCGGGACAGGTCGTTGCGCATCAGGTCGACGATCATGATGTTCTCGGCCGCATCCTTCGCCGAGGCACGCAACGCCGCAGCACCGGTGTTAGCCGCTCGGGGTGCCGTGCCTTTGATCGGAGCGGTCAGTACGCTGCGGTCTCGAATTCGTAGGAAGAGCTCCGGGCTGAAGCTAGTGATCATGCGTGCCGAACCGTGGCTCAGCGGGCCAGTGATCAAACTACCAAACGCGGGCTGCAACTGTTCGCACAGCTGCCCGAACACGACTGGTGCGCGGCTGCCAACCGCAGCGTGCAATCGAATGCAGAGGTTCAGCTGGTAGAAGCGACCGTGGTCAATGCGGCTGATCACGTCTTCGACAGCAGCGAGATAGCCAACTTGGGCGGATTCAGCATCCGCTGCGACGCCAAAGGGTCCGACCTGCAGGGGCCTGTTCGGTGCAGCCGGCGCGGAGTTCAGTAGCACTGTCCAGTCCTGCAGCGCTGACGCATTCTCCAGTTCGCGCCCGCTGAGACCCAGGGACTCGAAAGACCACCCACTGTCTCGCTGCCATCGCAGCAGGGAGTCGTAGAAGGCCAAGGTCGTGGTCTTGGAGTCATATCCGAAGCAGGCAAGCCATCCGCCGCCAACAATGCTGGGACCCACGACAGATCCAGAGCGCGCCAGTCGCGGCTGCTCGTCCAGATACCCGAAACCCTCAGGCGCAGTGACCGGCTCCAGTACCCGCAAGGGACGGTGAAAGATCAACACCCCACCCCCGAACCAGTCGCCCCACAAGGCACCGGGGCGATCGTCCTCGCGAAGCTGGGCAATGACCGCAGCGGGGGTGGCATTCGAAGCAAGCGCCAGATGATAAGGGCGTGCTGTCATCGCCCCTAACTGCGGTGAACCGGGCACGGCACTAGCGTCCTACGGGTCTTTGGCCAGGCTGGCCAGGACCCGCTCGGCGCTGCCACGCAGTCCCAACAGTTCGGTCAGCTCGGCAAACACCTCGGGTTTGGCCGGTGCCGTAGGGCAGACAAGATCATCAAAGGTGATACCAAGATCAAGATCGCGTGCCACGGCAACCACCGTCGGGGCGACAGCCAGATAGTCGATCGCCGCCCTCAGCTTGGCTGACACCGAGCCACTGATCTTGGGTTTGGGACCGCTGGCCGCCGCGAGGATTTCTTCGAGATTGCGATAGGAATTCAGCAGCGTGGCCGCCGTCTTGTCTCCAATCCCGGAAACACCCGGGAGCCCATCAGAGGCATCGCCGCGCAGCGTGGCGTAGTCGACGTACGCCGCAGCTGGTATCCCGTACCTTGCCTGCACCCACGCGTTATCGACCACCTCATGCTTGCCGACGCCTCGAGCGATGTAGAGCACGCGGACCTGGCGTTCGTCGTCGACGACCTGGAAGAGGTCACGGTCCCCGGTGACGACATCGACGGGCATCGGCGCCGTGCTCGCGAGCGTCCCGATTACGTCGTCAGCCTCATAGCCGTCCTTCCCGACGACGGCGATGCCCAGGGAGTCGAGCACAGCCAAGATCAACGGGACCTGCACTGCTAGCCCTTCGGGCGCGCCCTCGGCTGCAGTGCTCGCAGAGCTTGCCATCTCGGCCACAACGGCGTCGCCGGACTTCGCGACGCGATGAGCCTTGTACGAGGGGATCAGATCCACCCGCCACTGCGGGCGCCAGTCATTGTCCCAGCAACACACCAGGTGGGAGGGGGAGTAGCTGTCGACCAGCCGGCTGATGAAGTCGAGCAATCCACGCAACGCGTTCACGGGTGTACCATCCGGGCCACGAAATGAATCGGGCACGCCATAAAAAGCACGAAAGTACAGCGAAGCCGTGTCCAAAAGCATAATTTTGCGTGAGCGCACATGCGAAATACTGGCACGATAGCCCCCATGGAAAAGCTCGACCGTCGTATTCTCTCGCTGCTGGCGCGCGACGGCCGGATGTCCTACACAGACATCGGCAAGGAGACAGGACTGTCAACTTCCGCTGCCCAGCAACGGGTTCGGCGCCTGGAACAGCGTGGCGTGATCAAGGGCTATACCGCCATTCTCGACGCCACTGAGTTAGGTCTGCTGGTTACTGCCTTCGTCGCGATCAAGCCTTTTGATCCGAGCCAGCCAGATGACGCACCGGAACGTTTGCAACACATTGAAGAGATTGTTTCCTGCTATTCCGTGGCCGGAGAAGCGAGCTATCTGCTGAAGGTCCAAGCTCCCACGATGGGACATCTAGAATCCACGCTGGCCCGCATCCGAGCGGCGGGTAAGGTGTCCACGGACACCACGACGGTCCTCTCGATTCCCTTCGAGGACCGCCCTCAAATCTGACCAAAACGTTCGGCTCGGACTAACTTGTGATCTTCGTCGGGGGACGCGTCTACGCTCCTGGCCACCCAGGCGCGACTGCTGTCGTGACCGACGGAGATGTGATCAGCTTCGTCGGCAGCGATGACGCGGCCCGACGGTCAGCGCCGGGGCAAACCGAAGTTGATCTTTGTGGCCGGCTGCTCACGCCAGCCTTTGTCGATGCCCATGTGCATCTCATCCAGACTGGCCTGGCCATGGCAGGCCTCGGCTTGCACGACGCTACAAGCAGGGTTGACGCCGTGGAGCGGGTTGCGACGTATGCCCGCCACCATCCGGATGTGCAGGTCATCATTGGCCACGGCTGGGACGAACGGGCCTGGCCGGAGCCGCTGCCCCCGACTCGAACCGAACTCGACCGAGCCGCTGGCGGGGTCGCGGTCTACCTGGCCCGGGTCGACGTCCACTCTGCCGTTGTTTCGTCCACTCTTCTTGATCGACTTCCGGGTGTCTCAGAGACGATCGGATATCGCGCGGACGGGCTGCTCACTCGCGAGGCTCACCATCTGTGCCGCGGCAGCCTGGACCGGCTGTTGACCGACCACCAGCGTCGATCCGCTGCACACACGGCGCTGCGGGCTGCGGCGGCGCAGGGCGTGGCTACGGTGCATGAGCTGGGTGGCCCGCACCTCGGACCGATTGAGGACCTGACCCGTGTCCGTGAGGTGGCATCGGATCTTGGTATGGGCGTCGTGCTGTATTGGGGCGATCTCGCCACCGAGCCGACCATCGAGTGGGCACAGCGAGCTGGGGTTGCAGGGCTCGCCGGTGACCTGTGTATCGACGGCGCCATCGGCTCCCGTACCGCATCACTACAAGAGCCGTACGCCGATGCCGAAACGTGCGGTGCCCGTTACCTGTCCGAGCAGCAGATCGCCGATCACATGATCGCCTGCACGCTGGCTGGACTGCAAGCCGGCTTTCACTGCATCGGAGACGACGCCGTGGCGGTTGCCGTGTCCGGTATGCGCCGGGCGGCAGCGACACTTGGGGTCCCACGTATCCGCGCTGCGCGGCATCGCTTGGAGCATGTAGAGATGATCTCCGACGCCGATATCGCAACCTTGGCCGAGCTGGGTGTGGTGGCCAGCATGCAGCCGGCCTTCGACGCGGCCTGGGGTAGGCCGGGGGAGTTGTACGCGCAACGTCTCGGTCCGAACCGTGCCCAGGCCATGAACCGTTTCGGCACTCTCGAGCGCGCCGGCGTACCGCTCGCTTTTGGCACCGACGCCCCAGTAACGCCACTTGCTGGCTGGGCCACTGTGCAGGCCGCGGTGCAGCATTGGCAACCGCGCGAGCGGTTGAGCATCAGCTCGGCCTTCGATGCGGCGACCAAAGGCGCGCACTGGGCAGCTTTCGCGGACAACGCGGGCACCGTGCAGCTCGGAGCTGCGGCCAGCCTCGCCGTATGGGACGTCGAGGCAGGCAGTCTGGAAGGCGAGGCACCGCTGCCTGCGTTGCGCGATGGTGCGCTCCCGACGTGCGCGGCCACGATCGCCGCTGGCCAGCTCATTTATCGATCTGAGTGGTTCGAGGTTGGGTAGGCTCGGTCCGTGTCCCGGCCCTTCGCGTCTCTGACGCGCTCGTTCGCCAAAGGGACGCCAACAGCACCCGTGCCCGCGCAGGTGTCAGTGCTGCTCCGGGTTGTGGTCGTGCTGCTTGCCGGAGCCGCAGTCGGGCTGAGCTGGCAGCCTTACGGCTTGTGGCCGCTGCTGCTGGTCGGCATTCCCGCATTCACGCTGGCGACCCGGGCGGTCCGGCCGGCTGTTGCGGTCGGGCTCGGGTATCTGTTTGGGCTGACCATGCTGACGCTCGCTGTCAGCTGGGTGCACGTGCTCGGGACCTGGATCGCCGCCGTGCTGATCATTTTCATGGCGCTGTTCTTCGGCCTTCTTGGACTGACCCTGACACTGGTGAGCCGGCTGCGGTGGTGGCCACTGGCCGCCGCCTGCTGCTGGGTGCTCATCGAGTACGCCTACGCGCGCATCCCGTTCGGCGGTTTTGGCTGGAGCCGGATCGCATACGCGGTCGTCGACACACCGCTGGCCGGGTTCTTTCCGATCATTGGAGTCGCCGGAGTTTCCTTCGTCGTAGCCCTGCTCGGTCAGCTCATTGCATGGGTCGTTTTCTCGTTGTGGACGGCTCGGCGGGGCAACCCGACGCGACGAACCGACGTACTCATCGCCGTCGCAGCGGCTCTCAGCCTGGTCCTGCTTGGCTCAGCCCTGCGGCTCTACCAGGTCGAGCCCGAGGTCAGCCCGGCCGGAAGCGTGCGGGTCGGCATCGTGCAGGGCAATATCCCGGGCCGTGGCATTGAGGCCATGGGTCGTGCCCGATCGGTCACCAACAACCACTTGTCTGAGACGATCCGGTTGATGACCAAGGCGCGCCTCGGCGAGGTCCCGGAGCCGGACTTCCTGCTCTGGCCGGAGAACTCCACCGACATTGACCCGACCGTCGACCCGCTCACCAGACTCATCGTGCAAGCCGCTGTGGAGGTGGCTGATCGCCCAATCCTGGTTGGCGCTGTGATGCAAGGGCCGGGTGCTGACGAACGCCAGACCGCAGCGCTGTGGTGGGACCCTGATCGCGGTGTCCTCGCCAGGTACGACAAACAGAACCTGGTGCCATTCGGTGAGTGGATTCCCTTCCGCGCCCAGCTGCTGCCGCTCATCCCGCTGCTGCAGCAGGTGGGCGCCCAGTCGGTCCCGGGAGCGGGCCCGGGCGTTCTCGATGTCGCGGTGGACGGGCGGCCGATCAAGATCGGCGACGTGATCTGCTTTGAGCTCGCCTATGACCGGACGCTTTACCGCTCACTCATCGGTGGGAGCCAGATACTGATGGTGCAGAGCAACAACGCGACCTACGGCGGCACCGGCCAGATTGAGCAACAGTTCGCTATCACCCGGGCGCGCGCCATGGAGAGTCGCCGGGAAATCGCGGTGGCCACCACGAATAGCGTGTCTGGTTTCATCACACGAGATGGAGCGGTCGCGACGCGCACCCAGGAGTTCACAGCACAGAGCATGGTCGTCGAGATGCCCTTGCGGAGCGCCCTAACGCCGGCCATCCGAGTTGCCCCGTGGTTGGAAAGGGGCCTGGCGCTTGTGGCGGTCCTGGCCTGCCTGGCCGCGCTGATGGGTGCAACCCGGCGATCACGTAGAGCAGCAGTGAACCATCGCTCAATCCGCGCTGAGCGGAGCGAAGCAATCAACCCAGAGACAACCGAGAAAGAGATTCCCGTTGAGCCAACCGACACCGCCGACAACCAACAACCAGATGGGAGGGGAGGCACCGATCTCCAAGGCCCTCGGACCGACTCTGGTGATCATCCCGACTTACAACGAGTCGGAGAACATCGCACGCATCATCAGCCGGACTCGTAAGGCGGTTCCGGATGCCCACATCCTGATCGCCGACGACAATTCGCCCGACGGCACCGGCCAGCTGGCTGATGACATCGCGAGCACTGACGACCACGTGCATGTCATGCACCGGCTCGGCAAGGAAGGCCTGGGTGCTGCGTACCTCGCTGGTTTTGAATGGGGCCTGAATGCCGGCTACGACGTGTTGGTCGAAATGGATGCCGATGGCTCACATCAGCCAGAGCAGCTCCCGGAGCTCCTGACAGCGCTCGCCGATGCTGATCTTGTTCTCGGATCACGCTGGGTGACGGGCGGCAAGGTGGTCAACTGGCCGAAGTCGCGTGAGGTACTCTCCCGCGGTGGGAACCTCTGGACGCGGATGATGCTCGGCATCCCGCTGCGCGACGCTACCGGCGGCTTCCGCGCGTTTCGCCGGGAGACACTGCTCGGGCTGGGATTGGACAATGTCGCCTCCGCGGGCTACTGCTTCCAGGTCGATCTCGCCTGGCGAGCGTTGAAGGCCGGCTTTCGGGTGGTCGAGGTGCCGATCACTTTCATCGAGCGGGAGTACGGCGCTTCGAAGATGAACCAGCGAATCGTCGTCGAGGCACTGGCCCGGACCACACTGTGGGGCGTGGCACACCGCACCAAGCAGCTGCGCCGAGTCGTGACGAAGCGGAAAGTTCTGACCTCATGAGGCTTCGTCACGGATGGCCACTGGTCCTCTTGGGAGCGCTGCTGGTCGCGATCCCGATCTTCGAGGTCTGGCTACTGGTTCAGGTCGGCCAGCACCTCGGGCTGCTGCCGACGGTGCTCATCCTCCTCGTGGAAGCGGTCGTCGGCGTTCTCTTGATGCGTCACGAGGGATCGCGCGCCTGGAAGGCACTGAACGACGCCTTTACCCAGGGCAAAGTGCCGACTGGCGAACTTGCCGACGCTGCGCTCATCTTGGTCGGTGGGGTCCTGCTGATGCTGCCCGGCTTCCTGACTGACGTCATAGGGTTCCTGTTTCTGCTGCGCTGGACTCGGCCGGCTGCGCGGAAGATGATCGCTTTCTTCGTGGCACGTCGGATCAACAGGCTGGGCATTCCGGTGATGAGGGCGCGATTCGACACGGACAACCTCATTGAGGGAGAGACCGTAGAGCCGCCGGCTAATGGACACAAGTCGGAGGACCCGACCATCATCTCAGGCGAGATTGAGGAGCCTTCTCAGCCAGGGCACCCGGACGAACCTCGCTCTTAGTCGAAGCTCTTAGTCGAAAAGGGCCGCCCTCTCGTGTCCGCGCCGCTGATCGGGGGACAGCAGCACCTGGCGAGAAGGCGGCCCACACCTACGTTCGGCGGCTCTACCGACGCTCGCAGCTGTCGAGTCCGCCGGCTTTTAAGCGGTCTTCTTCGATCGGGTGTTACGTGAGAATGCGGTCGAGCCCAGCTCGCCCGCACGAAGCAGGTTCAACCGTTCGGCGAGCAAGTCCTCGAGTTCGGCGATGGAGCGCCGCTCACGGAGCATGTCCCAATGCGTACGCGTCGGCTTCTCTTCCTTCAGCTCGGGCCGCTCACCGTCGGAACGGAGCGACTCCGCGCCGCACCGGGGGCACTCCCACACCGGAGGAATGTCGGCTTCAGCCGAAAACACGAGGCTGAAGTGGTGCTCTCGAGGGCAGTCGTAGCCGACCTCCTGCCGAGCAGCGAACTCAACACCTGCCTCGTCCTCAAAGCTCTTGGCCCCGAGACCGGTGCCCTTTAGTGAACGATCAGCCATGAGCACAACCTCCGTCTAGATTCCTGACGTTTCCCACACCCGAATGGTTCAACTCGCGGCCAAGCGAATATGTTCCATCGCTCCCGTACCTGCTGTCCGGTGATGCCCGCTATTCGGAGACCTGGACCTGTTGTCTTGGTGGTGATTTCACCCTGGCCAGCAACAATGCGCCGGCCAGCAGCACCAGAGCGATCCCCACGATACCGACGCGGTCTGAGAACAAACCTGAGAAGAGGGCGAAAAGTCCCGGCGCCAGGAAGGACGCGGCCCGGCCTGTGGTGGCGTACAACCCGAACATCTCGCCCTCCCGTCCAACCGGCGCTAGTCGTGCCATGAACGCCCGGGAGCTGGACTGCGCCGGGCCGACCCACAGGGTCAAGATCAGGCCAAAGATCCAAAACATCGTGGTGCCGTGGGCAAACAGCAGGATGATCGAAGTGGTGATCAGCCCGATCAGCGAGATCATGATCACCCTCTTGGGGCCGATCCGGTCCTCCACCGCGCCCATGCTGAGTGCTCCCAGAGCGGCAACGACGTTGGCGACGATGCCGAAGATCAGCACGGTTGACTGGGCCATGCCGTAGACGCTCACCGCCAGGATTGCCCCAAAGGCGAAGATCGCCGCCAGGCCGTCCCGATACAACGCTGAGGCGATGAGGAAGTGCACCGCGTTCCGATCGCGCCGGAAGAGAGCCTTGATGTCGTTGACAAGCAGCCCGTACGAGGCGAAGAAGCTCACTCGCCGGCGCTTGGGACCTGGCGGCGATTCGGGAACAGCCAGCAGCACCGGAATTGCGAAAACCGCGAACCAGCCGGCCGAGAAGACCGCGACGGCACGGATGTTGAGGCCACCGGCTGAGCTCACCCCGAACCAGCCGACCTCCGGGGCGATGAATCCGACGTAGCAAATCAACAGCAGGAAGATGCCGCCGAAGTAGCCCATCGCCCAGCCGAACCCCGACACCCGGCCGATCGTCTCCGGGGTCGAGACCTGCGGCAGCATCGCGTTGTAGGAGACGACGGCGAACTCTTGAAAGACAGCGCCGGCCGCTAGCAGGATCAGCGCGAGCCAGAGGTAGCGGGGATCGTTCTTCACGCTGAACATGCCCAACATCACGACAATGACCAGCGCGCTCCAGATGGCGAGGCTGCGTTTGCGATGGCCGCTCGCGTCGGCCCGCTGTCCGGTGATGGGGGCGATCGCCGCGACCAAAAGGCCCGCTGTCGCGGTCGAGATGCCCAACCAGGTGTTGGCGGTGAGGCCGCCTGGCTCGGCGTCTCCAACTACCCCACGTACGACGTAGGGACCGAAGACGAATGACGTGATGACAGCGCTGTATGCCGAGGATCCCCAGTCCCACAGACCCCACGCCAGCACGACTCGGCGTTTGATGCGGCTCCGTACCGCGAGCGGGGGCCCGATGTCCGCAGCGCGCTCGACGCTGTCACTGTCCGTCATGGCCCCTCGATCTATCGTTCAGCCCACAGGCCGCGCTGAGTGAGCACGTCCTTCAACGTGTCCACAC
>Ga0307318_10000019_pt1 | contig 55270 bp, 60 predicted proteins | sample ER_DNA_367_FD_194500 | JGI IMG/M metagenome (GOLD analysis project Ga0307318, IMG submission 194500) | Bulk soil microbial communities from the East River watershed near Crested Butte, Colorado, United States - ER_DNA_367 | ecosystem: Environmental > Terrestrial > Soil > Floodplain | place...
GCTGCTGCGGCCCGGACCCGGGAGGCCGCCTCACTAGGGGAGAGTTGCAACACCTGCACCAAAAACCCGGTCAAGGAAGAGGAGCAAGCTGTTGCGGGCAGATCAGTGGCCTCAGCATCAGCAATCAGGCTGTGGTCGATCAGTGGCAGCCGGTTCCGGAAGGTTTCCAACCGTCGCCACAGCGCCACCTTTTCGGTGGCGTTGAGTTGATCAAGTCCGCCGGTTTCAACGGTTTCTAAGAGTTCGGTGAAGTTGTCGTTGAGTTTGTCGAGGACCACATCCAGCCAGCCGCGCTCCGTGCGCTGCTCTGTTGTTGGATCCCCGAGTTCCATACACTTATTCTATTCAAACATGTGTTCGATAGCAACCGGATTTTCCAGGAAAACAAGGGGAATCTCAATTTCGGGTCCAAGCGTTGACGCCGAGGCTGTCGCACCGGGTGGAGCGGATGAGCCGCCGATGGGACGATGTGCATAGGCACGCATTGAGGAGGGAAGGCGCTATGGAAGAACCGCGCAAGTTGTACCGCAGTCGGACCCATCGCATGTTGGCCGGTGTATGTGGCGGTCTGGCCGAGTACTTCAACGTCGACGCCACGCTGATCCGGGCGCTATTCCTGCTACTGGCCGTGTTCGGTGGATCTGGACTGGTGATCTACCTCGTGATGTGGATCATCGTCCCGGACGTAAGCAAGGCGTAGCTACCGGCCGCAGGCCCTCGCGTGATGAACACTGCCGTCACGCCGGCAAAGGACCGGGCAAGGTTCTCAACAGCGCGACGCACCCGCCGCCAAGATCTCACAAGGGAGAAAGGGAATCATCTGATGGATTACAGACTGGAGGTCATTGGTATTCCCGTTTCGAATGTCGATGTCTCCAAGACTTTCTACAGCGACGTGGTGGGATTTGCAGTTGATCATGACATCTCGCCAGGACCTGGGATGCGGGTGGTGCAACTGACTCCGCCCGGTTCGCCCTGCTCGATTGTCATCGGCGAGGGAATGCCGCTCGGCGAGCCGGGAACGACTAAGGGCGCTCAGCTGGTGGTCGACGACATCGACGCCGCTCGTGAGGAACTCGTCGGCCGCGGGTTGCAGATCACCGAGGTGCAGCAGCTCGGCCCTGAAGGTGCTCCCGGCTCGCGGTTCGCATTCTTCTCAGATCCTGATGGCAATGGCTGGTCCGTCCAGGAATTCAAACGCTGACGCTGCTCGTCAGTGGTTGGCGGCGTCGGCCGTGTGACTAACCTGGTTCGTGGACCACAAATCCAGCCCATCGGTTGTCGGTCTGCCACCCCAGAGCGACGGCCACCCAGAACGGCGGCGCGCTGTGCGACGTCCGGATACCCCGGAGGCAGCGATGTTCGAAGAAGCCCAGCTTTATGCACCGGTGACGCGCTCTGGCGATGACGTCACCGTTCACCTGGGTGATAACCATCCAGGTGCGGTCGACCCGGAATACCGGGCTCGACGCAACGCCCTGGCCGCGCTAGCCATGGATTGGCAGCCCGGCACACCCCCACCAATTGCGACGTACACCGAAGCCGAGCACGAAGTGTGGCGCATCGTCTGCGCAGAGCTGCACAGCCTGCATGAGCGGCTCGCCTGCGCCGCGTACTTGGAGGGCAAGGAACGACTGCGACTTCCCGAGGACCACATCCCGCAGCTCGTTGAGGTGAACGAGATGCTTCGCCCGCTCACCAGCTTCCAGTACGTGCCAGCAGCCGGACTGGTACCGCTGCTCGAGTTCTACGGATCCCTGGCGGACGGCATCTTCCATTCCACGCAGTACGTTCGGCACCATTCCGTGCCGCTCTACACGCCCGAGCCCGATGTGCTCCACGAGGTATTCGGCCATGGCAACTGCCTCGCTCACGACCGTTTCGCCACTCTCTATCGTGTGGCCGGTCAGGCGGCTCGGCGGGTGCAGACAACCGAAGCGCTGGAGTTCGTGTCGAAAGTCTTCTGGTTCTCCTTGGAGTTCGGCGTGGTACGGGAGCGCGGCGAAGTCCGCACCTACGGCGCTGGCCTGCTCTCCTCGTACGGGGAGATCCAGCAGATCGAACAGGCCGATCTGCGGCCGCTGAACATCGGGAGGATGGGTGTTCAGGCGTACGACATCACGCACTATCAGCCAGTGCTGTTCTGCGCTGACGGGTTCAACGAGATCGAGGACGTGGTCGGCACGTTCTTCGCGGAGGTTGATGACGAGATGGTGGAGCGGCTGATGCACGACGCTTCGGCACCAGCCTGATCAGCGGGGCCTCCCGATCATGCCATCCAGCGCCTTGGGATCAGCATGCAGGCATGGCCCAATCAGTTGGGCGGATTGTGCCGCTAAGTCACAATCCGCCCAACTCTTCAAGCCTGGTGCTTCCTGACATACCGACCCTCATCGTCAACGCCGCTCTGGCACTAAGTACGATCACCGAGCACCGTTACAGTCACGCGGGTCTCAAGTGAGTGGGGAAATTCATGGCGAGTGTCACCATCTTCGGAGCTGGCAACATGGGCAGCGCGATCGATGAGGTCTTGACCGCCGGCGGCGCCACGGTTGATCACATTCGCAGCGCCGATCCGCCCGGACCGGTAAGTGGGGACATCGTGATCTTGGCCGTCTACTATCCGGCCTTGAAGGACATCCTCGGCAAGTATGCCGACGAGTTGGCCGGCAAGATCGTCGTCGACATCACCAATCCGTTGAACCTCGAGACCTTCGACTCGCTGGTTGTGCCACCTGACAGCTCGTCCGCTGCGGAACTTGCGGCTGCGTTGCCGTCCTCTCAGGTGCTCAAGGCGTTCAACACGACACTTGCTGGCACACTCAGTGCGAGGAAGGTAGGCCCGAACACGACCACAGTCCTGGTTGCCGGCGACGATGATGAGGCAAAAGCGGCTCTCATCTCGGCCGTTGAAGCGGGAGGTATCGACGCAATCGACGTCGGCGGGTTAAGCCGTGCCCGTGAACTCGAGGCAATCGGCTTCCTACAGATCAAGCTTGCGGCAAGTGAGAAGATCGGCTGGACCGGCGGTTTCGGCCTCGTACGCTGAGGACCGCTCTCAGACGACCAGACGGGGACGATGCCACGCGGGCATCCGTCTCGGCCGCTTCACCGTTACGACGGCGGACCCTCGTGGCGTGACGCCGACCTGAATTCGAGAGCCGCGGGTTTCTTCCTCGGCCCTCGTTGCGGCTGGCCGTAACGTCTCGCTCGGAACCATGATCGGGCTTGCGCCCATGACTTTCCCCTTTCTCTCTGCTTGTAGCAGCAGGACCCACTGACGCTGATCGGTCACGGCAGCTCCTCGGCCGGCGGAGAAGGCGGACTCGTCATGCAAGAACCGGCGAGCGCTGATCTTGAAGGTCAGCGTGGACCCGACACGGGAAATCTCAGGTCCAAGATCAACAAACGTTGCACTACCCGGAAGCCAGGCGGCCAGGCTGAGCCGGCCGGCGGAGGCCGCGGGCTCGGCAAGGCTCACTTTCAGGATGAGCCGTCTACGGGATATGGATACCTCGCAGAGGGTCGGCGGCGCGGGCAGCCGCGGCACTCCGACCTGGCGGTCTCCAGGACTTAGTAGCCGATCGAGATGCGCGCCGAGCGTGTAGGTCGGCAGGTCTCCCTCACCATATTTGACCGGCGAACGGAGGACCCGGTTGAGCTCGACGAGATCCTCAGCCGTGCCGACTCTTGCGGTGAGCATCCGCAGCCGTTGTCGGTCTCCGAGCTCACTCAGCACCGAGTCCGGCATGTAAGGAAACACCTCTGCCTGCATCACCTCGATGAACTCATTCCGCTGCCTGGAGTTGGCCACCATGAACGGGCGGTTGAGTGCCGGGGGAAGGGTGCGCACGAAGACCCGGCGCAGCAGGCGATCCCGACGTCGACCTGGTGTCGTGTTGGCCACAACTAGCGCGACCATCCGGGAGGAGGTCAGCTGCTTGTTCATGAGCGTCTGCAGTTGGCGCGACAGGTTGCTGTTGTCAGGCAGCAAGCGCCGGTGATAGAGGTCCCTGTCGCCCAGGATGCTGATCTTGCGGGCAGCGAACAGGCAGGACGCGATAAACACCTGGTCCTCGCCTTGCACCATGTCGTCGCAGAATCGCAGACCCAGGTGTTCGATCAATGATCGCCTGATCAACTTGTGCGGGGTGAGCGCACGCCAGACGCCGGCATCCAGAATGTCAGCGTCAGGCACCGTTCTGCTCGGACCTGGCTCAGCATCCGGCCTCCCGATCCAGCTGACGCGAGCGATCACGATGTCAGAGTCCTGTTGCTGCGCCATAGCGAGAAGGCTTCGCAGCGCGTCGGGACCGAGGTAGTCGTCGGCATCGTGGAAGAACACATACGATCCGATGGCTTCGGCGAGCGCGCGATTGCGGCCAGCGCTGGGACCTCCGGTGTGCGGCTGCTGGAAGATCTTGATGTTCGGTCGCGTGCGCTCCAGTTCATTCAGATAGCGCCAGGTGCCGTCAGTTGAACCATCGTCGACAACGATGATCTCGATCAGATGTGGGGGCAGGCTCTGGGCGGCAAGCGCATCCAAGGCGTGGGCGAGCAGCGGGCCGGCGTTGTAAGTCGCGATGATCACCGACACCACCGGCGGCCCTCCACCGTCCCCTGGTTCGGGAACCGATTGTGGCTCGGGCGGGCGCACCACGGAGGCCGACCTCATCGCCCCGAGCCCCGACGGCGAGCACGGAACAAGGTACCGGCGGCCGCCAGACCGAGCAACAACGGGACGGTAATGACAACGGGCAGAGCACCTCCGGCGCTGAGTGTCGACCGGCTTGCGACGTCAATGTTGACGAGCGGACTGATCACCAGGCCCTCATTGCCGACTACGTTGCTGCCGTACGGCACGACGACCACGTACGCGGCAAAGTGGCCGGCATTGACGGCCTGGATCTCCCAGGCGAGTTTCCGACTTTCGCCGGGCTGCAGAGACAGTTGCTGGCTACGATTCGACGACCAATCCTCCGGATCGACGTACACACTGCCTTCGATGCTCGCGACGTTCAGATGCGCCAGAATTTCGCCGCTGGGTCTAGCGCCGGTGTTGGTGATCGGGGTTGTGATCTTGAAGCGGCCACCCAGCACCGTTGAGACCTGAGCCGGCTCGGCGTCCACCTTCGCGTCCAGCGGTGCCGCCGCAAGTGCAGGAGCCGGGAGCACGGTGAAGATCCCGACCAGAAGCCCAATCAAGAGCAGCTTCCTCATCCCGCATTCACTCCCCGCGTCAGCCGTACCAGCCGAGGGCCCGCGAGGATGAGTGCACCGCCCGCGATGATCGCCGTGAGCAACGGCGTGATCAGGAAGGACAGATCCTGTGTCCAGCTGTGGCCCTCGACCAGCATCGAAGAGATGTACGCCAGCCCAGAGGCCACCGGATTGGCTCGCAGCAGCACCTCGAAGAACCAGCCCTGCGGCAATCCGCTGGGCAGCTGAGTCGGCGCGAACAAGATCAGCAAGAGGAAGATGCTGGCCGCGATGCTGGTCTTGTTCGAGTTGCACACCGCACTGATCAACAAGCCGATGCAACCCAGGCCGATGGCAACCAACGTCCCGACACACAGGCCGAGCGCCAGCGCCTGACCCAGGATCCCCACTCCGCGAGCGAGCACCCAGACGTACGGGATGCTGACGAGGAATGTGGCGAACCACAGCGACAACGCGGCGATGAGCTTGCCGGCAATGATCGATCGACGCGGGACCGGCGTGACCAGCAACGTCTCCAGCGTTCCGCGCTCGCGCTCGCCGCTGATTCCATCAGCGCTCACGACGAGGGTGGCCAAGACGCCGACGGCCACCGCAAATTGCAGGACGAGATTGACTGACTCGCGTTGCTCAAGAAAGTTCAGGGCTTGATTGGTCGACGTCAAGTACGTTACGGCGCTGAGCAGAACGCTGAAGAGGAAGAGCAGCACCAGCCCGCGTCCGCTGGTCCACAAGTCCCGGCACTCTTGCTCGGCGACCACAAGCCATCCGGACTGGCGTTCGGCACCAGCTCGCACATCCTCCGACATGCCAACGGCTGGCGGTGCGACCTGAAGCGTCATGCGACAGCCTCGCTGGTCATCTTCAGGAAGGCATCGGACAACCGCGCGCCTTCCAGCTCGAATCGGAGGACTGGAATTCCTGCTGCCGTGATGGCTGCGAGCACCTCGTTCATCACCTCGCCAGGCGCGACACCTGTCCCGGGTCGGTCGACAGCGAGAATCAGCACATCAGGCTGTCCTGCAGCCTGGTCGATGGTGAGGTCAGGGAACCCTGCGAGCACGTTCCGGGCCCGCTCGACGAGGTCGAGCGGCACCCGCAGCTGGGCCGATTGCTCGATCAAGGCTGTTTTGATCACCTCGCCGACGCTCCCGGAGGCCACCACTCTGCCGTGGTTGAGAATCACCACCTTGGAGCAGACCTCTTCCACCTCCGGCAGTACGTGAGTGCTCAGCACGACCGTCGCGTCGCGGGCTTTGGCGATGCTGCGAATGATGTTGAGGACTTGAGCTTGACCAGCGGGGTCGAGCCCAAGGGTCGGCTCGTCTAGGAATACGACCACGGGATCGTTGATCAGGGCGCGGGCGATCCCGAGCCGCTGCCGCATACCGCGGCTATAGGTCGAAATGGATGAGCGGCTGCGTTCTGCCAACCCAACGGAAGCGAGCAGCTCAGCGCTCGCGCTGCGCGCCTGGCTGCGGCTCAGGCCGTACAGGCGCCCGTGATACCGCAGGTATTCGCCACCAGTCTGATGACTTGGGTAGCCGCTGCTCTCGGGAAGCACGCCGATAGATCGGCGGATCTCCGGCGCGGCGGTTGACCGGTGGCCAGCGATCGAGAATTCGCCACTGGTCGGCTCGAGCACGGTTGTCAGCAGCCGAATCGTGGTTGTCTTGCCAGCCCCGTTGGGGCCGAGGAGCCCGACAATCTCGCCCTGGGAGGCCGTGAAGCTGACATCCTCGATAGCGCTGCGACCGCCGTACTGCTTGGTCAGTTGCATCGCTTCCACAGTGATGGTCATCGGCCTGCCTGGTCGTTGGACCCCCGAGTTACGAAATGTCTCCTTCAATTGTTCAATTGCAACGAACCAATCATGAGAAAGAGATGAGAAGTGCTCATGACTGAGCCGAACGCCGATGGCGTCCGCTGGCGGACCGGCTCGATAGCGCGCTCAGGCGGACACGCGCCTACATCCAGGCAGGAGTCGACTCCGTCTACCCATCACAAATTTGGGAGCGGGACGCACGGCTAAGGCCGGGTTGTCAGAGGGACAGCATGACGCGACTCGCCAGCGAGGCGCCCCTGTACAGGGCCCTGCGCTCCGCGATATCTAAAGGCCTGACACCACTTCTCTGCTTCGACCTAATTCCACAAATTCCGCAGCCAGTCAATCCAACTCTTCTTCTTTTGCTGCTGCAGTTCCCCGCCGTACGATACAAGCAAATTCTGGAAATCAATTTCATCAGGATCAAAGACATCATCGTACGTGTCACCGTTCATAAGTACCCGTTCTGTCAAACGGTGTGCAAGGCCGACAGCATGGCCCATTTCGTGAATGGTTACATTTGTCCTCTCACCACCGGTAAGCGTACTTAGAAGGTCTATGTGGCCACCGGTGGTGAAACCACCCGACTCAACAGCGTCGAAGTTGCCATCGGATCCCGCTCCATCTCCCACGGTCACTGTCACACAGTTCGTATTTGGCTGGCAGGTTTCGACGAGCTTGGTATCCAGACAAGCGCTGCGGTTCCAGGCTGCAACTCCTTTTTCCAATTCGGCGACCCAATCAGCCGGCATATTCTTGGTCTCAAAGGTAATGATCACCTTGTCAGCCCCATTCCGTTTCCATGGAACCTGGTGATCGCTCGAATCCTGGTCCTGTAACACCGCCCTTGCCGGTGCGACACATGCATCAGCTAATGGCGATGGTGCAGGAGAACCAGCCGCTGGACTGGTTTGTACAAACGCGGGAATAACCGTGGACGACGCCTTGGCCGAGCCAAGATAAGAGGCATTGCTGGAAAGTATCGCAAATGTCAAAAAACCTATCAGGCCGTTAATAAGATGTTTCGTCATGAAACGTAAATACCCCCAGTACAACAACGTGAGCGATATTACTTCATGCGCTCGGGGGGCGATGGTCCCGTAGCCTTCGGGTTCGGCGAACTTTGGGTGAGCCTCTTCGCATGACACCCCTCCTGGCATGCGGAGCGGTCGGTACGGTTGATGTTGATCATGGCAACTCGAGTATTGATAGCTGGAGCCAGCGGCACGCTTGGCAGGCAGCTCGTCGCCGCGCGGCTCGTACGCGCCTACTTGAGCGAGTACCGCTGACGACCACCGGCAACACGTCCAGCGAGTTGGACGGTCATGAGGTCCGCCCAGGCCGTGCCGCTGCCGCGGTTGCGCTGCTGGCACTGGCGGCAATCGTTGCGCTCGGCTGGGCGTTGCAGCAGCCTCCTCGTGCTCCTTGGAGCCGCAGCCGTGACGATGCTCCTGACCGGCATCGGGATTCTGGTCGATCGCTTCGATGAAAGTCATCCGCGCCAGGCAAATCTGCTGTACGTGATGGATGCCGACACCCGGACTGCCATGTGGGCCAGCCAGAGCCGTACGAGGGACCCATGGACGGCAAGGTACGTCCCCATTTCTAACGGAGAGGCTGAACCGCCTCATCCGCTGCCCTACGGGGTCACGCCAAGATGGACGGGCACTGCGGATGTGGTGCCCATGGATCCACCTCGAATTGATGTGCTGGCCTCCCGAAGCGAGGGTGACAGCACCGAGGTGAGAGTAAGGGTCGCATCGCCGAGGCGGGCCAATGTGATCACCGTTCACTCCGAACGCCCGGTCGAGATCGCGACGATCACCGCCGATGGCCAGCCGCCAGTCACGGCCTCGCCGCGCTATCCCGATGCCGTCGGCGCACGCGCGTGGCCGTACGAGATGCGCCTCTACGACCCGCCGCCGAACGGATTCACCCTGACGCTGCAACTGCGCGGCAGCACGGTGCCACAGTTATACGTCAGCGACTACACCGTCGGTTTGGAGCAGCTGCCGGGACTTACTCCCAGACCACCCGGGCTGGATCGGTCGCCCTACCACAGCTCCGACATCGTTGTTGTCGGCCGTACGTTCCGCCCGTGACCGAGTTGTCAGTGCTCAGAGCTTCTGGGACTCGGTACGCGCTTCGAAGTCCTCGGCCCTCTGTTCGTCTGGGAAGAACCACCTGCCCAGCACCTGAACGCTGAGCTCATCGGCACCGTCCGGCACCACAAGCGGCACCGAAACAGTGCCCACGATCCCGGGCGCGATGGTGGCGCGCTGGCGCACGCCGCCCAGGCCCTCGGCGTCAGGCGTGAGGAAATCCATAGACAGTTCGGAGAGCGGGGTCGACGAAACCGTAGTTTCACTCGAGCTGAAATGCACGACGCACTCGGCGAGATTCAGCTCGAACTCGACCGGCTGAGAGCCGCCCCCCAGGACGCCGAGGGCAAGCGTCTCCGGGAGCGGCGGCACCGCGCCGACGGGCCGTGCAAAGAACTGGGCCACCGCAAGCGGCGAGGCGAGGAGCCGCTGCACCACCCGATCGGCCGCGACGCCCACCGCTACTAATCGCGGGTCCTGGACCACAACGTCGAACTCAACCTCTGGTCCGGCTGCGGTCAGCTCGCGTACCTCGGCTTCTTCGACCGAACCTTCGTATGTCCCCACCGTGTCGCGACGGGAGCGCGGTCGCAGTACCTCAAGCCGGGCGTGGCCGTCATCGGTTACGACTAGCCGCTCGTCAATTGAGCGGGGCGGCGGTGTACGCCAGTGCACGGTGACGAGCGTTGCCATTTTGTTCTTCACGTCCACGGCCAACCTGTCCTCTCGGGGCACCTTCCGAAGCTTTTGCGTTGAATGTGTCAACCATGCCCGGGAACCATTCGGCTCAAACCGAGGAGGCGCATACGCTCCGCTATGTGGTGATCGGAACACTCCAGAATCCGCGCGCCAGCCTGGCGAGGGCGGTGCGGGGACGCATTGCCGGGGACTTCGAGGCGCAGCATGCCGAGATCTGGCGAGACGGCGAGCGGTGGTTCGGCGAGCAGGATGTGATCTGGCGCGTGCACGCCGACGCGTCAATGTTCATCGGTGGGATCCGTGCGCTGCTCCTGCAGGCGCTGCATCCGATAGCGATGCAGGCAGTCGCTGAGCATGCCGGCTTTAGCGCCGATTTCTGGGGACGGTTCCAGCGCACCAGCAGGTACCTCGCGCTGACCACGTACGGCACAGTGCCTGACGCCGAGCGCGCGATCGCTGCCGTACGAGCAATCCATCGCCGAGTCACCGGCACGACCCCGGACGGGCGGACCTACTCCGCGGACGATCCCCATCTGCTGATGTGGGTCCATGTCGCCGAAGTGGACAGCTTCCTGAAGGCGTTCCAGGCCTTCGGCGCCGAGGCGCTGACCGAGGCTGAGGCGGATGAGTACGTATGCCAGACCGGATCCATTGCCGCCCAGCTGGGGGTGATCGACCCACCGAGCACTGTCACTGAACTGACCGAAATCATGGAGGGCTACCAGCCGGAGCTCAGCGGCTCAGGTCCCGCCCGCGAAGCGAGCAGTCTCCTGCTAGTCCATCCACCGTTTACCGGCCTCGCCCGGGCCGGCTATCACCTGTTGGCCGCCGGCGCCGTCTCAACACTCCCGGCCTGGGCTCGTGTGGAGCTGCGCGTACCGACCCTTCCAGTAACCGAACGGATCCTGATGCGACCACTGGCCCACTCCGCGATGCGGACCCTGCGCTGGGCCCTCTCCGACTTGTCAGAATCCAGTTGAGCTATACCTCAACTGGATTCTGACAACTCGGTGGCTCTTTAGGTCAGCCCGTGCTCGTGCGCGTACGCCGCCGCAGCGGTTCGGGACGGCACGTCCAGCTTGGTGAAGATGTTGCTCAGATGTCGCTCGACGGTCTTGTGGCTCAATACCAGGGCGCGCGCAATGTCGGGATTGCTCCGCCCCTCGGCAACCAATCTCAGGACTTCAATCTCACGTTCGGTGAGACCGCCGGGCCGTGCCCGTCCCAGCAGCTTGTCGACCTGCTGGACTCCTGGCGCCGCACCCACATCAGCAAAGCCGTGGCGCGCAACGGCCAGTTCGGCTGTCGCTGAATCCTCATCGCCCAGCTCCCGCAGAGCACGCGCGACCAGCACTCGAGCCCGACTAGCCTCGTACGGCGACCCGATATCGCTCCAGAGGCGGCACGATTCGCGGCCATGGCGGAGTGCTTCTTCTATCTCCCCAGAGGCAAATTCGACGGTCGCGGCCGCGTACGCCACCATGGCCCGGAGCGCGGAGTTGCCGAACGCCGACGCGATCTCGGAGAGTTCGTCCACATGCCCTCGGGCTTCCTCAAGACGTTGGGCCGCAACCAGGATCTCGACAGCAGCCGGAAGCAGCCGAGACCGCTGAACCAGCCCCCCCGCTTCCGCGAGCAGCCGGTGGATCGCCGAGATGGCTGGCGTCGTCCGACCGCGAGCAAGCCACGCCAACGCCAATCCCGGCTGGGGCTCGTAGCCGAACTCCGCTGCCTGCCGGTAGGCCGCCTCGGCCTCGTCGAGTTGGCCTCGGATGCGTAACACATCGCCCTGCTCGGTCAGTGCTAGCGCGGCCGGCGCCGTCGTACCCTCCTGCTGGTATCGGCGCTGTGCCAGGGCAAACTCAGCAAGCGCCTCGTCGTAGGCACCGCGCAGTCGCATGATCTGGCCACGGTGCAACGAGCACTGACCGGTATACGGAACCAGGCCGGGCTGCTCCTCGCACCATCTGGTCAAGGCACTCGTCCACGAGGCCGCGCGCGAGAAGTCCGACACCTCCTGGCACGCCTCAATCATCGAGCAGTAGACCATTCCGGCAATGATGGGCGAGACCTCTCCAGCCGAGATCCCGACCATCGCCTCGTCGAGCAGGGCAAGCCCTTCCGGCACCCGACCGGAGTAGATGGTCATCCGTCCCTGGCACATCAACCCTTGTGCGATGAGGTCGGGTTCGGAGAAGCGGCGACCAGTCTCGACGATATGTACGGCTGTCTCGCCGGCCCTGGCAAAATCTCCGCGGCCGAGGTGCTGATAGAACTCGTGGGCAAGAAGGTACCCACGTTCGACGATGTCTTCGGGCTCGGCCTCCAGCAGCCGCTGCGCTCGGGCGACCCAACCGCCCCCAACCGCAACCTCTCCCCGGACGTTCAGCAACAGACCGAGCCATGAGGCGAAGCGGACGGCTCCCAGCGAATCCCCGTTCCGGATCCTGTCCTGGTAACCGGCCTGCAGGGCGCGTACCGCCTCGTCGACGTTGCCCAGCAGATAGGCGGCCGTCGCCAGGGCCATGGTGTCCTCGGCGCTAAGGTCGCCAGCCGTCCGCAGCCGGTCGAAGGCAACTGCCCAGTCTCGGCGGGCGTACGCCTCGCGAGCCTCCAACAACTCATCGATGGTCCTGTCCCGCTCGACGCCCATTGCGCAGCCTCCCGCTCAGAGGGTACGCGCCAGATGACTCAGGCGGCGAGGGCGTATAATCTTTCGACTCTCGCGTCGATCTGCTTCGCGACGTACGCGGCATCTCTGCCGACTCCGGGGAGCACCATCGAGCTGAACGCGTACTGGAACGCTAGCCCGCAGAAGAACAGCCCGGGAGCTTCCGGCACCACGCCGCGCATCTCTTGCGGCCATCCGTCAGAACCGAAGATCGGCAGGTCGATCCAGTCGAACACCTGGCGGAAGCCGGTGCACCAGACAACATTGGCTACGTCGAGCACCTGGCCACTGGCAAGGACCGGCCGCCCATCGCGGACGCCGGTCACCCGATCCAAGACCCGTTCCACACCGCGCGCACGGAGATCGGCACGCTTCACCCGCAACATCGGTCCCCCGTGGAAACGAACCTCGTTCATGACCTTGCGGCCCATCGGTGTTCTCCGCGTGAGCACGTGCGTGTGGATGAACACAACGACTGGGAAGACCAGCCGGAACCCCCAGTGGTCCAGCCGTACTGGCACCTCACCGGGGTCTCGGCCGGCCAGCACCGTCGGGTGGGTTGCTGAGATCTCGAAAGCGATATCGGTGCCCGAGTGGGCGGCACCAACAACAAGCACCCGACCTGGCTTCAGCTGCTCCGGCCTGCGATATTCGCTGGAGTGCAGCTGCCGAATCGTGGGGTCAAGGTCCATCGCGAAGTCAGGAATGTTCGGCGTGCGGCCGAACGTACCGGTCGCCACCACGACGTTTTCGGCGATGATGCGGTCATCGCCGAGATGGAGCACATAGCTCCCGTCGGCCGCCTCCAAGCGGTCCACACAGGTGGACATCCGCACGGGGAGCGCAAACCGATCGACGTACGCCGCGAGGTAGTCAGCCACCTCGTCCTTGGTTGGAAACGACCACTTCGAAGCCGGGAAGGGCAGACCCGGAAGCCCGTTGTAGCCTGCCGGGCTGAAGAGCCGCAGCGAGTCCCAGTGGCTTCGCCAGTTGTCGCCAACTCGCTGGTTGCCGTCGAGGATCAGGCACTGACGGCCTCGTCTCTGCAGGTGGTAGGCGGTCGCCAGGCCGGCCTGGCCGGCGCCGATGATCGCGGTCTCGATGTGTTCGATCGTCATGGGAATCTCCAGGAGGGAACGGGACGCCGTTTGGCCGGGGTGATGCCTTGGCATAACGCAGATGCCAGATGAGCATCAGTCCCGATGTGACGACGTAGAAGGTGTGCAAAGCCCAGATCGGGCCAGCTGGTAGCTGCGCCACATAGATGCTGTGGACAGCGTTGCCGACATTGGCCAGCACAAGGTTTCCCCGGCTGTAGGACGCCAGCTCCTTGGTTCGTGCTGCCTTGATCAGCATGGGCAGGGTGCTCACTGCGAAGAGGATGGTCGAAACCGTTCCCGCGAGAACTGCCACGCTTGCCATGCCGAGGACGCTACGGAGGACAGCCCTTGGGTCGCGTCGGGTCAGATACCCAACTTGCGGATGGGTCTGATGGGTGAATCCCCGTACGCCTGGCCCCCGTAGAGGCGTGGGCTGGCGTCACTGTGGAAGGCTTACGAGATGACGGAACCTGAGCGGGTACGCCGAGTCGTATCGACCGTGCTACCGACCGTACATGGCACCTTCCAGCTTCACGGGTACGAGGTAGAGCCGGGCCGAGAGCATGTCGCGCTGGTGCTGGGTGATCTTGACCACGCCGGAAGCAACGGCCATGTTCCACTGGTTCGGGTTCACTCCGAGTGCCTCACCGGCGACGCTTTCGGGTCCTGGCGCTGCGATTGCGGCGAGCAGCTCGACGCGGCGATGCGGGAGATCGGCCGCGAGGGGCTGGGCGCGGTGATCTACCTGCGCGGGCACGAGGGGCGCGGCATCGGCCTGCAAGCCAAGCTGCACGCGTACGCGCTGCAGGACGCCGGCCTTGACACGGTTGACGCGAACCTACACCTGGGACTTCCCATCGACGCCCGCGATTACGGCGTCGCCGCCGCCATCCTGAATGATCTTGGTGTACGGCGGATTCGGCTACTTTCGGCCAATCCCACCAAGAGCGCTCGGCTCGGTGATCTTGGCATCGAGGTGATTGCCAGGCTTCCGCTGCCGGTGACCGAGCGCGCCGAGAACGCCTTCTATCTGGCCACCAAGCGCAACCGGATGGGGCACGACAGCACCCGCAGCCTGCCCGATGTCTGGAGCGGGCTGTTGCAGGGCCGGGTGCCAGAACATGCGGCGGCCGGTTTGGATGAGGTACTGCTCGATCGGTACGGGTCGCTGGTCACTGCCGGCCCGACGATCACCATCGCCCAACTAGCGCAAAGCGCCGACGGCTTCATCGCCTCCCGGACCGGCGACGCCAACTACGTCTCTGGCGAAGAGGACCGGGAGCACTTGCACCGGCTGCGGGCGCTGGTGGATGCCGTGGTTGTCGGCGCCCAGACAGTCGCAGCCGATGATCCGCAGCTGACCACCCGCGCAGTGCCGGGACCTTCTCCGGTTCGCGTCATCATCGACCCGGGTGGCCGGATCCCTCGGGATGCCCGAGTGTTAACGGACGGCAGCGCCAGGACCCTGTGGTGCGTGGCATCGGGGTTGGAGTCGCCCTCAGAGCTGGCGGGGCACGTCGAGCTTGTCACCCTCAAACTGGAGGGCGGGCGGTTTCAGCCTGAGGCGCTGTTGGGCATGCTGCGGTCGCGCGGCCTGGGCAGGGTACTGATCGAGGGCGGCGGCCGAACCGTCTCAGACTTCCTGGCTGCGGGCCTGCTCGACCGGCTCTACCTGACGACTGCTCCGATCTTGGTCGGGGATGGCATTCCCGGCGTACGGTTCGCGGGCGCCGATCTGCTCGCGGATGCCTTGACCGCTTCAGTACGGCGGTTCAGCCTGGGCCGCGACATCTGCACCGTCTTCGACTTCGCGGCGGCTCGCCAACGATCTTCCCGGCAGGGCCAGGATGTCGCAATGACCAAGCTCGATCCGGAGGATTCCGAGCGCGAGCTGGGAGCGTCGTAGCTCGAGCCAGCTAGTCGCGATCGCCGCGAGGCTCGGATCGTGTGCCACGGCGGCATCGAGCCGCTCCTGGAGAAGCTGTTCGACAAATGTCGGATCACTGGAGACGCTCAACTGCCACGACGTCTCCTGGGTGCGTACGGTGAATCCGCCCGCGCGCAAGGCGTTGACAGTCAGTGTGGCGGCGTGTGGACCAGCCCGGCCAGCGCGCCGTTGATGATCATTGAAGGCCTCGAGCAAACCTTGATCACGCGGGTCCACTGGGGTAAGACTCAGGGTTCCGGTGACGGTAAGGCTGAAAAGAGCGGGCACCTGATTGTCGATCACTGCTTGACACATTGAGTCGATCTCTCCCGCCGTCAGTACATCCAGCAGGGCCGAGCAAGTGACGAGGCGCTGATCGCCGTTGCCGCTGGCCAGGAGCCGTCCGAGCGCCTCAACGCTGCCGTCGATGATCATCGTGTCAGCCGACAGCGGCATCCAACGGCTGATCGCCGGATCATGATCAAGATGGACCCAGCACTGTCTAGAGGGAAGGCGTGGTGCCAGCCATCGCTGGTTGGCACCTGTCCCCGCACCAAGATCAATGATCTCGAGTACATCCCTGCGATCAACGGTTTCGATCAAATAGTTGATCAACTCGGGGAGAAGGGTGCCGATGGTGGCGGCTCGGGCAGAGGTGTCGGCGGCGGCGCGGGCGGCGAGCCAGCCCGGGTCGACGGCGGCGCGGGCGGCGAGCCAGCCCGGGTCGACGATAGGTTCGGCCGGCGCTCCAGATAGGCCAGTACCGCTTCTGCCGTCTGCTGCCATCCGGGCAGAGTATCTCGACGAGCCAGCGCTGCCCGGCGCCATGTCCGCCGCAGCGTCGGTTCGGTGAGCCAGCCACGTAAGACCGCTGCCAGGCTTGCCGGGTCGCCGGCTGGTACTGCCGTGCCCGGCGTTGCGTCACTGCTTGACGTCTCCCCTTGGTGGAGGGCCTCAACCGCGCCGGTTCCTTCGGACACAACGGCCGGAACTCCGCGAGCCAGTGCCTCGCCGATGACCAGGCCGTACGTCTCCGTCCGGGACGGCAGCACAAACAGGTCGGCCGCATGCCATTCCTGGTCCAGTGCTTCACCGATCAGTGCGCCGGGCACCGTGATCCGCTCTTCCAGCCCAGCCGCCGCGATCTCGGCACGTACCCGAGCGGCATAGTCGGGATCAACTCGATCGGAGCCGACCAGGGCGGCCGTCCATGGGAGGTCCGGGACCTGTGCCAGCGCCTGGACCAGAGTGAGCTGGTCCTTGGTCGGTGTCAGCGTGGCAAGCGTGAGGAAGTGCGATGGGCGGCCCGCCTCGCTACTGCCGCGTGCCACAGGTGCTGGCGTGACCCCCGGAACCGCCACGCCAAGATCACGCCGACCGTACCGGCGGGTCAGCTCGGTGGCGGACCAGCGGCTCGAGCACAGCACCCCGGAGGCGACGCGTACCGCTTGGGCCTGAAGTACGGCGTACCGCTCCCGGCGCGCGGGATCGAGGCCGAGCTCATCGCTGATCGGCAGATGGACCACGATGCTGACTGCGTGGCCGGCCTCGACCGCCGCGGCCACAACATCTGGTGAGCCGCATCCCACGATTCCGTCGACCAAACAGGCAGGCGCTGCCCGCAGAGCTCGCGAGAGCTCGGCATGGGTGGTCGCGTCTCCGTCCGGCCAGGGCCCGGCGAGCTTGTGCAGCTGGACATCGACGCCGAGGCCGCGCAATTCGGTGACAAGGGCCTGGTTGTAGACATTGCCGCCAGTGGGATCGTCTCGATCCCAAGTCACGAAACCCAGCTTTGTCACAGCAGCGGCCGGCAGCTCAGTCAAGAGTCATGGTGTATCCCGCCCAGGCGTCGGGATGCTCCCGTAACGTCACATCCAACTTCGTGAGGCCGCGATCTGGGAGCGAGGCCGCAACTCGCTCCGCTATCAGCTGTGCGACTGCCTCGGTGGTCGTGAGGGTGCCCGCGAGGACTGGGTGTTCGTCCAAATTGCGGTAATTGAGGTCGCCCAGTGCGTTGCTCAAAACCTCGGCTGCCTCGCCGATGTCGATCACGATCGATTCCGGACTGAGCGTCTCGCGCCACAGAGTCAGCTCCACGACGTACGTGGCGCCGTGCAGGTTCTGAGCTGGGCCGAACGACGGGTGCGGCAGGCTGTGGGCGATCATGACATGATCACGAACTGTCAGGTGGAACACGATCAGGCCTCCTCGTCGGCTGGATAATCGATCACCTGGCACAGTGTTTCAGTACCGTCGTCGAAGATCGATTCCATGGTCTGCGGCAGCGCGCCGAACCGGGCGTGGCCGGTGATGAACACGTCGAACACCGGATCATGAAGCATCCGCAGGGCAAGCGCCAGCCGGTCCCTCGTGGTACGCCGGGCGCGGCGAGCAGCTGCGACGGCGCCAACCTGGCTAGCTCGGATCGCCAGTCGCCGGGAATGGAATTCGGCACCCAGCGGCACCCGCGGCTGCAGCGTCCCGTACCAGGAGAGCTCGATCAACTCGGCCTCCGTGCCCAGCATCTGGAGGCTGCGGGCGAGGCCAGATTCGGTAGCCGAGCAGTGGAAGACAAGATCATTGTCACCGGCGGCGTCGTCGGGGTGCACCAGCTCGACACCCAAGGCTGCGGCGAGCGCAGACCTGGCCGGGTTCACATCCACGAGCTGCAGCCGGTCGAGCGGCAAGGTCCGCAGCAGTGCGGCGATTGTGCCGCCCACCATTCCGGCGCCCACCACGGCGACGCGGTCACCAATCCGCGGCCCCGCGTCCCAGAGCGCGTTGATGCCGGTCTCCACCGTGCCGGCTAGCACCGCGCGATCACTCGGCACTCCATCAGGCACGGGCGTCAACGCACTCGCCGGTACGACGTAACGATCTTGGTGCGGGTGCAGGCAGAACACCCTGGTGCCCTTCAACGACGCGGGACCCTCTTCCACGACGCCGACTGACAGGTAGCCGTACTTGACCGGGCCAGGCAAGCTGCCGACCTGAAAGGGGGCGCGCATGGACTCGGCAACCTCTGGAGGAACCCGGCCTGCATGCACCAGCATTTCGGTGCCATGGCTAATGCCCGAGCAGATGGTGCGTACCAACGCCTCGTTGGCGTCCGGCGAACGGGCGGGTTCGGTGCGCAGGACGCCGTGCCGGGGGGCCATCGTCCAGTAGGCGGTCCAGCGCTCAGTCGCAGCCATCTCCGCATTCTCGCGCCAATTCAGAGCTGCTCGCGCGTGTGACGGTCACTGATAACGCGAGGCCGCTTGAATTACGAACGACTTGAGGATGCACAGTCCGCACCAAGACAGCAGACTTTTGATACATAGTTCTTCCGATGGTGAAAGGAGAACTAGACGTGCGGGCGGTCATCTACGCGAGACTCTCTGAAGATCGCGAGCGGGCGGAGTCGGTCTCGACCCAGATCTCGTACAGCACCAAACTTGCCGACCGCATGGGCTGCGACGTGGCGGGCGTCTTTAAGGACGAAGGCAGGTCTGGCTTCACGGGCGAGGTCAGGCCAGGCTTCGAGGACATGCTGAAGTTCCTCAGCAGGGGCGACGTGCAGGTCTTGATCGCGCGGCACCACGACCGGCTGACACGCAACCCGGACGACTTCGGGCGCCTGATGAAGATCTGCGAGCGATCTAAGATCAAGATCAGCCTCTACACCGGCGGCGAGCTGGACCTGTCGACAGCGAGCGGCGGGTTCTACGGCTTCATGGAGACCGGCAGGTCGTGGTACGAATCAGCGATCAGGAGCCAGCGAGTGAAGGACGCCCACGAGCGGAACGCCAGAGCCGGAAAGAGAACCGGTGGAGGGTCCAGGCCGTTCGGCTACAAGATCATCCGGCAGGACCTCGGCGAAGGCGCTCCTCGTCGGTGGCGCATCGTCGGCGAGGAGCTTGAGCCAGCCGAGAAGGAGCTGATCGAGGAGGCGGCCACCCGAGTGCTGCGCGGCGAGAGCATGCGCAGCATCGCGTTCGACTTCAATGATCGCGGCATCCGGGCTGTCGCGGGCGGCCGGTGGGTTGGGTCGACGCTGCGACGCGTGCTGATATCGCCGAGGATCGCCGGGCTCCGCGAGCACAACGGCGAGGTGGTCGGCAAAGCAGCGTGGCCGGCGATCATCGACCGCGCCACCCACGATCGTCTGGTCGGGTTGCTGGACGATCCGAGTCGCAGGCGCGAGAGCTTCGGCATACCCCGCGTGCACCCGCTGGTCGGTCTGGTCTACTGCGCGTCGTGCGGCGGGAAGATGACGACCGCGATCGCGCCGAGGCAGGGACGCGGTTACGTCTGCCGCAAGGACGAGAACCCCATCTGTCCGGCACGAGTGCGCATCGTCGCGGAGCCGTTGGAGGCGTACGTGGAGGGCTACGTGATCGACCAGTGGCGGAACCCGGAGGCCCGGAAGATCGCGCAGTCAGACGACGACCGGATGTCGCGTATCAGGGAAATCACTGACGAGATGCGGCGCCTGCAGGAGCAGAAGAACGAGGCGCTCCGGATGAAGCTCCGCAAGGAGGTTGACGCCAAGACATTCCGAGAGGTGACGGCGGAGATCGAGGCGGCACATGATCAGCTAGCTCGTGAGCACAAGAGTCTGACCAGCGAAGCGGCCATGCCGGAGCTGCCCGACCCATCGCTGGCGTGGGAGGACCTGTCTGCAGAGGACAGGCGCGCGCTGACCGAGATGCTGGTGGACAAGATCGTCATCGCTCCGCATCCTCAGAAGATCGACAAGGACGGCAGGCGCCACTACCTCATCCGTGCGATCCCGTACCAAGATCCTCAGCAAGAGGCTGAGCGTCTAAAGGCGGTGCATGAGGCTCGGGTCAAAATCGTCCCCAGGGTCTGAGCGCACAATCAACAGATTTCCAACGACGAAATTCTGGGCGCCCGGTCCGTGCGTAAGCGTCTGTGGTGTTGCCGCCGATCTGGGTGTCGTAGTCCATTTTTCCCAGCACAGTCACGGAGGCCCGGAAAACATCGTCCTCGACTAGGTCGTCGAGCTGCTTCGCATTGCCGGTCAGTAGGGTACGACTCGTCGAATCCATGACCCATCGAATCCTCGGGGGTTTCGGGGGTTTCAGAGGTTTTGATCCCGCCTCTCGCGAGACGAAAACAGGTCTCTATTTATATACATACGAGGGTCAGCCGGCCGGGAGAAAACCCCAGAAACCCCGAAACCCCCGAGGGAACATTGGCCATCGGGCAATCGGCGCCCGGCGTGGCCTACGAACTTCCAGGGATCCGTCGGTCGCGCCGTCGGTCGCGCCGTCGGTCGCGCCGTCGGTCGCGCCGTCGGTGCGCCGCCCGCGGGCCATTGGGCACCGAATCGGGGGGCGGCGAGCCGACGGAATCTGCTACTGGATCACCAGCCACCAGGTCAAGAAAATTCTGGGCACCGGGGTGCGAATCACCCGTATTGGGGTCGGTATTGGGGTCGTCGTGGAGTCTCACACGGCGATTGGATGCTGTGAAGAAAATTCTGGGCTCCGGGTCCGTGCCTGTGGACGTCCGCTTAGAGGACGGCAATTTCGTACGTAATGTGCCCGTCGATTTCTTCAGGCCCTAGTCTTGCGAGCATTCGTCATTGGGGAAAAGGCTCCATCCCGATTGGCCCCGTTTATTGGGCACGCGGTCCGCGCGCCTGTTCCGCGTGCTGGCCGGACGCCGGCGATCTGGCTCAGAAGGTTTGGCCACGCGCAAATTGTGCTCCCAGCACAGAGGATCTGGTGCGCGTGCGTGTGCGCCAACGCGCGTATTGGGGTCGGTATTGGGGTCGTCGTGGAGTCTCACACGGCGATTGGATGCTGTGAAGAAAGTTCTGGGCTCCGGGTCCGTGCCTACTTGGTGTGAAGAAAATTCTGGGCTCCGGGTCCGTGCCTGCTTGGCTACGGAGAACCGCGGTCCTCGAATATTCCGGTTGGTCGCCCAGCCGCGAAAAACATCCTGGCAACAAGCGGGGCATTCTTGCGTGGCAGTGAGCTGAGTGGCCCGGCCATTGGATGCTGTGAATCCTGGTCGGTGTCGTAACGTCGTCGCCGAACCCTTCGCCCCAGGGGCACGTCATCCTTCATCCAGCGAGCGGCTCACAGCCAGTAACGTCGTCGCCGTACCCTTCGCCCCAGGGGCACGTCATCCTTCATCCAGCGAGCGGCTCACAGCCATGACTTGCTCTTGTGCGCTGGCGACAGCGGCAGTTGCTAGCTTGGTCCTCAGTTTGTGGACCCTGGTCTGTACTTATGTGCAGTGCGAGTGCCAGACTAAATGCTCGCAAGTCGCGTCGCAGATACTGCATTTCGGCTCGGCGCGGTACTCAACAGGATGGATTGACATGGATTTTGTCGTGCTGCTGAAGTTCCGCTCGTCTGTGTCGGCTGCCGAAGCGGATGCGGGGCTCGGGCGGCGGGCGGCGTGGAAGTATCCCGAGGGCGTCCAGGTGATAGCCGAGTATTGGCCGCTCTCCTCGGCGGTGCAGGTCGTGAGCATCTTGTCCGCGGACAGCGTCAAGAAGATCATGGAGATCGTCTTCGAGTGGAACGACGTATTCGACATCGATGTCTACCCCGCTGTCTCGGCCGACGAGGGCCTGAGAATCGGGTCTGAGGTCTTTCCGCGCCTGCTACGCATGCAGCAGCAAGCCTGAGATATCAGAAAGCTGGGCCGTTGGGCTTACGGGTCCCGGAACGACCAAAGACTGAAAAATTCGGACAGCACGAGAATTCCCATCTCGGTGACGATCAGCCGCCAGTCTTGCTCCTCCGACAGAGTGCGTATTGGTGTTGCTGACCAGGTGTCATTCTCAATAATGTGAAGCGAGCACGCGGCGTACCCACGAGTCGGGCGCGCGGGCGGATGAAGATCAAGATCACGCGCGCGTGTCAACAGCGACAGATCATCGATCTTGTCCTAATTTGGACCTGACATTCGCCACAATCGACACTCGCCACAATCGAAGCTCATGAGGGGATCAGATGGTCAAAGTTATCGTTGGAGGAGGAAAACCCCGCAAAATCCCGTTTGGCCCCGTTTATTTTACAAGAGATTATGTCAAGCCGGGCGGCTTACTTTGTAAGGGCAAGACATATCCGCAGGGGCGTCGTGGCGTCGTTCTACGTGAACATACACTTCTCGGCAAAGTCACGCACGTGGACCTCCGCTTACCGGACGGTGAGTTCTTATTTGAAGTGCCCGTCGATTACATCAAGGCTGAGCCGTGAACATGCCACCGCGTCGTTCTAGCCGTTGGCTGACCGAGAAATTCTGTCCCTTACCAGCCTTACCAAGCCTTACCTCAGATACTGGTAAGGCTCTAGTAGCGAGCCTTACCACCCCTAGTTGGTAAGGCTGCTAGATACCTGTCTCAAGAAGGGCTAGTACTGCTGTGAGCATTGGTAAGACACACTGCTGTGGACATGAGCGGTCCGGTCTCAGTGATCAATCCAACTGTTGTACAGGTTCCGAGCGGCCTGCTGCTGCGGGCTCCGCCCTGGGTAGTGAAGCTTGCTGTTCCGGAAGCCGTCCACGATGTTGATCTTTCCTTCCCTCGTGGCTTCCTTGATCGCTCGGTCGGCGTGATCTTGATTGTGACCGGGAATGCGAGCACGCACGGCGAGGAGGTCTGTCTTGTTGATGCCGGGCGTGTTCGCGACTTCCTCGGTGACGATCTCCACGCCGGTCTGGGTACGCACTGTCGCTCGGTTGCCGGTGCCGATGTTGCTACGGCGGGTGACGGGGTCAAAGAGCAGTTGAGTCTCATCCATGCCGACCTGCCTACCCTCAACGAACAGGAACGGATCATAGCCCTGTCGGGTCATGACCATCCGCACGTCCACCCAGTCATCGAGGGCAGTAGCGCCGCGCGCGTGCTCGGTGCCCTCATCATGCTTGGGCCGCCCGGTGTGTGCGGTGGTAAGGAACTGGGCGACGCCAGCTTGGGACTTGATCTCATCTATGGCGGCCGCTAGCCGCGCCACACCCGAATTGTCGTTCTCGTCTATTCCCGACCAGGCACAGAGCCGAGCCCACGAGTCGTTGATCCAGATCTCGATCCGTTGTACCGAAGCCACCACGCCGTCCAGGCCGCCCCGGCATCAGTGATAAGCGGCACGCGGTATCCGCGAAGGTGCAGCGTCTCGATCTTGTTGGGATTCTGGATGCCGATCGGACGGGTGTAGTCCAGGAAGTCGTCTCGGTCCATCTCGCCGTTCCAGAACCCGATCCGTCCCTGCGGCATCTCGACCGCGAGTGAGCCGAGGAATGGCCGTCCGTCTGCTAGTGCGGTAGCAAGGTCGCAGGCCAAGCCGGTCTTCCCGGTCTTGTACATCCCGGTGAGCGACGCGTTGTGTCTGATGCCGATCAGCGACTCGATCCGATATCGAACCATCTCCCGCTCACGAGCAAGATCATTCAGCAGCGACGATGACACCTCGGGCGGCGGATACCGCCAACCATCAGCCGCTAGGAGCTGCCGGGCTCGCTGGTCGATTCGAAGGAGTCGCACCCGCTCTGCGACTTGTTGATCTTCGAGCCGCTCCGGGTCAGATTGGCCGCTGCCTGCGCTGCGGCCTCCAGGCCTAGGTAATGAGCGTCGGTCAACAAAAGGCTGGACCTCTCATCATCACCGTGGATAGCGGCGGGCCCGAAAGATCTCTCCCCGTGAGGCCCGGGGCGTCCAGGCGATTTCCCGCGAAGGGAATTTCAATCGAGGGTCCCTGATGTAATCGATGGGCACTTTAAGTAAGAACTCACCGTCCGGTAAGCGGAGGTCTATGTGCGTGACTCGACCGAGATGTTTATGTTCACGTAGAACGACGCCACGGCTCCCCTGCGGGTATCTCTTGTCAAAATTGGAGCCACGCTCGACATAATCTTTCGTGAAATAGACGGGGCCAATCGGGATGTGGCCCTCTGAGGCGGGAGCCAAGACGCCGGTTGCCTTTTGGTCCGACTGCAGTCGTCTCAGGATCGCCAGTATCTCATCCGTCTTATCTACTCGGTCGCGTCCGGGAACACTGGCCTCGGCAGGATGGTTCTTCAATGCACGCGCGCACCGCGACCTCCGGAGCCGTCCCCGCCGGACATCGCCTTTCGCGCTCAGATCGTGGAGCTATCGTTAGCTGACCGGATGCTCCTATATATCAAAATCTGATCGTCCGTACCGCGACTGAGCTTGAATACGCTGCTTAGGTCACTGGAATGGTCGCAGCCCGTGGCGAGCGACGAGATCCGGCACCTCAGTGAAATCGAATGAGAGCCCGAAGCGTTCCGCGATCGGTGCGGTGACTGACGGATCCGGCCGGCGGCCGGCGGCAGCAGTCGCCTCAGCGAGCTCGATGAAGTACTTCTCAAATCCCGCCGGCGTGATGATCTCGATCATCCGTGCCGGTTCGGTACCGGCATTCCACATCGAGTGCAGTTCGCCACGTGGCTTGACGATGTAGCCGCCCGCACCCAGCGATACCTCGCGGCTGTCGGAGCGGAAACCGATCTCGCCGGAGATGACACACGAGATCTCGTCTTCGTGGGTGTGGCGATGGGGCGGAATCAAGACGCCCGGGTCGAAAGTGTGCTCCACGATCGAGATCGCGCCCGTCTCCGAAGCGGCGAGCTTGACGGTCGCGGTGAATCCCGGGACCAGAGTCACTTCACGACAGTCGGGCGGGACGACGGCGAGCCGAGCGGACGGCGACGTGATCATGTATGACCTCCTGATTTTCGCGAGTCAGTGCTGTATCGTCATTTGTCATGGTCCACTGCCGAACGTGCGTTGTCAATGGTTAAACAGAACCGTATTGCGAAAGTTGGCCGGCCGTATCAGCTGCGTGCTCGGGCCGACTCGATGGATCGCACTCGCGCGCGGATCACCCACGCCGCAATCGAGCTTCATGGAACCATCGGTCCGGCGGCGACGACGATGAGTGCCGTCGCCGAGCGGGCGGGCGTAACCCGTGCCACGCTCTACCGCCACTTCCCCAACGAAGACGCACTCATCAGGGCCTGCAGCGCAGAGTGGCGGAGCGCGAACCCGTCCCCCGATCCGGCCCAATGGGCAGCCATTGTTGATCCGTACGATCGGCTAGCGACAGCGCTGCCAGCGCTCTACAGCTGGTACCGATCAGCCGAGGCGATGCGAAGCAGCCTGCTTCGCGACCTCGCCGTGCTGCCGCCCGCCATCCGTACCGGAATCGAGTCCTATCCACGGACCGTCGCCGATGTGCTGGATTCCGGTTGGCCGCGTCGATCACGACTGCGTCGGGCCGCTATCGGCCACGGCGTCGCCTTCGAGACCTGGCAGTCGCTGGCGCACGAGGGCCTGAGCAATGCCGAGGCCGCGAAGCTGATCATCGGGCTGATCTCGACCGCGGAGCAAGGAAGGAGATCTCGGCCGAGCGCGGGATCGAAAACGACGGTCCAGGCAGCCCAGACACCTATGAAATGCTGAACGCGTGTTCCGCACGCTGGAACTGCTGGGCGGACTCTCGCTGGTTACCGACATCGGCACGGGTTCACCTCTGGAGGAGTCGCTGAAGCGGTGCCTCGTCGCAGCTCGCCTCGCCCGAATGATCGGCTGCACGGACTCCGAAGTCAGCGATGTGCTCTATACCGCGCTGCTGCAGCACCTCGGCTGTACGGCGTATTCGCACGAAGCTGCCCGGGTGTGGGGCGATGACGTCATCACTGCGCGGGTGAACTTCCTCAGCAGCTCGGGTGAGCTCAAGGACATGTGGCGGCTGTGGATCCCAGGAATTGCCAAGGCGACGGGCCGGTCGAAGGCCAGGGCGCTGGCGACCACAGTCGTCACCGCCGGACGAATGGATGCGGAGGGTACCGCAGCGACTTGCGAGGTAGCCCGAGCAGCATCACAAGGGCTTGGGCTCCCGGAGCCAGTCCAGGTCGGCCTATCCCACATGTTTGCGATGTGGAACGGCAAGGGATTCCCGCGCACCGCAGGCGAGGAGATTCCGCTGGCCGCACGCCTGATGCAGGTCGCCTTGACCGCGGTGATGTTCGCCTCTCACGCGAATATCGATGTCGCCGTGGCCGAGGTCCAGCGACGCGCCGGGACGCAGCTCGACCCCAATCTCGCCGAGCTGCTGGTCGAACGCGCCGGCGAGCTGCTGGCCGACCTCGACGAGATTGACGCCTACCAGGCCGTGCTCGACATCGAGCCAGCGCCGGTACGCCGGGTCGCGAAGGATGAGCTGGCCGACGTGGCACGAACCTTCGGCAACCTGGTTGACCTCAAGAGTCCCTGGCTGCACGGCCACTCCGCCGGAGTTGGCGATCTTGCAGCCGCCGCTGCGGGAATGCTCGGCCTGCGTGACGATGTCGACACCGTACGCGTCGCGGGTTACCTACATGATCTCGGACGAGTCGGAGTCTCCAGCGCGATCTGGGACAAGGCCGGCCCGTTGAGCGGAATCGAACGGGATCAGGCGCGGCTGCACGCATATCACAGCGAGCGGATCCTCGCTCGGATCCCCCCGCTGACGGGATTGGCCAAGCTCGTCGGTCAACACCATGAACGCTGCGACGGCAGCGGCTATCACCGAGGCTCCACTGCAGCGCAGCTGTCAATGACCTCCCGCGTCCTGGCCTGCGCAGACGCGTACCGGCGTTGGATCGAGGACCGTCCGTACCGACGAGCGCTCGTTCCGGCACGAGCTGCCGATCGACTGGAGGCGGAGGCCCGCGCTGGCCGGCTCGACCACGACGCAGCCGCAGCTGTGATCGAGGCGGCCGGTCTTCGCCGCGCAGCTCGGCGCAGTGGCCCGGCGGACCTCACCGAACGACAGGTTGAGGTGCTGCGGCTGGTGTCTCGTGGGCTGTCCAATGCCGAGATTGCTGACCGGCTGGTGCTTTCCCGACGCACTGTCGAGCACCATGTTCAGGACGTCTATCTCAAGATCGGAGCATCCACCCGCGCCGGGGCCGCCATGTTCGCTATGCAGCACGGGCTGCTTGATCAATCTAGGTAGTTCTGCCCATGCCAAGGTGGCCGGTGCGCGCTCACACTGCTGGTGTGACGCTCTCCACCGCCCGCGCACGACCCGACAAGCATGACCGCCTGCTCACTCCTGCTTTCATCCGACTGACAGTTGCTGACCTCGCCTACTTCACCGCCAATGGAGTCGCGATCTACACCCTGTCCCTCTGGGTAACCGGACCAGTCGGTTCCGACAAATCTGGCGCCGGGTTGGCATTCGGAGCCTTCTACGTCGCAGCCCTGCTCCTCCGTCCGGTCGCCGGCCGCCTCGCCGACACCCGCGGGCGGCGACCGCTGCTCATGGCTGGGGCGCTGATCAGTGCCGTGGGGATGTTCGGAACGGCGTACGCCGACAGCCTCCTACCCGTGGTCCTGCTACGCATACTGCTCGGGGTGGCCGAAGCCGCCTTCTTCGTCGCATCGATCGCCGCGCTCGCCGATCTGGCGCCGCCGAGCAGGATGGGTGAGGCGACGAGTTACAACTCCCTCGGCCTCTATCTGGGCTTGGCGTTCGGGCCTCCGCTCGCTGAGCTCCTGATGAGGACCGCCGGTTTCACCGCCGCCTGGTACGGGGCCGCGGCGCTCTCGTTGATGGCAGTCGTGGTCGCCGCTGGGATCAAGGACGTCCGATCACGGTCTGAATCGCCAGGCCGACCAGCTCAGCTGATCCTCTGGAAGGCCGTCCCGCCGGCGCTCGGCTTCTTCGCCTCAGTGGTCGCCATGGGAGCGTTCTTCGCCTTCGGCTCACTGCAGGCCGACGCCGTCGGACTAACGCCAGTGAGCACACCACTGTTTGTGTACGGCTTGGTTGTCGTGGCCGGCAGGTTGCTGCTCGCTCGGGTACTGGACCGATTCCCTGCGCTGCTGTTGGGTGCTGTTGCGCTGGCGATCATCGCTGCTGGACTGATGATCATGGCGCTCCGGAGCACACCGATCGGGATAGCCGTTGGCGCCGCGGTATTCGGCTTCGGCGTCACGCTGAGCACGCCGGCGTTCTTCTCTGCGATCTTCGCTATCGCACGGCCCAGCGAACGGGGTGCTGCCTCGGGAACAGCGAGCATATTCCTCGACCTCGGAGTGGGGGCTGGCCCGATGCTGCTTGGCCTAGCTGCACAGGCCGCCGGCATCCCGTTTGCTTTTGGCGTGGCGGCTGCAGTGGCGTTGGCCGGCTGCATGTGGATCCTCGCGCTGTTCAGGATGTGGCGAGGTAGCGGTGGACCTGCTGAATAGCGGAGGCGCCCTCACCGACGGCTGAGGCGACGCGCTTAACCGAGCCGTACCGTACGTCGCCGGCGGCGAAAACACCGGGAGTGCTGGTCTCTTGAGGCAACGGTGGTCGGTCTAGTGGCCAGTGGACAAGATCTGAGCCAGTGAGCAGGAAGCCCTGCGAGTCGCGTTCGACGACGTCGGCGAGCCAGTCGGAGTGCGGGTGGGCGCCGATCAGCACGAACAGTCCGCCGGCCGGCTCAATTTGTTCCCGGCCGGTTGCCGAGTCTCGCACCGAAATGGCTTGGAGGCGGGCGTGGCCATGGACGCCGGTTACCGTCGCGTTGAGCCGGACGCTGATATTGGACGCTCGTTCCATCTCGTGGATCAAGTAGGCCGACATACTCGCGGAGAGCGCGCGTCCGCGGACCAGCAGGGTCACGTGTGAGGCGAAGCGGGCCAGATGTACGGCAGCCTGCCCGGCTGCATTGGCGCCGCCGACGACGAAGGCCCGCTGCCCTCTCAGCGCAGTCGCCTCGGTGACGGCGGCGCCGTAGAACACCCCGGCACCGAGCAGCTCCTCGAGCCCGGGCACATCGAGCCTGCGGTAGGTCACGCCCGTAGCGATCACGACGGTGTCGCTACGGGCCAGACTTCCGTCGGCGAGGGTCAGCAGCAAGTCCCCGCTATGGACGTCGAGGTCCGCCGTTGCCTGGATGAACGCTATCTCCGCGCCCATGAATAGTGCCTGTTCCACGGCGCGCGACGCCAGCTCGCGGCCGCTGATGCCACGCGGAAACCCGAGGTAATTGCGGATCAAGGACGTGGTCCCTGCCTGCCCGCCGAGGGCTTCCCGCTCGAGCAGCAGCGTCGCGAGGCCTTCGGAGGCGGCATACATGGCCGCGGTGAGCCCGGCCGGGCCGCCGCCAATCACGGTGAGGTCGTAACGGGTGCTCGTCGGCTTGGTCTGCACACCCAGCGCCTCCGCGATGCTCTCATTTGGCGGATCGACCAACACTCGACCGTCAAAGAGCAGCACGATCGGCTGATCCCCCGGCGCCACCCCAGCCTGTCTCAGCAGCTGGCGTCCTTCGGGTTGGGCGATGTCGTAGAAGCGGTGGGCGACGCTGTTGCGGGTGAGCAGGTCTCGCAGCTGATGCGAGCGGGCCGACCACTGCGGGCCCACTACCCGGACTGCCACCGGTTGGGAAACGGTGGCCCCTGCAGCCCGGGCTCGCTGGCTGAGCAGCTCCGAAACCGTTCGGTAGAGCTCGAGCTCCGGATCGCCCCACGGCTTGTTCAGGTAGTCATCGAGCAGACCCAGCGCCATCGCACGCACGCCTGCGCGGCCAGCGGCGATATCGCCGTACGTAATGAGCAGGACCCTCTTCGCGGCCGGGTGAAGCTGGTGGCACGTATTGAGAAACTCCACGCCATCGGTGTCAGTGAGCGATTGGCCTGCCATGACCACGGCGACTTGATCACCGATGTTGAGCTCGGCGAACGCAGCCTCGGGGGTGGCGGCGGTGACGATGCGGTAGTCGGCCGCGAACCGGCGCGCGAGGTCGCGCTCCATGGCCGTGAGGATCTCGCGGTCTGTATCGACGGCCAGCAGCACTTGTTGGGCCATGCTGACTATTCCATCGGAGGTCGCGGGTTCTGTGCCGTGCCTGTCGGGCCGGGCGCCTGGACGAGCGTCTCATCGGTGTAGCACCAGAACCAGTCCTCGCCAGGTTCCATGGAGCGGACGATCTGATGGTCTGGGGCGTGCTCGCGGGCGTGGCGGCTGGCGTGCTTGTTCTTCGAGGAGTCGCAGCACGCCACAAGGCCATCGGTCATGCACATCCGCAGGTGGACCCAGCTGTCGCCAAGTTCAAGACACTGCTGGCAGCCCGTCGACGACGGCGTGACGTCGCGAATTTGATCGAGGTGCGTGCACTGCACGGCTGGCTTTCCGCGCACACGCTGCAGCACAAAGCGGATGGTTTGCAGCAGTCCCATCGGCGCTTCTCCTGTCCGGACCGCTTTTGTTGTCTAGCTAACAGTCTCCTGCCTGGCGGCGCGTAGCGTACGCCCGGTCCCGCGGGGATAGCGTGTGACGGTGCCCGACTACGGCCGTGACGTGACGTTCGGATACTTCCTTATCCCCAACGCCGACGACCCGCTGCTCGACACCGCCCGCAGCATCGAGGCCCACGGGCTGGACTGGATCGGCATTCAAGATCATCCGTATCAGCGGCGCTTTGTGGACACCTGGACCCTGCTCGGTGCGATAGCGGGGGTCACCAGTCGAGTCGGCTTCTTCCCCGATGTGGCCAATCTCCCGCTGCGTCCGCCGGCGGTGATGGCCAAGGCGGCCGCCAGCCTCGACGTGCTGAGCGGTGGACGCTTCGAGCTGGCACTGGGGGCCGGCAACTTCTGGGATGCCATTGAGGCGTACGGCGGGCCGCGGCGGCAGCCCCGTGACGCGCTGGCCGCCCTCGAGGAGGCGATCCATGTCATCCGCTTGATGTGGAGCGGTGAGCGCAACTTGCGCTTCGCCGGCGAGCACTATCGCCTCGCGGGTGCGCACTCCGGGCCGGTACCACTGCATTCGATCGGTATCTGGCTCGGTGTGTACGGCCCGCGGGCGCTCGGGCTCGCCGGCCGACTCGCGGACGGTTGGGTGCCGTCGCTGCGCGGCGAGATCACCCTGTTAAGCGAGGGCTCGGCCCGCCTCGACGAGGCTGCAGCTGCGGGGGGCCGCGACCCGGCTGAAATCCGTCGCGTGCTCAACGTCAATGGCCAGATCACCGATGGTGCCCGCCTCGGACTGCTGCGGGGTCCGGTCGACCAGTGGGTCGATGAGCTCACGGACCTGACGGTCGGGTACGGCTTCGATACGTTCCTGTTCTGGGGCGACGGCGAGGATCAGCTTCCCCGCTTCGCCGAAGAGGTAGCGCCGGCCGTACGTGCCCAGGTGGCCGCGGAGCGCGGCCGGCCCTAGGCTACGCAGCGCCCGGGCCCTCGTGACGAAACCTACGTAGACCTACTTTCCTTGCGCTTTGCACACGTTGCACAAGCCATGTATAAAGCGCACGAAAGCTATACAGAGCTCTCAGTTCCGCTCGCTTGACAAGGCAAGCTCGGGTGTCGGTGTCATCCTCCACCCTGGGAGTCCGGCTAGCCCTCCCCCGCCATGTCGGGCATCGGGTCTGAGGAGGATAGCGCTCCAGGTGCACCTTCCTCGCCGCCGGTGTCGCCGGTCCTCGGCAGCGGAACTCCGGCAGGGTGCGGCGGCTCGTTGGTGTCCTCAGGCTCGTAGCCCTGAGGGCTTACGTCCTCAGCACCGTAATCCTGAGGCGCGACATCCTCAGAGCCGTCGTAGTCAGAGCGCTCCTGTGGAGAGTCGGGGTCTCGCTGTGACTGAGCAGCGGGGGGCACCATGTCGTCGGTTGGATTGGCGTCGACATGTCCGCCGACGGGCCCCGTCGCCTTGGACATTTCACTCATGATCACTCCTGAAGTCGGGCTACTCACCGCTCTGCTGAGCGTGCTCGAGGAGGTCTTCCTTGATCTCCTCTTTGGAACTGGAGCTCACACCGCTGAGCCCAGCGTTGCGGGCTGCCTGCTCAAGATCTTCACGGGTCGCCTGGCCAGGCCGGTCGCCGAGGTGCTCGGTCCGGGCAGTGACGAATGCCTCAGCAAGCTCAGCCCTCCGAGCCGCACTCAGCCGCTGTTGGATTCCGGGCAGCACACGGCTCTCTTCCTCCTCGACGTGGTGGTTCACCGCCTTGATCAACTCATCAAGTGCCGCATCGAATTCAGTCGACTCCGGGTCCATCGCCGTCATCTGTTCGAGCATGTGCTCAGCCTCGGCGTGCTCACCCTGGCTGTGTTCGACTTCCTCAGTCTCGCCAGCCTCGTCCTTGGCAATCGGATATACCTCGGACTCCTCGGCTCGGGAATGTGCAATGAGCAGGGCACACAGCACCGGGAAGTTCAAGCCCCTTGTTGCCGGCTGCTTCTGCAACAGGTCAAACAGCCGTTCCACCTCGCGGTGGTCATTCTTGATCAACTCGACAACATCTGCAGCGGGCACGTTCCACTCCTCCTTGAGTTCGGTATTCCACGCCATAGCCATCTCGAGCCCGCTCGAAACGCCCTGTCGACGCTAACCAGCCACCGGGAGGTGTCGCAGAGCGACTACCCGCAGACGTCGCCGCCGGTCGGCACTCGGATGAACCTGACCTCTCGTACTTCCGCCCGAGGCTCGGAGCTGCCGCCCCCCAAAGCTTCACCCTAGATGCAGCCTCCTCGCTCGACTTACGCCTGAGTCGACGAGCCCAAGTTCATCTGGAGTGAAGTTTCCGGCGAATTTCCTGCCGGCCGTTGACATCGGGCGTCAGTTGGCGGTTCGACGAGGGTGCCTGGTCGTCCGACTGCATCTACGGTGTGGACTGTGGACCACGCTGTGGTGGTGGGAGCCGGAATTGGCGGCCTGACGGCCAGCTTGCTGCTTAGCCGGGTTGCGGCGCGGGTGACGCTTGTGGAGCGGGCGCAGCGACCGTCTGAGGTTGGCGCCGCCTTGGCTTTGCAACCGAACGGCATGGCGGTTCTGGACCGTCTCGGGCTGCTACCTGCAGTGAAGGTTGTGAGCGCGCGGATTGACAGGATGGACATTCGAAGCGTGACAGGCCGGAGGCTGCTGACCGCCGGGATGCCTGATCTAGGCGGCGGGCTTGATCACGCGATCGCGGTCCGTCGAACCGAGCTTCACCTGGTGTTGCTTGAGGCTGTTGCCGCCGTGGCCTCCGTCGACACACGTTTTGGGTGCGCGGCAGTGAGCGCCGACCCGAGCGGAGCAGTGAGGATCACCTCCACCGCGCAGCACGGCCCAGGCTCGATGAGCCTGCGGGCCGATGTCATTGTGGGTGCCGATGGAGTCAATTCAGCTGTGCGCAGCACGGGTGGCTTCGAGAGCCGGGTGTCGGTGGGGAGCAGCTATGTACGCGCGATCGTAAGGGGTCGGGCCAGCCCGTGGTTCGAGGAGTACTGGACCCCGCTGGGATCCTTCGGCCAGGCACCGCTGGGTGGCGATTTCGTCTACTTTTGGGCTGCAGCCCATGTGGGCGCGGCGGCTGACGCGGTAGCTCGACGCGACCTTGGGGCCTTCCGCCAGGAGTGGCGACGAGTACTTCCCGCCGCGGCAGACCTATTGGAGCAGGTGTCCTCTTTCGACGAACTGCTGGTCAATACCGTCCGGCGGGTCGATTGTCGGCGCTGGTTCTCCGGCCGCCTGGTTTTGCTCGGCGACGCCGCCCATGCCATGGCCCCGAACCTGGGCCAGGGAGCGAATAGCGCTCTGGTCGACGGCGTGGTCCTGGCCGAGGAACTCGCCAGGGCACCATCGGTGAAGGATGCCCTGGCGGGATACGACAAGCGCCGGCGACCACTCGCCCGGCGCGTGCAGCTGACGGCCGAGATGCTCCAACGCCTGTGTGGCATCGAACAAGTCACGGCGCTGCGCGTAAGGGACGCTCTGCTCGCGGGATTGGCCCGGTTCCCGCGGCTCAGTGACGAGGCCATCCGTCGAGCCCTGGCCGCCGACGTCCGAGCTGTCAGATCGGCATCCCTGCTCGGCGACGCCCGCTGAGCCGACCATCGCGAGAGAAAGTCATTCGGGTCGGCGAAGGGAAAGTTATCGCCGGGGTCCGACTGTTGGATCATGTCGGTGTGAAGGCGATGGTCGCGGTTGTGCCCCTGGCGGGACACGTGGGTCCGGTCTCGGGTTTGGTGGCCGAGCTGCTCAAGCGCGGGCACGAGGTCCGGGTATACACCGGCTCGCGCTACCGGCGGCGCTTTGCAGACTTGGGTGCGACGGTAGTGACGCGGTCGGCCGCGCAGGACTTCGACGAGGACAACCTTGGAGCGACCTTCCCGCTAGCGAGACGTCCCGGGCTGCTCAGAGTGCTCGCTTTGGTCAACCACGGGTTCATCGGCACCGCTCCTGGCCAGGTGCAGGACCTCAGCCAAGAATTGGAGCGCGAACCAGCTGACGTTCTGGTCGCCGACTCAATGAGTTTCGGCGGGGTGCTTACGGGCGAGTTGCGCGGCCTTCCCTGGGCTCTGCTGAACGTGCTCCCTTTTAATCAGAGCTTCGAGTCGGGGGCGCCGGGTTTTCGGGTGAAACCAGCGCATGGCACCTTCGGTCGGCAGCGAGACCGGCTCCTGCGGCTGGTGTATCGCGCCACCTCGTCTCCCTTCAAGCGCGCCTACAACCGCGCTCGGGCCGAGGTCGGGCTGCCCCGTGATCGGCGGCCGTACGGAAGCGGGCTGTTCTCGGACTGGCTCGTGCTCGCTACCGGCTGTCCCAGCCTGGACGTGCCGCGGCTCGACCTCCCCGACCAGGTGCACTTCGTGGGGCAGCTGGATCCTGCCGGAGCGGTATTTCCGAGCGGAGCGGCCGATGGTGCGTCGACGCGACCGCTCGTCGTGGTGACTCAAGGGACGCACGACGTGGAGCCGGCCGACCTGATCGAGCCCGCGCTCAGGGGGCTGGCAGACCTTGAGGTTGAGGTGATCGCGACCAGCGGGCGTCGCGGCAGAACCGAGGTAGGCGTCGCTCCACCGGGAAACGCTCGCGTCGTGGACCTCATCGACTTCACGTCCGTCCTCCCGAAGGCTTCCGTCTTCGTGACGAACGGCGGCTGGGGAGGCGTTCTGGCGAGCCTCGCCGCCGGAGTCCCTTTGGTGGTTGCCCCCGGGAGCGTCGCCGACAAGCCGGAGATCGCTGCCCGGATCGCGCGCTCTGGCGCTGGCATCAACCTGCGTAAGCGCCGGCCGAAACCCGGTGCGATCGCCGACGCTGTACGGGAAGCGTTGACCAACCCGAGTTATCGCGAGCGCGCACGGCAGATCGCGTCTGAGCTTGATCAGTTGGGCGGGGCGAGCTCGGCCGCCGACCTACTGGAACGGCTGGCAGAAACCAGAGCGCCGGTACGGCGGACCGGCAATCCATGGTCGAGCCCTGCGACGTCGGGGTGAACGTTTCGGGTGGGTTTTTAGTGAAAGCGGGAACGGCGGTCTGCCGGCGGGGAGGGCAGGGCGTGCCGTTCGGCAACGCCAAACCGTGCCCTTCAGGCTGTGGCCAGCACCGCCATCTACTATCGCCCGCAACTCACTTGTCGCCCTCGCTGCAGACGATCGGATGTTCGACCTTCAACTCAGCGGGAGCCCGCATGTGCCAGGCGTCGGTGACCAGCTCGCGCAACCGGGTGATATCGATGCCCTCAAGCCGGACCATCACCAGTGGCGACCAGTTGTACGTGGAGGTAGTGAAGAACACGTCCGGCTCGCTCAGCAGCAGCGCCTGCTTCTCCGCTTCGTCGCCCACATACAGGACGGCGATGTTGGTGCGAATAACCCCGCCCCTGACCCGGAACGTACTCAGGGTATGACCAGACTAACCCGCGGTTGCCCACTCGGAAGTCGAAACCGTCGCTGTCAATCTCCACCGTGTGCGGAAGGCTCATCGCGATCCGCCGGACATCGTCGGCATCAACCACGCCGACCACCGTCTTGCCTCGCTCGGGTCACCCAGATGATGTTAGGACCGCCCTAGGATCGCGCTGCAGCCGCGGCCTGGAGCGGCTGCAGCCTCCACGCGGCTGGCCGCGATGACCGCGCCTGCGTTAAGGAGCCTGTGACCGGAAGCGACAGCGCATCTACGTCGGTCGGTGGCGCCGCCATCCGATCTCCAGGATCTCGACTGTCGGCGCAGGTTGAGAACGCTCTGTTCCCGGAGAAAGGGTTGTCGGATTCCACCTCGGCGCCGGGACCTGATCAGAGATCGACCCGTAGACATCAGGGGTGTTGTCGAGCTCGCGCAACAGCTGCCTGTAGGCGAGGCGGTTGGCGATCTGGCGAGTCGCCGACATGGACACATCGGTGGCGAGAACGCGCTGAAGCCGCTGGACCTCGGCGCAGAGCTGCTGCCGTCGGAGCACCTTCGACAGATCGTCGGCCTCTTCATCCGGGTCGCCGCCCGGGCGGAGGTGGGCCAAGGTCCAGCTTCCGAGCCGAATCATCGGTGTGCGGAGGAAATTCCGGACTGACTGCCTGCTGAGAAGAGGGAGGCCGATGTACAGCCCAACGACGAGGAGCCAGCCACCCAAATGCTGAAGATCCATCACGTGGCCTCCTTCATCGAGGGAGTGCAGGCGTTGGCGAGGCCAGCGCAGAACCATCCGTCGTAGTCCGTAAGCACCTTCCAGGGTGGATCCACTGTATTTCCCCTGCCAAGGCTGCCTTCCCGCTACTCGCCGGGCCACGATCGGCGTGAGGGTAGACGACTCAGGGTTGAACGGCGCCGCACCCTAGCGATGGTGGCTGGTGATGCCTCCGCGGTCGTCAAGCGTGCTCGGCGCAGGGTTCTTCCGGGACAACTTGCGCCACACCCAGCTCGAGGGAATGTGCTGATCGAACAGCACGTACGCTCCGGTCGAGTCGACCACCAGGGTGCTCTCGAGTTCTCGCCTCTCCGAGCCGTGCCCGGCGAACAACAGCTCGTCGTCGCGAGCCAGCACCGTCTCGCCGTCGGGTGTGAGGACGGCATTGCCGTCGCGGAGCAACAGCAACGGCACCACCCGGAGTCGCCGCTCCCGATCCTCAGGGCTCCGCAGTAGGTCCCCCAGGACTACCCTGCCTTCCGCAAGCCAGCCGCCAAGAGCCGGTGCCTGCTCCCGGTCCAGCTTGATCTTCCAGAGGGCGGGGAGCTCGCGACCGCAGTTGTGCCGCAGCTGCCGGATAAGATCGGCCGCCCACTGGTCGCCCCGCGCCGGCATCTCCTGGATGAAGCGCCACAGCATCGGCGTGCTGACCTGGGCGTACACCTCGTGCGCAACCACTTCGGTCGGCACCAGGAGGGCGTCCACCCGCATGGCCTCGAACAGGGCTGCGCTCGTCGGCCGGTTCTGTCGCGCGGCGAAAAACAGTTGGGGGTTCAGACGGCGCGCGGTGACAAGCATGGAGAGGTTGGTCGTGTCGTTGTCGGTGCCGGCCACGAGCCCGGCAGCGTTCGCGAGGTCAGCCCGGGCCAACACCTCCGGTTCGGAAGCGTCCCCGACGACCACTCCTGGCTCAGGCTCGGCTTGCTCGGCCGGTTCGATAATAGTGACCTCGAGGCCCGCTGCCCGCAGGTCCGCAGTGACCTCCCGACCGAAGCGACCGTATCCGCACATCACCCATCGGCCGTCGGTAGGCGGACGGCCGCGCTCGGGCAGTTCCGCGCCCGGACCGGCCTCGAGCCAGGTGAGCAGCTGGTAGGACGCCGGCGCGTTCAGCGCGAGCCGCAGATGGTCGCCGAATCGGTCGAAGGGGTTGACCACCGCCGGCGTCCCGAAGGCATGCATCCGCTCCGCGATCGAGGCCGAGACGGTCCGCGAGACGACGGGCAGGTCGGGACGCAGCAGCGCCGCTGTCATCGTGACGGCGAGGTTGGTCTCATCGTCGTTGGTGAGCGCGAGCACGCCAGCGCAGAAGGGATGGTCGAGACCGGCTGCGCTCAGGTGGTGCGGATTTGCGGCGTCGGCCACCAGGCCAGGGATGTCCGAGTGATAGGACCCCAGATCGAGGGCGTCGACCCGGTCGGACGACTCGTCGATCACCACGAGCTGCTGTCCGAGCGCGTCGAAGGCCTTGGCGAGCAGTTCGCCCGCGCGCCCGTAGCCGGCCAGCAACAGAAACGGCTCACGCAGCCGCCCCACTTTGCGGGTGAACCGCCGCAGCGCCAGCGCCTGCCGAAATGACCGGTCCTGGAGCAGCGTCAGCAGCGAGCCGATCGCGTACGCCCAGCCGACCACCGAGAGGTAGATCGAGAAGGTGACCCACAGCCGCTGCGCGGATGTGAATGGCCACGGCAGCTCGCCGAACCCGATCGTGGTCGCCGTGTAGCTCATGAAGTAAAACGACTCGAAGAGACTGATGCGCGCCGGTTGGCCGTCGGGGCCGATACCGGGGATCAACGTGAGGCCGACGACGCTGATGGAGAAGATGACGATGAGGGTGATCAGCGGTGCCCGCATGCGCCGCATGACCAGGAAGATGGTCGAGGATGCCTGGCGCGACGACTCGATGTGTACGCGGGATGGAACGCGGCTCACCGGCTCGCGACGGCTGAACAGTTGAGCCCAGAAGACTAGTAGCGGGTTGCTCACTGGTACACCAGCTTCATCCGCGGTGGAAGGTGACGGTCTCGGTCACCAGCAGCACGACCGAGACCAGGTTGGCCAGCAGCGCACCGCCGGACAGGGAGACCACGCTGGCCGTGGCAGCCGCGTTGAGACCCCCTGCGGAAATCTCTTCGGCCCAGATCCAGACGACGCCGGCCGCGACGAGCTGCAGGTCGGCTACCAGGCTGGTGGCCAGGTGCACGGCGCCGATCTGGGTCCGATCGCCGAACTTCAGCACGGTGGCGATCAGGCTGACGGCGAGCGCCGCAAACAGCTCGTAGATGTTGTGCACCTCCGGATTAGAGATGTCGCCGATGAAGAACCCGAAGTTGAGCGTTGCCGCGAGCAGCACGAAGAAGCCGAAGATAACCTTCTCGAGATTCATGCCCCTCCTTCCTGGCCGAGTTTGCCGATGCTTCGTCGCCGATGTTCGAAGTGATCAAACTGTCTCACGCCAGGCTGGAACCGCGACCCCATCGGTAGCGTGCCCAGGTGTTCGAGCCGCGCGTCGATGTCGTTGCTTCGGCCTTTCGAAGGATCAGCAGCGATGAGTTCTGGGTACGGCGAAGGTCTCACCTGGCATGATCAGAACCACGACACGAATCACCAGTGTCTCGCTCCAGGTGGCAGACCAGGACCGCGCGTTGGCGTTCTACACCGACACTCTGGGATGTGAGTTGCGTGCCGATGTCGAGCTGTGGCCCGGCGCGCGTTGGGTGGAAGTAGTCCCGCCCGGCTCTGACGTCAGCATCGCCCTGCTGACCGCCGACGGGGGGCTCCCGATCGGAGTGCGACTTGGCACCGAGGACGCGGACGCAGCGCACGCGGTGCTCACCAGCGCGGGAGCGACGGTGAACCAAGACGTGCTGCGTTTGGACTTCGCGCCGCCGATGTTTACCTTCCAGGACCCAGACGACAATCTTTTGGTCCTCATTGAGGACGAGGTCGAGCAGTAGCCTGTCAGAGTCCGCAGGACTCACGCACCCGATGGGCCTGCCCGGCGCACAGTACCGAGTCACGCTCACGCAGTCTCCGCAGCCATCGACGAGCAGCTCGTGCTGCTCATGGTCGAGATCCGGGCGGAGCGGGACGGCAGACGACTGCACAACTTCGCTGCTCATGTGCTGCGCGTGGACGAGGGTCACGTCGCTGAATGGCGGATGGCCGACGCCAAACCCGCCGAGAGCGACCAGTTCTGGTCCTGACGTTTCTTCACCAGGCCTTGTGGATTACGTCGATCATCGCGTAGCTCCGTACAGATCAGGACGTTCGCTGCGAGGTCTTCGCCCGCACGGAACCGTTCGGCCGCAACGTCATTGAGGAGCGGCCGGCGGCCAGTGGAGCGTCCTGGACGTGGAGGCGCCACGTGCGACCCAGCTCGGCCAGCATCGTCGCGGCCTCCGACCAGGCAAACTGCTCCCCGATACACATCCTGGGCCCGGCACCGAAGGGCAGATATGCTCCGCGCGGTTGGCCTGGAGACTTGGGGTCGAAACGGTCGGCCTTCCCCGGTACGCGGCGCAGCCAGCGGTCTGGCTGGAACTGTTCGGGCCCAGCCCACCACCGCGGGTCGCGATGCAGCAAAGCTGGGCTGATCAGACACATCGTCCCTACCTGCACGGTGCGGCCACCGAGCAGCACCGGCTCCAGGACCCGGCGGCTGAACATCCAGGACGGCGGCCACAGTCGCAGGGTCTCGGCGAAGACGGCCATGGTCAGGGGCAGCGCGTCCGCCAGCTCACCCGCCGGCCATGCCTCCGGTTTGGCGTCCCACTCAGCCTCGAGGTCGGCGCGCACGGCCGGCGCCTGGTCTATCGCGGCAATAGCCCAGGTGAGAGCCATGGCCGTCGTCTCGTGCCCGGCCAGCAGCAACGTCATCACTTCGTCTCGGATCTGCCCGTCGGTAAGTTCTGGATGAGACGCCAGCAGGTCCAGCACCGGTCCGGGCGGAGACTCGCTGGCCCAGCGACCGCGTACGAGGTCGTCGACGACGTTCTCGAGCTCGGCCTTGGCTGAGCGCACGCGGATGGCGACCGGCAGCGGGGAACGAAGCAGCGTGGGACCTCCTGGAGCCATCGCGAATCGGAAGCCCGCAAGCAGATTGGTGAGCGCACGCGTGATCTGCGGTGCTGGCTCGCGGAGGTCGGAGCCGAACAGCGCCGCACCCGCCCCGTCCAGAGTCATGGCTGACATCTCTGCGACTAGGTCGATGTCGTCACCGTCGGACCACCGGTCGGCCCCGCGCCGCGCGGCGCGGGCGAAGTGCGCCAGGTACTCGGTGATTCGCTGCTGGTGGAACGCCGGCTGTAGGGCGCGGCGGTGGTGTAAATGATTCTCACCTTCGCTGGTGAGCAGGCCGTCGCCGAGCAGGAGTCGGGCGCGTACCAGCCCGCGGCCCTTCCCCGTACGCCGGGCGTGCGTCGTCAGCAGCTCCCAAACCTGGGCCGCGTCGTCAACGAGCAGCACTCGCTCGGGTCCCATCCGCAGCGGGACCGTGCTGGCGCCACTGGCCACCAGCACGTCGAGGAAGTCCATCGGCGAGCGGCGGAACGCACGCATCAGCGCCACGTTCACATTCAGTGACCGCGCGGACCGGGCAATCAGGTCGGGCCCGCTCACTGTTGAATTGTGCCCCTTGGGGAGGGTGGGCAATTACCGCCATGGACGGCGACGTTGCCATGGTCCGGGCAGGCCCGGTTTCAACTACCTGACGCTGCCGACCGTGGAGAGCGTGCGCTGGGGAATTATCGGCGTCGGGAATGTGACTGAAGCCAAGAGTGGGCCCGGTTTTCAGCAGGCTGAACGATCCGAACTGGTTGCTGTCATGCGCCGAAATGGTGATCTCGCCGCTGACTACGCTCGACGACACGACGTCCCGCGTTGGTACGACGATGCCGACGAGCTGATCAACGATCCGGAGGTCGACGCCGTCTACGTCGCAACGCCACCTGACTCACATAGGGAATACGTGGTCCGCGCCGCGCAGGCAGGCAAGCCCGTCTATGTCGAGAAGCCGATGGCTCGCACGGCACCGGAGTGTGAGGACATGATTTCGGCCCGCGACGAGGCGGGAGTGGGTTTGTTCGTGGCCTACTACCGTCGCGCCATGCCGCGCTTTGCCACGGTCAAAGAGCTATTGGACAGTGGCCGGATCGGCGACCTCCGGTCCCTCACCGGGCGTGGCGAGTCGCCGAGCAACGGACATAGTGCTGTGAGAACGGCTCGCGTTAGCGACGACCTACTGTCGGACTATAGGAATCGTCATGGAATCAACTACTTTCCGGCGAAGCCCGGTCGAGGAGTGCGCTGATCGGGGTAGCCAAAAGCCCAACCCTCGCTGTTGGTTGCATTAGGGCATGAAGAAGATCGGATTCCTCTCGTTCGGCCACTGGACGCCATCGCCGCAGTCGCAGACACGCTCGGCCTCCGACGCAATGCTCCAGTCCATCGAGCTCGCGGTTGCAGCTGAGGAGGTTGGGGCCGATGGCGCGTACTTCCGGGTGCACCACTTCGCGCGCCAGTTATCCTCTCCCTTCCCGCTGCTCGCCGCCATCGGTGCCAGAACGAGCCGGATCGAGATCGGGACCGGCGTGATCGACATGCGTTATGAGAACCCGCTCTACATGGCAGAGGACGCCGGTGCGGCTGACTTGATCTCCGGCGGACGGCTTCAGCTGGGCATCAGCCGGGGTTCACCGGAGCAGGTGATCGACGGGTTTCGCTACTTCGGGTACGCGCCCGAGGAGGGCAGCGACCACGCGGCCATGGCCCGTCAGCACGCCGAGGTCTTCCTTGAGGTGATCAAAGGAGAGGGGTTCGCGCAGCCCAACCCGCGGCCGATGTTCCCGAACCCGCCCGGCCTGCTGCGGCTAGAGCCGCACTCGCCGGGGCTTCGCGAACGGATCTGGTGGGGGGCCGGGTCCCGTCAGACAGCCGAGTGGACCGCGGAGCAGGGCATGAACCTGATGAGCTCGACACTGCTCACCGAGGACACCGGCGTACCGTTCCACCAGCTCCAGGCGGAGCAGATCCAGCGGTTCCGTGACGCTTGGAAGACTGCCGGTCATCAGCGCGAGCCACGAGTTTCGGTCAGTCGCAGTATCTTCCCAGTCGTCAGCGATCTGGATCGTGCCTACTTCGGTGACGCCGCCGACAGTCAGGACCACGTCGGTTACCTGGATGGCGGCCCGGCCCGATTCGGCAAGACGTACGCCGGGGACCCAGATCGGCTCGTCAAGGAACTCGCCGAGGACGAGGCAATCGAGGCCGCGGACACACTGCTTCTCACGGTTCCGAACCAGCTCGGCGTCGACTACAACGCGCACCTGATCGACAGTGTGCTGCGCTACCTAGCCCCCGGGCTTCGCTGGCGCTGAGACTGCCTCGACACGCAAACCAGACAGCGGCGGTCCTGGTTCAATGATCACCGTGGACGCAGCTGACGGCCGCATGGGAGAAACCCGCCCTGTGGTCGGGATGTCTGCCAGCTAGGGCTTCGAGTCCTTGTCCGCAATTGTGAGATCGGGTCAACAAACCGCCTGAGGACAGAAAGGTCGTCATGTCTGTCATCCGTCGACATCCCGTCATCATTTTTTTCCTCCTTGCCGACGCCCTCAGCTGGGCCGCAATCCCCTGGCACAGCTTCTTCGCCCCGGGCGTCCTGGTCGCGGCACTAATCGTTGTATCCCTGACCGAGGGCGTCGCGGGACTGCGGGCCATGGGGTCGCGCTTAATCCGCTGGCGGGTCAGCTGGATCTGGTATGCGCTCGCGCTCGCTGTGCCTCTGTCGGTCAAGTTCGCATCAATTGCGCTCAACAGTGCGCTGGGCGCACCTGCCCCGGAGATCGCTGAGTTCAACGTCTGGTACAGCCTGCCGATGGCGATTGCCATCAATATTGTGAATCCCCTCAACGCTCAGCTCCCGGAGGAGGCGAGCTTCCGCGGTTGGGCTCAGCCCAAGCTGCAGTCCACCCGGACACCACTGGCGGCCACGGTGCTTATGGCGATCGGGGTCACTATCTGGCATATCCCGTTGTTCGTCATGCCCCAGTTCGGGTCCAGCCCGATCGAGGCCACAGCCACCGTCGCCGTAACTTTCTGGTACGCCTGGTTGTTCAACCACGCCTCGGGCAGCTCGCTGCTCACGCTGATCGCGCACGCGACCGAAGGCACCGTCGAGACCAGCACGCTATGGCAATCAAGTGCCGACACAACCCGGATGACCTGGCTCTACTGCCTGGTCTGGTGCTTGGTTGCGATCGGACTGCTGGTCTTCGACCGTCGGTTCTGGACCAAACCGCCAGAACAAGTCGACGACCCAGAGCGTGCTGGTGCGCAGGCCGGGCCAGGGGTGTGACCCGCCACCACGAAGACTGCTCAACCTCCGCGGTGCTTCACCAGCGCTGGCTTCTTATGACGCGAGGTGTCGTCCCGCCAGCCGACCCCTAGCGGGCATTGGGGTTCGGAGGCTCGAGCGGGCGCCCGGTGGCCTACTAGGTTCAACTCTGTGATCGAGCGAGCTGACGTCGAGGCGGCGCAGTCCCGAATTCGTGCTCATGTGAGGGAGACGCCGATCATCGAGCTGGATCCAGAGTCGGTCGCGGGGCCGGCGTTCTTCAAGCTGGAGTTCCTCCAGCACACGGGCACGTTCAAGGCTCGTGGAGCCTTCAACCGGATGCTGGCCGCTCGTGCCCGCGGAGAGCTGGACCCGGCAGTCGGGATCGTGGTGGCCTCGGGCGGGAACGCTGGCATGGCCAACGCCTTCGCCGCTGCTCACCTCGGAGTGCCGGCCACCGTCTTTGTCCCGGAGACCGCGCCGGCCGTAAAGGTGGCAAAGCTGCGTGAGTACGGCGCAGACGTCGTCTTTACGGGCGCGGAGTATGCGACCGCCTTTGAGGCCGCTCAGCGTCGCGTGGCCGAGACGGGCGCGGTCTACTGCCACGCCTACGACCAACCCGAGATTGCTGCGGGCGCCGGCACGGTCGCCCTGGAACTCATTCGGCAGATTCGGGGCCAGCTGGATACGGTAATCGTGGCCGTGGGCGGAGGCGGTCTGATGGCTGGCGTGGCGGCCGCACTCGAAGGTGTCGCCAAGGTGGTTGGCGTTGAGCCAACGACTGCAGCCACGCTCCACACGGCTCTACTGAACGGTCGTCCGACCGACGTTCCCGTGTCCGGCGTCGCGGCCGACTCACTCGGGGCACGGCGCCTCGGTGACATCGCCTTCGACGTCGCCACCCGCACAGCCGTCGAAAGCGTCCTGGTCAGCGACGACGACATCGTCACCGCACGGAGACTGTTGTGGAGTCGCTGGCGCATTCCGGTCGAGCACGGGGCCGCCGCAGCCTTTGCAGCCCTCACGTCAGGCTCCTACACCCAGCATCCATCTGAGCGGTTGGCCGTGGTGCTCTGTGGAGCCAACACGAACCTGGCTGATCTCTAAGCCGGCTGGGCGCAGCTCAAAGCGCTGAGCCGAGTTCGAGGTCATGAGGTGTAGTGGTGGAGAAGAATGTGGAAGGGAGACTGGCCATGAAGCTGCGCTGGATCGACTCCAAAGGAGTCAGCGACCCTGACTTAGCTGAGCTGCCCGTTCTGCGGAAGCGCACCGAGGGATTTGTCTGGCTCGATATTCCGGAGTGGAGCGACGACGCCGAGGCGATCTTGGCGAATGAGTTTCACTTTCATCCGATGGCGATCGCCAAGAGCAAGAACCGCAACCACGTTCCCCGAGTGCATGTCTACCCGGACCACGTGTTCATCGTCGTGCACGCACCTGAGATCGGTGCGGGCGGCCACGTGCACTATCTGGAGCTGGACCAGTTCGTTGGCGAGGACTTTCTGGTCACCGTGCACGGGCCGCTAAATCCAAAGGTGCCTTTGGAGGCGGCGCTGCGCGAGACGGAGGCGGCGGCGGCCCGGCTGGAGACCGGTCGGTTGCGCCCTACCTCGCCGTTCGGCCTCACGTACGCGATCGTCTCCGCGATCACGCGTGGGGAGGCCGAAATGGTTGCCGAGATCGCACGCGAGGTCGGTTTGCTGGAGCAGCAGGTGATGGCCGACGTGGACGAGGATGCGCAGGAGTTCTTGAGCCAGCTGTTCGCGGTTCGACATGAGCTATTGACGATCAAGACCATGGCCGAGCAGGGCAGCGAGATCTATCGGCGGGCAATCAAGCTGACCATCTTTGCACCGCCCGAAGGGCTGGAGCTGATGAAGGACGTGCTCGACCAGTACGAGACCGTCACCCATATCAGCGACTCGCAGCTGCGGTTTTTGATAGGCGTCACCGAGTTCTACCGCGCCCGTACCGACACCAAGATGACTATCGCCGCCGAGCGGCTCGCCGTCATCGCGGCCCTCACACTGCCGATCACATCGCTGTCTTCTGTGCTGGGGATGAACGTCATCGTTAACTCATCCACCCACTGGACAGCGTTGGCCATCCTTCTGTTGATCATGCTCATCATATCGTTGATCTTGCTGCGCTGGGCCCGCAAACAGGGGTGGTGGTGATAATTCGGAGCAGCGCAGCCTTTTCTATGATCCCTTTCAGAACGACCAGGCGTCGTCAACCGGTCGGTAGCTCAGTTGCTGCATCGTGTCCTGGAGGTCCGCACGGCGGTAGCGGTTAGCGGAGATGCCGTGAGCCACGATGAACGTGAAGCCGTCGGCCTCCACGGCCGCGCGTACCAGCTCGGCGGCGTCTGGCGCACGGCGAAGTACCCGATCCGCAGAGCCACTACTGAGGTCGCCGTCGTGGCCGCCACCCACGCCCCCAGCGCTTCCGCCCAGGCCTTCGTCGCACCGTAGAGGTTGGCCGGGCGCGGTGCGTCATCTGTCCTTACCTGCGTTTGGGCGGGCACAGCGGAGACGGCGTGCAGGCTACTGGCCAGTACCAGCCGACGGACACCGCAATTGGCCGCAGCCTCTGCGACCTGGTAGGCACCCACCACGTTGGCCGGGAGCAGCCGTTCCCAGGAGGCGGCGGGATCAGGAACCGCGGCCAGGTGAACCACCGCGTCGGCACCGGTGAAGAAGCGATGGCAAGCGTCCGGGTCGGTCACGTCCAGTGCGGCGACGTCTTTGCGCGCTTCCAAGTCAGTGCACAGTACGTCCCAATCAGCTGGCAGCAGCGGAACGATCGCCTGTCCAATCTGGCCGCCAGCCCCAGTCAGCACTACGCGTCGCCGCGGCTCCATCATGACCTCGACGCTACCTATGCCTACGCTCTCGTCATCTGCGAGATTAAATCAGCACTCGGCCGTCAATCTTCCCTTTCGTGCGTCAGCACCACCACCGGAACACCGAGGGGATGGGTGACCTTCCATCCGTCTGCGAAGTCGAACAACTCCCGTCCGACCACCAACGCCCCGAGGCCAGCAGTCCAGGCGGGCCAGTATTCAGCACCTTGCGGCGTCAGAGTGAAGGAAAGCTCCCCCACTGCGGTGGGAACCTTGATGTCGCCGCTTTCGTACCAGTCGAACAGGCTGCCGAGCGTGTTGTCGGGATTGGCGATGAAGCCATCCAATGACATCGACGCCGACGAAACGACCTTGCCCATAAAGCGCTCCCATCTCGACGAGTCGGCCTACGAAATATGGCCCAGACCTCTCATGACGGCTCATCGGCCAGACACAAGAAAGTTTGGGACAATAGACTCGCTCACGGTGACATCGGCGCGACTGATGCACGCCAACATCCTCGCCGGTGGTAGGAGAGAAGTGGCCGCCAAGGCCTCCGACAAGAACGATCCGGACCGGACACCGGATCGTTTGGCCGCCGGGTTCGCCTTCGCCTTCATCGTCCTCCTTCTGGCGACCGAATTGGTCCTCACACTGCCTGATGAGGCGGACAGCCCGTCCTTTGTTGCCAAGTTCTATGCCGAGCGTCGAGCATTCATCATCGCCCTGCAGATATTGGGAGTCGTTGACGCCTTGCTGCTCGGCGCCTACGCGTGGCGCTTATATTCAGTCGACCGATTTGTTGGCTGGGCAGGATTGCTGATGGCTTTCTGCGCCTTGGCCCCCACAATGATCACCTTGGTCCTGGCCATCGTCGCTGACCCCGCTCATACAGAGACTGCCGCCGGATGGAACATGCTTGAACCCCGCGGAGACGACATTCTCTTTGCCGGAATCGTTGTGTTCGCCTCGGCCGTTGCAGTTCGACTCGGTAGAAACAAACCAGCGTTGGGCGTTTTGGCCCTTGTCGTCGCGGTCGCGTGCCTGCTCCGTCTCCTACTCGAGGCGGCCGGCAAGAGTCGCGGGGCTCTGGAAGCCGTGGGCCCGCTGTTATTTGTGGTGTTGATCGCGACAATGGCCGTTCTCAGCTTCCGCGGTGTCCTGCGTGCTGGCCCGCGGCGACTTCGTCGCTCAGCGGCACCGGCAAGATGACGGAGACAGTGAACGGCTAGCAGCGCGGATGGAAGCTATCGCAATCGCGCTTCGTGAACGGATAGTTCAGGATGACGGCGCCGCCTGTGGCGTAATTGGGAATGTCTGCCACCACTGCCTGACCTTCTGGTTACGCCAGCGCTGCGCCCAACGCTTCGGCATCGTCGAATTCGGCTTCCATAACACCGAAGTACGGTCGACGCTCAGTTACCAGCTGCCCGATACCGCTCGACCACGTCAGTCGGGATGCGTCCGCGGCTACTGACTTCAATGCCGTTGGCCTCAGCCCACTTCCTGACAGCCTTGGTGTCAACCTGGCCGGACGATGCCGCCTTCCGCCCGTGCCTGCCGCCGACCTTGCGGCCATGGGCAATGAAGTCGCTGAGGCTGTTGCGAAGCCGGTTGGCATTGCGATCAGACACGTCGATCTCGTATTCGATGCCGTCGAGGGCGAAGCGAATGGTCTGGGTCGCATCTGAGCCGTCGATGTCGTCTTGAAGTGTCTTCAATACTTTGGTCGCCATGGTGATTCCTTCTTCCCCCGAGTGTTCTGGATGAGAAGATCGTAGCTTGCCGACCCAGAATGGTCGTAATGGCACTGGAGACGTCGTACGGTGTAGCGCGCCGTGGCGGAGAAATCTAGTGAGCGACAAACGCGTACCACCAGGATAAGGCTGTGTTTTGAGTGCAACCAAGCTTTTCCGAGCAAGAATTCCTCAAAGCCACCAAATCGTATTCATTTGTTCATCAATTTCATCCCTTCGGCCAACCTCGCCCTCACTCGAGCGCCACAATTAGGTGGGAAGATAGACTACGATTTCTTCTCTTGCCGCCCAGCCAATCACTCGCCGACATAAACAGCGCGGTTGCCATATCCGGGTGTTCGGAATGACGCTCGCCTAACTTGTCTGGCTGTGGCGGCGCCTCGCAAGACGACTGGCTCACGGGGACGCCTTCCCGCGGGAACGTATGTCACACACGGGACGTTCAGCGGAGCGGTACCGGCGAGGACCGTTGCTGTCCAAGCGAGATCGCTACCGGGTCAGGCGCCAATTATCCAGCGCGGAACGAACTTTCCGGAGAAAATCATCTGCGTCATGTCAACCGAAGAGCCCCCTGCTGCGAGTAACTCATTGATGGAAAGCCAAGGAGCACCAGCAGCCGCCGTCGAACCTTCAGTCGAGGCGTCCAGCGAGTCGCCAGCCGCGGTCGAACCTTCAGTCGAGGCGTCCAGCGAGCCGCCAGCCGCCGTCGAACCTTCAGTCGAGGCGTCCAGCGAGTCGCTATCGTTCGACGACTTCTACAGGAGGGAGCACCGACAGGTGCTTGGTCTGGCGTTCGTACTGACCGGTAACCAATGGGTGGCCGAGGACACTGCACAAGACGCGTTCACAGCTGCATTTCGGCAGTGGCGTTCCATCGTTGCCTACGACTCGCCCGGCGCGTGGGTTCGGCGAGTCACCTGCAATCGAGCGGCGTCGGTGTTGCGGCGACGCGTGCGCGAGGCAAAGGCGCTGATGCGTCTTGCCGGGCGGACGCAGCCCCATATCGAACTGGATGAAGGCGATGATGCGTTCTGGCAAGCGGTTCGTCGTCTGCCACCTCGTCAAGCACAGGCGGTTGCCCTCTATTACATGGAGGACTACAGCGTGAGGGAGATCGCCGAGGTTCTCGACTGCAGCGAAGGCACCGTCAAAACCCACTTGAGCCGGGCGCGCGACGCAGTCGCGCGTCAGTTGCGGTTAGAGGATGCACAATGAGCGACTTCGATTCACGAGCACGAAAAGCAGCCGACGCAGTTCGGCAGCAGCTTGCCGACAACACTTCCCACCCCGAGAAGGGAATCCGGCGGGCGCAGCGATCACCCGCCCGCGTGGCCATTCCGAGCGCGGTTGCCGCGGCAGTCCTCATCGCTGCTGTCGTGGTCGCGTTACCTCGCGGCGGCGACGCCGGAACACCGTCGGGCGCGGAGGGCGCGGCGTTCGCTTTGACAGGGCCGTTGAAGCCGTTCGACACCTGTGACAGCGTTCTCCAGTACTTCAAGGACCAGGCTCCCGAGTATCTGATCCAACGCGCGGGCCGCAATGTGGCTACCACAACCTCCGAGGCTGGTGCACCGGGCGCGACTGAGCAACGGGCTGCCAAGGACTCGGCGGGTACAACCGCTGAGCCGGCGAGTACGCCGCCGGAGTACTCGAAAACGAACGTACAAGAGGCAGGCGTTGATGAGCCTGACATCGTCAAGACGGATGGGAAACGCATTGTTGCGGTCGCGCAGGCCCGAGTGCACTTAGTCGCGCTCGACGGCGGCAAGATGACACTCCGCAAGACCCTTCCAGACACGATGGTTCGCAATGTGTTTCTTTCCGGCGACCGTGTGCTTGTTTTCAGCGGTCAAATGGCTCAGAGTTCCGAGCCCGGATCGAGCTGGGCAGGTCAGCAGGCCGTTCTGACGATGTACGACATCTCGAATCTCAGCGATCCAAAGCTCATCGCCACATTGACAATTGATGGCGACGTGCTCGACGCACGACTTGTCGGAACGCAGGTGCGTGCTGTGACCGCTTCGTCGCCCGACGTTGACGCTCCGTCGCCGGTCTACACGCCAGACGGCGGTATTTCTCAGAAGTCCAAGGACGAACTGCAGGCTGCAATCGCAAAGACGAATGTCGACGACTGGATTCCCACGTACACGCTGCAAGACGGTGCTGGCGCGGAAGTCGGCAAGGGACGTCTTGTGGAATGCGCCAATCTGGCTCACCCCGAAACGTTTTCGGGGCTCGACACCGTGGCGGTGTCGTCGTTCGACGTCGGGTCGGCTCTGCAGTCCCGCCAGACAGTGGGCGTAATTGCCGGCGGTCAGCAAATCTACGCCACCGACCTGTCGACGTATGTCTCGACGACAGATTGGAGCCGCGACGGTTCACCCGCAAAGACGAGCTTGCACAAGTTCGTCACCGCGCCATCAGGCGCAAGTGCCTACAAAGGCTCAGGTGAGGTTCCCGGAACCTTATTGAATCAATACGCGATGTCTGAATACAACGGTGTGTTGCGTGTGGCAAGCACAGTTTCTGAGCGCCGAGGCTGGGTCAACTCTCGTCAGACAACCGAGGGGTTAGTCACGACTCTGCATGAGCAGGACGGTGCGCTTCGCCAACTGGGACAAGTCGGCGGGCTCGGTCGGCATGACAACGAATCGATCCGAGCGGTGCGATTCATCGAGGATCGCGGGTATGTCGTGACGTTTCGTCAATCCGATCCCCTCTACGTTCTCGATCTTCGCAATGCTGCGTCGCCGAAGGTCGAGGGCGAGCTGAAGATCCCGGGCTACTCGGGCTACCTGCACCCGATCGGTGAGAACCTGCTACTCGGTGTCGGGCAAAGCGGCCTGGACTCCGGCAACAGCCCGGTGACTCCAAGGCCATCGACGAAGGACGACGAAACGACCGACATCGCCCCATCTCCGCCGACTCGTGGCGGCCAGATCGGCGTGCAGTTCTCGTTGTTCGACATCAGCGACCCGGCGTTGCCCCGCCGCATCGACACGCAGACCTACGGTGGAGGTAGTGCGGCAGCGGAGTTCGATCCAAAGGCATTCCTCTACTGGCAGCCGCGCAATCTGATCATTGCTCCCACGAACTTGCAGGGTGACTACCGAGGGAAGGGAGCGTTCAGCGGACTTGTGTTACTGCGAGCCAACGCGGATGGACTCAAGGAGCTCGGTCGCCTTGGAACCACCGAGCCCAACGCCGCTGTCAACCGTTCTCTGGTTATTGGCGACACTGTCTACATGCTGTCGGACCGCGCTCTTCAGGCCAACAGCCTCGACACTCACCGTGAGATCGACAAGCTGATCTTCTAGCGATGCTTTCCTCACCAATCAGCGGATGACGCTGAGCAGGAGTCTGTCGCGCCACTGGCCGCGGGCATAGACGTGGTCGCGAAGAACTCCCTCCTGGTGCATGCCGTTCTTCCTCAGGACCGCGACTGAAGCGCGATTCTCGGGGTCACAGGTAGCAGAGATCTTGTGCAGGCCCAGTTCTTTGAAACCAAAAGCGAGCAGGCGGCACGTGGCCTCGGTTGCATAACCAAGACCCCACGACTCGCGCGCCAGCACATAACCAATCTCGCCTCGGCGGTGCTCACAGCTAACCACCCGAAGCTCGATCGACCCGATCAACTTCTCCGGATCGGACTGGACCACTACCGCAAGCGCGTAGCGCCGACGCGGTGAGACGTCGGCGCTCGCTTTTGCCTCGCGAAGAAACGCCTTAGTCTCCTCTGGAGTGTTCGGGCCCCATTCGACATACCTCACGACGGCGAGGTCGGTGGCGAACCCATGGACAGCCTGGTAGTCCCTAACCTCGAAATCACGCAAGCGCAGCCGGGTCGTCATCAACTCCACAGACGACATGATTCCGCAGCGATTTGCACAAGCGAACGTCGATCGGGAGCGCGACTGAGGGCGAGTCGGGAAGCCAAAAATCCAAATGTCGCCGGCCCGGTCTAACGTCGGGGCATGGTGTTCTGGCAGCTGACCATCGACGCGAACGACCCGGTCTTGCTGGCGCGGTTTTGGGCGCAGGCGCTGGGATATCAGCCGGAGCCCCCGGCACAACCGGAGACGACCTGGCACGCGCACTACCGCGCCCGGCTAGGCGAGGAGCCGGCCTTCGACGACCGACTCTTCGACCCGGACGGCCTGCGTCCGCCGATCTGGTTCCAGGAAGTACCGGAGACGAAGGCGGGCAAGAACCGACTGCACCTCGATCTCTACCCCACCGGCCGCGACAACGCGTTGCCGCTGGAGCGGCGGATCGAGATCGTCGAGGCAAAGGTCAGCGAGCTGATCGGACTGGACGCCAGCATCGCGCGCCGGACCCGCGACGACGACTCGGAGGATCCGTCGTACTACGTCGTCATGCACGACCCGGAGGGCAACGAGTTCTGCGTTAGCTGAGGCGACCATGCACCCGGCCGGTGCATCACGGCGAGACCGTCTCATCGGCATATGAGTCCGTCACCGATAAGTTGCATTCACCCGGTTATCAGCCGCAAGTGAAGGCCCTTCCGGGCCCGTGCACCTCCGGCGCTCCCTGCCCGAGGACGGTCGTAAAGTCGAGCACCTGGACTGGTAAACGAGGTCGAACGTCCGACGCCGTCTACGACACCGAGGCAGGAACGATGGAGAAGAAGTACCAGGCGAGGGCCCCGGAGACCCAGGCCTTCGACAGGACGGCGTTCGACGCGAGCGGTGGAACCACCCTGCGATGGCTTGGGATGGCAGGGTTCTTGATCAACGGCCGTGGCACCACAATCATGATCGACCCACTCCTAGAGGGTTTCGACATGCCCATCATGATCGACATGCCGATCGCTGCTGCGGACGTCCCGCGAGTCGACGCAATCCTGGTCACACACAGCGACAACGACCACTACAGCGTCCCGACCTGCCGCGCTCTGGCTCCGGTCACCCGCGGTTACCACTCGACGGCTTACGTGGCCTCGCTCATGCAGAACGAGGGGTGGCCGGCCCACGGTCACGCCATCGGTGACACACTCGAGATCGGCCCCGCCCGCGTCGAGCTGACTCCGGCGGATCATGCCTGGCAGAACGCATCTCCGGGGGCAAGCGACCGCGTTTTCCAACCCGAGGACGCCTGCGGGTTTTGGATTGACACACCTGATGGCACGATCTGGGCGCCAGGTGACTCACGCCTGATCCCGGATCACCACCTGCACATGCCGAGCCCGGATGCGCTTCTGTTTGACTTCTCCGACAGCGAATGGCATTTCGGGCTAGAGGGCGCAGCGAGGATGGCGAACGCTTATCCGACTACGCCGCTCCTGCTCCATCACTGGGGTTGCGTCGATGCACCAGACTTCGCGCCCTTCAACGGCGACCCCGACTCCTTACCCGAACTTGTCGAGAATCCAGAGCGGATACGCGTCCTGGCACCGGGTGAGCCCTTCGAACTCAGCCGCCTGCCATAAGCCCGCGGCCGCCGTGGGCGGTAAAGTTTGCGGTGCGCCGCGAGGGCGCGTCCGGTCCGCGGGCAGGGCAGTGCCCACCTCGTCGCCAGTCGCGCAGACAGCCTCATCACGTCAACTCCTCGCCCGAGACCGCGGACACCGGGCGCTTCGGAGGGACGCGATGAACGTAGAGCAGCTGCGCAAGCAGGCCAAGGAGTTAGTGAAAGCCGCGCGCGCCGGCGATGAGGCCGCGGTCGCGCGCCTCGGCGGACGAGAGCCGATCCTCGCGCGAGCGCAGCTCGTAATCGCGCGCGAGCAGGGCTATTCGAGCTGGGCAAGGCTCGCCGTCGCGGCCGAATCTGACGTCGACTCATTCGTTCACGCCGCGGTCGACCAGCGCCGCGCGCGGGCCGAGATGCTGCTGGCCGCGCGTCCGGAGATCGCCCGCGACCGGTGGGCGGCTCTGACGCTTGGGCGCGGCGGCTGGACGGGCGACGCGAATGCGCCAGGCGGCCCGCTCAGCTGGGCGCCTCTGCTCTACGCCTGCCACTCGTGCTTCACAACGACCGAGATCGGGCGCGACCTACTCGCCCGCGGCGCCGATCCCAATGCCTTCTTCGTCAACGAGTACGGGAACATGCCGGCGCTCTACGGCGCGGCCGGCGTACGGCACGATCCCGAGCTGACCCGCGCGCTGCTGGAGGCGGGGGCCAGCCCGGACGACAACGAGTCGCTTTACCACGCCGCCTACGCCGACTCGCCCGAGTGTGTGCGGCTGCTCCTCGAGTTCGGCGCGACTGTGGACGGCACTAACGCTCTGGCAGCGGCCATCGACAACGACCACGTGGAGCACGTACGGCTGATGCTCGAGGCGGGCGGCGACCCCAACTATGCCGGGCTGGTCGCCCACGCGGTGCGTCGCGGCTGCGGGCCGGCGATGGTTCGCCTGCTCGCC
>Ga0307318_10000020_pt1 | contig 55024 bp, 54 predicted proteins | sample ER_DNA_367_FD_194500 | JGI IMG/M metagenome (GOLD analysis project Ga0307318, IMG submission 194500) | Bulk soil microbial communities from the East River watershed near Crested Butte, Colorado, United States - ER_DNA_367 | ecosystem: Environmental > Terrestrial > Soil > Floodplain | place...
CGACCCAGACCCCGTGAGGGTCGAGCGCAAGGTTCCCATCTTGCGCGAAGTTCCAGCGCGAAGCGCTGCCGCGCCAAGGCGCGGCGGTGGAAGGGGTCCGGGGAAACCGGGAGGTTTCCCCGGCTTCGAGCGTGCCTCCGCGCGAGGGCGCGGCGGTGGAAGGGGTCCGGGGAAACCGGGAGGTTTCCCCGGCTTCGGGCGTGCCTCCGCGCGAGGGCGCGGCGGTGGAAGGGGTCCGGGGAAACCGGGAGGTTTCCCCCGCTTCGAGCGTGCCCCCGGACGGCCCCGTTTCCGAGTCGATCAGGTCGAGCCAGATCTCGGGAGTACGATCAACTCGATGCCGCCCGCCACGCACAAGCTCGAGATTCCGCGCTGGATCCAGCTCGTCGGGCTCCCACTGGTGCTCCTGCTCCTGTGGAAGCTGGCGGCGACGATCACTCACGTCGTCTTCCTCTTCATCGTCGCCGCGCTGATCGCGCTTCTGCTCGACCCGATCGTGCGGGCGTTCGGGCGGCTGCGGGTTCCCCGTGGCTTCTCGATCGCCGTCGTCTACCTGAGCTTTGCCACCGTGATCGTGGCCTCCGCGATCGCGATCGGCGCGATCGTGATCGACCAGTCACGCGCGGCTGCGGACCGGATCGACACCTACCTTACGGTCGAGCGCGGACAGCCCCCGCAGACGGATGCGGAGCGGGACGTCGTGCGGCTGCAGGCCTGGCTGGACGACCACGGCCTCGAGCGGATCCGCGTGCGCAGGCAGGGTGACGAGTTCGTCAACTCGCTCCGCGACGCGGGCCCGAGGGAGTACACGACCCGCGCGATCGACTTCCTCGAGGGCGCCGCGCTCTCGGTCTTCCAGGTGATCTTCAGCTTCGTGCTCGTGCTCGTGGTCTCGATCTACATGCTCCTCGACATGGGGAGGTTGTCCGCGGCAGTGGACCGCCGCTTTCCCCCGCGGCCCGGGTCCGGGGCGCTGATCCCTCGGCTCGAGACCGCGCTCGTCGGCTACGTCCGGGGCCAGCTCCTCCTGTCGCTGATCATCGGGACGAGCGCAGGCGTGGGTCTGTGGCTGCTGGGCACGTTGGGTTGGGCCGAGGGGATGGACAGCTACGCGCTCCTCTTTGGGGCCTGGGTGGGCGCGATGGAGCTGATCCCCTACCTCGGTCCCTGGCTCGGGGCTGTCCCGCCGATCACATACGCACTGATCGTCGACCCCGTCTCGGCGATCTGGGTGGCGCTGCTTTTCCTCGGGATCCACCAGATCGAGGGCCACGTCGTCGTTCCGAACGTCATGGGCAGCGCGCTGAGGCTGCATCCGCTGCTCGTGATCTTCGGCCTGCTGGCCGGCGGGGAGATCTACGGCCTGCCGGGGATCTTCGTCGCGCTGCCGCTGCTCGCCGTGCTCCGGGAGCTCTGGGAGTTCGCCGGCGAGCGAGTCGAGCTCGAGTCGTGGAAGGACGGCGAGCCGACGGTGCCTGGGGAGGTCGAGAAGAAACCCGAGGTCGTGGAGGCACCTCGGGCTAACGTCCAGTCGTGAGCACCTTCCCGGTCACCCGTCTCCGGCGACTCCGCCGCACCGGCGCGCTGCGCTCGCTCGTCCGCGAGACGCGCCTCTCGGTCGAGGACTTCGTCCTGCCCGTCTTCGTCGCGCCGGAGCCGCTGCCGAACGAGGCGCTGCCGGCGATGTCCCGCTTCACCGTCGAGCAGGCTGCGGCCGAGGCCGAGGAGGCCGCGGCGGTCGGGATCCAGGCGTTGATCATCTTCGGGATCCCGGAGGAGAAGGACGACCAGGGCTCGGGCGCCTGGGACGACGACGGGATCGTCCAGCAGGCGCTGCGGGCGATTCGGGAGCGCATCCCGCAGCTCGTACTCGTCACCGACGTCTGTCTCTGCGAGTACACCTCGCACGGCCACTGCGGTGTGCTCGACGGCGACGAGGTGGCGAACGACGAGACCCTCGACCTGCTGGCGCGCACCGCCGTCAGCCACGTCGACGCTGGGGCCGACGCCGTCGCTCCGAGCGACATGATGGACGGACGCGTCGCCGCGCTGCGCGCTGCCCTCGACGACGCCGGGCACGACGAGACGCCGATCCTCTCCTATGCCGCGAAGTACGCCTCGGCGTTCTACGGGCCGTTCCGCGAGGCCGCGGGCTCCGCCCCGTCGTTCGGCGATCGGCGCGGCTACCAGATGGATCCGGCCAACGTCCGAGAGGCGCTGCGCGAGTGCGAGCTCGATGTCGCCGAAGGCGCGGATCTGCTGATGGTGAAGCCGGCCCTGCCGAACCTCGACGTGATCCGGGCGGTGCGCGAGCGCTTCGACCTTCCCGTCGCGGCGTACAACGTCTCCGGCGAGTACGCGATGATCAAGGCGGCCGGCGCCGCGGGGTGGATGGACGAGCAGGCCGCCGCACTCGAGTCGCTCACGGCGATCAAGCGCGCCGGCGCCGACGTGATCGTGACCTACTGGGCGAAGGAGCTCGCCCGATCGCTCTGAAGCAGGCGAGCGACCTCTACCGTCGCGCACAGGAGCTGATCCCCGGCGGGGTCAACTCGCCGGTGCGGGCGATGCGTGCGGTCGGCCTCGACGAGCCCTTCTTCGTCCGCCGCGCCGAGGGCGCGTATCTCGAGACCGAGGACGGGCGGCGGCTGGTCGACTGGGTCTGCTCGTGGGGCGCCCTCATCTTCGGGCATGCCGACCCAGAGGCGGTCGAGGCGGTGCGGGAGGCGGCCCTCGACGGCACGAGCTACGGCGCGCCGACCGAGCGCGAGGTGCTCCTCGCCGAGGAGATCGTCGACGCCGTGCCGTCTGTGGAGCTGGTCCGGCTCGTCTCCTCCGGGACCGAGGCGGCGATGAGCGCGATCCGGCTCGCGCGCGGCTTCACCCGCCGGGACCGGGTGCTCAAGTTCGCCGGCTGCTACCACGGCCACGTCGACGCGCTGCTCGCCGAGGCAGGCTCGGGGGTGGCGACGCTCGGGATCCCGGCCTCGGCAGGCGTGCCGAGCGACGTCACCGCCCACACGATCGTCGCGCCGTACAACGAACTGGACGCGACCGCAGCCGCGGTTGCGGAGTACGGCGAGGGGCTGGCGTGCGTGATCGTGGAGCCGGTGGCCGGGAACATGGGCGTCGTCCCGCCGGCGCCCGGCTTCCTCGAGGGGCTGCGGGCGCTTTGCGACGCGAGCGGCGCGTTGCTCGTCTTCGACGAGGTGATCACGGGGTTCCGTGTCGGCCGAGGCGGTGCGCAGGAGCGCTACGGCGTCCGGCCCGATCTCACGATCATGGGAAAGATCGTCGGCGGCGGCCTTCCGCTGGCCGCGTTCGGCGGCCGCGCCGACGTGATGCAAGAGCTGGCGCCCCTCGGTCCCGTCTACCAGGCTGGGACGCTGTCCGGGAACCCGCTCGCGACGGCAGCCGGCCTCTCCGTCCTGCGGCGGCTCCGCGACGGCAGGGTCTACGAGGAGCTCGAGCGGCGGGGCGCGAGGCTCGAGGACGGCCTCTCCCGCTACGGGCGCTTCGAGCGCGTCGGTGCGATGGCGACGCTGTTCGCCGCCGACACCGAGGCCTACGCAGCGCTCTTCCGCCACCTGCTCGATCGGGGCGTCTACGTGGCGCCGTCCCAGTTCGAGGCCATGTTCCTCTCGCTCGCCCACGGAGACGACGAGATCGACCGCACGATCGAGGCCGTTGCAGATCACGCGGGCTGAGCTCCACCAGGCGCTCCGGGAGCCCGAGGAGGGCGAGCTCGAGCCCGTCTTCTCCGCTCTCACCGAGCCGCGTTTCGCGCTCGGGCTCGAGACGATCTACGAGGGCTACCTCGTCCACTACGGATCGCCGCGCCTCTACGAGCCGCAGGACGGTGACGCGGCGCTCGTGGCCGGCGACTATCTCTACGCGCAGGGCCTCGCCCGGATCGCGGCGCTCGGCGAGGTGGAGGCCGTCTCGGATCTCGCGGAGCTGATCTCGGTTTGCGCCCAGGCACGTGCTGACAGCCGTCCCGGCGACGGCGCCGCGTGGGCGGCGACCGCGGCCCTGCTCGGCCAGGGACGCCTCGTCAAGGCCCGCGAGACGTTCGCCGCCACGGGCGAGGCCGGTGCGCTCGACGTGCTGGCGCGCAAGGCGGCGGGCGACCGCGCGATCGACAAGGCGCTTGCCGCGCACGCCCGGCTGACGAGCTAGATACGATCGCGGCGCATGGCGACGCTGTATGCAGCCATCCTCTTCGCCCAGGAGGCAGGCGAGAAAGTTCACATCGACGCCGCCAAGGAAGGCAAGAAAGTGGTGACGGCGATGTTGTTCGTCGGGCTGCTCTTCATCGGCGTGATCGCGCTCGGCCAGCTCTCGAAGTGGGCCGCTCACCGACGGCATGCCCGTCGCCCGCAGGCGTACTGAGCTCGCATCTGGCGGCGACCGCGGCCGACGCGTGATCGCGCAGATCCCGCGCGCGGGGGCCCGCCGGCCCGTCGGGACCAAGGTGCGGATGACCGTCGGCCGGTGAGCGAGCTCCCGGCTGGCACCGTCACCCTCCTCTTCTCCGACATCGAAGGCAGCACGCGCCTCGTCGACGACCTCGGGGCCGCCTACGCGGACGTGCTCGGCGATCACCGGCGGGTGATCCGCGAGACGATCGCGGGCCACGGCGGCGTCGAGGTCGGCACCGAGGGCGACAGCTTCTTCGTCGTCTTCGGCCGCACGGGCGACGCTGTCGCGGCGACGGCCGACGCCCAGCGCACCCTCGCCGTCACGCCCGTGAGGGTGCGGATGGGCCTCCACACTGGGGAGCCCGCGCTGACGCATGAGGGCTACGTCGGGATCGACGTCCACCGGGCGGCGCGGATCGCCGCCGCCGCGCACGGCGGCCAGGTCGTGCTCTCCGAGGCGACCCGCGCGCTCTACGACGGGCCGCTCGAGCTCCGCGACCTCGGCGAGCACCGGCTGAAGGACTTGACGGAGCCAATCCACCTGTTCCAGCTCGGCCGTCACGAGTTCCCCCCGCTCCGCAGCCTGAGCCAGGCTCGCCTGCCCGCCGAGCTCGAACCGCTCGTCGGGCGCAAGCGGGAGCTCGGCGACCTCGTCCGGCTGCTCGCAAGAGAGGGCGCGCGGGTCGTGACGATCACCGGGCCGGGCGGGATGGGGAAGACGCGGCTCGCGCTCGCCGCCGCGGCGGAGCTCGTCGAGTCCTTCGAGCGGGGCGCGACGCTCGTGGAGCTCGCCGCGATCCGGGACCCGGAGCTCGTGCTGCCGGCCGTGGCCGCAGCGATCGGCGTGGAGGGCGACCTCGTCACGCAGCACGGCGACCAGCAGCGGCTCCTCGTCCTCGACAACCTCGAGCAGGTGATCGAGGCGGCGCCGCGGTTTGCGGAGCTGCTGGCCGCCTGTCCCGGCCTCGCAGTTCTCGCGACGAGCCGTGAGCCACTGCGCATCTCCGGAGAGCGGGAGTTCCCGCTCCGGCCCCTGCCCGAGGCTCCCGCCGTCGAGCTGTTCCGCCGGCGCGCCGAGGCGGTGCTCCCGGACTTCGCCGCCGGGTACGACGAACTGGCCGAGATCTGCCGCCGGCTCGACAGCCTCCCGCTCGCGATCGAGCTGGCGGCGGCACGCGTGAAGCTACTGAGCGCGAAGGAGCTGCTGTCCCGCCTCGACCGGCGGCTGCCGATCCTCACCGCCGGCCGGCGCGACCTGCCCGAGCGCCAGCAGACGCTCCGCGCGACGATCGAGTGGAGCTACGAGCTGCTGGAGCCGCACGAGCAGGACCTCTTCGCCAGGCTCGGCGTCTTCAGCGGCGGCTGGACGATAAATGCCGCCGACGCCGTGTGCGGCGCGGACCTCGACACGTTCGCCTCGCTCATCGACCAGAGCCTCGTCCGGCGCGAAGAGGAGCGGTTCTCGATGCTGGAGACGATCCGCGAGTACGCGGCCGAGCGGCTCGAGGCGTCCGGAGAGGCCGAGCACATCCGCCGCTGGCATGCGGAGTACGTCGCCGCGCTCGCGGAGGCCGTCGAGAGCGAGCACCATGGCGCCTCCCAGGCGCAGCTCCGCGAGCACTACCGCGCCGACTGGGACAACATCCGTGCCGCGCTCGGCTGGTGCCTCGAGAGCGGCGAGATCGAGCTCGGGCTGCGCATCGCGGGGTCGCTCACGATGGTCTGGCTCCACCTCAACGTCGCGCAGGAGGGCGAGCGGTGGCTGGCGGACCTGCTCGCCCGGGCGGACGGCGTCGACCCGACGATCCGGGGCAAGGCGCTCCTCTCCGACGGCATGGTCGCGGGCGTCCAGAACAACACCGAGCGGGCCGTGCAGAGCTCCGAGGAGGCGCTCGAGCTGTTTCGCTCGGCGGGCAACGAGGAGGGGATCGCGTGGGCGCTGACGACGCTCGCGGTGCCGCACATCGACGGCGGCGACCCCGAGGGAGCGGCGCCGATCCTCGCCGAGGCCGACGAGATCCTCAGGCGGCTCGGGGAAAGCGGCGGGATCCGTCGGATCCTGCACCTCCGAGGCCAGCACGCCGCGCTCACCGGCGACCTGGCCCGGGCTGCCGAGCTGCTGCTGGAATCCGGTGAGCGGTCCGAGGCGGAGGGCGACGAGTTCAGCTCGGCCTCCTCGTTCCACTCGCTTGGTGACGTCCGCCTCGCCGCGGGGGACGTCGAGGGCGCCGCCGACGCCTACGAGCGGGCGCTCGCGATCGCGGTGCGCACCGGAGCGGACAGGCTCACCTGCTATGGCCTTGCCGGCCTGGCGGCCGTCGCGGCCGAGCGGGGAGACGCGGCCGGGGCCGCTCGGCTGTGGGGTTGTGCGGAGGCGTTCGAGGCGCGGCTGCGGTTCACGATGCGCTGGCGGACGCTCTACGCGGAGCGGCTCGACGGCCTCTCGGAATCGGAACGAAAGGCCTACGAGTCGGGGCGGGCGCTCGACGTCGAGGACGCCGTCGACATCGTGCTCGCGTCGTCATGATGGAGGGGCCATTGCGGCAGTTGCCACGTCGTTGACAGAGGCCCTTTAGGGTGGCTTGAATCCAGTGACGACAAGCCAAGGAGTCGGGCACTAGCGTGGAACCCCGCCCCGGGGACAACGAACCTCACACTCCGTCGCCGAGCATCTGGCCGGTCGGCTTCGCCGTCGGTATCGCGTGCATCCTCGCCGGCCTCGTCGTCAGCCGCCCGGCGGTGATCGTCGGTGTCCTGATCGCCGTCCTCTTCGGCGCCCTGTGGGCGCGGGACTCGATGCGCAGCGCTTCGACGCCGCCGCCCGAGGAGGCCCCGCCGGCGACCCCCGCCGCGGCTACCGCCGACGCCGACGCGCTGGAGTTGGAAGACGGGGAACTCGCGACCTTCCCGCGCAACCAGTTCCTCGAGCTGACGACGCTCGGGCTCGGCGCCGTGATCACAGGCGTCGTCGCCCTGCCCGTGGTCGGCTTCGCGGTGCTCCCCGCCTTCACCGGGCAGGAGCACAAGACTGTCGATCTCGGCACTCTCGACAACTACCCGCAGGACGAGTGGCGTGAGGTGAAGTTCCGTCTGGATCCCAAGCTCGGCTACGTCACCCGCCGCACCGTCTTCGTCCGGAACAACGGCGAAGGGGACGGCGGGCCCAGCTTCACGCTGATCTCGAACCGCTGCGTCCACCTCGGTTGCCCCGTGCAGGCGAGCGGGCCGCGCGAGGACAACCAGCGCAAGATCGTCCGGCAGGTGCAGGGCGCGCCGCTGGAGATGACGCCCGTCCTGCCTGCGAACTTCAGCTGCCCGTGTCACGGCGGCGCCTACGACACCGAGGGAAACCGCGTCGCCGGCCCGCCGGTCCGCGCCCTCGACCGCTACAAGTACTCGATCATCGACGGAAGGCTGCATCTGGTCGAGGTCTACAGCGTCGCCGAGGTGGAAGGCGAAGGGAAGAACGCCAAGATCAAGGCCTACGGCCCGCAGGGCCCGGGCGAGCACGTCGACGGCCTCGAAGGCTGGTTCTACCCGATCCAGCCGCAGGATCTCGAGCAATGATCGAGACCCGGCCGCCGCGCACTCACCCGCCTGTGCCGCCGCCGAGCCGCCGGAAGCGCAAGCTCACCGACAAGATCATCCAGGTCGTGATGATCCCGCTCGACTGGCTCGAGGAACGGTCGGGCCTGGTCGGCGGCACGAAGTACTTCCTCTTCAGGAAGGTGCCGCGTGACACCAACTGGTTCCACACGCTCGGCTCCGCGACCCTGACCGCGTTCCTGGTCCAGGCGGGCACGGGTGTGATCCTCGCGTTCTACTACCGCCCGGGCCCCGGCGAGGCCTACGAGTCGATCAGGCACATCACCGACGACGTGACGTTGGGCTGGCTCGTTCGCGGCATGCACAAATGGGGCGCCAGCGTCTTCATCATCCTGTTGTTCCTCCACATGGCGCGCGTCTTCATCTTCGGCGCCTACAAGTATCCGCGCGAGCTGAACTGGGTCGTCGGCTTCCTGCTCCTCGTCCTGGGCATGCTCCAGGGCTTCACGGGCTACCTGCTGCCGTGGGACCAGACGGCGTATTGGGCGACCGTGGTCGGCATCAACCTGAACGGGACCGGCCCCGTCATGGGACCGTTCCTCGCGCAGTTCTTACGCGGTGGAGACGAGATCAGTGGAACCACGATCACGATCTTCTACGCCATGCACATGCTGCTGCTTCCCGGCGCGATCGCCGGCCTGATCCTGCTGCACCTCTACCTCGTCGTGCGCCTCGGCGTCTCGTCACCGCCTTGGTCTGATGAGGCTGCGGGTCGGTCGCGGGCGCCGCTGCCGCCGCGTGGTGAGCCGGGCCTCGTCAGGCCGAGGGCGCGCGGAAGGTTCGCGCGATGAGCAGGGCCGCCGACCTACGGCGGGAGGACTACAAGCAGTACAAGGAGGACGTCCAGCGGGAGGGGAAGCCGTTCTATCCGTTCGCGATGTTCCACGACACGGTGATGAGCCTCGTCGTGGTCATCGTGATCGCCGGGCTCGCCTGCATCTGGTACTTCACGGCCGAGGACGTCGGGCCAGGCGCGTCGAAGCCGGGGTGGCTCGGGGTGCTCTACGAGGACAAGGCCGATCCGGGGACGACGAGCTTCACGCCGCGGCCTGACTGGTACTTCTACTTCCTCTTCTACCTGCTCCGGATCTTCAAGTGGCCCGACACGGTCGTGCTCGGGACCGTCGGCATCCCGACGGTGCTGCTGATCATCGGGCTGCTCCTGCCGTTCCTCGACCGCAGGCCCGAGCGCCATCCGCTCCGCCGCCCAGTCGCAATGGTGACGCTGATCGTGACGGCGATCTCGATGGGCGTCCTGACCTGGAAGGGAGCCACGGCGCCCGAGGCCGGCGCCGGGTCGCTCGCCGAGGTGCCGAAGTGGATGCAGGAGTACAACCTGCCCGCGAATGCGCAGCCCGGCGCCGAGATCTTCGCGGTCTCCGGCTGCCTCAACTGCCACACCTACGGCGGCTCCGGCTCACCGAACCTCGGCGCGCCGGATCTGACGCAGGAAGGGACGCGCAACCGCGGGATCCAGTGGCAGATCGACCACCTGAAGTGCCCGAGCTGCGTCAACCCCGGCTCGCCGATGCCGCCGTTCGAGAAGCTCGGCGAGGACAACCTCCGCAAGATCGCGATCTTCCTCGAAGCCTCGAAGGGCGGGTAAGCGCCCGATGCAGGCGGCGTCCACTGGTCGGCTGCCGGCGGGGGAGCTTCGGACGATGTTCGACCGGATCGCGCCGGTGTACGACGTGATGAACCGCGCCATCACGGCCGGGCTCGACGGCCGCTGGCGGCGGCTGACGGCGCGCGCCGCCGTCGCGCCCGGCGACCGTGTGCTCGACGCGTGTTGCGGTACCGGCGACCTCGCGCTGGCGGCCGCGGCCGAGGGCGGGCAGGTCACGGGCCTGGACTTCTCGGCGCCCATGCTCGACCGGGCGCGCCGCAAGTCCGCGGAGATCGAGTGGGTCCAGGGCGACCTGCTCGCGCTGCCGTTCGAGGACGCGAGCTTCGACACCGTCACCGTGGGGTTCGGCGTCCGCCACGCCGACGATCTCGATGCGGCGCTGCGTGAGCTCCGCCGGGTCCTGCGTCCCGGCGGCCGGCTTGCAGTCCTGGACATCGTCCGGCCGAGGGGTCTCCTCTCGCTCTTCTACGGCCTCTGGTTCGACCGGCTGATCCCGCTGGCCGGGAGGCTCGTCCCCGGCGGCGTCGCCTACACGTACCTTCCGGCCAGCGTGAGGAGGTTCCCCGGACCGAAGGAGCTCGAGGCGAGGATGCGCGAGGCCGGCTTCGGCGCGGTCGCGCACCGGCTGCTCGCCGGGAGCATCGTCGTCCTGATCGTGGGCGAGGCCGCATGACCGGCCTGGCGGCGGTCGAGGCTGCGCCCGGGCTCGACGCGTATCTCGCGGAGCTCGAGGACCGTCTGTGCGAGGCGGTGGCCACGCACCCTGGCACCGTGGCGAATGCGGGCGCGGAAGCGCTCGCCGCGGGCGGGAAGCGCCTGAGGCCGGTGCTCGTCTTCCTTAGCGCGCCGGGGGAGGCGCCCCTTGCGGCCGGCGTCGCGGTCGAGCTCGTGCACATGGCGAGCCTCGTCCACGACGACCTGATCGACCGCGCGAGCCTCCGCCGCGGCCAGGCGACCGCGTGGCGGACGCACGGCTCCGTCGGCGCGCGCGCGACCGGTGACTACCTCTTCGCCCGCGCCTTCTCGGAGCTCTCCGCGACCGGGGACCCGGAGGGCGTCCAGCTGCTCGCCGACGCAGCGCTGGCGCTCGTCCGGGGCGAGGCGCTCCAGCACGCGCAAGCGCGCCGGCCGGAGACGACGGTGGAGGAGTACCTCGCGCGCTGCTCGCTCAAGACCGCGGAGCTGTTCCGCGCGGCCTGCCTGCTCGGGAGCCGCGACGAGACGCTCGGACGCTTCGCCCTCGCCCTTGGGATCGCGTTCCAGATCACCGACGACATCCTCGACTGCACGGGCTCGACGATCGAGACCGGCAAGGTCGCCGGAAACGACCTGCGCGAGGGGACGCCGACGCTGCCGCTGATCCTCGCGGCGCAGGAGGACGAACAGGTGCGGGAGGCGCTGGCCGGCGGCTCGCTCGACGGCGTGCTCGTGCGCGTCGCCGCGACCGGGGCGCTCGACCGAGCCCGGGAGGTCGCGCTCGCCTACGCCGCCGAGGCGCGCTCGTACCTCGACGGCGGCCGCTCCCGCCCCGAGCTGGAGGCGCTCACACACATCGTCGTCGAGCGCCGCAGCTGATGGCGCGTTTGACGATGGCGGTGCCGGTCATCCCGGCGCGCGACATCGAGAAGAGCACCGAGTGGTACCTCCACAACCTGGGGTTCGAGATCGTGCACGCCGAGCCGGAGTACGGGATCGTCGAGCGAGACGGCGTGGGTGTCCACTTCTGGGGGCCGAGCGGGATCCCACCTGAGCGGTCGGACACGATGTTCCGCATCCGCGTGGACGGAATCGACGAGCTCTACGAGCATTGTCGAGCGAGGGAAATCGTCCACCCGAATGCCCCGCTGGAAGAGAAGCCGTGGGGCGCGCGGGAGTTCGCGGTGATCGACGGCGACGGCAACCTGCTCACCTTCTTCGAGCGGTGAGCAAGCGTTTATCTTCCAGCTGATGGGAGTGCTGCCGGAACCGGTCGAGGCGCTGCTCGAGACTGCGCTGGTCAGCGAGCTGACGGTGATCGACCCGTCGGGACGGCCGGTCACCCACCCGCTGATCCCGCTCTACGACGGCGACGTGATCTACCTCACCTCGAGCATCCTCTTCTCGAAGAAGCTCGAGCACATCAAGACGAATCCGAAGGTCTCGCTCTCGATCACGGATCCGGTCGCCGTCCAGACCGACCGCTTCGCGCGTGTGACGATCCAGGGCGACGCGCAAGTGGACGACTCCGACCTCCACGAGGGCTGGGAGCGCGTGTTGCCGCTCTGGCGGGCCAAGGAGCCGGCCATCGACTTCTTCCTCGGCAAGCGGGTCGCGCTGCCGCTCTTCTTCGAGCGGGCGGTGATCGAGGTCCGGCCGCGGAAGGCGTTCCTCTGGGAGGGCGGCCGCACCGACCGGCCGCCGCAGGTCTTCGAGGTCGCAGGGGTGACGGCGTGAAACCTTCGCCCGAGCTCCTCGGCGGGCTGCACGAGCGCTTCGCCCACGCGGTGATTGCCTACGTCGGCCCCGACGGCTACCCCATGTCGGTCGCCACGGACTTCAAGGCCGATCCCGACCGCGGCGTCGTCCTGCTGCAGGCGCCGGCGGGCGAGACGCAGCCGCCGGAGGGCGAGCGCGTCAACGTCGTCTTCAGCCACATCCGCCCGCAGCCCGGCATCGGCTACGACGAGCGCCGCTACGTCTCGCTCTGGGGGCCGCTGCGCCGGACCGGGTCGGGGCTCGAGCTCGAGCCCGACCAGGTCCAGCACTGGGACGAGCAGGAGATGACGTTCTTCGAGTACTCGGAGCGCGGGGTGCCGCAGGCGCACCGTTACCTCGAGCAGGTGTCGGCGGAGACGGGCCGGACGGTCCGCCCGAAGCTCGCGTTCGGCTGGCTCTTCCTTCGTGCGACGCGGCTGCCGTTCCTTACCGCGACTTTCGTGCCGGTTCTCCTCGGCATCGTGGTCGCCGCCGATCGGGGTGACTTCAGCTGGTGGGTCGCGCTGCTGACCGTGATCGGCGGCGCGTGCATCCACCTCGGGCTGAACGTCGCGAACGACGTCTTCGACACCACGAGCGGCGCGGACGCCGCCAACGTGAACCCGACGCAGTTCAGCGGCGGGTCGAGGGTCGTGCACTACGGCCTGATCTCGCTGCGCGGGATCACGCTGCTCTCGGCGGGTTTCTACGCCGTCGGGATCGCGATCGGACTCGTGCTCTGCGCGACCCGCGGCTGGGGCCTGCTCTGGCTCGGCGTCGCCGGCGTCCTCCTCAGCCTCTTCTACACCGCGCCGCCGCTGAAGTTCGTGCACCGCGGCCTCGGCGAAGTGATCGTCGCCCTCGGCTTCGGTCCGATCATGACCCTCGGCGCCTACTACGTGCAGGCGCAGCGCTACGACTGGGAGCCGTTTCTCGCCTCGCTGCCCGTCGGGATCCTGATCGCGCTCGTCCTCTACGTGAACGAGGTCCCCGACCGTCCCGCCGACGCGGCCGCAGGGAAGCGGACGCTGCCGGTGCGCCTCTCGAAGGAGACGATCGTGAACGCCTACGCGGCCTCCGTTGCGGTGGCCTTCGGGATGATCGTCGTCTTCGCCGCCGCGGGCTGGATCGTCCGCCCGGCGATCATCGCTGTGCTCGCCGCCCCGCTCGCGGTACCCGTCTACCGCGCGCTGAAGGAGCACTACGACAACCCGTACGCTCTCATGCCGGCGATGGGCAAGAACATCCAGCTCCACCTCGCGACGGGCGTGCTGCTGATCCTGGGCTACCTGATCGCGATCGTCGTCTGAGCACGCCGCTTCCGACCATCCCCTGGGACTGGTATCGCGAGCCGGCGGTGCTGGCCAGGGAGGAGGAGCGGATCTTCCGGAGCGCGTGGCACTACGTCGGCTGCTTCAGCCAGGGCAACGTGGAGCCCGGCTGGGCCGGGCAGGTGCCGGTTGTCCTCATTCGGGACGGCGACGCGGAGCGAGCGTTCGTCAACGTCTGTCGCCACCGGGGTTCGGTCGTTGCCGAGGAGGCCGGTGACCGGAAATCGCTGCAGTGCTCCTACCACGCGTGGACGTACGACCTCGACGGCTCATTGCGGAACGCGCCGCGAGGAGAGGAGCTCGGCGGGATGGAGGGGCTCTCGCTCGTGCCCATCCGGCTCGAGCGCTGGGGGCCGTTCCGGTTCGTGAACCTCGACGGCGAGGCGCTGCCGCTCGGCGAGCTGCTCGGCGAGATCCCCGCTCGGATCGCGGAGGCGGGGCTCGACGTGGACGAGCTCACCTTCCACCACCGGTCCGACTGGGAGGTTGGCGCGAACTGGAAGATCGCAAGTGAGAATTTCCTCGAGTGCTACCACTGCCCCGTGGCGCACCCCGGCTTCTCGAGCGTGGTCGACGTCTCGCAGGACCGGTACGAGCTCGTCGCCGGGGAACGGCACTGGAGCCAGTTCGGCCAGCTCCGGAGCCGTGGCGACGCCGAGCTTCCAGTCGGCCAGTTTCACTTCATCTGGCCGAACACGGGGATCAACATCTTTCCGGGCCGCCCGAACCTCTCGATCGGGCCGATCCTGCCCCTCGCGCCGGCCCGGACGCGACGGATCCTCGACTACTTCTTCGCGCCCGGCGAGACCGAGGAGTGGATCGCGGAATTCCTCGAGTTCGACGACCAGGTCGGGCGGGAGGACGCGAAGCTCGTCGAGCTCGTCCAGCGCGGCGCAGGCTCGGGTGTGATCCCGGAGGGCCGGCTGCTCCCGCAGAGCGAGCAGCTCGTGGCCGGCTTCCAGGCCCGGGTCCGCGAGGCGCTGGCCTAACTGCCGGCGGCCTCGGCCTTCCGCAGTCCGCGGACGGCCCAGACCGAAAAACCGGTTACGAGCAGCAACGCCACGAGAAACGCGTACCCGACGTGGACCGGCGCGCCCGCGATCAGGCTCCGCCCTGCCTCGAGCAGCAGCGTGACCGGGTTCAGGTGCGCGATCACCTGGAGCCAGCCGGCGAGCAGCGCCAGCGGCACGAACACCGGCGCGAAGAAGAGGCTGAGGAAGATCGGGAGCTGCATCAGCGGTGCGGCCTGGAGCGTCCGGAAGCGCATCGCGATCCCGGCCGACCAGAGCAGCCCGACCGCGTTCACGAGCACGGCCAGCGCGTAGAGGGCGAAGAGGTCGACGCCGTTTCCGCCCACGTCCATCCCGGCGATCAGCGCGACGGCCGTCAGCATGCTCGCCGTGATCGTCCAGCGGCCGAGCGCGCCGAAGGCGTAGCCGAGCACGATTCCCCGCCGGTCGGGCGCTGCGAGCATCAGCCGCCGCATGAAGCCCGTCTCGAAGTCGCGCACGATCCCGAACCCGGTGAAGACCCCGGCGAACGCGGCCGACTGGAGCAGCACGAAGACGAACTGGAACGCCGTGTAGCCGACGGGAAAGCGGAACCCGGGGATCTCGTTCACGCGCGAGAGGCCTCCCGCGAAGGCCGTGAAGAAGAAGAGCGGGAAGGCGAGCCCGGGGATCAGCAGCGAGGGCGTCGTCAGGTTGTTGTGGAGCATGCGCCAGCCGACCGCGCGCGCCACGCTCAGGGTCGCTCTCACGTCCGCGCCATCCTCGTGCGGAGGGCGAGCGAAGAGAGGGTCAGGCCCACAATCGACATCACGATCGCGATCGAGAACCCGAGGCCGAGCGCTTCCCAGTTCCAACCCGTGATCACGAGGCTCCGGATCGCCTCGATCAGGTACGAGACCGGGTTCAGCGAGGCGGCGGTCCGGAACCAGTCCGTCTCGATCAGGTTCCGCGGCAGGTTCATCGACGAGATGAAGAGGAAGACGAAGAAGACCGGAAAGAGGCTGTGCACCGCCTCGGTGGAGCCGGTCCGGAGCGCGGCCAAGGCGCCGAACGACCCGAACGCGAGCACGATCAGGACGGCGAGGAGGAACAGCACGAGCGCACCGGCGACGCCGGACTCGAGGCGAACGCCGATCACGAGGGCCACGGCGAGGTACCAGGCCGCCTGCACGAACCCCATCACGATCACGCCGCCCAGGTGGCCGATCAGGAGCGCCGGGCTCTGCATCGGGGTCAGCGCGAGGCGGTTCAGGAAGCCGGTCTGGATGTCGCGCGCCAGGTCGACGCCGGCGTTCACGGTGGCGAACAGCGCGCCCTGGATGAAGGGGAACGCAATGAAGAAGGCGAGGAACGAGTCGGTCGGGAAGCCGGGCAGGCTGGTTGCGGCGTGGAGCCCGCCGGTGTTCACGGCCATCAGGGCGAGCGGGAAGATGAGCGGCGTGATCCAGTTCGCCGGCTGGCGGATCGTCCGGATCACCGACCGGCGCGCAAGCTGAAGGACCTGGCCGATCACTCCGGCTCCTCCGAGCCCTCGAGCGAGCGGCCTGTCTTCGCGAGGAAGACGTCGTCGAGCGTCGGCGCGTGCAAGTGGAGGTCGGCGACATGAATGCTGCCGGAGTCGAGCGCGCGTACCACGTCGGCGAGGTCGCCGTGGCCGTCGAGCCTGACGGCGACGCCCTTGGTGGACGGCTGGAGCTCGCCGAACGGCGCCAGGGCAGCCTCGAGCTCCGCTGCGTCCGTGTCCTCGGCCGGCAATGCCTCGACGGTGGGCCGGCCGATCTCAGCCTTCAGCGCGGTCGTCGTCCCCTCGGCGACGATCCGGCCGTGGTCGATAATCCCGACGCGGTCAGCGAGGACGTCGGCCTCCTCCAGGTACTGGGTCGTCAAGAACACCGTCACGCCCTCGTCGCGCTTCAGCCTCACGACCTCGTCCCAGAGCGCGCTCCGGCTCTGCGGGTCGAGCCCCGTCGTCGGCTCGTCGAGGAAGAGGATCCGCGGGCGGTGCGCGAGCGCCAGGGCGAGGTCGAGCCGCCGCTTCATCCCGCCCGAGTAGCCGCCGATCTTCCGGTCGGCCGCGTTGCGCAGCCCGACCCGCTCGAGCAGCTCCTTCGTGCGCGTCTCGCGGGCGTCGCGCCGGATCCCGTGGAGCGACAGCTGGAGCTTCAGGTGCTCGCGCCCGGTCAGCAGCGGGTCGAGCGCCGCCTCCTGGAGCGCCGCGCCGATCGTCCGCCGCACGGCCGGCCCCTCCCGCACGATGTCGTAGCCGCCGACGCGGGCGCTCCCCGCCGTGGGCGGGAGCAGGGTCGTGAGCATGTGGACGGTCGTGGACTTCCCGGCGCCGTTCGGGCCGAGGAAGCCGTAGATCTCACCGGAGGCCACGTCGAGGTCGATGCCCGCGACGGCCCGGATCCCGCCCTTGAACTCCCGGACGAGCCCCCGAACCTCGATCGCGGTCTCCACGCTCTGAGCCTACCGATGTACGAATCCTGTAAAGCGGCCGGTATTTGGATAGCCTGACCCTCGGGTCGTGCTTCGGAGAGCATTCATTATGTGCCTGCTTGCAGGCATTTTCGCGGCGCCTGCAACCGCCGCGCCGCAGGTGTTGATGCCGGGCGTGACGTACGACAAGCGGCTCACCTTCACGCGCTTCGGCCCGATGCGGCTGCACGTCCTCACGGCTCCGAAGCCGACCGGCCCCCTCTACAAGCTGCAGCCCGTGCTCTCGAACGGCGCGGTCATCGGGCGCGAGCGCGTGACGACGATGCAGCGCCGCGCGGAGCAGAGCGCGACGACGGCCGGCGTGAACGCCGACCGTTTCACGTGGGCCGACGGGATCCCGTCGAGCGGCCTGATCCAGGACGGGGTGCTGAAGACGACCCCGCACCCGAAGCGCTCGATGGTCGGTGTGGACAGCGCAGGCAACCTCCACGTCGACCGGGTCACGATGCGCGCGACGTGGCAAGGTGCCGGCCCACGGCGGCCGGTGCACCTGATCAACCGGCCGCCCGGCCCCAACGGCACAACGCTGTACACGCCCGCCTACGGCGCCGCGACGCCGGCCACGAGCGGCGTCGTCGAGGCGGTGCTCTCGCCGTTCCCGGGCGCCACACCCAACACCGACCTCGTCGGTTTCGTCACGGAGAGCCGGCGCGGTGGCACGCCGATTCCGCCGGGTGGCGCCGTCCTCGTGGCCAAGGGCTCGCAGGGCCAGCGCCTCGCCGTCGAAGCGGCCGCGGGGCAGATGGTGACCGTTCGACTCGTGCTCACGCCGGACTGGCGCGGCGTTACAGAGGGCGTCGGCGGCGGCCCGCTGATCGTGCGCGGCGGGAAGGCGGTCTTCAACGCCCTCGAGGACTTCGGCCGCGACCTCAACCGGCGGGAGCCTCGGACGGCGATCGGCCAGCGGGCCGACGGCAGGATCGTGATGGTCGTCGTGGACGGGCGTCGCCCGGGCTACTCCGCGGGGTTGACAAACTTCGAGCTGGCGCAGACGATGATCCGCCTCGGTGCGGTGACGGCGTCGGCGCTCGATTCGGGCGGCTCGTCGACGATGGCCTTCGAAAGTCAGCTGCTGAACCGGCCCTCCGACCGCGGCGGCGAGCGGATGATCGCCGACTCGCTGCTCGTCTTCTACTACGGCGTCTATACGCCGGCGCCGGAGCTCTCGTTCTCGCCGAACGCCGACGGCGCCGGCGACCGCCAGACGCTGAGCTACAAGATCGTGCGACCCTCGAGCGTCACTGCCACGCTCGTCGGCCCCGGCGGCGCGGGCAGGACGATCGACGAGGGCAACCGGCGGCCGGGCCTGTACAAGTTCGACTGGACCGGCAAGCAGAGCGGGACGCCGGAGCCGGAGGGCCGCTGGCGCTTCCAGGTGAGCGCGGTCGACAACCAGGGCCAGCAGTCGACCGCGGACCGCTCGTTCACGCTCAACAACACCCTCGGCTTCCTGACCGTCAATCCGCTGCGCGCCACGGTGCGACGGAAGCGGGGCGGCCGGATCACGCTCGGCTTCCAGCTGACGCGGCCGGCGCGCGTGAGCATCTCGATCACATCGAAGACCGGCCAGCTGCTCCGCGTCGTGCGCAACGCCCAGGCACCGGCGGGCAAGGTGCTGGCGATCTGGGACGGCCGGTATCCGAACAAGCGGGTCGTCTTCTCCGGCACCTACGTCGTGAGGGTGACCGCCACGAACGCCGTCGGCAAGGCCGAGCTCGCCCGCTCGTTGCGCGTGCGGCGCCGCTAGCCGGGAACTTCCACTTCGCCACTGCGGGAGATCGGCCGCCAGTGGAGCGGCGTGCCGCGGACCGCCGTCAGCACCGACTCGATCACGACGAGGTACATCAGCTGCCGGTAGACGAACTGCTGAAGCGGCATCGACCAGAGCACGCGCGGCGACTCCCGGTCGAGGCGGAACGCGTACCAGCCGAGGCCCAGCTGGAGCGTCGTGAACACGACCCAGAACGCCAGCACTTCACGCACCTGGAGGAAGAGCAGCCCGTAGAGGGAGAAGAGGTCGATCAGCGGCGCGAGCAGCGGCAGCGTAATCTGGAACAGCACGAGGTAGGGGAGGCCACGGCGGCCGATCCGGCTCTCACCGCGGCGCCACATCGCCGCCCGGTGCTTCCAGACCGCCTGTAGCGTCCCGTAGCTCCAGCGGTAGCGCTGGCGCCAGAGCGCGCGGAGCGACGACGGCGCCTCGGTCCAGGCTCGCGCGTCCTCGACGTAGACGACGCGCCAGCCGGCGCGCCCCACGGCGAGGGTGAGATCGGTGTCCTCCGCGAGCGTTGCAGACGAGACGCCGCCCACGTCCAGGAGCGTCTGCCGACGGAAGGCGCCGATCGCGCCGGGTACCGTCGGCATGCACTGCAGCGTGTCGTACAGCCGGCGGTCGAGGTTGAACCCCATCACGTACTCGATGTGCTGCCAGCGCCCGAGCAGGCTGCGGCGGTTCCCGACCTTCGTGTTCCCGGAGACGCCGCCGATCTCGGGCGAGGCGAAGGGCTGGACGAGGTTGCGGAGCGTTCCCGGCTCGAAGACCGTGTCGGCGTCGACCATCACGACCACCGGGTGGCGGGCCGCTTGGATGCCACGGTTTAGCGCCGCCGGCTTCCCGCGGTTCGGCTGGCGCAGAACGAGCACGTTCGAGAGCCCGAGCGCCTCGACGAGCTCGGCCGTACCGTCCGTAGAGCCGTCGTCGACGACGATCACCTCGAACTCCGGGTAGTCGCTCGTGACGAGTGAGCGCACGGCCCGCTCGATCCCGACCGCCTCGTTGTAGGCGGGGACGACGATCGAGACGGGCTCCTCGAAGACCTCCTCGGGCCGCCGGCGCCGTGTCGTGCGGGCATGACGACGGGCGAACGCGAAGAGCAGCGCGATGCGGGCGGCGAACAGGATCGTCACGAGGAGGAGGAGCGCGGCGAGGGCGCCGGTCGTCCAGCGGGCGACGCTCAGCGTCCCCAGCAGAAGGCGGCCCTTCGCGCGGCCCCAGTCGCCCGCCGGCAGCTCGACGTCCTGCGGCGGCAGCTGCGCGAGCGCCGAGACCAGCACGAACTGGAAGCCGCGCGCGCGGAGCCGGGGCACGGCCTGCTCGAGGGCGGCGATCGTCTGTGAGCGGTCGCCGCCGCCGTCGTGGAGCAGGACGATTCCGCCGTTTCCGCCCTTCGGAGTGATGCGACTGACGATCTCGGCGGCGCCGGGGCGCCGCCAGTCCTCGCCGTCCAGGTTGGAGAGGGCGATCACGTAGCCGTCACGTGCGAGGTCGACGAGCGGCACCACCTGCCGGTTGGTGACGGCCGCCGGAGTGGCCGAGTAGGGCGGCCGCACCAGCCGGAGCCGCTTGCCCATCGCGCCGGCGACGGCGTTGTCGGTCAGGCCGATCTGGAGGTTGCGCTCCCAGCCCGGGAGCGCCGCCAGGTCGGCGTGCGTGAAGGTGTGGTTGCCGAGCTCGAACCCGTCGGCGGCCAGGCTGCGAACGATCCCCGGGTGCCGCGCCACCTGGCTGCCGACGACGAAGAAGGTCGCGGGAACGCCCAGGCGACGAAGCGTCGCCGCGATTCGCGGCGTCCAGCGAGGGTCAGGCCCGTCGTCGAAGGTCAGCGCGAGCTTCTTGCCCGGCCTGGCGGCGCGTGAGGTCAGCCGGTGGCCGTCCCAGGCGAGGATCGGCCCCGCCGAGGCGAGCGGGCCTTCGGAGGTCCGGAGCGGCGTCGCGCTGCGACCGGTCGTCCTCGTCGAGAGCCCCTGCACGGCCAGAAGCACGAGCAGGGGGACGAAGAGCAGGGCGAGGAGCGTCCAGCGCGCCGCAGGCCCACCGGTCCGCGTGCGCGCTCCCGGCGGAGTCACGCGCCTACGCCTTCGGTGGCGGCTTGTCCGGGTTCTGCTGGCCCGGCGGGGCAGGCTGCGGCTGTGGCGCCGGCTGCGCGGCGTCCGCCTGCTTCACCTGGCCCTTGGGCGTCTTCGTCTGACCGCGCGCCGTGGTCTTCGGCGCGGCCGCAGCCTTCTGCGTCTGCCCGCGCGGCGCCGTGAGTCCGCGACGATCGAGTCCCCGTGCGACTCGCCGAGCGGTCACCGGCTGAGCCGGTGGCGGAACGGAGGTCCTTACCGGAGCGGCCGCTCGCCGGCGGGCCGGTCCCTTTGCTTGTCGCGCCGCCGCGGCGCTCGCCTGCCCGCGTGAGCGCGGGGCGGTCGCCGGGGTCGTGGCCGAGGTGTGAACGACGGCAGCCGCGTTCGACCTCACGAGAGGTGTGGTCGACTCGATCGACGTGTTCCGGAGGGGCGGCTGCGTGCTCGGCCGCTGCTCCTGCTGCTTCGCATTGGCGACGCCCGGGAGCGGCAATGAGACGCCCGGCAGCCCCCCCAGCCCGAGCATCCCGACGGCGAGGGCGGCCAGCCAGAACGTGGCGACCCCGAGCGCCGCGAACGCGAGCCGCCGGGCGATGCGCGAGCGTCGATCGTCGTCCGTGACGAACACGGCCCGCTCGACGGACGCCGCAGTCGCAGTCGCCGGCTTCTCCTGTGCGATCGAAGTCATGGGAACGTCCTCAGGTCGAACGATGCCCGCTTTTCGCTCGTCGGACGCGCCGCTTTTGCGGGATTTGCAGAACTTTTACAGACTCGCACCACCCGTCTCCGCCGACACCTAGACTCGTGTCAGGTGCTCGGCGCGATCACGGATGCCCTGACGACGCTCGTCGGCGACCACGGGATCTACGCCGTGTTCATCCTGATGCTGATCGACGCGGTCTTCCCCGCGGCGAGCGAGATCGTGATGGTGTACGCCGGCGCTGTCGCCGCCGGTGCGTTCGCCGGACAGAACGTCGTCCTCTTCGGCCACGAGATCGAGTCGAACGCCTGGGCCTACGTCGCGATGGCGACGGCCGGGACGCTCGGCTACCTCACCGGCTCGATCCTCGGGTGGGCGATCGGCTTCTATGGAGGGCGGCCGCTGATCGAGCGGCGCGGCCGACTGCTGCACCTGACGCCGGAAAACGTCCACCGGGCCGACGCCTGGTTCGAGCGCTTCGGCGACCTCGCGGTGCTGATCGGCCGTGTCACGCCCGTGATCCGGTCGTTCATCTCGATTCCGGCCGGCGTGGTGCGGATGCCGCTCGGCCGCTACACGCTCCTGACGATCCCCGGTTCCGCCCTGTGGGCCTTCGGGATCGCGGGGATCGGCTACGCGCTCGGGGCGAACTGGGAGACCTTCCACCACGACTTCCGGTACGCCGAGTACGTCGTGGCGCTGGCAGTCGTGGCGCTGATCGCGGCGGCGATAGTCCGTCATCGGCGCGCGTCTAGACTGACTCGCCGTGCCGAGGATCCCGCTCGTTGACGTCAAGGCGCAGTACGCGCCGCTGATCGAAGAGCTCGGCGAGCGGTTCCGCACCGTGCTCGACTCGGCCACCTTCATCCGTGGGCCGAACGTCGCGGCCTTCGAGGAGGAGGCGGCCGCCTATCTCGGCGTCGAGCGCACGGTCGGAGTCGCCAACGGCACCGACGCGCTGGTGCTCGTCCTCGACGCGATGGGGATCGGGCCCGGGGACGAGGTGATCTGCCCGGCGTTCACCTTCTACGCCAGCGCCGAGTCCATCGCCCGCCGCGGCGCAACGCCGGTCTTCGCGGATATCGACCCCGTCACGCTCAACCTCGACCCGGAGGACGTCGCGGGCAGGATCACCGAGCGCACCCGCGCGATCATGCCGGTGCACCTGTTCGGGCGGCCGGCGCCGGTCGAGGAGCTCGCGAAGCTCGGGCCGCCGCTCGTCGAGGACGCCGCGCAGGCATTCGGCTCCCCCGGAATCGCCGGGTCGCCGGCCTCGACTTTCAGCTTCTACCCGACCAAGAACCTCTTCTGCCTGGGGGACGGCGGCCTCGTCGCGGCGAACGACGCAGACCTCGCCGACCGGGTGCGGACGCTCGCCTTCCACGGCTCGCGCGACAAGACCGACTTCCAGTTCGTCGGCTACAACTCGCGCCTCGACGAGCTGCAGGCGGCCTTCCTCCGGCTCTTCCTGACCCACCTGGAGGAGTGGACGCGCGGCCGGCGCGAAGCGGCTGCGCGCTACGCGGAGCTCGGCCTCGGCGAGCTCGTGCAGCTGCCCGACGACGAGACCGGCCACGTCTACCACCTGTTCGTGTGCCGCTCGCCCGAGCGCGACCGGATCCGCGAGGCGCTCGCCGCGGCCGAGATCGCCTCGGCGAGCTACTACACGACGCCGCTCCACCTCCAGCCGGCGCTTCGCTTCCTCGGCTGGGAGGCCGGTTCGCTGCCGGAGACGGAGCGTGCCGCGGCCGAGAACTTCTCGATCCCGCTCTGGCCGGGGATCCCGGTGGACGTGCAGGAGCAGGTGGTGGAGACGGTGAAGTCCGCGGTCGGGGTCGGCGTCGGGTGACACGCACGTGACATTTCCCTTGAATCGGCACCGGCTGTGGCAGCTGGTCGCCGACGCCGGGCTGATCGCGGCCGCCTGGTACCTCGCCTTCCAGCTTCGCTTCGATTTCAACGTCCCGCCGCGGTTCGGCGACGCGCTGCTCCGGACGACGATCCTGGTCGTCGGGATCAAGCTGGCGGTCTTCATCGCCTTCGGCTTCTACAACCGCTGGTGGCGGTACGTCTCGACTAGGGACATCTGGCGCGCGGCGCTCGGCGTGCTCGTCGCCTCGGCCCTCGCCGCGCTCGCCGTCTACTTCACCGATCCGTTCGAGCGCCGGCTCCCCCGCGGCGTCGTCCTGATGGACTTCGTGCTGCTGCTGGGCTTCGTCGCCGGCACTCGCCTCCTGGCGCGGAGCATCTTCGAGCGCCCGACACCGTCGCGCTTCGTCGCGCGCGGCAAGGAGGTGATCGTCGTCGGCGCCGGCGACGCGGGCCAGCTGGTGATCCGCGAGATGCAGCGGTCACGCCAGCTCGGCTACACGCCGATCGGGCTCGTCGACGACGACCCGCGCAAGAAGAACCTGCGCGTGCACGGCGTGCGCGTACTCGGGACGACACAGGAGCTGCCGCACGTCCTGCGGGACAACCGACCGGACGAGCTCCTGATCGCAATCCCGTCCGCCTCCGGTGAGGATCGACAGAAGATCGTCGAGGTCGCGCGGCGGGAGAGCGTCCCCGTCAAGACGCTGCCGGGTCTCTACGAGCTGATCTCGGACGACGACAACCTCGCGAACCGGATCCGGCCGATCGAGGTCGAGGACGTCCTCGGCCGCGAGCCGGTCGAGGTCGACCTGGAGGCGATCTCGATGTATCTCGAGGGCGAGACCGTGCTCGTGACCGGCGCGGGCGGCTCGATCGGCTCGGAGCTCTGCCGGCAGATCGCGCGTGCGCGCCCGGGACGGCTCGTGCTCGTCGACCAGGCCGAGACGCCGCTCTTCGAGATCGAGCGTGAGCTCGTCGACGAGCGCGACTTCACGGCCTCGATCCCGGTGCTGGCCGACGTCTCCAACCAGACCCGGATGCGCCACGTCTTCGAGCGGTACCGGCCGGCCGTCGTCTTCCATGCCGCCGCCTACAAACACGTGCCGCTGATGGAGGCGAACCCGCTCGAGTCGGTGCGGAACAACGTGCTGGCGACGAAGGTGGTCGCCGACACCGCGGTCGAGTTCGGCGCGAAGCGCTTCGTCCTGATCTCGACCGACAAGGCCCTGAACCCGCGCGCCGTGTACGGCCAGTGCAAGGCGCTCTGCGAGTGGATCGTCGAGGCCTACGGCAGCCGCGAGGACGTCCCGACCCGCTTCGTCGCCGTGCGCTTCGGGAACGTGCTCGGCTCGGCCGGCAGCGTGATCACGATCTTCCGCCGCCAGATCGAGAAGGGCGGGCCGGTGACGATCACGCACCCCGAGATGAGCCGCTACTTCATGACGACGCCCGAGGCCGCCTCGCTCGTCGTCCAGGCCGGCGCGATCGGCGGCCGCGGCGAGATCTTCGTCCTCGACATGGGTGAGCCGGTCTCGATCCTGGAGCTGGCGCGCGACATGATCCGGCTCTCGGGCAAGGAGCCCGAGCGCGAGATCGCGATCGAGTTCATCGGCGTACGCGCCGGCGAGAAGCTCCACGAGGAGCTGTGGGGCGCCGACGAGGAGGTCGCCGAAACCGGCCATCCGAAGATCCGTCGCGCGCGGCGGATTCCGATCACCGCGACGTGGCTCGAGGAGGAGCTCGGCTCGCTGGAGCTGCTCGTTCGGGACGGAGAGACGCTCGAGGCGGTCTCCCGGCTGTCGATGATGGTGAAGCGCCCGACGCGCGGTGCGCTACCGCGCGAGGAGCAGGTCCAGGAGCTCGGCCGGGTCGCGCCGGACCCGTTCTCGTCCACCTGAATCGCGCTTTCTGAGCGGAATCGCGCGCGGGTCGGTGATCGGCACCAGCCGGCCCTGTCGGATCAGCTCCTCGTCCACGCCGCCGAGGCGGCCGCCGAAGGTCGTGTACACGGGCACGCCGAGCGCGGCGGCCTCGCGGTTCATCGTCCCGCCTGCCGACACGACGAGGTCGGAGAGCGCGATCAGGCTCTGCGCGTCGACGGCGCGTTCGGGGACGATCACCGAGGGCAGCCCGAGCGTCCGGACGTAGGCGCCCTGCTCCTTCGTTCGCGGCAGCACGACGGCGTGGATTTCCTCCTGCTCGCCGAGGTGGCGCAGGAGCTGCGGGAAGAGCGGGTTCGACCGGCGGTGGTAGAGCGAGACGTCGGGCGGCGTCCGCACGACGACGAGGATGCGCTCGGGGTCGATTCCGACCCGCTCGGCGACCGCCCGGTCCGGCTCGAAGTCGGCGAGGTAGTACTCCTCCTTCAGCCCCGGGTACTGCCTCAGCTTCGGGGGGTGGACGCCGTAGCGCGCCAGCCGCTCCGGCGGGATCGCGTCCGGGACGACCACATGCGTCGCGGCGCGGAGGCCGAGCTGGTGCTGGAGCCACGCGAACTCGTAGTCGAACGTCGTCGAGCTCGGAATCCCGAGACGGCGCGCCGTGATCGTGAGCTCGTGGGAGCCGTGGGCGAGCGCGTGGTCGAAGTCCTGCCCCTTGGCCCACTTCCGCAGCGCGCCCAGGCGGGAGGTGAGCGCCCGCGCCTTCCCGACGCGCGAGCGGCCACCGTGCGCCCCGAAGACCTCCGCTTGGATCCCGTGGAGCTCGAGCAGCTCGAGCGTCTGCGCGTAGTTGCGCGCGGTGATCTCGACCTCGTCGCCGCGGCCGCGCATGAGCTCGATCAGCGGCCGGAACACCAGCGCATGCGCCGGCGCCGTGATGTCGATCCAAGTTCTCAAGCGACGGCTGCGGTCACGCGAGGCTCGCGCAGCGCGCCGGGCGGGCGCTCGACGTGGCGCTCGTGCCAGAGCGTGAAGGCGAGGAGCCCCCACAGCTGCCGCGAGAGATCCTCCTCGCCGGCGACGTGGCGGTCGATCAGCCTCGTGACCGGCTCGGGCCGGAAGTACCCCTGTCGCCGCAGCGTGTTCGGTGAGAGCACGTCGCGGGCGAAGGGCTCGAGCTCGCCGCGGAGCCACGCAGCGGCCGGGATCGAGAAGCCGCGCTTGCGCCCGTAGACGATCCGCCGCGGGAGGAGCGGAGCCGCGGCCTTCCGCAGCAGCCGCTTCTTCCGCAGGCCGCTGACCTTGAGCCTCGTCGGCAGCGCCTGCGCGAGACCGGCCACGAGCGGGTCGAGGTAGGGGACTCGCGCCTCGAGCGAGTGCGCCATCGACGCCCGGTCGGTCTTCACGAGCAGGTCGTCCACGAGGTACGTGCCGAGGTCGACGTCCTGGAGGCGCGCGAGCAGCTCCGCGCCCTCGGTCTCGGCGAAGCGCGCGCGGAGCAGGTCGACCGGGTCGCCGTTGGGCGTCCGCCCGGTCAGCTCGGCGCGGAGCTCCGGCGAGAAGATCTCCTTCCAGGCGTGATGGCGCTCGAGCGGGGGCAGCGTGGCGCCGCGCACGAACCGCTTCGCCTTGTAGTCGAAGCTCGCCTTGCGGCTCGAGCTCGGAAGCCGCTCCACGACCGGCCGCGCCAGCGGCGCCAGCCGGCCCACGCGCAGCGCGAGCAGGTCGGCTGCGTAGGTGTAATAGCCGCCGAAGAGCTCGTCGCCGCCCTCGCCCGACAGCGCGACCTTCACGTGCGACGCGGCGAGCTCGGAGACGAGGTACGTGGGAAGCGCCGACGAGTCCGCGAAGGGCTCGTCGAAGGCCTCGGCCAGGGCGGGGAGGAGCAGGGCCGCATCCGGTCGCAGCACGACCTCGCGGTGGTCGGTGGCGTACTGCGCGGCCACACTTCGCGCGTCCTCGAGCTCGTCGAAGGACGACTCCTCGAAGCCGATCGAGAAGGTGTGGACGGCCTCGGCGCTCTCCTGCGCCGCGAGCGCTGCCAGCAGCCCCGAATCCACGCCGCCAGAGAGCAGCACGCCTACGGGGACGTCCGCGATCAGATGCGCGCGGACCGAGTCGCGCAAGCGAGCCCGGAGCTCCTCCGCGAGCTCGTCCTCGTCCTCGCGCCGAACGTCCGCTGCGTCCGCCGGGGCCGGCCGCGCGAAGCGCGAGAGCTCGACTTTGCCGCCCTCCCAGACCAGGAGATGACCCGGCGGCAGCTTCCGCGTCCCGGCGAAGATCGAGAGCGGCCCGGGCACGGAGTTGAAGGCGAGGAAGGCCTGCAGCGCCTCCGGGTCGAGGTCGCCCCGCGGCAGCGCGCGCAGCTCGGAGGCGAACAGGAGATCGGCGCCGTCCGCGCGGTAGTAGAGCGGCTTGATCCCGAATGCGTCCCGGGCGAGCACGAGCCGCCGGCGCCGCGCGTCCCAGACGGCGATCGCGAACATCCCGCGCAGCCGCTCCGCGAAGCCGTCGCCATGCTGTTCGTAGAGGTGGACGAGGACTTCGGTGTCGGACTGCGTCGCAAACCGGTGGCCGGCGCGCTCGAGCTCGGCGCGCAGCTCGCGGTAGTTGTAGATCTCGCCGTTCTGGATCACGTGGACGGTGCCGTCCTCGTTCGCGATCGGCTGGTCGCCCGTCTCGAGGTCGATGATCGAGAGCCGTCTCGATGCGAGGGCGACCGGACCGTCGACGAGCGCCCCGTCCGCGTCCGGCCCGCGGTGGACGAGCGTCGCGCTCATCGCGCGCAGCCGCTCGGGGTCGGCCGTCCCGCTACCGGATGCGAGTCCAGCGATCCCGCACACTCGATCACTCTACTTTCGTCGGTCGGACCGCCCCGCGCACCGACTGGCTGATCACGCGGGCGCCGGTGGTCACGAGCGTGCGCAGGTACAGGCCGACCGAGCGGTCGGCGATCCACTCGAGGTCGTGCGCGAGCTTGTCGGCCATCGACGTCTCGTAGCCGCGCCGCACCTGCGCGAAGCCGGTCAGGCCGGGGCGGACGACGAGGCGCTGCCAGTACGCGGGCAGCTCCTCGGCCAGCTGCTCGAAGAAGATCGGGCGGATCGGACGCGGCCCGACGAGGCTCATGTCGCCCCTGAGGACGTTGAAGAGCTGGGGTAGCTCGTCGAGCTGCGTCGCCCGGAGCCAGCGGCCGACCGTCGTCCGTTCCTCGCGCGTCCGTCGCACGAGCTCCTCGCCGAGGTACGGCCCGAGGCGCTGCTCGGCGCCCGACCGGAGCGTGCGGAACTTGAGCATCGTGTAGAAGCGGCCGCCGAGCCCCACGCGCTGGCCGCGGTAGAAGACGGGCAGACCGCTCGTCAGGACGATCGCCGCGGCGATCACGAGCATCGGCAGACCGGCGATCAGCAGGAAGACGAGCGACAGGGTCACGTCGAGCACCCGGAGCGCCACGTCCACGCGCGTGCGGCGGGGGCTCTCTCGCGCCCGCCGGATGAAGCTCTCGGACAGCGAGGACTGCTCCGGGCGCGTCTGCACCAGCCGATGGTAGTCCCCTCGAACGACCGAGGGCCGGCGTTTACCGGCCCTCGAAATCGAACGCTGGCGTCCGCCCTAGCGGCCGCCCTTCTTTCCGTGGCCCTTCTTGTGGCCGTGCCCGTGGTCCCCGTGGCTCGACCCCTGGCTGTCAGGAACGAACAGAGCGAGTAGCTGGCCGTTCTCGCCTGTGCTCGTGTTCGGCGCTAGCGTCGGCCCCGGCTGAGGTGCCGTGCTGTTGTGCGCCTGGACGTCCAGCAGCCACCAGCCCTTTCCGAGGACATGGCCGGCGCTGATGATGCCGGAGGACTCCCACGTTCCGGGAAGGCAGCCCGTGCAGTTTTCCGTCATCGACCCCGGCGGGGTGCCGGGCGTCGTGTTCACCCGTGCGACGGATCGGAGCTGACCGTCCGAGAACCGGTATTCCAGTACTCGGGCGTAGACGCCGCGGAAGGCGGCCTCGCGGTCTTCCTGGATCATCAGGACACGATCGGATGCGTCCATGTTGTCGGGGTTGACGATGTCGTCGTTGTCCGGCGGATCGCCGTTGATGATCATCTTCAGCGTCGCCCCGGTCGGGTGGCGCTTGTCGAAGTCCAGCTGATAGACGCGCCCCCGCAGCGTGGCAGGCGCTTTGCCGGTGTCGGCGATGAAGACCCGGGACTCCCTACCCGGCAGCTTGGCGGCATCCTCGAGCCGATCGAACTTGAACGCACCCTTGGCGGTCGCCGCCGCCTTGAGCGTGACGTCGTTCGTGTTCTCGGCCTGGGTGATCGGCACGAAGTGGCCCGGGATCGACTCGCCCTTCGTGGCCGTCGCGTTCCCCGTCTCCGCCGCGCTGTCGGCCTTCCACACGTACAGCGAGCCCTGCTTGCCCGAGACGCCGCCCTTGAAGGACGGGGCGATGTAGGCGTAGAGATACGCGGGCTGGCCTGCGCGGAAGTCGTCATCCGTGGTCAGGAAGACCCACTTCGAGAGCCTGAGCGGAACGACGTTCTCATGCTGAAGGTGACCGAAGTGCGCAGTCTCCACGTATTGGCCAGTCTCGGCGTTCATCACGATCGAGCTGCCGTCGTGGGCCGGGCCGGGCGGCTGGTTGGGCTGCGGAATCGCTTCCTCGCCCGTGAAGTAGAACGGCTTGCCGCCGACGATCCGCAACGTTGCCGAGCAGAACCGCTCGTAGCCCTCGAGGCCCGTGAAGAGGTACTTCGCCTCGTGGACGCTGCGCGTCTCTCGGTCGATGCGCAGCCGCGAGATCCGCGCATCGACGCCCGGTGGGTTGTTCGGGAACGACCGGCCGAGCTCGTGGTTCATCACCACGGTGAAGGTCCGCGGCAGCTTGTCGCCGCGCCGGTGCCGGCCGTGCTCGCGCCCGTGGTCCTTATTGGCGTAGGCGCCGAGGCCGTCCGGGATGCCTGACATCTGGTACGCCGGCGTCTGGCCGGTGGGCACGATCTCCCCGCTGGACAGGATCGGGTCGACGACGACCCCTGGAGCCGTGCCGACGAGGAACGGCTGCTTGGCGGTTTTCACGCCGGGCCCGCCGTGTGACGCGAATGCGCCGCCGACGAGCACTGCGGCAACGAGCGATGCGCACGCCGCTACCGCCGCGATTGCTCTTCTCATGTTCTCCCCTGTCGTTCGATTGCCGTGCGCAGTATCCCCGATCCGACGTCAACGTAACCGTGTACATAAGCTTTCGTTATGGACACTAGGCAGCTCGCAGCCTTCTGCGCCGTCGTCGACCGCCGCAGCTTCTCCCAGGCGGCGGAGCAGCTCGGAGTGACGCAGCCCGCTGTCAGCCTCCAGATCCGCTCACTCGAGCAGCGGCTCGGGCAGCGGCTCCTGGACCGCTCGGGCCGACGCGTCGAGCCCACCGAGGCCGGGGTCCGGCTCTACCGGAGCGCCCAGCGGATGCTGGCGCTCGAGCAGCAGCTCCTGGAGGAGGTCTCCGGGAACGGCGACGGGGAGCTGACAGGGCGGCTCGAGATCGGCTGCTCGACCGGCCCGGGCGCGACGGTGCTGCCGCTCCTCCTCTGCGAGTTCCAGGAGGCGAACCCGCAGGTCGCGATCTCGCTGTCCGTCAATGACACGCAGCACGTGATCGACGCCGTCGCCCGGCGCGAGCTCGAGCTCGGGGTCGTCGGCGCCGCCAGCAAGCACCGCGGAGTCAGCTTCGAGCCGTTCTTTCAGGACGAGGTCGTGCTCGCCGTGCCGCCGAAGCACCGTTTCGCCGGGAAGACCGTCGATCTCGACGACCTGCGCGCCGAGACGCTGATCCTGATGCAGGAGGGGGCAGGCGTCCGCCAGATGATCGAGGACGAGCTCGCCGCCGCCGGGCTGAGGACCCGCGACCTCGAGGTCCGCCTCGAGCTCGGGCTTCAGGAGTCCGTGAAGGCCGCGGTCGCCGCCGGCCACGGCGTCACCTTCATCTCCCGCTCCTCGATGGAGCCGGAGCTGGCGTCGGGGTCGCTCGCCGCGGCACGCGTGAAGGGGTTGGATCCGAAGCGCGAGATCTCGCTTGTACGCTCGACCGGGCGGACGCCGAGCCGCGTGGCCGAGGCTTTCGTCGAGTTCGCGCGCCAGAAGGTTCCGTGATCGTCCGCTGGGGTCTCGGCGAGCTGCCGGGTCTCCTCGCGGAGCTAGGCGTCGAGCGTCCGTTTCTCGTCGCGAGCCCGCGCTGGAACGACCTCGGGATCGAGCCGGCTGCTCACTGGGACGAGATCCCGTCGCACCGGATCGAGGTGCCCGACGGTGTCGACGGCGTGGTGGCGGTCGGCGGGGGCAGCGCGATCGACACGGCGAAGGCGGCGTCGGCTGCGTCCGGGCTCCCGCTGGTGTCGGTGCCGTCGACCTACTCCGGCGCCGAGTGGACGGGCTTCTTCGGCGTTCGGGATCCCGACCGGAAGATGCGGGGCGGCGGCGCCGGCGCGCACCTGGCGGGGATCGTCTACGAGCCGGAGCTCACGCTCGACCTCCCGCGCGAGGAGTCCGCAGGGACCGCGCTGAACGCGCTAGCGCACGCGGCCGAGGCGCTCTACCACCCGGCGCGCACGCCCGAATCCGACCGGTTGGCGACGGAGGGTGCGGAGCTCATCGTCGGGTCGCTGCCGGCAGTGCTCGAGAACCCGAACGACCTCGGGCCGCGCAGAACGCTGCTGCTGGGTGCTTCCAAAGCGGGTGAGGCGCTCGGCCGATCCGGCCTCTGCCTCGGTCACGCGATGGCGCAGGCGCTCGGCGGCCGCTACGGGCTGCCGCACGGCGCGATGAACGCGCTCTGCCTCCCGCCGGCGCTGCGCTTCAATCGGGTAGCTGTGCCGCACGCGGTCGAGGCCTTCGGGAAGGCGATCGGGAGCGACGATCCGGATGCGAAGGTCGAGGAGCTGGCGAGGCTCGGAGGATTCGAGCGGCTCCGCGACTTCGGCGTGCCGGAGCACGAGCTCGACGAGGTGGCGGCGGCGGTCGCACAGCGAGGGGGCGCGAAGGCGAACCCGCGGCCGGCCGCCCCGGAGGAGATCGCAGGGCTGCTCCGGGAGATCTACTAGCGGCGGAGAGCTACTGGGCGGCGCATACTTCAGCTGTGGTCACCGTCGCGCCGTGGTGGGTCTGGCTTCTCCCGGTGCTGTTCAGCGCACCCTGGATCGCCGCGATCGTCTGGTTCTGGCCCCGGGAGGGGTTCGGGGGAGGCGAGACGCCGTCGATGGGCGAGCTCGCGCGCGAGCGGCTCTTGCCGCGCTGAGCTAACAGTGGCCGGGCTTGGCCCTGCCGTCCGGCCCCGCCACGAAGTACCCGATCGCCTCGATGCAGTACGTGTTCGCATCCGCCCGGACGACCTTGACGTCACCGAAGCTGACGCCCGCATAGGTGCCGCGGATTCGGTGGTTCAGCTCCATTCCGGTCTGTGCAGCCTCGAGGATCGCGGTGGGCGCCTCGGTGCGGACGTGCGTCGCCTGCTGCGACCAGAGAAACGCCGCAACGGCGAGCCCCACGAGCATCCCGGTCGTGCTGACGAGCCTGAACATTCGGTTCCTATCGGCAGGTCGCCCGAGGATGCTGAGCGCCCGGCCGTTTACGGGACCTGGTCCCGTTAAGGGCCCCTGCAGAGCCAAGCGGTTTTCGGCGTGCTTCGTCCACTGCGAGCCGGCGGGTTGGGGCATGTCGGTGCGAAATCGAGAATGGGCCGGGTCGATAACGCATCGTTATCGGTGGGATTAGGCGACTGGTAGACTCGGATCCGTGGGCGAGCAGCGCTTCTTCGACGTGCTCGTGATCGGTTCCGGCGCCTCCGGGCTCGCGGCTGCGGTCTCCGCCGAGCGGGCGGGCGCGCGGGTCGCGCTGGCCACGAAGGGCGCGCTCCAGTCGTGCAACTCCGCGAAGGCGCAGGGCGGCATCCAGGCGGCCTTCAGCGACGACGACACGCCCGAGCTCCACGCCGAGGACGTCTGGCGCAGCTCGCACGAGACGGCCGACCGGCGCCTGGCCGAGATCCTGACGACCGAGGCGCCCTCCGCGATCCACTGGCTCGAGGAGCTCGGCGTCGCGTTCACCCGCGAGAACGGGGGCTACCGGCTCGCCAAGTGCGGCGGGGCCTCCCGCAAGCGGCTGCTCCAGGTCGGCGACCGCACCGGGCTCGCGATCACGATGGCGCTCAAGGACGCCTTCGAGGCCGGCTCCGGCACGGCCTTCCCGAAGTCGCCGCTGAGTGCGCTCGAGAAGACCGAGAACGGCTGGCGCGCGACCTGCGGCGAGCACGTGATCGACGCCGCCACCGTCGTCCTCGCCGCCGGGGGTCGCTGCTTCCGCGAGGCGAAGGAGCGCGGCGAGCTCTCCACCAACCACCCCGGCGCTACGGGCGAGGTGACGCAGATCGCGGTCGACTTGGGCGCCGAGTCCCGCGATCTCGACGCGCTCCAGTACCACCCGAACGGCGGCGCCTGGCCGGAGACGATGCAGGGCTACTCGATCCCGGAGACGACGCGTGCCTACGGCGCCGTGCTCCTCAACGCGGACCGCCAGGAGTTCACCGACTCGCTCGGCCCGCGCGACGAGGTGAGCCAGGCGATCTTCGACGAGGTCGCCAAGGGCAAGGGCGTCGAGACGGAGGACGGCCGCCCGGCCGTCTACCTCGACACGACCCGCATCGCCGAGGCCGACGCCAAGGTGTCCCTCCCCTACATGCTGCGCCGCTACCGCTCGGGCGGCATCGACCCCTTGGCCGAGCCGATCCTGACCTACCCTGTCCTCCACTACCAGAACGGCGGGCTCGTGATCGACGAGCACGCGGAGACCACGATCGAAGGGGTCTACGCCTGCGGCGAAATCGCCGGAGGCACCCACGGAAGGAATCGCATGATGGGCAACTCGCTCCTCGAGTGCACGGTCTTCGGCCGCCGCGCCGGGAAGGCCGCGGCCGAGCAGGCGGCGGCATGAGCGTCGTCGAGACAGACCTCCAGCAGGCGGTCGAAGACGCGGCGGCCCACCTCTACGTCTGGGCGCTGAAGGACATCCCCCAGGACTTGAGGGATGCCCTCGCAGCTGCGTCTCAGAAGGAAACTTCAGTGCCGGGCCAGCGCGTTCTCCAGACCATCCTCCGCAACGTCGACGTCGCGGAGGAGCAAAACAACCTGGTCTGCCAGGACACCGGGATCGCCGTCTACTACTGCCGCGTCGGCGAGCACTTCCCGCTCCACCCGGCTCGGATCTACCAGGCGCTCTACGACGGCACGATGCGCGCGACGCTCGACCACCCGCTGCGCTCGAACACCGTCCACACGCTGACCCGCGAGAACACCGGCCCGAACGTCGGCTACCGCGTCCCGATCGTCCACTGGGACTTCGTCGCGGACTGGGACGGCCTCGAGGTGAAGTGCGTCCCGAAGGGCTCCGGCTCCGAGAACATGAGCTTTCTGAAGATGTGCGTTCCCGCCGACGGCGTGAAGGGGATCAAGCAGTTCGTGCTCGAGTCGATCGTCGGCGCAGGCGGCAAGCCGTGCCCGCCGGGGATCGTCGGCGTCGGGATCGGCGGCTCGGCCGACTATGCGATGCACCTCGCCAAGGAGGCGATCGCACGGCCGGTCGGCACCCGCAACCCCGACCCCGAGGTCGCGAAGCTCGAGGACGAGCTCTTCGACCTCCTGAACGAGACCGGCATCGGGCCGATGGGTCTCGGCGGCGACGTCACCGTCCTCCAGTGCCACATCGAGCACGCCGACACGCACATGACCCTCAACCCCGTCGCCGTCAACTACCAGTGCTGGGCGGCGCGCCGCGCCTCGGCGCACATCGCCGCCGACGGAACAACGGACTTCGACCGAGAAGCCTGATGGCCGAGCACAGACTCACGTTCCCGGCATCCGAGGAGGACATCCGCCAGCTCCGCGCCGGCGACCTCGTCACCGTCGACGGCCACATCTTCGGGATCCGCGACCGGACGCAGATCCGGATCTTCGACCAGGGCGTCGAACCGCCGGTCGACCTCAGCGGCTCCTTCCTGCTGCATACGGCGCCCGGCGTCCGCAAGCGGGACGACGGCGGCTACGACCCGGTCTGCATCGGCACGACGACGAGCGCCCGCATGGTGCGCTTCACGGAGCCGCTCGGCCGCGACCACGGCGTCCGCGCCATCTGCGGCAAGGGCGGCCTCCCGGACGAGGCGATCGAGCCGATGCGCGAGCACGGGATGGTCTACTTCGCCATCGTCGGCGGCGCCGCGGCGCTCGAGACGACCCAGATCGAGGAGATCGAGGAGGTCTACTGGGAGGAGCTCATGCCGGAGTGCCTCTGGAAGTTCCGCGTCAAGGACTTCGGGCCGCTCTGGGTCGGGATCGACGCGCACGGCAATTCGCTCTTCCACGACGTGAACGAAGCAGCCTCGAAGCGCCTGGAGAAGATCCTTGCCGGACTTTGATCTGCCGCCCAAGAACGGCGGGCTGACGCACGTCATCGACAAGGGCCTCGGCCCGCGCGCCTGGGAGGACGTGCTCGAGACCTCGGGCGACTACATCGACATCGTCAAGCTCGGCTGGGGCACGGCCTACGTGACGCCGAACCTCCAGCGGAAGCTCGAGGTGCTCCATGGGAAGAAGGTCGTGATCGGCGGGACGTTCTTCGAGGCCGTCTGGGCGCGCGGCCAGGTGGACGAGTACAAGCGCTGGCTCGGCGAGCTCGGGCTGACGCACGTCGAGATCTCCGACGGCGCGGTCGAGATGCCGCGCGAGGAAAAGCTCGAGCTGATCGCCGACCTCGCCCGCGACTTCACCGTCCTCTCGGAGGTCGGCTCCAAGGACTCCGAGGTCGTCTTCGCGCCCTACGAGTGGGTGCAGTGGATCAAGGAGGAGCTCGAGGCCGGCGCCTGGAAGGTGATCACCGAGGCGCGCGAGGGTGGCACCGCCGGTATCTTCCGCCCCACCGGCGAGATGCGCACCGGCCTGATCGACGAGATCGTCCACGACATCTCGCCGAGCGATCTGATCTTCGAGGCGCCGGCCAAGTCGGCGCAGGCGTGGTTCGTCAAGCATTTCGGGCCCGAGGTGAACCTCGGGAACATCCCTCCCGACGAGGTGATCCCGCTCGAAACGCTGCGCCGCGGGCTCCGCGCCGACACGCTGAAGGAGGTGCTGCTTGGCGACCGCGCCCCCGCTTCCTGAGCTCGACTTCGAGGCGATGTCGGCGGAGGACCTGCTCCGCTGGGCCTACGACGAATTCGGCGACAAGCTCTGCCTGACCTGCTCCTGGCAGAAGCAGTCGTCGGTGCTCGTCCACATGGTCTCCGAGCTCGGGCTCGAGATCCCGATCATCGAGCTCGACACCCACCTCTTCTTCCGTGAGACCTACGAGACGCGCGACGCCCTCGTCGAGCGTTACGGCCTCAATCTCGTCCCGCCGCCGCCCGTGATCACGGTCGCGGAACAGCACAAGCGCGAGGGGCCGAACCTCTGGGAGCGCGATCCCGACCGTTGCTGCCACATCCGCAAGGTCGAGCCGCTGCTCGAGGCGCTCGACCCCTACGGCGCCTGGATCTCCGGGATTCGCCGCGACCAGTCGCCGAGCCGCGCGAACACGCCGAAGGTGCAGTGGTCGGAGCGCTACGGCGTCTGGAAGATCCACCCGCTCGTGGACTGGGACGAGCGCTTCGTCTGGGGCTACATCCAGGTCAACGAGATTCCGTACAACCCGCTGCACGAGTCCGGCTACCGGTCGATCGGCTGCATGCCGTGCACCAGGCCGACCTCCCCCAACGAAGAGGAGCGCGCAGGCCGCTGGGCCGGCTCTGACAAGCTCGAGTGCGGCATTCACGTGGACACACCGATCGACACCAAGGAGACGAATGTCTGACCACATCTACGCCCACGAGCATCCGGAGTCGGAGCGCTCGCGGGAGGGCGGGTTCACGCTCTGGTTCACCGGCCTCTCGGGGGCCGGGAAGACGACGATCGCGCACCTGGTCGGCCCCGAGCTCGACCGGCGCGGCCACGTCGTCGAGTACCTCGACGGCGACACGGTTCGCACGCACCTCTCCAAGGGCCTCGGGTTCTCGAAGGAGGACCGTGACACGAACATCGAGCGCATCGGCTGGGTCGCCTCCCGGCTGACGCGGCAGGGCGGCGCGGTGCTGGCCTCGGCGATCTCGCCCTACGAGGAGACGCGGCAGAAGGCGCGCGCGATGGTCGAGGAGTGGGGCACGTTCGTCGAGGTCCATGTGGACGCATCGGTCGAGGAGTGCGCCCGCCGGGACGTGAAGGGGCTGTACGAAAAGGCCTTCGCCGGCGAGATCAAGGGCTTCACCGGCGTGGACGACCCGTACGAGGTGCCGTCGAACCCCGAGCTCCGCGTTGACACCGAGCGGCACTCCGCCGAGGAGATCGCGCAGCAGATCCTCGCGAAGCTCGAGGAGCTCGACCTCGTCCCGGCCGAGGTGGCGGCGTGACCGTCACGGCCACGGGACAGCTGATCGCGCCCCACGGCGGCGAGCTCGTCGACCGCACCGGCCCGCGGCCGGACGACGTCGAGCAGCTCGAAGTCGTCTCGCTCACCTCGCGGGAGCTCTCAGACCTGGACATGCTCGCCTCCGGCGCGCTCAGCCCGCTCGAGGGCTTCATGAACCGCGAGGACTACGAGCGGGTCGTGGAGGAGATGCGGCTCGCCAACCGCCTGCCGTGGGCCCTGCCCGTCTGCCTTGCCGTCGACGCGGCGCCGCAGGGCGACCGCGTAGCGCTTGCCGACGGGTCGGGCCGTCTCGTCGCTGTGCTCGAGGTCGAAGAGACGTATGAGTACGACAAGGAGCGGGAGGCCGAGCAGTGCTTCCGCACGACCGACGACGCCCACCCGGGTGTCGCGCGGCTCTACGACCAGAAGCCGCTCTACCTCGCCGGCCGCGTCACGGTGTTCGAACGGGCTGAGCCGCCCTTCCCGGAGCTGGCGCTCGATCCGGCGGAGACACGCGCGGAGTTCGCGAAGCGGGGCTGGAAGCGGATCGTCGGCTTCCAGACCCGGAACCCGATTCATCGGGCGCACGAGTACCTGACGAAGACGGCCCTCGAGACCGTCGACGGCCTGCTGATCCACCCGCTCGTCGGCGACACGAAGTCCGACGACGTGCCGGCCGCTACGCGCGTCGCCTGCTACGAGGTGCTGCTGGAGAACTACTACCCAGACGACCGCGTCGTCCTCTCGGCCTTTCCGGCGGCGATGCGCTATGCGGGCCCGCGGGAGGCGGTCTGGCACGCGATCTGCCGCAAGAACTACGGCTGCTCGCACTTCATCGTCGGCCGCGACCACGCCGGTGTCGGGGACTACTACGGCTCCTACGACGCGCAGCTGATCTTCGACGAGTTCGAGCCGCACGAGCTCGACATCGAGCCGATGTTCTTCGAGCACGCTGCCTACTGCAAGATCTGCGCGGCGATGGTCTCGCCGAAGACGTGTCCGCACGGCGGCGACGACCACGTCTTCCTCTCGGGGACGAAGGTGCGGGAGCTGCTCGGGAACGGCGAGATCCCGCCGGTCGAGTTCTCACGGCCGGAGGTCGCGGCGGTGCTGATCGCGGCGTATCGCACCGGAGGCTGATCGCGACCTCCGGTGGACTCGCACGACCGGCACGCCCACACGCTCCTCCGCGGGAGCTGTCGCATCTCGGCGTCCTCGCGATCGCCGGCGTGATCGGCTTCTTGGGAAACGAGATCGCGGCGAGGATCCGGACGCGGGCCGGCTGGCGCCTGGACAGCCCCGCCCTCGTCGCCGACGGAAACCACGCGCGGGTCGACGGCTTCGTGTCGCTCGCGGTAGTAGCGACCGCGGCGCTCGTCGCGCTCGGCCTGGAGGTTGCCGACCCGCTGATCGGCCTGCTGATCACGCTCGTGATCCTCAAGATCACATGGGACTCGTGGCGCGTAGTTGCCGCTTGACAGGCCAAGGCCGCTGCGGATAGAAGTCGCTAATGACTCGAATTAGCAAACCCAATAAACACCTGGCGGGGTTCGCCGCGGCCGCCACTGCGCTCGTGGCGCTCGCCGTCGGTTGCGGGGGAACGTCCGAAGGTTCCGCAGAGGCCGGCGCCGGCGAGAAGCTGACACTGGTGGCCTATTCGACCCCGCGCGAGGTCTACGACGAGCTGACGAAAGACTTCGCGAAGACGACGGCCGGCAAGGGCGTCAGCTTCGATCAGTCGTACGGCAGCTCAGGGGAGCAGAGCCGCGCCGTCGAGCAGGGCCTGCCCGCCGACGTGGTCGCGTTCTCACTCGCGCCCGACATGAAGCGGCTCGTGGACGCCGGCATCGTCGATGCGAACTGGGACAAGCAGCCGCACAAGGGGATGGTCACGGACTCCGTTGTCGTCTTCGCAGTCCGCAAGGGCAACCCGAAGGGGATCAAGACCTGGGACGACCTCGTTGCAGACGGCGTCGAGGTCGTCACGCCGAACCCGTTCACCTCGGGCGGCGCCCGCTGGAACGTCATGGCCGCCTACGGCGCGCAACGGAAGCTCGGCAAGACGCACGAACAGGCGGTCGCCTACCTGAACGAGCTCTTCCATCGCGTCTCGGTGCAGGACAAGAGTGCGCGGGAGTCGCTGCAGACGTTCACCGGTGGGAAGGGCGACGTCCTGCTCGCTTACGAGAACGAGGCGATCCTGGCCCAGAAGAAGGGTGAGGACGTCGACTACGTCGTCCCGGAACAGACGATTCTGATCGAGAACCCGATCGCCGTGACCAAGGACGCGCCGACTGCGGCGAAGGCGTTCCTCGACTACGTCTGGTCGGCGAAGGCGCAGCGGGTGTTCGGCAAGGACGGCTACCGGCCGGTCGACAAGTCGCTCGCGAAGGAGTTCCAGTTCCCGCTGCCCCCGGGCCTGTTCGCGATCGATGACGTCGGCGGCTGGGACGAGGTGCAGGCTACGTTCTTCGATCGCGAGAAGGGCGTCATGGCCGAGATCCAGAAGGAGGTCGGCGCCGCTCTTGAGTAGCGTCGCGCAACCTGTCGCCCGGCCGCTCCGCCGGCGCCGCGACGGCGCCCTCAGTCTCGGGGTGACGACCGGTTACCTCAGCGTGATCGTCCTCATCCCGATGGCCGCCCTGCTGCTCCGTTCCCTCGAGGGTGGAGCGGGGGCGTTCTGGGACGCCGTCACGGACCCCCAGGCGGTCGCCGCGCTCAAGCTCACCTTCGTGATCTCGCTTGGAGTCGTGCTGATCAACGCCGTCGCGGGGACGGTGATCGCGTGGGTCCTCGTTCGAGACTCGTTTCGCGGCAAGAGCCTCGTCAACGCACTGATCGACCTGCCGTTCGCGCTCCCGACGATCGTGGCGGGGCTGACGCTGCTGGCGCTGTACGGCCCGAAGAGCCCCGTCGGCGTCAACGTCGCCTACACGACGGCGGCGATCGTCCTGGCGCTGCTGTTCGTGACGCTGCCGTTCGTCGTCCGTACCGTCCAGCCCGTGCTGCTCGAGCTCGACCGCGACATGGAGGAAGCCGCCCAGTCGCTCGGCGCCACCTCGTTCCAGACGTTCCGCCGGATCGTCTTCCCGAACCTGTTCCCGGCGATCCTCTCCGGCACGGCGCTCGGCTTCGCGCGCTCCCTAGGAGAGTTCGGCTCAGTGGTGCTGATCTCGGGGAACCAGCCGTTCAAGACCGAGGTCGCCTCCGTCTACATCTTCGGGCAGATCGAGAGCGACAACATCACCGGCGCGGCCGCCGTTTCCGTCGTGCTCCTGCTCGCCTCGCTCGCCGTCCTGCTGTCGATCGGCGGTCTCCGCCGCTGGGCCACGAGGCATGACAACTAGGTACATGCTCCGCCTCGTCGCGCTGGGGTACCTGGCGGCGCTGCTCATCGTTCCGGTAGGCCTCGTCGTGTACCGGGCGTTCGAGGACGGGATCGGCGCGTTCATCGAGTCGATCACGACGCCCGAGGCGCTGCACGCGCTCTGGCTTACGATCGTGATCGCCCTCATCGCGGTGCCGATGAACACCGTCTTTGGGATCTTCTGCGCGCTCGCGATCGTCCGCCGGAAGTTCCCGGGCCACGGGCTCGTGAACAGCGTCGTGGACCTGCCGCTCGCCCTCTCGCCGGTCGTTGTCGGACTCGCGCTCGTGCTCGTCTACGGCCGCCAGGGCTGGTGGGGCGGCTGGTTGATCGACAACGGCTTCCAGGTGATCTTCGCGCTGCCCGGAATGGTGCTGGCGACGATCTTCGTGTCGCTCCCGTTCGTGGTCCGGGAAGTCGTGCCCGTCCTCCGTGAGATCGGCGACGAGCAGGAGGAGGCGTCGGCGACGCTCGGCGCCTCGCCGTGGCAGACGTTCTGGCGTGTGACGCTGCCGGCGATCCGCTGGGGTGTCCTGTACGGCGTCGTGCTGACGACCGCCCGCGCGCTCGGCGAGTTCGGCGCCGTCAGCGTCGTCTCGGGTCGGATCGCAGGCCGCACCGAGACCATGACCCTCCACGTCGAGGAGCGCTATCAGGCGTTCGAGATCCAGGACGCCTACGCGGCGTCCGTTGTCCTCGCCGTGCTCGCCGTCGCGACGCTGCTCGTCATGACCCTGCTGCGCCGGGAGGAGACCTGATGGCGATCGAAGTTCGCCACGTCTCGAAGCTGTTCGGCGACTTCCAGGCGCTCGACGAGGTCTCCGTCGATGTCGCCAGCGGGTCGCTGACGGCGCTACTCGGCCCGAGCGGCAGCGGGAAGTCGACGCTCCTCCGCGTGATCGCCGGACTGGAGCAGCCCGACGCGGGCGAGGTCTACATCTCCGGCCGAGAGGCGACGACGGTCTCGCCGCAAAAGCGCGGCGTGGGCTTCGTGTTCCAGCACTACGCCGCCTTCAAGCACATGACAGTGTGGAACAACGTCGCGTTCGGCCTCAAGATCCGGAAACGCCCGAAGGCGGAGATCGAGCAGCGTGTCTCGGAGCTCCTCGACCTCGTCCAGCTGAGCGGGCTCGCGGAACGCTATCCGGCGCAACTTTCAGGCGGACAGCGTCAGCGCATGGCGCTGGCGCGCGCGCTGGCCGTGGATCCGAACGTGCTCCTCCTCGATGAGCCCTTCGGGGCACTCGACGCGCGTGTACGAAAGGAGCTGCGCGCGTGGCTCCGCCGCCTCCACGACGAGGTCCACGTGACGACCATCTTCGTCACGCACGACCAGGAGGAGGCGATGGAGCTCGCCGACCAGATCGTCCTCATGAACCAGGGGAAGGTGGAGCAGATCGGCGGCGCCCGCGACCTCTACGAGCAGCCCGCGAACGACTTCGTGATGAGCTTCATCGGGCCGGTCAGCAACTTCGGCGAGGAGCTCGTGCGCCCCCACGACATCGTCGTCCGACGCGAGCAGAACGGGTCGGCCGAGCGCGCGACGGTCGAACGGGTCGTCCACCTCGGGTTCGAGGTACGCGCGGACCTGGAGCTCGAGGACGGCCGCGAGGTCTGGGTGCAGATGACGCGTGACGAGGCGACCGCGCTCGACCTCAAAGAGGGCGTGCAGGTCTTCGTCGCGAAGCAGTAGCTACGCCGTCAGCGCCAGAAACGGCAGGTAGACCGTAAGGTCGACGATCGCTACGGCCGGCAACTGGTCGTTCGAGCACCGAAGCCGGTCGAGCCCGTCGTTCAGGGGTCGGTTGAACCACCGCTCGAAGATCTGCCGCCGCTGGATCTCCTTGAGCGCCGCGGCGATCGACGGCCGCGCGACGCTCAGCGGATAGGTCCCGAGCGGGTAGGCGTCGTCCCCGGAGCGGATCTTCATCAGCCCGTCCGCCGTCCGGATCCTGACCCACCTCTTGCCCGGCGCGATTCCGAACACCTGCGGCGGCGCGAGCGACCCGATCGCGAGGCCCGACCGCCGCTCGCCGAGCCACCACGCGCGCGGCTTGACCTCGAGGAGGCGCGCGGGGGTGTCGGCGAAGCTCTCGTAGTAGCTCTCGACCTGCTCCCTGGAGGGCGAGCGCACGCTGAAACGCCGACCCATGCGCTGCTGGCGGAGCTCGTCCGCGATCACCTCTCGTGCCAGTCCCTCTGTGGCGTGGCCGCGGCGGAGGGCGGCGCGGTACGCGCGGCGGCTGCCGCGGAAATGCAAGGCGATGATCGCCCGCTCCGCCGCGAGCACGTCGGCGCCGTCGACCCGGACGAGCCCGGCGAGGACGGCCCGGGCGTAAGCGGCCGAGAAGGCGATGTCGCGGTCTCCCGTCACCCGCGCGAGCTGCCTGATCCCGCCCGCGCTGATCCCGCGGTCGCCGATCTGGCAGACGAGCCCCGCGGGGAGCGTGATCTGCCCGGACGTCAGGGCCGGGTTGAAGTCGGGACCGGCGGCGCCGGGACCGTTGCACAGGCGAGGGCTTCGAACCCACAGCCAGATGCAGGCCGCGGCCTCCTTGTCCGGGTCCGCCTGCGCGGTGTTGCGCGCCTGCCAGCCCCAGGACCACACGCTCCCGAGCTGCGTCTCCCGCGCGACCTGCTTCGCGGCCAGCGCCTGGAGCCTCACGTGCTGGAACCACGAGATCGGCCCCATGCTCCCGCGATTCGAGGCCTGGAAGCCGAGCATGATCCCGAGCTTCTTCGAGGGGATCCCGACGTCGGTGAAGGTCCGGATCGCCTCGCGGAACCGGTTGCGCACCGTGCGGCTCCCGGCCACCTGGCCCTGCCGGTGGATCAGCTTGCCGCTGAAGTAGACCTCCTGGACGAGATCGGCGTAGGCGGCGGCCTCGCGCCACCACATCCCGGCGTCACCCTGGGTATAGGGCCGGCTGGAGATCAGGATGAAGGGGCGCGCGCCGAGGTCCTTCAGCGTCTTTGCGAACACGATCACGTTGTGGCGGTACTGCGCGTTGTTCGAGGTCCAAGGCGTCGTCGTCTGGGCGCCGAAGAGCTCGTTCAGCGCCATCCACGGCCTCGAGCAGCCGGTGGAGGCGACGGCGCGGAAGTAGATCCGCTGCGCCCAGTCGACCACCGTGGCCTCGTCCTCGGGCCGGTCCGGCGTTCCGACGCGGCTGTTCAGGTACAGGTCGAAGTAGATCGTCTTCGCACCGGCCGCCCGTAACTTCGCGGGGAAGATGAAGTTCGAGGCTGCGGCGATGATGCCCGGCTGCGCGAAGCGGTACCAGAAGGGCACCGAGCCGTCGGCGAAGTCCACCCAGGCCGTGCCGCTCTGGGGCAGCCCGCAGGGACCCGCGGCCGCCTCCGTAGGGCGCGCGGTGGCGGCGATGAAGGCGATTGCGATGACCCCGGCGAGGACGAACCTCCGCACAGGACGATGGTAGCTAGCTACCTCGTCTGCAAGGGTTGGGGCGGGAGCGGGCACTACACTCGCCGAGCCTTGCTGCGCCGCCACCTGCGGACGATCCTCGTCCTCTTGATCCTCGCCGCGACCGCCGTGGCGTTCGTCGTCACCGAGGACCTGAAGCTGGAGCCCGACCCGATCGCGGTGCCGCGCATCGACCGCACCTTCTCGCCGATCTGCCGCTGCGACCAGCAGACGGCTCGGATCGCGTTCCGCCTGAAGGAGCGCGACAGGCTGACCCTGACGATCGCCGACACCACGGGGCGGGAGGTCCGGACGCTGCTGCGCGAGGCCGAGTTCAGGCCCGGGAGGCACCGGTTCGGCTGGGACGGACGAGACGACGCCGGCAAGGTCGTCCCCGAGGGGCGCTACGAGGCCCGCGTCCGGCTGGAGAAGCTCGGCAGGGTGATCACCTTCGCCACCGGGATCCGCGTCGACAAGACGCGCCCGAAGATCCGCGCCACGCACGTCAGCCGCCGGGTGATCTCACCCGACGCGGACGGCCGCGGCGACGCGATCACGATCCTCTACCAGGCGAGCGAGCCCTCGCACGCCCTCCTGCTCGTGAACGGGAAGCGGCGTGCCTTGACGCGGCTGCGCTCCCAGGGTGCGATCCGCTGGGCGCCGAAGCGGTTCCGGGCCGGGCTGCAGCGCCTTCAGCTCGCGGCGGTCGACGCCGCCGGGAACCGCGGGGCCGGCAAGCCGTTCTACGTCCAGGTGCGCTACCTCCAGATCTCTCCGACACGGCTCCGCGTACGACCGCGGCGCGTCTTCACCGTCCGCATCTCGACCGACTTCCCGCGGTACACATGGCGGCTCGGCCGGCGGAGCGGGACCGGCCGCGCGCACAGGCTCGAGCTCCGCGCGCTTGTGACGCCCCGGCGCTACACGCTCGCGATCACCGCGGGCGGCAGACGGGCGACCGCGTCGATCCTCGTTCGCCGTCGGTAGCCTCAGGACGGTGCCGCGAATCAGGCTGCTGTATGCGCTGGCGATCGCGAGTGCCTTGGGGTTTGGAGTCGCATTGGGGTTCTGGCTTCACAACGAGGACACGATCGACGAGAAGCGAGGCTCACCGACCATCGAGTTCGTGACCACGCTGAAGGCGCCGGAGCAGAAGCGCCCGCGCAGGGTCGTCCTGCGCCTGCCATGGCCGACCTATGGCCTCAAGGTGCAGCGGACGCACACGGCGACCGACTTCCGCCTGAAGCCTCCCTTCCGGCTCCGCTGGACGTTCAAGGCGAAGCACGTGCTCGAGTTTCCCCCGTCGATCGCCTACGGGCGGCTCTACGTCGCGAACCAGCGCGGCCGCTTCTACGCGATCCACCACCGCACCGGAAAGATCGTCTGGCAGCGCCGGTTCAACCATTGCTCGGCGTCGTCGCCCACTGTCGCCTACCGCGTCGTCTACCACGCGTGGATGCAGCCGCTGCCCTGCAACCGCTACCCGCGGAGCCAGCGGGGGATGATCACCGCGATGGCCGCTCGGACGGGGAAGCTGATCTGGACGTTCCGGGCGGGGGCCTTCGAGACCTCGCCGCTCGTGATCGGGAAGACGCTCTACGCCGGCTCGTGGGACCACAAGCTCTACGCGATCAACATCTACACGGGGAAGGCCCGCTGGACCTTCAGCGCCGACGGCGAGGTCAACAGCTCGCCCACCTATAGCGGCGGGAAGATCTACTTCGGGACCGACGGTGGAAGCCTCTACGCGATCGACGCCCGCACCGGCCGGTTGCGCTGGCGCGCGGAGGCGGGCACGCGGCTCGGCGGCCGCGAGTACTTCTACGCCACCCCCACGATCGCCTACGGCCGGGTCTTCATCGGGAACAGCGACGGGACGCTCTACGCGTTCGGCGCCTCGAGCGGACGACTCCTCTGGGCGCAGCACGCCGGCACCTACATCTACACCGCCGCCGCGGTCTGGAAGCAGCGTGTCTACGTTGGCACCTACGACGGCCACTTCATGGCTTTCAACGCGGCGACGGGCGACCGGCTCTGGCGCTTCTCCTCCTCGGCGGCGGTGCACGGCGCGCCGAGCGTGATCGACGGCATCGTCTACTTTGCGGCCTGTCCACGGTGCGGGAGCGTCGCGTCCCGCTACGCAAAGCAGGGAGATCGGGGCACCTACGGGCTGAACGCGCTGACCGGGAAGCAGGTCTGGCACTGGCCGGACGGCATCTTCAGCCCCGCCGTGGCGGACAGCCAGCACCTGTACATCGTCGGCCGCTCGCGGATCTTCAGCTTCGCGCCGAAGAGCCGTTTGAAGAAGGCGAAGCAGCAAGCAAAAAAGCGAGCAAAGAAGCGGTCAAAGGCCAGATCAAGTACGAGGTCTGGAAGACCCGCCCGACGTACAAGAGACCGAAAATCGCTGCCGCGAAACCTGCCGCCGCCACCCAGAGGCGCCGAGACCGCCACTGTGCCCACAGTAACGACGCCGTGATCGGGAGCCAGATCAGCAGGGCAAGCGGCAGGAACGGATACGAACCGAACCGGTCGACGACCTTCGCCTCCACGAGCAGGCCCGCTAGCCCGTAGCCGATGATCCTGTACGTCTGCGCGCCATACGCGATCGTGTCCTCCCAAAGCGCGCCCGGGTCGGCGATCGCGAACGGCAAGACGCCCACGACGACCACAGCCGCGAACGCGGCACCCGAGCGGTAAAGCACCGGCCTCGGTACGTTCCTCGTCAGCAGCGCCATCGCGACGAACGGCACGGCCACGAGCGCGAACTGCTTCAACAGCACAGCAGCGCCAAGGCACGCCGCGGCGAGGACGTATCTGGATCGCGTCACCAAGGCGAAGGCGAGCACAGTGAGGAGGACGCTCGGCGCGTCTGCCGTCCCGAACCAGGCTCCTCGGATCGCAAGCGGATTGGCGGCCAGTGCAGCACCCAGCGCCAGTTTCCACGGTAGAGGTGCGTCGAAAGCGAGCGCCGCGACGAAGAGCGCCAGCGTGCAGAGCAGGACGAAGACCCGGTAGTCGTCGAAGGGCGCCGGGACGAGGCGCCACACCGCGGCCGTCAGGGCGGTTCCGGGGAAGTAGGCAAAGTGGTCGAGCGCAACGCGCGGGACGCTCTTATCGCCGCCGACGGCCGGATACCAGCGTTCGAGGCCCGAACCGCGGTAATCGTGTCCGTACGGGTTCTTCCCGTCCAGCACCAGGTCGCCCGCGATGTCGATCTGGTAGGTCGAGTCGTTGTCGAAAAACCATGGCTCCGACCCGTCACGCAGGCCAACCTGGAGCATCGCCGCCGGCACCACGAGCAAGGCGACGACGGCGGCGCAGAGCCCGGCGACGAGGAGTGGCTTTACCGATCGAACGCTGAGAACGACCACCGCGGCGAGTGCGACGAGGAGACCGGCAACCATCCCGGCCGCCCTCAGGACTCCCTCATTTCCGTCCCAGTCCCTGTCGGCAGCCCTGACCAGCGGTCCGAGGATTCCGTGTGGCTCAACCGAGGGCGGCGGAAAGAACCTCCAGCCGTCCGAGCCGAGCTCCGGCAGGACGACCGCAACGAGCAGGCCGAGGACGCCGAGCACGGCCGCCGCCTCGCGCCGTGTCACCGGACGCTGGGAACCGGCTGGCCGGAGGGCGACGGGCCCGCGGCGGTCGTTTCGGGCGCCGGTTCGGGGGCTTCCGCCGGCACGCCCAGGTAGGCGGCGCCGATCCCGAGCGCGAGCCAGGTCACCGGGTCTTCGAAGAACCCGCTGTAGCCGAGCGCGTGGACGAACAGTGCGAGCAGCACGGCACCGAGCGAGAGCGCGAGCGCCTCGTCGCAGCGGCGCAGGAGCAGCACCATCCGCGTGGCCGCCGCCAGCAGCAGGAGGTAGATCGTCAGACCGACGATCCCGAGCTCCGCCGTCACCGTCAGCGGCGTCGTGTGCGACACGAACCGCGCGGTGCGGGCGTTCCGCCGCTGGGCCAGCTCCTGGCTCACCTCCGCCTGCGCGCCGAGCCCGACGCCGAGCACGGGCGCCTCGCGCACCACGTCGGCCGTACGCTCGATCCGGTTCGACCTGCCGCTCGTCACGTCCCTGATCGAGTGCCCCTTCGCGCCGAGCAGGACGAAGCCTCCCCCCAGCAGCACGAATACCGCCGTCGCGACGAGGACGGCGCGCCGCGCGGTGCTGTCGCCGGCGATGAGCGTGATCACGAACGCCACGGCGAAGAGCGCCGCCATGCTCGTTTGCGAGTACGAGAAGTAGAGCCCGCCGAAGAGCAGCGCGGCGATGCCGGCGGCGAGGTACACGTTGATCCGACCACACCAGACCACGACGAGCAGCACCGCGAAGCCGAGCACGACATGCCGCCCGTACAGGCTCGGGTCGGTGAAGAGCGAGGTGACGCGGAAGAACGGCGAGTACGCGTTCGCGACCTCGAGCTGCGGGCTGTAGAAGAAGAGGTCCTTCGTCACCTCCTGCCAGAGGCCGATCGCGGCGAACGCCGAGGCGAGGCCGATCGCGATCCAGGCCAGCACCTTCGGCGTCCAGGGGACGAGTGTCGCGCGGGCGACGACCGCGACGAGCGCCGCGAAGGGGAGGAGGAAGAAGGCCAGCAGGCTTGCGCCGGCGTCGACGTCGCGCGACCAGAGCAGCGAGAGCGAGGCGAGCGCGAAGAACGCCGCGGCCGGGACCGCGAGGAACCGCGGGAGCTCCTTCACCTCGGCGCCGCGCAGCAACGTCCAGAGGTAGGCCGTAACGGCGGCCGCAAGCACGACGTAGAGCGGGACGAGGCGGCCGAGCTTGCCTCCGTGTGCGACCACGAACAGGAACCGGTGACCGCGGTCGAAGTCGAGTGGGGGCCGGAAGGGCGCGACGATGACGAGCGCGGGGAGCACAAGCTCCGGCCGCCGGACGAAGACGGCGGCGCAGGCGGCCAGCAGGGCGAGGCCGGCGACCCCCGCCGCGACGAGCGTCGGCGAGACGCTCGGGCCGTGCGGGTCGGCGAGCAGGACCTCGGCGACCGCGACGAGGACGATGCCCGCGACGAGCGTGGCGCGCCGGGCGGAGAGCAAGAGGAGGGAGGCTCCGACGGCGCCGACGACGCCCGCAACCTCCGACATTCCCACCTCACCCATCCCCGGGCCGGATACTACGTCGCTCATGGTCGAGGCCTGGAAGAGAGTGCTGGTGCTCGCGCCGCACACCGACGACGGCGAATTCGGGTGCGGCGGAACCATCGCGCGGCTCGTCGACGCCGGCAGCGACGTCCGCTACGCGGCGTTCTCGATCGCGACCCGGTCGCTCCCGGACGGCTTCCCGCCGGACACCCTCGCCCGGGAGGTGCGCGAGGCGACGGCGGAGCTCGGGATCCCGGAAGCGGGCCTCACCGTCCACGACTTCGACGTCCGCACCTTCCCGGAGCACCGGCAGGAGATCCTCGAGCTGCTGATCGCGCTCTGGGACGACTTCAAGCCGGATGCAGTGCTCCAGCCCAGCCTTCGCGACATCCATCAGGACCACCAGGTGATCGCGGCCGAGGGCCTGCGGGCGTTCAAGCGGACGACGATCCTCGGCTACGAGATCCCGTGGAACAACTTCGATTTCGGCTACCAGGCCTACTTTGCGCTCGACAAGGTCCATCTGGAGCGGAAGGTCGCTGCGCTCGCGCGGTACGAGTCGCAGCAGCACCGCCGCTACTCGGATCCCGAGTACGTCTGGAACCTCGCGCGCACGCACGGCATCAACGTCAACCGCGAGTACGCCGAGGTCTTCGAGGTGTACCGCGTGGTCGCCTAGCGGAGGAAGTCCAGCAGCAGCTCGTTGACGCGGTCTGCCCGGTCCAGTTGGAGCCAGTGGCTTGCGTCCTCGACGCGCTCGTAGCGCCAGCCGCCCGTGACGTGCTCGCCCGACCGCTCGACCGGCTCCTCGAGGAGGTAGTCGTCCCCGGTGCTCCACAGCCCGAGCGTCGGCGCGGCGATCGCCGGGAACTCGCGCGGCTCCCCCAGCTCGCGTTGCGGCGGCACGTTCGCCCGGTACCAGTTGAGCCCGGCCCGCATCGCGCCCGGCCGGGAGAGGTCGGCGATGTACCGGTCGACGTCGCCGTTCCCGCGCGTCCATTCACGCAGCAGCCGCCAGTCGTCCCGCGGCACGACCTCCTCTGCGAGCCCCTCGAACTGGAACCAGAGCATGTACCAGCCCTTCTCGCGTTGCTCGACGGTGCGGTGACGCTGGGTGTTCGGGTGGCCAACGGACATGACGACGAGCCGGTCGACGCGCTCGGGGTGGAGGCCCGCGACGACCCAGGCGAGATTCGCACCGAAGTCGTGCCCGACCACGTGGGCCCGCTCGATCCCGAAGTGGTCGAGGATCGCCGCGACGTCCTTCGCGATCGTCGTCATCCGGTACGACTCGACCTCCTGCGGCTGGTCGGACTCGCCGAGGCCCCGGAGGTCGGGAGCAATCACGCGGAAGCCCCCCTCGACGAGCGCCGGGATCTGGTGCCGCCAGACCTGCGACGAGTCGGGGAAGCCGTGGAGCAGCACCACCGGCGTCCCCTCGCCGCCCTCGCGGACGGCGAGCCCGATCCCGTCCGGCGTCTCCACGCGCTCCATCGGCCGATCATCGTGCATGGTTTCGAGGTGCCACCGTTCCGGAGCCGTCCCCGGTTCGACCCGAACTACGGCATCTCCGAGGAGGAGGAGGGGATGCTCGACTGGAGCTGGGCGGAGGAGCGCCTCGCCCGGGCGCGCAACTACTGGATCGTCACGAGCGGCCAGGACGGAGCGCCGGCCGCCGCGCCGGTTTGGGGCGTCTGGTTCGACGGCGCGGTCTACTTCGGCACGAGCCCGAACTCGCGCAAGGGGCGCAACCTGGCGCGCGACCCGCGAGTCGTGATCCATCTCGAGAGCGGCGACGAGGTCGTCATCCTCCACGGGACGGCCGGAGTCTCGGACGTCGGAGACGACGTCCTCGACGCGTACGAGGTGAAGTACGACCACCGCCCGCCCGTCAACCGCCTGTTCCGGCTGGCGCCGACACGTGCGCTGGCCTGGCTCGAGTCGGACTACCCGACGACGGCGACGCGCTTCGAGTTCGGCTAGAGCGCGGCTTTCTCCCTGGTCATACTGCCCCGGTGACCGATCACCCCGTGCGGCTGACGGTGAACGATGAGCTGCGGCGCTCGCGCCTGACCGTCCTGTTCCGGCTGATCCTCTTGATCCCGCACGCCCTCTGGTGGTGGGGGTGGTCGATTCTCGCCGTCCTGCTCGCAATCGTGAACTGGATCGTGACGCTGATCCGCGGACGGCCGCCGGCGGGGCTGTACACGTTCCTCGCGTCGTACGTGCGGTACACGACCCACCTCTACGCCTACGCCTACCTCGCGGCGAATCCCTGGCCGATGTTCACCGGCAGGCCCGGCTACCCGGTCGACCTGGAGATCGATGATCCCGCCCCGCAGCGTCGGTGGACTGTCGCACTGAGGCTGCTGGTCGCAGTGCCGGCCCTGCTCCTCGCCGCAGCATTCGCCGGCGGCGGGCCCGGCGCCTGGTCCGAGTCCGACCACCGGGAGGCGGCGCTGACCTGGGCAGGTGGAACCCTGCTGACGGTCGCCTTCCTCGGCTGGTTCGTCTCGCTCGCCCTGGGACGGATGCCGCGGGGCTTCCGCGACCTGCAGGCCTACGGCCTGCGCTACCTGGCGCAGCTGGCCGCGTACCTGCTCGTGCTGACCGACCGCTATCCGAACGTCGACCCGGCGGCGACGCCCGCCACGGGCGTCCCGCACCCAGTCGGCCTTGCGATCGAGGACGACCTGCGCCGCTCGCGCCTCACGGTCTTCTTCCGGTTCCTGCTCACCCTGCCGCACCTCGTCTGGCTCGTCCTCTGGTGGGTCGCGGCGGTCCTGGCGGCGATCGCGATGTGGTTCGCCGCGCTCGTCATCGGCCGCCCACCGGCTCCCCTGCACCGGTTCCTCTCGGCGTTCCTCCGCTACGCGACGCATGTATACGCCTACCTGATGCTGACGGCGAACCCCTTCCCTGGCTTCACGGGACGGGCCGGCTCGTATCCGATCGATCCGCGGCTGCCGCCGCCGGGGCGCCAGCGGCGACTGGTGACCGCCTTCCGGTTCTTTCTCGCGATCCCTGCGTTCGCCGTCTCGGGCGCGCTAGGTGGACTCCTGTTCGTCTGCGCGCTGCTCGGCTGGTTCGCATCGCTCGCCCTCGGGCGCATGCCGAGGTCGCTGAGGGAGGCGCAGGCCTACGCGTTGCGGTACTCCACACAGGTTTCCGCCTATCTGCTGATCCTGACCGAGCGCTACCCGCACAGCGGCCCGATCCGGGTCGAGCCCGCGAGCTGACCGCGCGCCGCACGAAGCTCGCTCTCCTCGTCCTGCTCGGCATCGGGTGGGTGGTTGCGGCGTGGTTCCTCTGGCAGACCTCGGTGCCGGCCGATCTCGTCCTGCCGAAGGTCGACCCCACCGTCGGCGTCGATCGGCGGGTGCTGGACGAGGCCGAGGACTACGAGCGGTTCCTCCGCTGGACCTTCGTCGGCTCCCAGCTCGCCGCGCTCGTCGTGCTCGTCCTGTACGCCTGGCGCGGCGCTCGCCTGACGCGGGAGTCGGCGGCCGGCCGGATCGGCACGGGGATGCTCCTCGGGATGCTCGGCCTCGCGCTGGTCTGGCTCTCGCAGCTGCCGTTCGAGCTCCTGAAGCTGTGGTGGCAGCGGCGCCACGACCTCTGGCGGTCGGGCTACCTCGAGTGGTTCTTCGAGAGTTGGCTCTCGCTCGGCGCCGAGTTTCTGTTCGTCTGCGTGTTCCTCGTGACGACGATGGCGCTGGCGGCCGTGCTGCGGCAGACGTGGTGGCTGGCGGCAGTCCCGGTCTTCGTCGGGCTCGCGCTCCTCTTCGCCTTCGTCTACCCGTACCTCGTCGACGGTCGACCCGCGCCCGAGAACCTGAGACGCGACGCGGTCGTCTTCGCGCACCGCCAGCACATGAAGCCGGTGAAGGTCGAGGTCGAGGACTGGAGCGACTTCACGACGATCCCGAACGCCTACGCGACCGGCGTCGGGCCGAGCCGCCGCATCTTCCTCTGGGACACGCTGCTGGACGGCCGCTTCGACGAGCGTGAGCTTCGCGTCGTGCTCGCGCACGAGCTCGGCCACCACTCGCGAAACCACATCTGGAAGAGCGTCGCCTGGTACGCGCTGCTCCTGCTGCCGTTGCTGGGCGGCGTCGCGTGGCTGACCTCGCGGCGCGGCGGGATCTACACGCCGAGGGCGGTGCCCCTCGCCCTCCTCGCGGTGCTTGCCGGCGGCCTGCTGCTCCAGCCGGTCGACAACGCGTTCTCGCGCAGGCACGAGGCGGAGGCGGACTGGGTCGCGCTGGAGACGACGCGCGACCCCGACGCGGCGCGACGGCTCTTCCGTGGGTTCACCCGCGACGCGCTGGAAGACCCGACTCCGCCGGGCTGGGCGTACGCCGCGCTCGCCACTCACCCTTCGGTACAGGAGCGGATCGAGCTGGCGACGGCGTGGGAGCGCCGTCACCGGGGCGGCTAGGAGGGTTTGGCGGAATACCGTTCGTCGCAGGGGCGAGCAGCGCGCCCCTGCGGCACAAGCTGTATTGCGCCAAACGCTCCTAAGTGACGGAGATCTGCGCAGCGAGGGCCCGTGAGATCGCGTGGTCGCTGCCGCCGACACGCACGGTGAGGGGGCCCTCGAACGGCGCCGCCTCGCGCACCTCCAGCCGGCTGCCGGGGGTGAGCGTCAGGCCCGCGAGGTAGCGAAGCAGGTCGCCGTCGCCGTCCGGCACCCGCTCGACCGTCGCCTTCGCGCCGGGTTCGAGCGCCGAGAGCGGCGTCCCCGCCGGCCGCTCGATCGTGAGGTCGGGGCGCGGGATCGGATCGCCGTGCGGATCCCGGGTCGGGAAGCCGAGCGAGCGGTCGATCTGAGCCTCGAGCTCCTCGGAGAGCGCGTGCTCGAGGAGGTCGGCCTCCGCGTGCACGGCGTCGAGCGGCAGTCCGAGCGTCTTCGCGAGGTACTGCTCGAGCAAGCGGTGGTGCCGGATCACCTCGAGAGCCACCCGCTCGCCCTTCGGCGTCAGGGTTGCGCCGCGGTAGCGCTGGTGCTCGACGAGCCCCAGCGACGCGAGCTTCTTGAGCATCGACGTGGCGGACGGCGCGGAGACGCCGAGGCTCCGGGCAAGCGCCGAGGTCGTCGCGCGGCCCCCGTCGGACTGGAGTTTGTAGATCTCGCGGACGTAGTCCTGAATTGCCGCTGTCAGTTCCATCGTTCTAAGTTAGAGTTTAGACATGACGAAGTTTTCTCGGAAGCAGGTGCTTGCCGGCGGGGCGTCGCTCGTGGCGGCGCCGCTTGCGAAGGCCGTGTGGCCTGATGCCGCGCAGGCCGAGGAGAGTGCGACGCACCTGGGCCACAACCACCCGGCCCTGGGCCATGCGGCGATGGTGCACGACCACGTGCCGGCGCCGGGCGGGCCGAACGACCTCGACCACCTGCTCGAGCCGCCCGCTTCCCTGCCGCACAAGCCG
>Ga0307318_10000021_pt1 | contig 53576 bp, 54 predicted proteins | sample ER_DNA_367_FD_194500 | JGI IMG/M metagenome (GOLD analysis project Ga0307318, IMG submission 194500) | Bulk soil microbial communities from the East River watershed near Crested Butte, Colorado, United States - ER_DNA_367 | ecosystem: Environmental > Terrestrial > Soil > Floodplain | place...
CCTGGGCCTCATCTTGCCGAACTACGGCGACGGACTCGACGCAGAGCGCCTCGCCGGAGCCGCGGTCGCGGCGGAGGACGCGGGCTTCGACTCGGGCTGGGTCACCGACCACGTAATCGTCCCGCCGGAGCACGCGCCCATCTACGGGACGATCGCCGAGGCGCTCGTCTCGCTCGGCTTCCTCACCGGCCGCACCACACGGCTCGAGCTCGGCGTCTCCGCGCTCGTCGTGCCTCAGCGCAACCCGCTGGTCGTCGTCAAGCAGCTGGCGAGCCTGGACTTCCTCTCCGGCGGCCGGATCGTGACGGCCGTCGCGGCCGGCTGGATGGAGGGCGAGTTCGAGCTGCTCGGCGCCGACTTCGAGCACCGCGGCCGGAGCCTGAATCGGTGGCTCGAGCTCGCGCAGGAGGCGTTCGAGCAGCTACCGGGGCCGGTCCGCTTCGACCGGGGCGAGGGCTGGCTCGCGCCGGCGCTCCGCCGCCCCGGCGGGCCCGAGCTCTGGGTCGCCGGCGTCTCGCGCGCAACGGTCCGGCGCGCCGCGATCACTGGTGTCTGGCATCCCGTCGCCCTCGCACCGGACGACTTGCGGCCGATGGCCCAGGAGCTGCGCGAGCGCCGTCCGGACGGCCGCGTAATGCTCCGTATCGGCGTCTACCAGCGGGACGAGTCCGCGCCCGGAACCGACGAGCGCGGGCGGCACGCGATCGCCGGCCCACCCGAGTGGATCGCCGAGCGCCTGGCCGAGTACGTCGAGGCCGGCTGCGACGGCTTCGTCCTCAACCTCGACCACGAGGCGCCCGGGCTCGAGGAGCGGGTCGCCTGGTTCGCGGGAGAAGTCCTGCCGCTTATTCGGCGCTCGACGACGCCCAGAGGTTGATCCCCGACTCCGTCGCGTGGCGGTCGATCTCGGCGAGCTCCTCGTCCGAGAAGTCGAGGTTGTCGAGCGCGGCGAGATTGTCCTCGAGCTGCGCGACGCTACTCGCGCCGATCAGGGCGGAGGTCACGCGCGGGTCGCGGAGCGTCCACGCGAGCGCCAGCTGCGCGAGCGTCTGACCTCGCCCCCGGGCCAGGTCGTTCAACCCGCGAATCTTCTCGAGCGCCTGGTCGGAGAGCAGCTCCGGCGACAGCGAGCTCGGGCGTGAGGCCCGGGAGCCCTCCGGGATGCCGTCCAGATACTTGTCCGTGAGCATCCCCTGCGCGAGCGGCGAGAAGACGATGCAGCCGAGACCGAGCTCGTCGAGCGTGTCGAGCAGGTCCTCCTCGATCCAGCGGTTCAGCATCGAGTACGACGGCTGGTGGATCACGAACGGCGTCCGCAGCTCGCGGAGGATCGCCGCCGCTTCCGCCGTTTTCGCGGCCGAGTACGACGAGACCCCAACGTAGAGCGCCTTCCCCTGCCGCACGGCGGTGTCGAGCGCCCCCATCGTCTCCTCGAGCGGCGTCTCGGGGTCAAACCGGTGCGAGTAGAAGATGTCCACGTAGTCGAGCCCCATCCGGCCGAGGCTCTGGTCGAGGCTCGCGAGCAGGTACTTCCGCGAGCCCCACTCGCCGTAGGGCCCGGGCCACATGTCGTAGCCCGCCTTGCTCGAGATGATCAGCTCGTCCCGGTGCGGCGCGAGGTCGGCGTGGAAGTGCCGCCCGAAGTTCTCCTCGGCTAAGCCGTACGGCGGTCCGTAGTTGTTCGCGAGGTCGAAGTGGGTGATCCCGAGGTCGAAGGCCCGCCTGAGGACCGCGCGCTGCGTCTCGAGCGGCCGGTCGTCGCCGAAATTCCACCAGAGCCCGAGCGAGATGGCGGGCAGCAGGAGGCCGCTGCGGCCGGAGCGCCGGTACGGCATCCGCTCGTAGCGCTCCTCTGCCGGGACGTACGTCATGCGGCCGAACCGTAGAGCGCTTCGATCGTTTTCGCCTGGCCCACAGCGTCCTCGCGGCCGAGGAGCAGCGGCGAATCGCCGCGGATCGCGCCGCTTACATTGTCGAGCTCCAGGAGGTACGAATCCTCGTCCTCGACCGCGACCTGCTCGACGTCGCCGTCGCGACGGAGCTCGATGCCCGGCTCGGTGACGACGAAGGGGGTAGGAACGAACAGGCTCGCGTCCTCGCCGAGAACCTCGAGCCCCGCGCGGCGCGGGACGACGAACCCGCAGTCGAACTGCGAGACGACGTCCGCGGCGTGGCGCATCGTCCCGGCGAAGACGACGTCGACGCCGCTCGGGCCGACCGACTGCATGCCGGCAAGGCTCTCGGGCTCTCCTGCCAGCAGGCGGATCGCACTTACGCAGTAACAGCCGACGTCCATCATCGCGCCGCCGTCGAGGTCGGGGTCGAAGCGGGCGTCGTTCGGGCCGCGCTCGATCGCGAGCGGGAAGCTGAACGCCGCCCGCACCAGCCGGAGCGCTCCGATCGCGCCGTCGCTGACGAGCCGGACGAGCTGGGAGGTCTGCGGGTGGTGGCGCCACATGAAGCCCTCGGACAGGACCAGACCGCGCGACTCCGCCAGGTCGAACGCACGCTCGACCTCGTCGAGGTGACGGGACATCGGCTTTTCGCACAGCACATGTTTCCCCGCCTCCAACGCCCGGATCGTCCACTCGACGTGCAGGCCGTTCGGCAGCGAGATGTAGACGGCGTCCACCTCATCGTCCTCGAGCAGCGTCTCGTAGCGCCCGTAGCCGCGGTCGATGCCATGCTCGCGGGCGTACGACTCCGCGCGCGCCGTGTCCCGGCTTCCAACCGCGATCACCTGCGCCAGCTCCGAGCGCTCGGCTGCCGCGATGATCTTGAGGTTGATGGGCGCCGTCGAGACGAGGCCCCAGCTGACGGTCATTCGGCCGGCTCGTCCTTCGTCATCGCCTGCTCGAGCTCGCTCTGGGTGGCGCCGGTCATGATCGCCACGGCCTCCGACATCGTGTGGCTCTGCGGCGTGACGACCGCGACGCGCTTGCCGAGCCGCATGATCAGGATTCGGTCGGCGAGCTCGAAGACGTGCGGCATGTCGTGGCTGATGATGATCACCGGCAGCCCGCGCTCTCGGACGCGCAGGATCAGGTCCAGCACCTGGCGGGTCTCCCTCACGCCGAGCGCCGCCGTCGGCTCGTCCATGATCGCGAGCCGCCGAGCCCACTTCGCGGCCCTCGCGACCGCCACGCCCTGGCGCTGGCCGCCCGAGAGGCTCTCGACCGCAACCCGGATCGACTGGATCCCGATCTTGAGCTCCTCGAGGTGCGTCGCGGCCTCCCGTCGCATCCGGCGCTTGTCGAGCAGCCGTAGGCCGAGGCCGAGCGGCCCGCGGTATCGGGCCTCGCGGCCGAGGAAGATGTTCGAGGCGATGTCGAGCGAAGGGGCCACCGCCAGGTCCTGGTAGACCGTCTCGATCCCCGCGCGGCGCGCGTCGCCGGGCGTGCGGAAGCGGACATGCGCGCCGTCGAGGCGCAGCTCACCGTCGTCGGGTTGCAGGGCACCCGAGAGCGCCTTGATCAGGGTCGACTTCCCCGCGCCGTTGTCGCCGATGATCGCGACGATCTCGTTCGGATACAGCTCGAAGTCGGCGCCGTTCAGCGCGACCACCTGCCCGTAGCGCTTGACGAGCCCGCGCGCCTCGAGGATCGGAGTCTCCTCCGTCATGCCCGGCCTCTGTGGGTCAGCTGGTCGACCGAGACCGCGAGGATCACGAGCACGCCGGTGACGAAGTACTGCCAGACCACCTCAACGCCGATCAGCGTCAGGCCATTACGGAAGACCCCGACGACGACCGCGCCGATCAGCGTCCCGATCACGGTGCCGCGCCCGCCGAACAGGCTCGTGCCGCCGAGCACCACCGCCGTGATCGCGTCGAGGTTCTCCGTCGTCTGCCCGGCGTTCGGGTCGCCCAGCTCCGTCCGCCCGACGAGGAGGAGCGCCGCGATGCCGTACGTGAGCCCGGCGAGCGTGTACACGCTGAGCAGCACGCGGTTCACCTTGATTCCCATCAGGCGCGCCGCCTCGATGTTGTCCCCGACCGTGTACACGTGCCTCCCCCACGCCGTCTGGGTGAGCGCGTACCACGCGATCCCGAAGAGGATGAACATCAGGACGACGCCGTAGGTGATCGACGTCCCGTGGATCGTGAAGGTGCGGCCGAAGAAGAGGAGCTGGCTCGGGAGCTCCGAGTACGTCTCGTCGTTGGAGTAGATGTGCGTGAAGGCGAACGCGATGTTCAGCGTCCCGAGCGTCACGATGAACGCCGGCAGTTTCACCGCCGCCACGAGGCCGCCGTTCAGGAGCCCGAAACCCACACAGGCCAGGATGCCCAGCGAGATGGCGACGAGCGGATCGACCCCCTTCGCCACGGCGAGCTTCGTCATCACGATCTGACCGAAGGCCATCACCGTCGCGCAGGAAAGGTCGATTCCGGCGGTCAGGATTACGAAGGTCTCGCCGATCGCGAGCACCCCGACGACCATCACCTGCTGCAGGACGAGCGAGAGGTTCTGCCCCTGGAGGAAGCTCTCCGACTTCACGGCGAAGAACGCCATCGCCAGGATCAGGGCGATCAGCGGCCCGACCGTCGGGGCCCCGAGCACGCGGCGGGTGAGCTGAAAGGCGGGGTGAGCCAGCGTCACGTGGAGTATCCGTCAGTAAACGGAGACCGGGGCGCTTGTCGCGCCCCGGTCCGTGATGGAGGGGAGGTTCGTTAGCCCCAGCAGTTCTTGAGACCGTAGGCGACGGTCTTCGAGCGAACGCCGGCCTTCGCGGTCTTCGCAATCAGGTTCACGCCGGTGTCCGTGTACCCGTGAACCTTCTTCCCGGTCTTCGCATACCGGACGACGGCGGTGACGCCCATCGACGCCATGCGCAGCGGATACTGCTGCGAGGTGGCGTCGATCACTCCGGCCCTGACGTTGCGGACGCCGGCACAGCCGCCGTCCACCGACACGATCACCGTGCCGGCCTTCGTCTTCCCGGCGTTCTTGAGCGCGTTCCAGGCGCCGGCCGCGCTCGGCTCGTTGATCGTGTAGACGACGTCGATCGCGGAGTTCTTCTGGATGCAGTTCTCCATCGCCGTCTGGGACGGAGCCGTCTGGCCCTGGCCGTTCCCGACACATGCGATCTGCGGATCGCTGCCCTTGATCCCGAAGCCCTTGAGGAAGCCGTTATGCCGCAGCGCCCCTACCGAGGAGCCGGCGTGCTCGTCGAGCATCGCGATCGTGACCTTCTTGCCCTTCGTCGCTGCGCGCGCGTACTTGCCGATCAGCACACCGGCGTTGAAGTTGTTCGTGGCGAAGAGAGCGTCGACGACCGTCGGCGGGCTGGTCGGCGAGTCGAGCGCGATCACCAGGACGCCGGCCTTCCTCGCCTTCTTGATCGCGGCGTTCTCGGCCTTCGCGTCGGCGACGGTGATCAGGATGCCCTTGTAGCCGGCGGTGGTCATGTTCTCGATCGCCGCAATCTGGCTCGCGTTGTCCGAGCTCGACTTGCCCGCGGCGTACTTCAGCTCGGCACCGAGCTTCTTCGCCTGAGCAGTCGCCCCGGCCCTCATCTTCACGAAGAACGGGTTCGTGACGTCCTTCGTGATCAGGCCGACCTTGACCTTGGCGGCCGAGTTCGACGTCCTCGCGCCTGCCATGGTGGCCATGACGGCGCTGGCGACGAGGACGAGAGCGAACGCCAGAACGAGTGGCCGTGTCGCCAGGCGCCTCTTTCCCCCAGTGATTCGGTGACCCATCCGTGCCTTCCTTTCCTAGGGTTGTGATACCGATAACACAATTCAAGGCAGGCAGTCAAGCCACACGGCATTGCAGAACCGCGGATTGCGTGTTACTGATCACAAGGAGCGACCATGGCGGGAACGGCGGCGACGGTGACGATCAAGGACGTGGCGAGGCTCGCGGGGGTCTCCCCGATGACGGTGTCGCGCGTGATCAACGGCGGCACCCGCGTCAGTCCCGCAACCCGGCGGCGCGTCGAGGACTCCATCAGCGAGCTCGGGTATGTCCCGAGCCGTCTGGCACGCGGCCTGATCCGCCAGAAGACCGGCACGCTGGCGCTGATCGTCCCGGACGTGGCGAACCCATTCTTCACGCTCGTCGTGCGCGGAGCCGAGGACGTCGCGCGACGAGCCGGCTACCGGATCATCCTGTGCGACACGCGCGCCGACCTCGAGCTCGAGCGCGAGGTGATCGAGGAGATGATCGCCCACCGCGTCGAGGGGATCGCGATCGCGCCCGTCAGCGACCAGTCCCGCCCCCACCTCGAGCGCCTGCGCAACTTCGGCATCGAGTTCGTGCTCGTCGACCGGAGCGTGCAGGGGATCGACTCCGACGTGGTGTTCGGTGACAACGCCGACGGTGCGCGGCGCCTCGTAAAGCACCTCCTCGACCTCGGCCATCGCCGAATCGGCTTCATCGTCGAGTCGGACGACGTCTCGACCGCCCGGGACCGCCACCAGGGCTACCGCGACGCACTCCACGCCGCGGGTCTCGAGGTCGACGAGACGTTGATCGAACGCGCCCCGGCCGATCCTGAGGGTGGCTCAACCGCGATGCGGCGCTTCTTGGAACACGAGCACACGCCGACGGCGGTGTTCGCCGTCAACAACCTCGTTGCGCTCGGGGCGATCGAAGCCGTCCGCGCCGCCGGGCTCGACGTGCCGGACGACGTCGCCTTCGTGTGCTTCGACGACATCGAGCACGCGTCCCGGCTCTACCCCTTCCTCACCGTGATGTCGCAGCCCGCCGAGACGCTCGGAACGATCGGCACGCAGCTGTTGCTGGACCGGATCGAGGGCCGCGCAGCCGGCCCACCGCGGATCGTCGTCCTCCCGGCGCAGTTCCTGATCCGACGCTCGTGCGGCGCTCTCGCAGCGTGAGCGTCTACGGCGGCATCGAGACGGGCGGCTCGAAGTGGGAGCTGGCGATCGGCACTGGACCGGACGACCTCCGGGCGACGGCCACGATCCCGACCACCGGGCCGGAAGAGACCATCGACCGCGCGATCGCCTTCTTCGAACAAGGGGGGCCCGTCGACGCGATCGGGATCGGATCGTTCGGCCCCGTCGACAAGAAGCCTGGATCGCCGACGTGGGGCTTCATCACCTCGACGCCGAAACCGGGCTGGGCGCACACGGACGTGGGTCAGAAGGTGCGCCGCCGGCTGGCCGCTCCAGTCGTCTTCGACACCGACGTGAACGCGGCGGCCCTCGGGGAGCACCGCTGGGGCGCCGCCCGGGGTCTCGCGACCTTCTGCTACGTCACGATCGGGACCGGGATCGGCGGCGGTGGCATGGCCCACAGCCAGCTCCTCGACGGGCTCGTCCACCCGGAAATCGGCCACATGCGCATCCCCCACGACCTCGACCGCGATCCATTCGGCGGCGTCTGTCCGTTTCACGGAGACTGCTGGGAGGGGCTGGCGTCCGGACGTGCGATCGAGGCGCGGGACGGCGAGGCGGACTGGGAGCTGGAGGCGCACTACCTGGCACTCGGCCTCGTGTCCGTGATCCTCGTGCTCTCGCCCGAGCGGATCGTGATCGGCGGCGGCGTGATGAGACAGCCCGGCCTCATCGAGCTCGTCCGGCACGAGATCACTGCGTTGCTGAACGGGTATCTCCCCGGGTTCGACGGCCGGCGCGGCTACCTCACCCTGCCGGGGCTCGGCTCGCGCTCGGGCGTGCTCGGAGCGATTGCGCTCGCCGAGAGCGCCTGACCTCACGGGAGCCGGCCGGGCGCCGTTTTCACTCCCGATGGCGAAGCTCTACCAGCTGATCGGGCCGGACGGCCGCGAGGTGCTCTCGGAGACGCCCGGCACCCTCGGCGGCCACCGGCGGACGAAGGGCTACGGCCGGCTCGATTGCCGCGTCGCGCTCAGCTGGATCGCCAGGGGCCACTACGTGAAGCACCGCGTCTTCTTCGCCGACGAGGAGACCGCGATCGCCGCCGGCTACCGGCCTTGCGCGGTCTGCATGCCGGAGGAGTACCGGCGCTGGAAGGAGCAGCAGGCGACGTAGGCTGGCGGCGCGTGGGCTCGCCGTCGCAGATCTCCGACCACGTCTGGTGGTTGCCGAAGGCACCGCCGGACCGGCCGTCGCTCTGCGTCGTCGTCGGCGGGCGGCGGACGCTTTGGCTCGACGCCGGCTCGTCCGAGCGGCACACGCGGGAGCTGCTCGCCGCGGCGCCGGCGCCGGACCTCGTGGCACTCACCCACTCGGACTGGGATCACGTTCTCGGAGCCTCGGTCCTCGGCTGCCCGGTGATCGCACACGAGCTGACCGCCGACGCCCTCGTGCGCCTCGCGGCCGCCGACTGGAGCGACGAGGGTCTGGACGAGCGCGTCGCGTCCGGCGAGCTGCTGCAGTGGCACGTGGACGACATCCGCGGGGAGCTCCCGGCCCCGCGCAAGGTCACGATCGCGCCGGCGGACATCGTCTTCCGCGACCGCCTCGACCTCGACCTCGGCGGTTCCCGTGTCCACGTGCGCCACGTCGGGGGCGACCACGCGCCGGACTCGACCGTGATGTTCGCCGAACCGGACCGGCTGCTCTTCCTCGGCGATGCCCTCTACGAGATTCCCTCGGGCGGGTACACGAAGGCAAAGCTGGAGCCGCTCGTCGCGGACGTGCGGTCGTTCGAGGCCGAGGCGTTCATCCTCGGCCACGGCGAGACGGTGCTCTCTCGCGACGAGCTCGAGACCTTCGTCGCGGAAGCCCTCGAACTGGCGGCGTAAACCGCCGAACCGGACTGCGGAGCCGTGCGAATCAGTCGGGAAGCAACCACCGACAAAGGAGCTCCCCGATGCGCTTCATCCCGACGAAGTTCCACGCGCCGCTCGACTACATCGTCGGCGTCGCCCTCATCGCCGCTCCCTGGATCCTCCAGTTCTCCGACGTGACGGCCGCGACCGTCGTCTCCATCGTCCTCGGAATCGGCCTGATCGCGTACAGCCTGTTCACGAACTACGAGCTCGGCGTCTGGAAGGTCGCTCCGATGGCGGTCCACAACCTGATCGACATTGCCGCCGGCGCGCTCCTGACGGCCTCGCCCTGGCTCTTCGGCTTCGCGGACGAGTCCGCGAACGTCTGGCTGCCCTTCGTGGTCATCGGCCTGGCTGCGATCTTCCTCGGCCTGACGACGAAGCAGCAGGGCGGCTACAGCTACCGCAAGCCGAGCACGGCGACTGGCTAGCGCGACAGCGGAACGATGAATCGGCGGTAGGCCGCGCGACTGCGCGGCTTCCCGCCGAGGTCGTAGGCGCCGCCGGCGGGCCGTTGAAGAAGCTGATGAAGCGAACGCGCGAATGCCGCCGCACGAACCGCGCGAACGCGCAGTAGGGGTTCCGCTCGTTGTTCATCTCGGCGAGCGGGCGGATGATCGTCGGCTTCCCCGACCGGGCAATCGCAGTCGCGAGACCGATCAGGTGCGGGTCGCCTTTGCCCTGCGCGATTCCCTGCGGCGTGATGCCGCCGTTGCGTGCCGTCTTCAGCGCGATGTGCGGGCGGTCGCGCAGGTTGGTGAGGAAGTAGCTGTACGGCGACCCCCAGGTTCGCCCTTGATCCCACCCCAGGTAGGTGAGCCCAGAGTCCGTTCGCTGGCCGGTAAGCGCGTCGAAGCGGGCGGTGTTGCCGTAGGCGCCGACGAAGATCCGCGCCTGCGCCGTCGAAGGCACGACTGCCGCGAGGACGGCCACGAAGAGCAGCCGGCGCATGGCGGAACGCTAGCGTGGTGACGATGGATCTGGAAGTCCTGGAGCGGGCGCTCGCGGAGCGCGGCGAGCCTCCGTTCCGCGCGCGGCAAGTATGGGAGTGGACGGCGCGCGGCGTCTCCGGCTACGACGAGATGACGAACGTCCCGCGCGCCCTCCGGGCGGAGCTCGAAGAGGCGGTGCCGTTCTCCTCGCTCTCCGTCGACGACCAGGCCGTCGCGTCGGACGGGACGTTGAAGGCCCTCTTCCGGACGGCGGACGGCCATCCGGTCGAGGCCGTGCTGATGCGCTACCGCGACGGCCGGCGCTCGGTCTGCGTCTCGTCGCAGTCCGGCTGCCCGCTCACGTGCACGTTCTGCGCCACCGGCCAGATGCGCTTCGGCAGAAACCTCACAACGTGGGAGCTCATCGACCAGGTGCTCCACTTCCGGCGGATCGAGCCGGTGAACCATCTCGTCTTCATGGGCATGGGCGAGCCGTTCCTCAACTACGACGCGGTGGTCGCAGCAGCCCGGCGACTGCCGGAGCTCGGGATCACGCACCGCCGGACCACGATCTCCACCGTCGGCTGGATGCCCGGGCTGACGAGATTCGTGGACGAGGTCGAGGAGCCGATCCGGCTCGCGATCTCGATCCATGCGGCCGAGAGCGGCCTTCGGTCGGAGCTGATGCCCGTGAACGACCGGTACCCGCTCCCGAGCGTCGTCGAGGAGTGCCGGCGGTACTTCGAGCTCCGGCGCCGCAGGGTCTTCGTCGAGTACGTGATGCTGGGCGGCGTCAACGATTCGCCCGGCCACGCCCAGGAGCTCGCGGCGCTCCTCGACCCGACGGTCTTCAAGGTCAACTTGATCCCCTACAACCCGACCGGGATGTACGACGGCTCCTCGCGCGCAGCGATCGGCGCGTTCAAGGCGGTGCTCGACCGGGCGCGGATCCCCGCGACCGTGCGGCTCACGCGCGGCCGCGACATCGCCGCCGCCTGCGGGCAGCTCGCCGCGACCCGCTAACGGTGCGAGCCCGCGAGGCAGGGTGACGACTCGAGCCACGTTTGCGAAGGCGGTCGTGCTCGTCGAAGGGCTCAGCGACAAGGTGGCCGTCGAGACGCTTGCCGCCCGCGATGGCCGGAATCTCAAGGCGGAGGGCGCCGCCGTGCTCGCGATCGGAGGCGCGCAGGCGATCCGGCGTTCCCTCGCCGGCTACGGCGACGTGCGGCTCGCCGGCCTCTGTGACGCGGGCGAGGAGGATGACTTCCGGCGCGCGCTCGAGGAGGCCGGTCTCGGCTCGAACCTGACGCGCGAGGGAATGGAGCAACTCGGGTTCTACGTCTGCGTGCAAGACCTCGAGGACGAGCTGATCCGTGCGCTCGGCGCGGCGGGGATCGAGCGAATCGTCGAGGCGCAGGGAGATCTGCGCGCCTTCCGGACGCTCCAGAAGCAGCCTGAATGGCGAGGCCGTCCGGCCGAAGAGCAGTTGCATCGCTTCCTGGGCAGCGGCGGCCGGCGGAAGATCCGCTACGCACGTCTCCTCGTCGAGGCCCTGGAACGGGACCGCATCCCATGGCCCCTCGCGCGCGTCCTCGCCGCCACGACGTCAGGCTAGGCTTCCGCGCTCACCGCGGCGCGGCAGGATTGCGCCGTTCAGGTGCGCGATAGACGCATGAGCGGCCGGTGAGGAGTGCATGAGCGCGGAGCGGGAAAGTTCACTGCATGCCTAGGAAGCTCGTGCGCTCCGCGGTAGCCTCTGGAGAGAAGGGCATCGGTCTGACACGCGACAGGGTTCGTCCGTCTGCGGGCCGGCTCGCGGCGATCACAGCCGCGGTTCTCATCTCCGCGGCCGCATTCCTCGGCTTCGGCGCATCGCCGGCGGCGGCCCGCACTCCCTGTTGGGAGCGCGTGATGAACGACTGGGTGGTCGACTCCCGGCTCGATCGCGCCTACTCGCTCGCCTGTCTCGAGAGCGCCCTCGACCATGCGCCCGAGGACGTGCTCGCGTACAGCGACTTCGAGGAGCAGATCGGTGCAGCGCGGCAGCGGATGCTCCGCGAGCCACAGGCGGCCCGGCAGCTCCGCGCCGACGCGAGTCAGGCGCCGGGCGAGGGCGCGCGCACGATCCCGGTCCCGCTGATCGTCCTCAGTGTCTTCGCAGCGGCGCTGCTGCTCGCTGGGGGCGCCGATCTCGGTGCGCGCAAGCTCGGCAAGCTGCGCGGACCGCGTCGGCCTAGCTGAGCTCCGCCGCTCGTCGGCGCAAGTAAGAAAAGCGCCTCGGCCGACACCTATATGGGCGACACCAAGAAGGAGGAGGAATGACCTTCATGAGATCGCCACGGGCCTCGCGGCCCATCCAGCTTGCGCTGGTAACGCTCGTCGCTCTCTTTGGCGCCATCATCGCCCTCGCCGTCGCCGACGCCCGCGACGCTTCTGCGCACGGCAACCCTCAGCACGTCACGGGCGCATCGACCGTCCATGGCCACGGGCCGATCGTCACTCCAAGGACGGTCGCATTCCATGACGAGATGCGCCGCGTGTGGGAGGACCATGTCACGTGGACGCGACTGGCCATCATCAGCCTGACGACCGGCGCTCCCGATACCGACGCGACCGTCGGGAGGCTCCTCAAGAACCAGGCCGACATCGGCGATGCGATCAAGCCCTTTTACGGGGACGCCGCTGGCCAGGAGTTGACGCGGCTGCTGCGCGAGCACATCCTGATCGCCGCCGATCTGATCGCGGCCGCCAAGGCCGGAAACCAGACCGCGGTCGCCGAGGCTCAGGCCCGCTGGACGGCGAACGCTGACGAGATCGCCGGCTTCCTGGCCGCCGCCAATCCTCGCTCGTGGCAGCTCGACGAGATGAAGGAGATGCTCCACGAGCACCTGCGTCTGACGACGAGCGAAGTCCTCGCTCGGCTGCACGCTGACTGGGCCGCCGACGTCGCCGCCTACGACGAGATTCATCTCCAGGCGCTCGGCATGGCGGACATGCTCTCGAACGGGATCATCAAGCAGTTCCCATCGCGGTTCCACTAGCCTCCGCGGCAGATGGCCCCGGAGCGCGTCCGACGCTCCGGGGCTCACTCCGCGGTCGCTACGTCCCCGGCTTCACGACCATCAGGAACACGACCGGGGTCAGGATCCCGAGCAGCACCCGGGAGAGCCAGACGAGATTGCGCAGAGCCAGAACTCGTACCAGCTCACCCGCCGAGGATTACGCTCCGAGGATGCCGACGCTGACCGAGCTGAGCTGCGTCGCCTGCCGGCGCGACGCCCCCACTGTCACGGACGAAGAGATCGCCGAGCTCCAGCCGCAGGTGCCCGACTGGGAGCTCCACGAAGTCGGCGGGATCAAGCGTCTGACGCGGGCTTTCGAGTTCGCGAACTTCGCCCAGGCGCTGGAGTTCACGAACCGCGTCGGCGAGCTCGCGGAGCAGGAGGGCCACCACCCCGCCCTGCTGACGGAGTGGGGCCGGACAACCGTGAGTTGGTGGACGCACAAGATCAACGGGCTCCACCGCAACGACTTCATCATGGCCGCGAAGACCGACCAGCTCGGTGGCGTGGACTGAGTTCACGACGAGCGACGACGGGCCGCTGATCGCGGGCCGCCGCGCCGGCAGCGGACCGCCGGTTCTCCTGCTGCACGGCGGGCCGGGGATCGGCTTCGAGTACCTACGGGATCTCGCCGACGAGCTCGCGACCGAGAACGACGTCGCGTGGTACCAGCAGCGCGGGCAGGAGCCGTCGGCGGCGGAAGGGCCTCACACGGTGGCGACGGACGTCGAGGATGTCCGCCGCGTCCTCGACGCGCTCGGCTGGGAGCAGGCATACGTCGTCGGCCATTCGTGGGGCGGGCACCTCGCCCTCCACGTCGCGGAGGCGATGCCGGAGCGGCTCCTCGGCGTGCTTGCCGTCGACCCCCTCGGCGCGATCGGCGACGGACGCTGGCCGGAGTTCGACGAGGAGATGTTCCGCCGGACGCCGGAGGCCGTGCGCGACCGCGCGCGCGAGCTCGACGAGCTTGCCACGGCCGGCGAGGCGGACGACGAGCTGGCGCTCGAGGGCTTTCGCCTCGTCTGGCCGGCGTATTTCGCTGATCCCGAACACGCACCGCCGATGCCGGAGCTGCGGATTGCGAGCGCGCGCTCGGCCGAGATGGTGCCCTCGATCCTGGCCGAGCTGCCGGCGCTCGAGGCGGGTCTGCCGGGAATTGGCGTCCCCGTCGGCTTCGTCCACGGCTCACGGAGCCCGATGCCGCTGGGCGCCTCGACCGACGTCGCCGAGCGGATTCCAGGCGCGTGGGTCGAGGTGGTCGAGGACGCCGGTCACTTCATCTGGGTCGAGGCACCCGGGTCCGTTCGCACGGCGCTCCGACGGCTGACGGTCCTCAGCAATGATGGGTCCCGTGAAGACCTTTGAAGTGGTCGTTCAAGGGACGAACTGGGAGGACCGTGAGCGGCTCGAGCTCCCGGTCGCCCCAAAGGAAGGCGAAACCATCGAAACTCGGTACGGAACGTGTGTCGTGATCGGCGTCGACCTGGCAGAAGACGGGCAGGGCGGCCGCATCATCTGCCGGCTTCCTTAGTCGGGAGAAGCCGCGTAGGGGCCTAGCCGCCCTCGATTAGCCGGACCTGCGTAATCACGCCCTGTCCGGCATGAAACAGCGGCGACAACGGATGCCTCCCCTCCGCGAGGTCCGGTTCCGGCGCGACGGTGCTTCGGACTCCGTCACGTGTGACCCCCACGAACTGCGTCAGACCCTCCTCGGGAGGCGACGGGTCCGTGACCGCCGGCAGCTGCGGCAGAAAGTGATGTGCAACCTCGGGCCAACGCCGGCTCGCCGCCGCAACGGAAGCGTGTTCACCGGCGCCGATGATGCCGCCCCCGTTGCTGAAGTACAGGCTCGATGAGCCGTCGGCGACGGCGACCAACGTCGCGACGGCCTCCGGATAACCGGTCTCCATCAACAGCGCGAGGATCGGCTCATCTGCTGGTAGGGCGTCATCGAGCTGCTCCGGCGTCAGGGTGAGAACCTGCTGACGAAGCTCCAGGTAGATCTCGGCCGGCGGCTCCGCTTCGCCCCGCGCTCGGCGAAAGAACCTCACCGGTGCGAGGCTAGCCGACCGATCACCGGCGCCGATGCCGGCTTGGCCCGGTGAGGGCCGATCCGCGGTCACGGTACGACGACGAGCTTTGCTCCGGCGCCCTCCACCTGCCGACGCCACGCGTCCGCGACGCCGTCGAGCGGTACGCGCTCGACGGCGAGTCGAATCTCCCCGTTGACGGCACGTTTGACAAGCCGGCGATAGTGCTCCTCCAGCACGTCGAACGGGACGGCGTACACCGAGAAGCCGAGGATCGCCAGGCTCTTGAACCGCACCGCCTCGGAAGACAGTGCGGCCGTCGGGCCGGCCGACTGTCCGAGGTTGACGATCGTCGCGTTCGGCGCGGCAGCCAGAACTGCGGCCGCGGCCGGCTCGCCCCACAGCGCATCGAAGACGTATCCGGGACCGTCGCCGTCGAACGCCTCCTTGAAGCCCGCGACGAGGTCTGTGTGGTCGCCGAGACGGAGGGACGCATCCGCTCCGTGATCGACGGCGCGGTCGAGGCCGGCGGCGCTACGCCCGACCGCGACGACTCGGGCCGCACCAAGCAGTTTGGCGGTCTGAACGGCGACGAGCCCGACGGAGCCGGTCGCTCCGAGCACGAGCACGTCCTCGCCTCCGGTGAGTGGCGCTCGCCACGCGAACGGCAACCAGCCCGCGAGCCCGGCGATTCCAAACGCGGCAGCAAGGGCGGGGTCGGCGCCGTCCGGCCCCTCGATGGCATTTGCGTCGCCGACCGAAGCGCGCTCGGCCATCGCGCCGTTTGACGTTCGTCCCAGCGATCCACCGAAGATCCAGACGGTCCTGCCGTCGTCGGTGCGCGCTACAGCCTCGCATCCCGGCACATACGGGAGCGCCGGATGACCCGCCGCGAGCACCCCGCGCGAAACTGTGACGTCGATCGGGTTGAGCGGAGCCGCGAGCACCTCGACGGTTTCCCCGGCGGGCTCCGCGACGTCGTCGACCTCGGCAAGTGCGCCGAGCTCCCTGATGACAGCTGCCTTCATAAGCGCATCTAACAACGCCGCGTCGCCAATGCCGGCAGCGCCGGCGTCGGCTCGATTCCCCTGACGGTGCTGGCCGTCCGACCTAAGTAGGAAGGATCAGCAGACCCCACGGCTGGCCGAGCGTCCGAAAACCCCCATCTCCTGTCGCAGGGCTCTCGGTGCTAGGGGGTAAACAGCTTCCAGTGCCCCTCGGAGACGACTTCGACGGTGCCGTCGGTCACCTTGATGGCGGTCTGATCGTCAATCGCATACCCCGGCACCGGCAGCCCGGCGGCCCACTCTTCTGCGTCGGCCATGGTGTTCTCGGGCAGGTCCTCGTGATCCAGGTGCGGAAATATCGCAAACTCAACCAGTCCCAGCGCGCTGTCGCCACCGGTGGGCGGCTTCCAGCGGACGAAGTCCTCCCCGATGTTGGGGGCCATCACAATGCTCCCGGCGCTCAGTCCCACGTAGACCGCCTCGCGCAGCGACGGCAAGAGGTCTGCCAGTCCGGACTGCCGCATCCAATAGCACAGATACAGAGGATCGCCGCCTCCCACCAGCAGGGCGTCAGTCTCCTTAACCATGGGGACCCACTGCGCTTCATCGATGCTGGGCAGCGCGGTGAGCTCCAGCACTCCCAGGGACTTCCAACCCAATTCGCACATGGGGGTGCGGCCTTCTCGTCCGCTGATGAACCGCCACGCCAAGCCAGCACCGCCGGGATTGGCGTAGATCGCAGTGGGAATGCAGAGGGCGCTGGACTCGGCAATCGGTTTGCCCAGGAGGTCGACCAGCGCGTCGTGGATGCTCGTGTTCTTGATGCCAGCGGAGGTGAGAAGAAACCTCATGCTGCCTCCCGGAGTAATTACTGCAGGCGAGAACGGCACCCGAGCCTAGACAACCAAGCCTGATTCAGGGGTCACTCCCGCACGCTCGTCCAGCCGAGGGCAGTTGGGGTCATGCATCGAGTCGGAGCACGACCTCGTCCGTTTCCTCGTTGCGCCCATGAGCGAATCCGCGCCCCTCGCCCACGATACGGAAACCGCACTTCGTCAACACACGAAGCGACGCGGCGTTGTCGCTCGCGGCGCCAGCGTAAAGCGGACGGGTTGCCTCCAGCTGCAGGAACTCCTGTAGGGCACGCGTGGCGAGGCCGCGGCCCCAATCTTCACGGCCGATCCAATAGGTGACCTCGCGGTGACCCTCCAAGTCGAAGCTCGCAATGTGACCCACGACTCGACCGTCGATCTCGATGACCCTGTTCGTGGTAGAGACGTCGCTCCTCAGCCGCGCCCACCGTCGGTCGAAGCTAGGTCGATCATCGGCCTCCGGCGAAGTGAACGCGGCCATCCGTATGGCCTCGGGATCCGTCGCGTGCTCGAACAGCACGCCGAGATCACGATCTTCGATCTCGCGAAGGACAAGCTGTCCCGAGCCCTCCCGCACGGCCGCTAACGCTAACTGCCGCAAACTCCGGGTGACATTCCCGAAGCTGGCGCACACCTGAGACCGTCCCTGGTTGCGAGAATCGCGTTCCGTGCCCAGAGCACAGCTCGAGGACTTCGGATCGGGGCTCACGCCCGTGACCGAGGGCTGGTTCGTCGTCAACGTGCGCGACGCCGAGTGGTGGTTCTCGGAAAAGAGGGGCGCGAGGTGCGCCTTCGAGAGCGAGTACGGCGATCCGCCGGTCGAGTTCGCCCAGTTCGGGATCAACGTCACCGTCCTGGAGCCGGGACAGACGGGCCTCTACCACGCCGAGTCGAACCAGGAGGCGTTCCTCGTCCTTTCAGGGGAGTGCGCGCTACTCGTCGAGGACGAGGAGCGACGCCTGCGGCCCTGGGACTTCTTCCACTCTTCCCCGTGGACCGAGCACGCCTTCGTGGGCGCGGGCGAGGGGCCCTGTGTGATCCTGATGGTCGGTTCGCGCTCGGGCACGGGAGTGCACTACCCGGTGTCGGAGCTCGCGGCGCGCTACGGCGCGAGCGTGGCGGAGGAGACCTCCGACTGGAGGCAGGCGTACGCGTCGGTCGAGCGCTTCCGGCGAGAGCAGCCGCCGAACTGGGCTCGTCTGCCCTGGGCGTAATTCCTTCAGGCGTCATTCGCGATCACTCGCACAGGTTGCGGTCCTAGTTCGTTTCGTATTCCAGATCCTCAGGCTCGATTCGGCCGGACGGACTCTGCTGCGACCGATGAGCTCCGCGCCTCGGTGCGGTCATAACGAGAAGACCACCCAAGAGAGAAAGGACGAACCCATGAAACGGACGACCACGACGCTCGTCTCCGTCGATGGAGCTGCACCGTGACCAAGGTGGTCGCAATCATGTCGATGTCTCTCGACGGGTACGTCGCCGACGCGAACGACGGGGTCGCCGAAGTTTTCGACTGGTACTTCTCGGGCGACGTCGAGGTCCCCACAGCGAGCACGACATCCGGCATGACGTTCCACGTCTCGGCGCCGAGCGCCGACCACCTGAGGGGCTTGACGGCTGAGGTCGGCGCCATGCTCACCGGTCGGCGCACCTTCGAGCGCGCCGACGGCTGGGGCGGCCAGCACCCGTGGGATATTCCCGCTTTCGTCGCCACCCACCACGTGCCCGACGGCTGGCCACGGCCCGGCTCGACCGTCCAGTTCGTCACCGACGGCATCGAAAGCGCCGTTGCTCGAGCGAAATCGGCTGCCGGCCCGAAGTCCGTGGGAGTGCACGGCGCCCAAACGATCCAGCAGTGCCTGGACGCCGGGCTGCTCGACGAGATCCACATCGATCTGGCTGCCGTGTTGCTAGGCGCAGGAGTGCGGCTGTTCGATCACCTCGCGAACACACCGGTCGTCCTCGGGAATCCGACAGTCGTCACCGGTGTGGGTGTCACGCATCTGCGCTATCCCGTGCACACGTCGTAGACCAAGTGGGTGACCCGGTCGCCCGGCACGATCCTGGTCGGGTTCTCTAGCCGCAGCGGCTCTGCCAGGCCGCCGGCGGCGAAGAACGGGCGACCGGAGTCGAAGACCACCGGCCGCACGTCCGCGACTGTGTCCGCGGGTGTTCGTCTTGCGCGGCTGCCGTGGTGGAGCGCTACGAGGACAGCTACCGGCTCTGCTACGTCAGCGGCCCGGAGGGAATCATCATCGAGCCAGCGGAGCAGATCGGCTAACGCGTCGCGTCCGTTGCCGCGGAGGTGGGCGTCGAACGATGATGGGAGACAGGGGGAAATCGAACCTCCGCAAGCTTTCAATCGCGGGCCGAAAGGCCAGCCATCCGCGCGGTAGGCGGTCCGAGCCAGGTGGTGAGAGCCTCAGGGAGCCCCGAATTGCTTCGGTCGCCGACCCAGGCGACATATCCGTCGGGCCGAATCAGCACGGCAGCGGGAGCAGCAACGGCACCGAGCGCCGGAAGCTCCCACGTACCAACGTACTCGGCGTCGATCAACTGAACCCGATCTGCCCATGGAGTGATGTCGAAGTCGCCGGGCTCACCGAGGTTGAGGAGCAGCGGCCGAGCATCGTGCAGGAGGGTGAAGACCGGCAGCGGGCCGTCGGCCGTGACCAGGTCGAGATCGGGCATGCGACGTCCGAGCAGGGGATGCCCCTCGCCGAGGTCGTAGTGGATGTCCAGGCCAGACATCCTCGCGGCGAATCGCCTGCGCGGCTCGTCCAGCGCGAGGAGCTCGACAATCGTGTCGCCCAGGGTCTTGACCCGCTCGTCGGGCCGGAACAGCGAGACCTGCGCGATCGTGTCGCGCAACACGCGGGCGGCGACCGGGTGGCGCTCGGCGTGGTACGTGTCCAGGAGACTGTCCGGCGACGTCCGCTTGACCACCTGGGCGAGCTTCCAGCCGAGGTTCACCGCATCCTGCACGCCGATGTTGAGGCCCTGGCCGCCCACCGGGTTGTGGACGTGCGCGGCGTCGCCGGCGAGCAGCACCCGCCGGTCGCGATAGGCCTTCGCCTGACGGGCCGCATCGGTGAACCTGGAGATCCACGTCGGGCTGTGAACCCCGTAGTCGGTTCCCCAGACGGCCACGAGCGCCTCGCTGAGATCGCGCAGGGTGGGCTCGCCGATGGCTCCGACGTGCGCTTCGGTCACCAAGACGCCTACCGGTCCCGCGTCCGAGTAGACCACCTCGCCGTCGCGGACCGCGTACTCCACCTTGCCGAATGCATGGCGGCCAAGGGCGTCGTGGTGGACACCCCATTCCGGCTCCTCGGCCAACTCGACCTGGGCGATCAGGAAGCTCTTCGTCGCATCCCATCCGGAGAACTCGATGCCGGCCGCCGTGCGAACCACGCTGGGCCCGCCGTCGCACCCGACGAGGTATTCCGCCCGCAGCGGCCGGCCGTCAGCCACCTCGACGTCGACCCGGCGTCGTCCTGTACGAACCCCGTCACGTCACGTCCGCGCTGGATCGGCATCCCAACTCGTCGACCCATTCGGCGAGCAGGCGCTCGATGTGGTTCTGCCACAACCCGAGCCCGTATGGGTGTCGCGTGGGAAAGTCGCTGATGTCCAACGGCGTCCCGGCGAACGCTGCGACCTGGGCCTCCTGCCCCTCCGCCAGGAACCGGTCAGCGATCCCGCGCTGATCGAGCACCTCGATCGTGCGTGAGTGCAGGCCGCCGGCCCTCGAGCCGGCCAGCTCCTGGCTGTCACGTCGCTCGACGATGGCAACGTCCACCCCAGCCAACGCCAACTCCGCCGCCAGCATCAACCCCGTCGGCCCCGCGCCAGCAACGACCACCGCATGCTCGGTCATACGGCAACCCCCTTAACCCGCCATGCGGCAGCTTCCGCGATGGAGGCGGGAATCGAACCCGCGCAAGATTCCGAACGGGCTGAGCTGACGCGGCTGGCGGCACAGATCAATCGAACGAATCGAGGGCGAGCGCGACAGCCTCGTCGGCGGTCAGCGTCCGACCCTGCTCCCACGCGTCCGCGAAAGCAGCTTCGTCGAGCTGCGCGCGGATGGCGCTCAGCGTCTGGTCGGTGATCCTTGTGAGCCAAGGGGGCCTCGCACCGATCTCCTCGAGCAGCACTGCAGCGCTGGAGAGGACGAGGGCGGCCGGTCGTGGTCTCCCGGCGAGGGCAAGCACGCGGGCGGTGCGACATACGCCTGCGACGCTCATGAGCAGATCGCCGGCATCTCGAAGAATCCGAAGGCCCTCCTTCATGAGCTTGGCGGCTTCCTCGAATCGATCCTCCTCGACGGCGCAGTCTGCGATCGACACGAGAGCCACGCCCTCGAGCAGCTTGTCGTCGATCGCCCGTGCGTGCCGGAGGTTTTCCTCGTTGACGGCGCGAGCCCCTTCGAGGTCGCCGGCCTCGTAGTGCGCCCAGGCGAGAGATCGAGTCGCGCGCCCGGCGTAATGCTCGTCGCCGAGCGCGCGGAAGCGCTGTGCGCTCTCGTCGTAGAGCTGCTGCGCTCTCACCCAGTCGCCTCGCTGACCGACCGCGTAGGCGAACATGAGCAGCGAAAAGGCGATGCCCCAGGCGTCTCCGAGCGTCCGATGGAGCTCGAGTGCCTCCTCGGCCCAGATCCCTCCCGTCGCTACGTCTCCATTCGTCAGGGCCATGTCGGCGGCCCCGCAGAGAGCTTTGGCGCGGGCCGCCGTCGGGCGCTGATCGGCGCGGAGCGCGCTTTCGAGACGACGGCGGCCTTCGACCAGGTGCCCTCTCAGATCCCAGAACCGCCAGAGCGCTGCGGCCAGCCGAAGTGCCTCGCCGCTCTCGACCGAGTCCTCGAACCAATCCAAAGCGGCTCGAAGGTTGGCGTGGTCGCGTTCGAGCCGGTCCAGCCACGCGGCGTGGCTTCCCGTCCCGATGAGGTTCGGCTCCCCCTCCTCGGCCAGCGCGAGGAAGTAGTCGGCGTGACGACGGCGCTGCCCTAAGGCCTCGCCTGAGTCCTCGAGGCGCCCGAGCGCGTACTCGCGGATCGTCTCGAGCATCGAGAAGCGCGGCTCTTCGTCGGTGCCCTCCAGGCGGACGAGGCCCTTGTCGGTCAACGACGTAAGCGCGTCGACGACCTCGCCCTCGTCGCCGCAGACCTGCTGCGCCGACTCGATCGTGCACCCACCGGAGAACGCTGCGAGCCGAACGAACAGACGCTGCTCCGCCGGCGCCAGGAGGTCGTAGCTCCAGTCGATCGTCGCGCGGAGCGTGCGGTGGCGTTCGGGAGCATCACGTGCTCCGCCCACGAGGAGCTTCAGCCGGCGATCGAGCCGCTGCTGCAGAGCGGCCGGCGGCAGCCCGCCGACGCGCGTGGCGGCGAGCTCGATCGCCAGCGGCAGCCCGTCGAGCGCTCTGCAGATGTCCGCGACCGCTTCTGCGTTTGCGCGCGTGACGGCGAAATCCGGCTGGACGGACTGCGCGCGCGTCTCGAACAGCGCTACCGATTCGCACTTCGACAGGCGTTCGAAGTCGTCGCCGCGCTCGGGCGTCTCCAGCGGGAGGACGGGATAGACCCGCTCGGCGGAGAGGCGAAGCGGCGCGCGGCTCGTCACGAGTACCTTGACGTCGGGCGCGCTCACCGCGATGCCTGCGACCGACGGTGCGGCCTCGACGACGTGCTCGAAGTTGTCGAACACGAGCAGGAGCTGCCGACTCCGCAGATGCCGGCGAAGATCCACCTCGAGTGTTTCGCTCCCGGTCGCGCGGACGCCAAGAGCCTGTGCGGCGGTGGTCAGGACGAGATTCTGGTTCTGTAGCGGAGCGAGGCTGATGAACACGACGCCGTCGGCGAAATCGTCGAGGAGTCCGGCGGCGACCTGGATCGCTACTCGAGTCTTGCCCGTCCCGCCGGTTCCGGTCAGCGTGACGAGCCGGACCTCCGGCCGCCGGAGCAGGTCGGTCACCTCGCTGATCTCGCGCTGGCGACCGATGAGGGACGTCGCATGGGCCGGCAAGCTCACCCGCGCCCTCGCTCGGCGCCTCGCCGGCGCGAAGCCATCCGGCACTCCGAGCTCGGGGTCGTGATTCAGGATCTGTCGCTCGAGGTGCTGCAGCGCGGGACTGGGTTCGATCCCGAGCTCGTCGACGAGGAGCATGCGTGCGTCCTTGAAGGCCTGCAGAGCGTCCGCCTGTCTTCCTGCGCCGTACAGCGCGAGCATCAGCTGGGCGCGCAACCGCTCGCGGAGCGGATGGTCGGCGACCAAGCGCTCGAGCCGGGGAACGACCTCCGCATGCCTGCCAAGCTCCAGGTCTGCCTCTATCTGCTCTTCGACCACCGCGAATCGGAGCTCTTCGAGCCGCATCCCCTCCGCGCCCGCGAATTCCTCGTAGCGAAAGTCACACAGGGGCTCACCGCGGAAGAGGGCGAGTGCCTCCCCGAGCTTCTCCGACCGAGCCGATGGACCGTCCGCTCGCGCGGCGGCGGCGACTCGCTCGAAGCGCCGGCTGTCCAGCTCGTCCTCGTCCGCCAGCAGCAGTCGATAGCCCGGCGGTCGAGTCTCGATCCGCTCGGCTCCGAGCCTCTTGCGCAACGCCGAGACGTGACCGTGAAGGGCCGTCTGAGCAGTCTCCGGCGGATGCAGCCCCCACAACCCCTCTACCAGATCGTCGATCGCGACGACCTCGCCCGCCCGCAGCAGCAACAGAGCGAGCAGCGCACGTTGCTTCGGTCGTACCGGGGTTAGGTCGACGCCGTCGGCTTCCACCTCGAGCCTGCCGAGAAGCCGGAAGTCCACCAGGTGACGATTGTGACACGCGAACAGCGCGTTAGCACCGCGTCAGCGCCGCGTTAGCCGGCTGAAGCACACTCGTCGCGTCAGCAGCGAGAGGAGTGTGTGCCGGTTCCCGAGCTTTCCCCGATCGAGGAGCGCATTGTGTTCCTCCTCGCACAGGGACGCAGCAAGAGCGAGATCGCGGCGGCTGTCGGACTTGACGCACGAACGGTCGAATGGCACCTCGCCCAGGCGGACCGGAAGCTCGAGACGGCATCGGCACTGCTCGAGCGAGTTCGCGAGAGACAGCGATGAGAGGAAAGGAGCAGAGATGCGCAGACTCGAAACGAGCAGGCGCTTCGCGGGACTGATCGCGGTGCTCGTGATCGCCGCAGGCATCACGGCAGCATCCGCACAGACGGAGAACCGCAGGGGCGACGGCGAGCGCGCCGACCTCGAGCTCACGTACACGAAGTGGTTCGCACCGGGGTTCCCGAACATGGTGGGCGTGGTTGGAGGAGACATCGTCGGCCAGTTCGGAGGGGCTGTCCTCAAGGCCACGCCTGACTCAAGCGGCCGCTTCATCCAGCTGACGGCCGTCTACATCGTGGTTGCGCCTGACCCGTCCCGCTCGCTCACCATCCATGTCGACGGCATTCAGGACATCCAGGCGGGCACGGCCGTGCTCAACGGCCGCGTCGTCGATGGGTCGCTGACCGGCGCGCGCGCACATGCCGAATACAAGGTGATCAGTTGCACGCAGTCACCTGACCAGACGTGCTTCCAGGGCACGATCAGCATCAAGCGCCGCTCCGGAGACTCCGACGACTGAGGCTCCGGCAGACAGCACACCCCGACGGAAGCCGTAGGACCGGGCCGGCCTGGCGAAGGCGTCGCCGGGCCGGCCCGCGAGGTGGCTGTTTCGCGCGCCTTCGCTGGCGACTCGACGCCGATGCCGGCTTTGCCGGCGTCGGCCGCACCGGCTCTCCGCTGCAGTGAATCCCCTCGAAGTCATCATGCTTCGGCGCAGCCGAAGCTGACTTCGAGGGGGGTGGTGGAGGCGGCGGGAATCGAACCCGCGTCCGCGGACGCACCGGTCAGAGCGTCTACAAGCGTAGGCTGCCATTCGATTTCACCCGCCGGCCGGTAGGCAGCCGACCAACCGCCGGGCTAGTCATCCTTTGGGTGTCGCACCTCGGGCGATGACATTCCGTCGGTGCCGAGCCCGTTGGTTGACGCCGCTGGCCGAGCCACGGGCCGAGCTCGGGGCGACGCGCTTCGCTACTGGTTAGGCAGCGAGAGCGAGTGCAGGATCGTTATCCGCACTTGCGTTTGATCCCGGTTGTTTTACGAGGCCGACCGGGGACCTCGGCTTGCAGCTCTGCCGGAGAACCGACCACGTCGAAACCTGGTCGCCCCCGTATGTCGAGGCACATTGTAGCCCTGGAAGCCGGGAGGCCCGTCGGGGGACGAGCCTCTCGGGGTCGGAGGAAGGATCAGGGCGGCCTGCGCGCCACCGGGCCACGATCTCTCCTGTCTGAGATTCCCCCGTCCTTTCGGTCTATCTCGAGCGCTGCTTCAGCGCCCGTTCGATCTGGCGGTCGGCGTCGCGGCTGGCGATGTCGCGGCGCTTGTCGCGCACGTCCTTGCCGCGCGCCAGCGCGATCTCGACCTTCGCCCGCCCGTCCTTGAAGTACAGCCGCGTCGGGATCAGCGTGAAGCCACGCTCCTGCACCTTGCCGGTGAGGGAGTCGATCTCCCTGCGGTGCAGCAGGAGCTTCCGGTCTCGATCGGGGTCGTGGTTCTGGATGCCGGCCTGCTCGTACGGCGCGATGTGTGCGCCGATGAGCCAGAGCTCGCCGTCGCGGAGGTCGGCGTAGGAACGCCGGAGCTGCGCGCCGCCCGTGCGCAGCGACTTCACCTCGGAGCCGGTCAGGACCAGGCCTGCCTCCACCCGGTCGCTCAGGTGGTACTCGTGCCTCGCGCGCCGGTTCTCGGCGATGGTCTTCTCTCCGAGTGCCACGCACGCAGGCTACTTACGTGACTGCAGCCACACGCGCCAGCCAGGCCCGGATCTCGGCGAGGAAGCTCGGGTCGATCGCGTGCGGCAGCGGGTACTCGCCGTAGAGCACCGACGCGTCGTGCTCCTCCAGCAGGGCCCGCGCCTGGCGCGAGAACTCGACGGAGATGATCGGGTCGTAGGTGCCGTGGCCGATCGCGAACGGCGGGATCTCCTCGAGATCGACCTCGAAGCCGAAGACGCTGGGGATGAACCCCGACAGCGCGATCGAGGCCGCCGGCCTCGGCCGCCCGGCTCCGAGGCTGAGGGCGTGCGTCATCACGGCGCCTTGCGAGAACCCGCCGAGGATCGTGCGGTCGTAGGAAAGCTCGTGCTCGAGCAGGAACCCGTCGAGCCACGCACCGACCTCTCGGACGGTCTCCCAGAAGGTCTCCGGCTCCGGGTAGCCGACCTCCATGAACGCGTACCAGTGCGCGCCGCCCGGCGGCAGCGCGAGCGGCCCGCGCGGAGTGACGCCGAGGAGCCGCCGCTCCGGGTCGAGGAAGTCGAGCAGTGGGTAGAGGTCGTGCTCGTCCGCGCCGCGGCCGTGGAAGAGGACGAGGGCGCCGGCCGGATCGCCGGCGGGCGGCCTTACCCGGTAGTCCACGCGGCCCGCGGATCGGGCAGCGGCGTGAGCTCCTGCTCGAGCCGGTCACGAAGCGGCTCGTAGTTCGGCGGCAGCGCGAGGCGCTCGCCGAGCGTCTCGAGCGGCTCGTCGGCGGTGAAGCCCGGGCCGAGGGTGGCGATCTCAAAGAGGACGCCGCTCGGCTCGCGGAAGTAGATCGAGCGGAAGTAGAACCTGTCGATGATCGGCGTGGGCCGCATACCCGCTTCGGCGACGCGCTCGCGCCAGGCCTGGTGCTCCTCCATCGGGCTCGACCACGCGACGTGGTGGACCGTGCCTGCGCCGCCGATGCCCGGCTCCCCGGGCGCCTCGTCGTACGCGTAGAAGCCGCCGCGCTTCTCGCCGCGAACCTCCCACTCGTTCTCACCCTGCGCCTCGAAACCGAGGGTCTCCTCGAGCAACCCGCGGCTCCGCGCCGGGTCGTCCGAGTAGGCGCGGACGCTCTCGAAGCCCTGGAGCGCGAACTCGGCCGGGATCTCGGGGTGCTCCGCCGTGAGCGGCTCGTCGTCCGTCTCAACGACCTTGAGCTCGAGCCCAAGGCCCTCCGGGTCCTCGAAGCGGAGGCTGTCGCCGTTGCGCTCGGCCTCGATGCCTCGGTCGCCGAGCCGCTGCTCCCAGAAGTCGAGCGCCTCGGGCGAGTCGAGTCGCCACGTGATCGTGTGGATCATCCCGGCGCCGGCGCGCCCGCGGCGGGCGCCCGGATACTCGAAGAAGGTGATGTCCGAGCCGGCGCTGCCCTTCTCGTCAGCGTAGAAGAGGTGGTAGACCGTCGGGTCGTCCTGGTTGACGGACTTCTTGACGAGCCGCAGCCCGAGCACGCCGACGTAGAACTCGACGTTGCCGGGGGCGTCGCCCGTGATGCACGTGATGTGGTGGATGCCTTCGAACTTCACACCGGCAGTATGCGCAATGGATGCGAGTCTTCGCGACAGGTGGCAGCGGTGTGCTTGGACGGGCGGCGTTGCCGAGGCTGCGGGCGGGTGGACACGACGTCATTTCGCCGGAGTGGACCGAACTCGACCTGTTCGACCCCAAGGCGGTGGCCGGCGCCGTCGACGGCGCTGAGGCGGTCTTCCACCTCGCCACCCGGATCGGGGACTGGCGCGAGAACGACCGTTTGCGGACCGACGCTTCGCGCATCCTCGTCGGTTGCGCGCTCGACGCCGGAACCGAGATCTACGTGTTTCCCTCGATCACGTTCGTGTCGCCGGACCGGCCGATCACCCGCTCCGCACTGGACGGCGAGCGGGAAGCGCAGCGGTTCGCGGCAGCGGGCCTGACGGGCGTCGTTCTTCGCTTCGGACTGCTCGACGGCCCCGGCACCGGGTACGAGCGGCCCGATTCGCGCTACGGCGCGACTCTTCACGTCGACGACGCCGGCGAGGCGCTGGCGCTCGCCCTCGAGGTGCCGAGTGGCCTCTACAACGTCTGCCGCGACGGCGAGAGCGTCTCGAACGACGCGTTCAAGCGCGCCAGCGGCTGGCGGCCAACGCTCTAGGACCGATGGGCAGACCAATTCCGCCCGTAATCGACCGTGCGGATGCGGGTGAACGTGCCGGCGCCTGTGCGGCAGCGGATCAGCCGAGCCGTCGCGTCGCCCGGTTTCCCAAGCCGGAGCGGGCCGAGTGCGCACGGAGAGGCATCGGCGATGAACCACCGCCTCCCGCCGTCGAGGGTGCGGCCGAGCAGCCACGGTCTGCTCCCGCTGGTCGCGACGCCGCGCCGGCGATTCCAGTAGGCGACCTCAGTCGGCCGGAAACGCAGCGGGCCGGTGCGCCAGCCGAGGCACGATCGCTCGATGCAATTCCAATAGAGGTCGCTGCCGACCGGCTTCATCCGACGCCCGGTCCAAACGAAACGGGTTCGGCGGGTGAACGTCGGACAGCAGTGAGCGTCGTGGAGCGTGTACCGCCCGGCGCTGAGGAAGAGCGCTCCGCCGGCGATCCGGAGGGAGAAGTCGCAGCCGCCGCGCCGGAACAACGTTCGCACCGGTCTGGTCATCACCACGAGCTTCGAACCGCAGAAACCGCTGCCTTGCCCTTCCTGCAGCACGACTTCCGGGTGCCCATCGCCGGTGAGGTCGCCCAGCGCGAACAGGATCGCCTCGGTGTACCGCACCACCGGCAGGGCGCCGATCCGGACCCAGCCGCTCGGGCGCCGCTCCCAGATCCACACACCGTGGTAGAGCCGGGAGCGACTCCAGTGAACGACGAGTTGCTCCCGCACACCGCCGCCCGCCGACACCGTCCACTGCTCCACGAGCCGTGAACCATCGGGAACGAGCCGCCGGTCGTGCGCCGATGCCGACCCAGCAAGGACCGCGACGACCACTGCGAGGAGGACGGCCCTCACGGCAGCGCAAGCTCGATCTTGCCGGCCGGCCGGTCGATCTCCGTGACCTTGACCTCAATCGGGTCTCCCAACCGGTAGCGGCGTCCTCCGCGTCGCGCAACGAGCGCGGTGCCGAGCCCGTTCAGCTCGAAGTAGCCCGGGAGCTTGCGCACGGGGAGGTAGCCCTCGAACACCTCGCCGAAGCGGACGAAGATCCCCGAGTCGATCAGCCCGTTGATCTCGCCGTCGAACCGGGTCTCCCAGCCCTCGTGGTAGAGCACCTCGTCGAGGAGCCAGGCAAGGCAGATGTCGTCGGCCCGGTGCTCGACGGACGCGATCAACCGCTCCTTCTCCGACGTGTGCATCGCCAGGTCGTCCAGATCCTCGGGCACCGGTTCGTCGCTCGCGCCGAGCTCGCGTAGGAGCGTGCGGTGGACGACGAGGTCGGGGTAGCGGCGGATCGGCGAGGTGAAGTGGCAGTAGGCGGGGCTCGCCAGCCCCGAGTGGCCGAGGTTCTTCGGGTCGTAGCGCGCCTGCTTCAGCGCACGGAGCACGAGCGCCGGAAACGCCTCCACTCCGCGCTTCGCCTGCTCGACGTATTCGCTGACCCGCTCGCTGATCGCGCCGGCGAGCTCTGCGGCCTGGCCAGGCGTGAGCTTGTCCATGTCCGCGGCGGGCGGGGTCGGCACCTCGAGGTCGGCGAGCTTCGCCAGCAGGTGGCCGATCGCCTGGGGGTCCGGCCGCTCGTGGACGCGGTAGAGAGACTCCCTGCGACGGCCCGCGAGGAGCCCGCCCACGGCCTCGTTGGCGGCGATCATCAGCTCCTCGACCAGCAGGTGGGCATGCGGCTCAGACTCGAGCCAGGCGCGGTCGATGCCTCCCTCGTCGTCGAACGCAAAGGCGATCTCGCGGGTGGTGATCCGGAGCGCTCCGCGGGCGAACCGGCGTCGTCGCAGCTCCTCGGCCAGGCGCTCCGCCCGACGGAGCCCGGCCTTCACGTCCTCGTCGGCCTCCTCCCTCCCTTGCAGGATCCGCTCGGCCTGGTCGTACGTCAGACGCGCGCGGCTGCGGATCACCGAGCGATAGAAGGACGGTTCGCCGGCGTCGAGATTGCGGTCGAACGGGATCTCGACCGTGACGCAGAGCCGGTCCTCGTCCGGCCGGAGGCTGCAGAGGTCGTCGGCGAGCCGCGGCGGCAGCATCGGCGCGACGCGGCCCGGGACGTAGGCAGAGAACGCACGCCGCGCGGCGCCCTGGTCCAGCGTCGCCCCGGCGGGCACGAAGTGCGACACGTCGGCGATGTGCACCCAGGCGCGCAGCCCGTCCCGCTCCTCCTCGATGGAGATCGCGTCGTCGAAGTCTTTCGCGGTTTCCGGGTCGATCGTGAACGAGAGACGCTCGCGGAGGTCGACCCGGCCCTCGAGCGTCGGCGGCGGGGGATCGTACGGCTCGTATTCCTCGACCAGCCCCTCCTGCTCGAGCAGCGCCTCGAGCACGGCCTGGACCGAATCGGCGCGACCGAGCGGCTTCTCGATGCGGGCGCGGCCGCGCCGCGGCGCGACGACCGCGAGCTGGCCGGGGCGCACCTCCCGGATCCCACGCTTGTCGAGGACGAGCGGGACGCCGGGAGTGAAGAACGGCTCGCCCACCACGAGGCGACCACGGCGGCCGACCTCGACGACGACCCGGTCGGCCAGCTACACCCTCAGGAAACGCCGCAGCGTGAGGCCGGAGCCGGCTGCGCCGAGCAGCAGCCCGACCATCATCAGGATCAGCGCGATCGCCCAGAACGAGAGCGCCTGGACGCCCGGCCCGCTGTCGAGGCGCGGGATGATCGACGGCAGCGCGACCTCCTTGCTCAGGAAGAGCAGGAAGATCGCGAGGATCGAGCCCCCGAGCCCGCAGATCAGGCCCTCGAGCATGAACGGTCCGCGGACGAACCAGTTGGTGGCGCCTACCAGCTTCATCACCTCGATCTCTCGGCGTCGCGAGAAGATCGAGAGCCGGATCGTGTTCGCGATCAGGATCGTGGAGGCGGCGAGCAGGATCAGACCCGCTAACAAGAAGATCGAGTTGATCACGTTCGCCACCTTGAGGATGCGTTTCGCCTTCTCCTCGCCGAAGGTGACGTTGTGGACGCCGGCCGGGTAGCCGCCCTCCTTCAAGGTGTTCGCGATCGACTCGGTGTACTCCGCCTTCACCGGCTCGACCGTGTACGACGGGCCGAGCGGGTTGTACGGCAGCGGCGTCCCGAAGAGGTCCGGGCGCTGATCCTTCATGACTTTCAGCGCCTCTTCCGCGGAGATGAAGTGGAAGACTTTGACCTGCGAGTTCGAGTCGAGCTTGAAACGGACCGCATCGACCTGCTTCGGCGTCGCGTCGCGGTCGAAGAACACCTTCACCACGAGCTCGTCCTTTACGTGGTCGCTCCAGGAACGCGCATAGGTCGCAAAGGCGATGAAGAGGCCGAGCAGGAACATCCCGATCAGCACGGTCATCGTCGCGGCGACGGTTGTGGAGACGTTCGCGCCGATCGAGCGCACCGCCTCCGAGAGCATCATCTTGAACCTCATTCGGAGGTGTAGCCCCCACGACGCTCGTCGCGCGCGATCCGCCCGTCCTCCAGCGCGATCACGCGGCGGCGCATCTTGTCGACCATCTCCCGGTCGTGCGTCGCCATCACGACCGTCGTGCCGGAGCGGCATGATTCCGACCGAGGTGTCAGGGTCGAGGTTCCCGGTCGGCTCGTCGCAGACGAGGAGCGGCGGGTGGTTGACGAACGCGCGCGCGATCGAGACGCGCTGCTGCTCACCGCCGGAGAGCTCATCCGGATACGAGTTCGTCTTGTGGCTGAGCCCGACCATGTTCAGCACCTCGGGCACCTTGCGCCTGATCGCGTTGCGGCTCTCGCCCTGCACCTTGAGCGCATAGGCGACGTTCTCGGACGTCGTCCGGTTCGGCAGCAGCTTGAAGTCCTGGAAGACACAACCGATGTTCCGGCGCAGCATCGGCACCTTCGAGCGGCGCAGCCGGCCGAGGTCACGGCCGCCGACGATGATCCGCCCTGTCGTCGGCTCGAGCTCCTTCAGCAGCAGTCGCACCATCGTCGACTTCCCCGAGCCCGAGGGGCCGACGAGGAAGACGAACTCGCCCTTCTCGATCACAAACGAGGCGTCCTCGAGCGCGACGACGTTCGGGTCGTAGATCTTGCGGACGTTCTCGAAGACGATCATCGCCCGTGCGGCGGCAGCCTCGGCCGCGCTCGGCGAGTGGTCTTCCTCGAGCAGGTTCCCGGGCGGGTCAGTGACGAGTGTGGGCTCTTGCACTGCGGTCATCGCACAGGCGCTATCGCGGCGCGCTTCCTGGTGCTGAACGACGGTCGAGTGTAGCGAAAAGACCTGCTAGATCCCCGCTTAGGCCACAGTTCCAGCGGCTTTCGCCAGCAGGTAGGCCTGGATGAAGCCGTCGAGGTCCCCGTCCAGGACGGCCTCCGTGTTTCCTGTCTCGAACTCGGTCCGGTGATCCTTCACCATCTGGTACGGGTGGAGCACGTAGCTGCGGATCTGGCTGCCGAAGCCCGTGTTCTGCGCCTCGCCCCGCTCGCGCGCCAGCTCGGCCTCGCGCTGCTCCACGGCCACCTCGGCCAGCCGGGAGCGCAGCATCCGCAGCGCCGTCTGCTTGTTCGACGACTGCGAGCGCTCGTTCTGGCACTGGACGACGATGCCCGTCGGGAGGTGCGTGATCCGGACCGCGGAGTCCGTCTTGTTCACGTGCTGCCCGCCGGCGCCGCTCGCGCGGTACGTGTCGACGCGGATGTCCTCGTCCGCGATCTCAACCTCAGCCTCCTCGCCGACGAGGGGCGCGACGATCACCTGGGCAAAGGACGTCTGCCGCCGGTGCGCCGAGTCGAAGGCCGACAGGCGGACGAGCCGGTGGACGCCTCGCTCCGCCTTCAGCGTGCCGTAGGCGTTCTCGCCGGCGATCGTCAGCGCAGCGGACTTCAGGCCCGCCTCCTCTCCCGGGCTCGCCTCGACGAGCTCGGCGCGGAAGCCGCGACGCTCGGCCCACCGGAGGTACATGCGGACGAGCATCTCCGCCCAGTCCTGCGCGTCCGTCCCGCCCTCCCCGGCGTGGATCGTCACGAGCGCGTCACCGGCGTCGTACTCGCCGGAAAACAGGGCGTCCTCGCGCAGGCGCCCCAGCTCGTCCTCGAGCGGCCGGAGGTGCTCATCGAGTTCGTCGGCCAGGTCGCCGTCGAGCGCGAGGAGCTCCTGCGCCTCCTCGTAATCGCGCGTCAGCGTGCTGTAGCGCTCGAGCTTGCGTGTCGCCCGCGAGTGCTCGGCTGAGATCTCGGCGGCCCGTGCCTGGTCGTCCCAGAAGCCAGGCTCGCCCATTGCCGACTCCAGCTCGTCGGCGCGGGCCCTCAGGACGTCCGGGTCAAAGGTAATCACGGACCCAGGCGAGCTGGGCCCCGATTTCCCTCAGGCGCTCCTCGACGGTCTGTGTGGCCTCGGCCATGGCGCGACGAAGCTAGCAGCTTCGTCCGAAGCCGATGCGGATCCGGCGGGTCCGCCCGGCAACGCGGACGTCGAACGGGACGCAGCCTCGCTTCCGGAGCTCGAAACCGCCGGCGTAGGCGATCCAGGGCGAGCGGGAGGTGCACGGGAGGAACGTGACGCTCGTGGCGGTGCCGTTCCCCCAGCCGATCTTTGCGTGGCGCCGCCAAGGTCTCGCAACGCTGACGGTGACCCGCTGGCCCGTGCCACCGCGAAGCTCAGCTCCCCACTTCGCGGAGAAGCGAAAGACGGGGCTGCGCGTTCTTGCCAGCATGTGCGGGTAGCGGGCTCGAGGCAGGGCGATGCGGTCGGCCACGATGCGCGCATCCGGGCTCGGCTCGTCGCGGGCGCCGATCGACAGGTCGCACCCGACCCGCGAGCTCTTGGGGATCGGCTGGGCCACCGCCGTGGCGGCGGCGACCGCGGCGAGAACGATGGCGGAGAGGGCGAGCCGCATCACTCGCTCCTCGCCTTGAAGCGGAGCCCCGACCAGGTCTCGTCGAACGACGCGACCTTGTAGTCGACCCATCCCTCGTCCAGCCCCCGCTGCTGGACGACGGGCTGTGTGAGGTCGCCCCGCTCGGTCTTGCCGCCCTTCGGCCAGGCGATCCAGATGCTGCCGCTCTCTGCCACCGAGTCGAGCGCCGGCTCGAGCTCGCGCTCCAGGTCCTCGGGCGAGCGGACGAAAAGGATCACGAGCTCGGCCGGCCCGTCCGTCTGGCGCGGCACGCCGATCTGCTGCGCGAACCCCTTCGGCGCTGAGATCAGGCGGACCCTCGCGCTGCCGGTTACGCCGAGCTTCTGCTCGAGCGGCACACCGGCGTAGGGCGCCATCGTGTCGGGGACGATCGGGTCGTCCGGCGGCCGCTCGATCGCCGTCCGGAGCTGGGTCGCGACGGCGTCCCAATCCGTGTAGCGGGCGTCGGAGAGGATCGCGCGGACCCGGTCGACCTCGTCCGGCTTGCCGCCGGCGAAGACCTGCGGGACGTGGCGCGTCGCGGGCTGGCGGCGCAGGTAGATCCCGATCACGAGCCCCTCGCTCGGTCGACTGTCGAGGTCGATCACGACTGCGTCCGGCGGGTCGGCGCCGAGCGCCTTCAGCTCCGGCGGCCCCTTGGGCGCTGCAGTCTCGACCTCGTCGGCGAGCCCGCGGATGCTCGTGACCTTGTCCTCGACGTCATTCGCCCAGGTGATCAGCACGACGCGCATCGAGGGATCTTGCCGTGCCAGCCATCCCGGCGGGCGCGCGCCCGCGCGTGTGCAAACGAGGGTTGGCGAGGCGGACGGCGCGTCAGGCGCCGTGGCACTTCTTGTACTTCTTGCCCGAGCCGCACGGGCACGGGTCGTTCCGGCCGACCTTGTCCCACTCGGAGGCGATCTTCGGCTGCTGCGTCGCGACGGTCGTAGCGCCGCCGCCGACGACTCCGGCCTGCGCGCCGGCCAGTGCCGTCGCCCCTGCGGCCGCGATCGCCTCCGACCCGGCGACCGACTCGTGCTCGTACGCGTAGGCGCCGTTGCCGTCGACGCCCATCTCGTCGGTGAGGTCCTCCACGTCGCTCGGCGTCACCTCGGCGTGGAAGAGCAGCGACACGACCTCCTCGCGGATCTCGCGACTCAGCTGCTCGAACATCAGGTGCCCCTCGGCGCGGTACTCGACGAGCGGGTCCTTCTGCGCCATCGCGCGCAGGTGGACGCCCTCGCGGAGGTAGTCCATCGACTCGAGGTGCTCCCGCCAGCGCTGGTCGACCACCTGCAGGATCACGTACCGCTCGACCTGCCGCGCGATCTCGTCGCCCCATGACTCCGTCCGGTCGCGGTACTCCTCCTGCGCCGTCTCGCGGAAGTCGTCGACGAGCGCCTCGCGCGACAGCTCCGGCAGGTCCTCCCGGAGCTCCTCGACGGTGACGTCGGTCCCGAAGGTGGTGTTCACGGCCTCGACGAGTGCATCGAGGTCCCACTCCTCGGTGAACTCCTCGCTCGTGTACTCGAGCACGATCGCCTGAACGACCTCGTCGATCCACTGCTGGACGTCGCCGGAGAGATCGTCACCCTCGAGCACGCGGCGGCGCTGGCCGTAGATCACCTCGCGCTGCGTGTTGAGCACGTCGTCGTACTTGAGGACGTTCTTCCGCATCACGAAGTTCTGCTCCTCGACCTTCTTCTGGGCGTTCTCGATCTGCTTCGAGAGGATCGAGGCCTCCATGGGCTGGTCGTCCGGGAGCTTGAAGCGCTCCATGATGTTGTAGATCCGGTCCCCGGCGAACAGGCGGACGACCTGGTCCTGGCCCGACAGGTAGTAGCGCGACTCGCCGGGGTCGCCCTGGCGGCCGGAGCGGCCGCGGAGCTGGTTGTCGATCCGGCGTGCCTCGTGGCGCTCGGTGCCGAGGACGTAGAGGCCGCCGAGCTCGCGCACACCCTCGTCGAGCTTGATGTCGACGCCTCGACCGGCCATGTTCGTCGAGATCGTGACCGAGCCGACCTGGCCCGCGTCCTTGATGATCTCCGCCTCGCGCTCGTGCTGCTTCGCGTTCAGGACGCTGTGCGGGATCCCGCGCCGCTGCAGCAGCTGCGACAGGAACTCGGAGGTCTCGACGTCGATCGTGCCAACGAGAACGGGCTGGCCCGCCTCGTGGCGTTCGACGATGTCCTCGATCACGGCGTCGAACTTCGCTTCCTTCGTCTTGAAGATCAGGTCGTTTTGGTCGTCACGCGCGATCGGAACGTTGGTCGGGATCTCGACCACGTTGAGGCCGTAGATCTCGACGAACTCCTTCTCCTCGGTCTTCGCGGTGCCCGTCATGCCGGCAAGCTTGTCGTAGAGGCGGAAGTAGTTCTGGAGCGTGATCGTCGCGAGCGTGACGTTCTCCTCCTGGATCCGCACGCCCTCCTTGGCCTCGATCGCCTGGTGAAGTCCCTCCGACCAGCGGCGACCCTCCATGATCCGCCCGGTGAACTCGTCGACGATCTTGACCTCGCCGTCCTGGATCACGTAGTCGACGTCGCGCTGGTACAGCGCCTGCGCCTTGAGCGCCTGCGTCAGATGGTTGACGAGCTGGACGTTCCGCGGGTCGTAGAGGTTGTCGATCCCGAGCATCGCCTCGACCTTGTCGATCGCCATTTGCCCGGGGGAGACGGTCTTGTGCTTCTCGTCGAACGTGTAATCGGCGCCGGACAGCTCCGTCTCGTCGACACCCTTCGACGCACCTTTGCTCTGGATGCCGTCGAGCGTCTTCACGACGCGCGCGAAGTCGTAGTAGGTCTGCGCCGCGACCTCGGGCTCGCCGGAGATGATTAGCGGCGTCCGCGCTTCGTCGATCAGGATCGAGTCGACCTCGTCCACGATCGCGTACGTGTATCCGCGCTGGACGACCCCGTCGAGGCCGACGGCCATGTTGTCACGCAGGTAGTCGAAACCGAACTCGGAGTTCGTGCCGTAGGTGACGTCCGCCGCGTAGGCGGCTGTGCGCTCGGCAAACGGCATCATGTTCTGGACGTAGCCGACCTTCATCCCGAGGGCGTCCCAGACGGGCTTCGTCCACTCGGGGTCGCGCTTGGCGAGGTAGTCGTTGACCGTGACGAGATGGACGTTCTCGCCTGAGAGCGCGTTCAGGTAGAGCGGCTGCACGGCGACGAAGGTCTTTCCTTCACCGGTGCGCATCTCGGCGATGTCGCCCTCGTGGAGAGCGATGCCGCCCATCAGCTGGACGTCGAAGAGCCGGACGCCCATTGCCCGCTTGAACGCCTCACGGACTGCGGCGTAGGCCTCGAAGAGCAGGTCCTCCAGTGTCTCGCCGTTCTCAATCCGCTGGCGGAACTCGGCTGTCTTGCCGGCGAGCTCCTCGTCCGAAAGGGCCTCGAACTCGGGCTCGAGCGTCCCGATGTACTCCGCCTGGTTCTTCAGGCGCTTGAGCCGCCGGCCCTCACCGACACGGAGAAACTTCTCGAAGCTGCCTAGCTGCGTCGACACAGGACTAGGGTATCGGAGCCTTTCGCCGAGACCGTGAGCGGCTCACAAAGCGTTTACCTGGACCGACCACAGGTTCCCGTCGAGCCGTTCGGCCTGCAGTACGAAGTCCGTGTGCCGCTCACGCGCATAGGTTTCGAGCGTCCCGACCTCGCTCCACCCGGGCCGCTCGTCGATCAGGAGCGTGCGCTCGTCGCCCTGGACCACGAGGCTGACGGTGTCGCCGTCGATCTCCTCGTGCACCTCCACGACCTCGATCGTCTTTGCGCCGACAGCCCAGACGCCGTCCTCGCGCCGAACGGCGTGTGCGCGGTAAGGCGGGTTGAGCTCGCCCTCGATCGCGTCGGCGATCGGTGTGAGCGCGCCTTCCGGGAGCTCCGCGTCGACGAGAACCGTCCCGTCGGGGAGCGTCACGAACTCGACCTGGTCGCCTGGGAGGTCGGGCGCCTCGGCCCCCGCGACAGCGTCCCAGCGCCGCTGCCGCGGCAGGCCGTGAATCCCGGCCTCGGGGAAAGCTTCCAGAAACGGGTTCTGTTCGAACGGTTCGGTGGCGTCGAGATCGATCCCGGCCTCGCGCGCAAGGCGCTCGTGCGCCGGCTCGTCGTCGTCTCGCCGCCAGAATGGCAGGGGAGCCCCCTTACGCCGGCTCAGGCTCGATCAGCCCGTAGGAGCCGTCCCGCCGCCGGTAGACGACGTTGACGTCGAGTGACTCGCCGTTTCGAAACACGAAGAAGTCGTGCCCGACCAGCTCGAGCTGGAGCACGGCTTCCTCCGGGCTCATGGGCTTCACGGGGAAGCGTTTCGTCTTGAGGATCTGCGGCTCGCCATCGACCGGGAGCGCGTCGTCGGGGAGGACCACCTCGACCGCGATCGTGCCCCCGCGGCGGCGGCGCCGCTTCTCCTTGTAGCGCTTGACCTGGCGTTCGAGCTTGTCGACGAGCTGGTCGATCGAGGCCTTCATGTCGACGTTCGCCTCGCGGGCGCGCAGCACCGGGCCCTTCGTCCAGATCGTCGCCTCGGCGACGTGGTTCGCAGAGATCGATGGATTCTTCTCGACCGCGAGCTCGAGCTCGACGCGCGTCGGATCCGCGAGCTGCCGTTCGAGCCGGCCGAGCTTCTCCTCCGCGTATTGCCTGATCGAGTCCGTGACCTCGACGTTCTTGCCCTTGACCTGGAGTTGCATCACGGACCTCCCCGGAATCGACAGCGGCAAGTTCGCCTTCGATTCTATGCTCGAACCGTCCGGGCGAAAGTCACCACCTCCACCCGCCTTGCGCCGGCTCGTCGCAACGCGGACGCCGAGGCGGAGGCCGTGGAGCCGGTCGTATAGACATCGTCCACGAGTGCGAGCCGGCGCGGAACCCGGGCGGTCGCCACGAACGCACCGGCGACGTTCCTGCGACGTTCGGCGAGCTTGAGCCCGCGCTGAGGGCGCACCGTTCGGGCGCGGCCGAGCATGCCCGCGACCGGCAGGTCCCAGCGGCGGCCGAGCTCGAGGGCGAGCCGCTCGGCCGGATGGTGTCCGCGCTTGACGCTCCGGTCGCCGTCGGGAGGCACGAAGGCGAGCACGTCGACGTCAGGCTGCTCCACCGTATTCGCGATCACGTCTGCCGCCACGACGGCGAGCCCACGAAGCCCTCGTTGCTTCCAGGCGGTCACGAGGTCCTTGCCGGCGCCGTGATAGGCGACAGCGGCGCGCGCGGAGGCGAACGCGATCCGCCGGCCCGAACACTCGCGGCAGCGCGCGACGGGCCAGGCGGTGGGCGCGCCGCAGCGCGCACACGCGGGGCCAAGGAGGCGCGGCAGCGCCGCCAGACACTCGGCGCAGAGGAGCGCGCCGAGCCGGCTGCAGACGGCGCAACGCCGGGGAAGCAGCAGGTCGAGGAGCACATCCCGCGACCGTACGCGGGAGAAACGCGCGTGTCTGTGCCGGAAGTGCGCCTAGTTGGGCGCGTACTCGTTTCGCGGCGGGAGCCCCGCACGAGACCGCATGCGGTTGTCGGCGTCGAGCAGCTGCTCCTGGTCGCCGATGTCGAGCCACTCCCCGGCGAACCGATAGCCGTAGACCGGCACGCGCGGGTAGAGCCAGACGACGAACCGGCCGGGCTGGTCGGGCGAGTTGCCTCCGGCCAGGTACTCGTCCAGCAAGGCCGCATGCTCACTGCGGTAGAGGTAGACCGCGATCGAGGCGAGCGTGCTCGGCGGATCCGCGGGCTTCTCGACCAGGAACATCACGCGGTCGTCGTCGTCGAGCGCGGCGATGCCGTACTGCTTTGCGAGCTCTGGGTCGCCGACGTCGTGGACGCCGATCGCGCTCCCGTCGGCCTTCGACCGCCAGAACGAGACCATGTCTCCCAAGTCGAACTCGAACAGGTTGTCGCCGGCCACGACCAGCTGATCCTCCCCCTGCAGTCCGGCCCGCTCGACGACGAAGCGGATGTCTCCGAGCGCCCCCAGGCGATCCTCGTTCGTGGAGGTCCCGTCGTCGTGGACGGTCACCGGCAGAGGGCGCTCGGCCCCGTCGCGCCAGGCCCTGAAATCCGCGGCGAACCGCGAGTTCGTCACGACGTGCAGCTCGTCGACGTCGTCGACCGCGGCCAGCTTCTCGTAGAGGTACTCGAGCATCGGCCGACCGGCGAGCGGCAGCAGGGGCTTCGCAACGTTGTCGGTGAGCGGCCGCAGCCGGGTCGCGTATCCCGCTGCGAGGACGATCGCCTTCAGCGGTCTACGTCCCCTCGTCCCACGAGGCGAGGTAGTTCGCCTGCTCCTCGGTCAGCCGATCGATGGAGATGCCCATCGTCTCCAGCTTGAGGCGCGCGATCTCGCTGTCGATCTCCTCCGGGACGGGATAGACCTTCCGCTCGAGCTCGGCGGCGTGGTCGACGGCGTACTCGGCCGAGAGCGCCTGGTTTGCGAAGGACATGTCCATCACGAGCGCGGGATGGCCCTCCGCGGCGGCGAGGTTGATCAGCCGCCCGTCGCCGAGCAGGTAAACGCGGTTGCCGTTCTCGAGGGTAAACTCCTCCACGAACGCCCTCGACTCGCGCACGTCAGTCGCGAGCTGGCGTAACGCCGGGATCTCGATCTCGACGTTGAAATGTCCGGTGTTGGCCAGCACTGCGCCGTCCTTCATCCGCTCGATGTGGTCGCGGGTGATCACGGACTTGTCGCCGGTGGCCGTGCAGAAGATGTCGCCGACCTCGGCCGCCTCCGCCATCGACATCACCTCGAACCCGTCCATCGCGGCCTCGAGCGCGCGGACCGGATCGACCTCCGTGACGATCACGTGGGCGCCCATGCCCTTCGCGCGCATGGCGACGCCCTTCCCCACCCAGCCGTAACCGGCCAGGACGAAGCGTTTCCCCGCGAGGAGGATGTTCGTCGCGCGGATGATGCCGTCGATCGTGGACTGGCCCGTCCCGTAACGGTTGTCGAAGAGGTGCTTCGTCTTCGCCTCGTTGACCGCGATGATCGGGAAGCCGAGCGCGCCGTCGGCCTCGAGCGCCTTCAGCCGGATCACACCGGTGGTCGTTTCCTCGGTGCCGGCGATGATGTCGCCGAGCTGCTCACGGCGGTGCGAGTGGAGGACGCCGATCACGTCGGCACCGTCGTCCATCGTCAGCTGGGGCTTGTGGTCGACCGCTGCCTCGATGTGCTGGTAGTAGGTGTCGTTGTCCTCGCCCTTGATCGCGAAGACCGAGATGTCGAACTCGTCGACGAGCGCCGCGGAGACGTCGTCCTGCGTCGACAGGGGGTTCGACGCGCAGAGCACGACGTCGGCACCGCCGGCCTTCAACGTCCGCGCGAGGTTCGCGGTCTCGGTCGTGACATGGAGGCAGGCGGAGATGCGGTAGCCGGCGAGCGGCTGCTCGGCCTCGAACCGCTCGCGGATCGCCGCGAGCACCGGCATCTGCCGGTCGGCCCAGGCGATGCGGCGGACGCCCTCCGCTGCAAGGGCCAGATCTTTGACGTCGTAGCGCTTCGTTGTGGCCATCAGCTCTCTTCCTGTCTCGGGGCTCGCGGGAGTGTAGTGGTCACGCCGCGAGCAGCCTCTCGTGCTTCCGCTGCTCCCAGTCGACCCAGTCGGTGGAGCGGAGATCGGCGCCGGCGAGCCAGCTGTCGACCGCCGCGCGGAGTTCGGGCTCGCGCCGCAACCGCGCCGCGAACACGACGTCGGTCAGCTCGATCGCGAACCGGTCCCGCAGCCGCCGTAGCGACCGCAGCTGGTTCAGCTCGCGAAGGCCGTAGAGCCGGTAGCCGGAGTCGGACCGGCGCGGAACGACGAGGCGCGCCTGCTCCAGGTAGCGGAGCATCCGCGCCGACCAGCCCGTTGCTTCAGCCGCCGCGCCGACGGTGAACCCATCCATGGCCCGAACCTTAGCATGAGCGTGTCAAGGTTTCGATGTTCCTTCGCGTCCGTACGAGTCCTCGAGCCGCACGACATCGTCGATCTCGGGCGTCGAGACCTCGAGGATCGTCGTGTCCTCGAGCGCGAGCACGCGGTGCACCGTCCCGGGCTTGATCCGGAACGCCGCGCCGGGAGTCACCACCTCCGTCATCGTCGCCCGCTCGCCCGGCGCCGCGAACTCGAGCTCGGCACGACCCTCGAGGACGTACCACGACTCGTCCTTCTCCCGGTGGAACTGGAGCGAGAGCCGCTGGCCCGCCGTGACCCTCAAGAGCTTGCCCGCGTACTGGTCGGAGAGCGCCCAGACGAGCTCGTGGCCCCACGGCTTCTCGATCCGCCGCGGCTCGAAGCTGAACGGCTCCAGGCCGCTGAGGTTCGGGGAGCTCAAGCGCTGCTCCGGCACGTGCCGATCATCCCATTCCCTACCTCTGAAGGAGCAGCTCTCGGTTGGACTCGAGGTGCTCGCGCGCCGCCCTGAGGTCTTTCGGGGTGTTCACCGTCAGCCAGAGGCCCGAGTGGCGAAAGGCTCGCAGGCGGCCTTCGGCTGCCAGCTCGGGGAACGTGCTCGACTCGTGGTCGCCGCGTTTGGGAAGCCGTTCGATCGCCTCCTCCTCGAGGACGTAGAGGCCGGTGTTGACCCAGTACGGAAGCTCCGGCGCCTCCCGGAAGCCGCGGACGACGTCCTCGTCGTCAACGTCGACGACTCCGAGGTGGCTCCTGAGCGGCGCGACCGTGATCGTCGCCGCTCCGCCGAGCGACCTGTGGTGGTCCCAGAGGCGGGTCAAGTCGAGATCGAAGAGCTCGTCGCCGTTCAGGGCGTACACCGCGCCCCGTCCCTTCCGGGCGCCTGCGGCGAGTCGCAGGCCTCCGCCCCGCCCGAGCGGCTCCGGCTCCCCGACCGCGACCAGCTCCAACCCGAGGCCGGAGAGCTCGCGCTCGAACACCTCCTCCTGCCCTGAGGCGCAGCTGACGATCGCCCGCCGGACGCCCGCGGCCCGCAGTAGCGCGAGCTGGTACGCCGCCAGCGGCCGTCCGGCGATCTCGACGAGCGCCTTCGGCCTCCCTTCGGCTGCCTCGCCGAGCCGCTCGGCCTTGCCGCCGGCCAGGATGATCGCCTCGGTCGGCATGCTAGGCCGAGGTGTTCTCGGCCTCGGTCGTCTCGGGCAGTCCCGAAAACGCCGAGCTCGCGCGGCCGATGCCCTCGTACGCGAACCCAGCCTGCTCGGCTTCGGCCGGATCGAGCAGGTTCCGTCCGTCGACGATCAGCGGGTTGCGCATCAGATCCCGGATCTCACGCGAGGCGAGGTCGCGCAGCTCGGGCCACTCCGTGACGATCACCGCGGCGTCGGCGTCACGGACCGCCTCCTCGACGGTCTCGAAGATCGCGACGCCCTTCAGGAGCTCGATCGGCCGGGCCACCGGGTCCCACCCGCGGACCTCGGCGCCCTCGGCCAGCAGCCGCGAGGCGAGCACGATGCTGGGCGCCTCGCGCATGTCGTCCGTGTTCGGCTTGAAGGCGAGCCCGAGCAGCGCCACGCGCTTGTCGCGGAGCCTGCCCAGGTGCTTCTGCAACTTCGCGATCACGCGGCGCTTCTGGAGCTCGTTGACCTCGATCACCGCCGAGAGGAGCTGGAAGTGGTAGCCGGAGTTGGAGGCGAGCTGCTTCAGCGCCGAGGCGTCTTTCGGGAAGCACGAGCCGCCGTAGCCGATGCCCGCGCGCAGGAAGTGCGGCCCGAGCCGATGGTCGAGCCCGACGCCGCGGGCGACCTCCTGGACGTCCGCGCCGACGAGCTCGCAGACGTTCGCAATCTCGTTGATGAAGCTGATGCGTGTCATCAGCGCCGCGTTCGCGGCGAGCTTGATCATCTCCGCTGACGCGACGTCCGAACGCACGACCGGCGTGTCGAGCTTGTCGTGCAGTGCGTCGACGCGGTCGCCGTCCTCCTCCTCGAACGATCCGATCACGATCCGATCCGGGTTCATGAAGTCGGCGACCGCGGAGCCCTCGGACAGGAACTCCGGGTTGGAGACGTAGCCGACGTGGTCGAGACCCCGGGCGTCGAGCGCGGCGCGCACCTTCTCTCCGGTGCCGACTGGAACCGTGCTCTTCATCACGAGCACCGGCCGGCCGGGGAGCTCAGGCAGGTCATCGAGCACGCTCCAGACGGCCGAGAGGTCGGCGTCGCCGGCGTACGTCGACGGCGTGCCGACGCAGACGTAGAGGAACTCGGCGTCCTGCGCAGCTTCCTTCGGGTCGGTCGTGAACGTGATCCGATCACGGTGCTTCGCCAGAAGCTCGGACAGGCCCGGCTCGTGGATCGGGATCTTCCCGCTCCTCAACGAGTCGACCTTCCCCTGGAGGACGTCTCGGACGACGACGGTGTGGCCGAGCTCCGCGAAGCAGGCGCCGGTCACGAGGCCCACCCACCCCGCGCCGAAGATGCCGACCTTGCTCATCGCTTGCCGCCGAGCGGCCTGAGCCCGCGCGCGATTGCGAGCATCGTCTCGTTCGAGAGCGTGTCGCGCAGCGTGTTCACAACCCAGTAGGTCGCGCCGTCCGAGCGGAGGACGACCATATGGAGGCTGGCGCCGTCGAAGTAGAGGTCGTACTCACGCTTGCCGAGGCGGCGGGTCACGTTCTTGCCGCTCAGCACCGGCGCGTCCTCCCACGTCGTCTCCTCGATCCCCCAGTACTCCTGAGCTCCCGTCTTGAAGGTCAGACGAACGGCGCGCTCGCCCTTCTTCACCGCGTAGACCCGGAGGGCCTTCTCCCAGTCCGGCGCCGAGCTGCGCTCGATCAGGCTCGGCACCATCAGCGGGAAGTCGACGCGGCGCCGCACCGAGCGAAGCAGGCCCAGCGTCGCGCTCGGGTTCCGGGTCACGTACGGCGGCCGACGCTTCGGCGTCCGGTCGACCGGCGCCGGGGCGAGGGTGTTGTGGAACGTCTGGCCCACGACGACGACGACCATCGCGCCGTTCGCGAACGGCGCGATCACGGGCGACATAGCCCCCTTGACGTCGGCCGAGCCGAACAGGTTCGCGACCGACCGCGCCGCCGAGCGGGCTCGGCGCTGCGACGGGTCGAAGAACACCTGGGTCCGGAACACCTGCCTCGGCGCGTTCGCCAGCACGCCCTCCGGCGGCGGCAGTGTCCTGTAGCCGCGCTGCTGCAGGAGGTAGCTCGCGTTGGCCGCCGAGGCGGTGATGCCGTTGCCGTTCAACACGACGAGCGAGGTGCGGCCGGGTGGCGGCGCCTTCGAGCCCCTGAGGCGCGGCTTCTGGCCGAGCGCGGCAGCGGCCGCCTTCTCCGGCGCGTCCACGTCCGGCGTCTGGAACTCCTCGACCGAGGCTTGGATGTTCGACGGGTCGGTGACGAGCGGATCGCCCTGCGTGCCGGAGCCCGTCAGGCCGCCGATCTTGGACTGGATGACGCGCCCCGGCGGCAGCTGCAGCGCGAAGAAGGCCCAGGCGCGGACGACGTCGGGGTCGAGCGCCTCGTTGCCGCCCACGCCGATCTTCACGTTCTTCCGTACGACGCCGGTCAGCTTCGGGATCGCCGTGAGCTTGAACGAGCTCGACAGCCGCTCCTTGATCGCGCGCATGAAGAGACGCTGGCGCTCGATCCGGTAGAGGTCGGAGTCGGTGTGGCGGTACCGCACGAACGACAATGCCTGCCGGCCGTTCAGGACTTGGTAGCCGGGCTGGAGGTCGATCGGCGGGAAGGTGCCGTTGATCGGATGGGAGTTGTCGTTGAAGTAGCGACGGTCGATGTCCATCCAGACGCCGCCGAGCTTGTCGACGGTCTGGATGAAGCCGCGGTAGTCGATCGTGATCAGGTAGTGGACCGGAAGGCCGGTCAGTTGCTTGACCGTCTCGACCGTCCCCTGAAGGCCGCAGTCGGCAAACGCGGAGTTGATGGGCCCGCCGAACGGCGCCCGACCTGGACAGTGGATCTCGACCCAGAGGTCGCGCGGGAAGGAGAGCATCGAGAGCGTCTCCCGGTGGTTCGTCGGGTCGGCGCGGAGCAGCATCACTGTGTCGGCCCGGCCGCCGCGCTCGTCGGCCTTCGCCCACCGCCTGAAGTCCTGGCCCACCACCATCGCGATCGCCGGCCGTCCCGGCAGCGCGAAGTTGAGCTTCTTCGCGGCCTTGCGGATCTGCGGGTCCTTCCGCGAGGAGTTCGAGATGTCGACCACGGTCTGCTCGCCCTCGAGCCAGTAGCCGCCCGCGACGCCCGCGAAGAGCGAGATCGCCGCGAGGATGAGAAAGAAGACGATCTTGCCGAGCAGCCTGACGAAGCCGCCTCGTTTCCGCGGCTGCTCGTAGCGGGAGATCGGCGTGAGCCCGGGCGGAAGGGCGCCGTGGCCATTCCCGTCGCCGTTCAGGGACGCGCCGCGCCCGACTCCTCGTTTCAGCGTCGTCTTCATGGAGATGTGCGAAGCGCCCTCCCGGGCGCGACCGGCGCAGGATAGCTCAGGCCACGGCCGGAGCTGCCTCCGGTTCGTACGCAAGGTTGGGGCGCAGCCAGCGTTCGACCTCCGCCAGCGCCATTCCCTTGCGCGCGGCGTAGTCCTCCACTTGGTCGCGGCCGACCCTACCCACCGCGAAGTACCTCGCCTGCGGGTGCGCGAGGTAGATCCCGCTGACGCTCGCTCCGGGGATCGTTGCGAAGCTCTCCGTCAGCTCGATCCCGAACTCCTCGGCCCTCAGCAGGGCATAGAGCGTCGCCTTCTCGCTGTGGTCGGGTGACGCGGGGTAACCGTAGGCGGGCCGGATCCCGCGGAAGCGCTCGGCGAGCAGCTCGTCGTTCGAGAGCCTGGGGCCGGTCTCGTACCACTGCCGTCTCGCGACCTCGTGCAGGTACTCGGCGAATGCCTCGGCCAGCCTGTCCGCGAGCGCCTTGACCATGATCGCCCGGTAGTCGTCGAGCTCCGCCTCGAAGCGTGTTGCGAGCTCGTCTGCGCCGTGGATCCCGACGGCGAAGCCGCCGATGTGGTCGCTCTCGGGCGCGACGTAGTCGGCCAGGGAGCGGTTGGGCCGGGAGTCGCCGTAGGCCGACTGCTGCCGCAGCATCGGGAAGCGCGTGCCGTTCTCGAGCACGATGTCGTCGCCCTCGGCCCGAGCCGGCCAGAAGCCGTAGACCCCGCGCGCCTGGAGCGAGCCGTCGCGGACGATCTCCCCGAGCAGCTCCTGCGCGTCGTCGTAGAGGTCCCGCGCCGCCGGCTGCTCGAGGATCGCCGGGAAGCGCCCCTTCAGCTCCCAGGCGTGGAAGAAGAACTGCCAGTCGATGTACGGCACGAGCTCCTCGAGCGCCGACTCGACGGCACGCGTCCCGGTGAACTCCGGCGCGGGCCGCTCCTCGAACTCGACCTGCTCGCCGTTCGCCCTCGCCTCTTCGATCGGCAGCAGCGGCTTCCGGTCGCGCTCGGCGTGCTGGTCGCGGAGGCGGTCCTGCAGCTCGGCGTTCTCCTCGGCGAGCGCCGCCCGCCGCACGGGGTCGAGCAGGTTGGAGACGACGCCGACGACGCGTGAGGCGTCGAGGACGTGAAGCGTCGGCTGCGAGTAGGCCGGCGCGATCCGGACCGCCGTGTGCTGCTTCGACGTAGTCGCGCCGCCGATCAGGAGTGGGAGATCGAAGCCGCGGCGCTCCATCTCCTTCGCCACGTTGACCATCTCGTCGAGCGACGGCGTGATCAGGCCGGAAAGGCCGACGATGTCGCAGCCCTCGGCCACCGCGGTGTCCAGGATCTTGTCGGCGGGCACCATCACGCCGAGGTCGATCACCTCGTAGTTGTTGCAGCCGAGGACGACCCCGACGATGTTCTTGCCGATGTCGTGGACGTCGCCCTTGACCGTCGCGAGCACGACGCGGCCGTGCGTGCGAGCCTCGGCCTTCTCGTCCTCCATGTACGGCTCGAGGTACGCGACGGCCCGCTTCATGGCGCGCGCGCTCTTCACGACCTGCGGGAGGAACATCTTCCCGGAGCCGAAGAGGTCGCCGACGACCTGCATCCCCGCCATCAGCGGGCCTTCGATCACGTCGAGCGGCCTCGCGACCTGCTGCCGCGCCTCCTCGGCGTCGTCTTCGATGTAGTCGACAATCCCGTGGACGAGTGCGTGCTCGAGCCGTTTCTCGACCGGTGCGTCGCGCCAGGCGGTGTCGAGCTTCCGCCGGGTCCCTTCGCCCTTGACGGTGTCGGCGAACTCGACGAGGCGCTCGGTTGAATCCGGGCGGCGGTTGAAGATCACGTCCTCGACGCGCTCCAGCAGGTCCGGCGGAATATCTTCGTAGACCGCCAGCTGCCCCGCGTTGACGATGCCCATGTCGAGGCCCGCCTGGATCGCGTGGTAGAGGAAGGCGGCGTGCATCGCTTCCCGCACGACGTCGTTGCCGCGGAACGAGAAAGAGAGGTTGGAGATGCCGCCGCTCGTCCGTGTTCCGGGGCATCGCTCCTTGATCAGCGGCAGCGCCTCGATGAAGTTCTTGGCGAAGTCTTCGTGCTCCTCGATCCCCGTCGCGACGGCGAGTACGTTCGGGTCGAAGACGATGTCCTCGGGCGGGAAGCCGGCCTGCTCGGTGAGGAGGTCGTACGCACGGCCGCAGATCTCGACCTTCCGCTCGGCCGTCTCCGCCTGGCCCTGCTCGTCGAACGCCATCACGACCGCGCCGGCGCCGTAGCGGCGGATCGTCCGCGCCTGCTCCAGGAACGGCTCCTCGCCCTCCTTGAGGCTGATCGAGTTGACGATGCCCTTCCCCTGGAGGCACTTGAGGCCGGCCTCGAGCACGGACCAGCGGGAGCTGTCGACCATGATCGGCAGCCGGGCGACCTCCGGCTCGGTCGCGATCACGTTCAGGAACGTGGTCATCGCCTGCTCCGATTCGAGGAGGCCGGCGTCCATGTTCACGTCGATGAGGTTCGCACCGCCGCGGACCTGCTCGAGCGCGACGTCGATCGCGCCCTGGAAGTCGTCGGCCTCGATCAGCCGCCGGAAGCGGGCCGACCCGGTGACGTTCGTTCGCTCGCCCACGACGACGAAGCCGGTGTCGGGGCCGATCTCGAACGGCTCCAGGCCGCTCCACCTCGGATGGTCGCTCCGTGCAGGGACTTTACGGGACCTGGTCCCGTTAACGGCCTGCCGGATCGCACGGATGTGGTCAGGGGTCGTGCCGCAGCAGCCGCCCACGACGTTGACGAGGCCCTCGCGTGCGAACTCGCCGAGGACACGGCTCGTGTCCGCCGGCTGCTCGTCGTGCTCGCCGAACTGGTTCGGCAGCCCGGCGTTGGGGTGGCACGCCGTGTACGTGTTCGCAACGCGCGCCAGGTCCTCGACGAACGGCCGCATTTCGCTCGCGCCGAGCGAGCAGTTGACGCCGACGATCAGCGGCTCCGCATGCTCGACCGAGGCCCAGAACGCCTCGACCGTTTGACCCGACAGGTTCCGGCCGCTGCGGTCGACGGCCGTGAACGAAATCCAGAGCGGCACCCCGGGCGCGACGTCCTTCGCCGCGACGAGCGCGGCCTTGGCGTTCAGCGTGTCGAAGATCGTCTCGACCATGAGGACGTCAATCCCGCCCTCGACGAGCCCCCGGATCTGCTCCGCGTACGCGTCGCGCACCTGGTCGAAGGTGGCGTTGCGGAACGTCGGGTCGTCCACCTTGGGCGAAATCGAGAGCGAGACGTTCAGCGGCCCGATCGAGCCTGCAACCCAGGCGGGGCGGTCGACCTCGTCCGCGGCCTCCCGCGCGAGCTTCGCCCCCTCGACGTTCATCTCGTACGCGTGGTCCTCGAGCCCGTAGTCGGCCTGGCCGATCGTCGTCGCCGTGAACGTGTTCGTGGTGACGACGTCCGCGCCGGCCTCGAGGTACGAGCGGTGGATGTCGCGGACGACGTCCGGCCGCGTCAGGTTCAGGAGGTCCGGGTCACCGGCGAGATCGCGCGGGTGGTCGGCGAACCGATCCCCGCGATAGGCCTCCTCCCCCTTCACGGTCTTCTGGATCAGGACGCCGTACGAGCCGTCCAGCAGGACGATTCGCTCGCCGAGGAGGTCCTTGAGCTGTTCGATCGTCGCCGTCATGAAAAAGCTCCCGCCGAAAGAGACGGGAGCCGAGGCTCCAGGCTCTTTAGGCGTTTGGTTACCCGGTCGCCAAGCTGCCGTTCAAAGTTCCGGGACGAACAAAGCGTACAGGAGTTCGGGCTAGCGGCCGCGGCCCCTGATCCCGAGCGGGCGCGCCGGCTCCCCGGTCTCCACGTAGCGCTTGAGGCCGTTGAGGAACATCTGCCAGCCGCCGGTGAAGCGCTCCCGGGCACCGTCCCAGGGCTCGCCCTCCTCGAATCCGGCGTGGGAGAACGCGAGCGACGTGCCGTCGCCGGCCGACGACACCGCGTACGCGACCGTCGTCTGGTTGGGCGAGAAAGGGAACATCCACGGCAGCGCCACGCGCCGCCCCGGGTCGACCTCGAGGTACTCGCCCTCCTGTGCATTGTTCTGCGAAGCGTCGTCGAACTCGAACTCGTAGCGGAAATGACCGCCGGTCTGCGGATCAGACTCGACTCTCGTGGCCAGCCAGCCCTCCATCGCCTCCGCCTCCGTCAGCGCACGAAAGACCTGCTCCGGCGATGCTTCGATCGTGATCGTCTCGTTGATCTCGGCCACGCTACCCTCCTAGTACATGTTTGAGAACTATTCAGTTCAGTTTCCTATACACACACTCCGCAGTCAAGCACGTGGACCGGCGTAGCTACGAGCAGTACTGCGCGGTGGCGCGTGCGCTCGACCTGGTCGGCGAGCGCTGGACGCTCCTGATCCTGAGGGACCTCGTCCACCTCGGCCCGCGGCGCTTCTCCGACCTCCGCGACGGGCTTCCCGGCATCGGGCCCAACCTCCTCACCGAGCGCCTCCGTCGGCTCGAACGGGAAGGCCTGGTTCGCCGACAGAAGCTTCCGCCGCCCACGGCGAACATCACCGTCTACGAGCTGACCGAGCTCGGGGCCGGCCTGGAGCGCACCATCATCGAGCTCGGGCGCTGGGGCGGCGCCTTCATGGAGCACCGCGGCGACGACGTCTTCTTCCCGAGCGGCCACATCTCGGCGATCCGGGCGACGTTCCGTCGGGACGAGGCTCGCGGCGTCAAGGCCAGCTATGAGTTCCGCATCGACGGCGATTCATTCCACGTCGAGATCGACGACGGCTCGGTCACGACCGGGCTCGGCCCCGCGGAGAAACCCGACCTCGTCGTGACCACCGACGTCGACACGTCGATCGCCTTGATGCAGCGGACGCTCGGTCCGCGCAAGGCGCTCGACGCTCGGCTCGTGAAGGTCGAGGGGAGCCCGAATGAGTTCGACCGCTGCATCGACCTGCTCGCCTGGTTACCCGCTCGGTAACCCGGTCACCAAGCGCGTTCACAGCTGTCCGGGAAGCCGCAACTGGAGCCATTCGAGCAGCGGCCCCGCCGCAACGTCCAAAAAACGTGGCTCCAACTCAGCCTCGTGTTCGACGAGAGTCTCGGCAACTCCCAGGTAATCCCGATCCTCGGCTGTGTAGTACTGCGACGCGAGAACCGCCCACGCCAGCGGCGTCGCGAACGTGTCCGGGGTCGTCGCGCGAGGATCGGCACCGCGGTCCAGCAGCGTTCGGACGATCCCCGGCTGTCCGAACCAGGCGGCGTGGTGCAGCAGCGTTCCCTCGGGCGAACCGCCGACCACGCCCCGGAAATTCGGGCCGACGGCGCCGACGACGGCGTCGACGTGACCGTCGAGCGCGCCGAGGATCAGCGCCTCCTGCGGGTCGGGATCGAGGTCTGCGGAGAGCGGCGCCGCCGGCTCCTCCCCTCGCGCCACCGCGGCCACCACCAGGTCGGCCGGATCGACCTCGGTGGAGGCGCCCAGCTCCGCCAGAACGTCCATGTTGTCCGTCCGGTTCCTGAGCACCGACTGGGCGTAGGCCGTCCTCAGAGGCACGTCACCGCGCCAGGTCTCACCGCCGGGACGATCGAGATCCGCCCCATGCTCGGCGAGCAGGCGGAGGAATTCCGGCCCGCGCCCGCGGCGGACGGCGTGCGCGACGAGCGCTCCCTCGTTCGGGTCGCCGCCCGCTTCGAGCAGCAGGCGGACCGGCTCGATGCGGTCGTAGTCGAGTGCGTGCCCCACGGCGTTCGTGCCCGGGACGCGCGCGCCGGCCTCGAGCAGGAGCCGGAGGCAGGTCGGATCCTCCGCCTCGACCGAGTGGTACACCGACTCGCCGTCGTCCGGGCTCGCGCCCGCCTCGAGCAGCACCCGCGTCAGCTCCGGGTCGTGGACAACGCCCGCCGCGCCGTACAGCGCCGACATCTCCCCGTACTCGTTCGTGAACGTTGCGTTCGGGTCCGCGCCGAGGGCCAGGAGCTCCCGCGCGACGTCGGCGTTCGCGAACACCGAGTGGCAGACATAGAGGAGCGGCGCCCACGTCCTCGGGCCGCCGGGCCGGCTGGGATCGCCGGTCCAGCCGCGGCCGAGCACGAGCTGGGCCCAGGGATCCCGCTCGATCTCGGGCCTGGCCGCGAGCAGGCGTTCCGCCCGATCTCTGCGTCCTTCGGTGGCTGCCTCGACGAACGCCTCGACGCTCGCCTCGGCCGCGGCGACGAGCGCCGGCCAGCTCGCGTAGCCGTTCTCCCTGGCCAGAGCGAGTTGGGCATTCGCCAGGATCGGCTCGCGACCGCCGAGCCTGTCGAGAGCCTCCGTGTCGCCTGTCCGCGCAGCTTTCACGAGCTCCTTCGCCTGCTTGCGGAGTTGCTCGAGATTCATCGCGACCTCCCTCCTTCGGCCCGTGTCCGCGGTAGCGGGCGGAGAAGAGATCGGTTCCGTACCTTCCGGGGAATCGAGGTGGGCACTGCCCTGCGCGCGGACCGCTTGCGCCCTCTAGGCGCCCACCGATCATACGATGATTTCCGCGCGCCTTTACGGTCTGACGGGCATGACGACATTTCTCAACATCACCATGTCGCTCGACGGCTATGTCGCCGGGCCGAAGCAGACGCTGGAACAGCCGCTCGGCGAGGGTGGCGAGGACCTGCACGAGTGGGCGACGCGGTTGGAGAGCTGGCGATCACTCCACGGGCTCGAAGGCGGAGAGGCGAACCCGGACGACGACGCGATCATGCGAGAGGCGCACGACCGAACCGGCGCCTTCGTCATGGGACGGCGCATGTTCAGCAGCGGCGAGGGGCCGTGGGCGGACGATTCCAAGGCCAACGGCTGGTGGGGCGACGACCCGCCCTTCCACGGGCCGGTCTTCGTCGTCACACACCACGAGCGGGAGCCGCTCGTCCTGGCGGACACCACCTTCACGTTCGTCGACGGGGTCGAAGAGGCCGTAGGACAGGCGCGCGAGGCGGCAGGCGGCAAGGACGTTCAGATCAGCGGCGGAGCCGTGGTCGCCCAGCAGGCCCTGAACGCAGGCCTCCTGGATGAGCTCCAGCTCCACGTCGCTCCCCTGTTGCTCGGCGGCGGTGTCCGGCTGTTCGACGGAGCCCAGCCGCGTCCGATCGAACTCACGAGCACGGTCCACTCACCGCTCGTGACGCACGTGGTGTACGCGGTGAAGCGCTAGCCGCCGGGCGGCGCGATCGGGCGGATGCGGCTCGTGCCCGCGCCGGAGTACACGTCCAGCTGGTTCTGGGCGTGCGCGACCCGCTGCTCGAGCTGCCAGCGGTCGGCCTGCACCTCGCCGCGCTCGAGCCGCTCGAGCTCGGCTTGCGCCTCGTCGAGCTGCTGCTGCGCCCGCTCCGCGTCGATGTGCCGCGCGTCGACGGCGTCGTCGACGAGGGCGAGCGCCCGGTCCTGCTCGACCTTGAAGAAGCCGGGCCCGGTGGCGAAGTCGACGGTCTCCTCGTCGCGGCGGATGTGGACGCGCGTCCCGCCCGCCTTCAGGGTCGCGACGAGCGGCGCGTGCCGCGCGAGCACGCCGATCTCGCCGGCGGCGCCGGGGACGACCACCATCTCGACCTCGCCCTCGAACGCCGGGCCTTCCGGCGTCACGAGCGAGAGGTCGAACGTTTTGCGCTCTTGGGCCATCTGGGTCAGACAGCCGCCGGCTCAGGATCCCGCGCGTCCTCCTGCCGCTCATCGGCGGGCTCGTCCGCGTCGGCCGCGTCGGGCTCGGACTCCTCGCCTGCCAGCGAGCGCCCCTTCTCCACGGCCTGCTCGATCGTGCCGACCATGTAGAAGGCCTGCTCCGTCAGCTCG
>Ga0307318_10000024_pt1 | contig 50755 bp, 55 predicted proteins | sample ER_DNA_367_FD_194500 | JGI IMG/M metagenome (GOLD analysis project Ga0307318, IMG submission 194500) | Bulk soil microbial communities from the East River watershed near Crested Butte, Colorado, United States - ER_DNA_367 | ecosystem: Environmental > Terrestrial > Soil > Floodplain | place...
GCCGAAGCCCCAGCCGACATCCCCTCCATGGGCAACGGAATTTCTGACCTCCACGAGCTCGTTCATACGTGCATGGATTGGGGAACCGTCCGGGAGGGTGACGCCGTCCAAGACCTCATCTATCCCGAGCCGACGGAAGACCCCTTTGATCACCTCTGACCCGGGATTTGCGAAGGCCACAAGTCCGAGCACCGCTCATGCTCGGGCCCAACCTCGACCAATTCCGGATCAGTGCTCCGGTGGACCGTCGGAACCGGTAGATGACCTGCGGCGGAAGCGCCAGAACCATCACGCCGGCGGCGACGAACGCTGCGTAGCCGCCGGCCGACGTCGACGAATACCCGGACGGCGACCGACGAGCTCGGGGCTCGCCCGGGACTCGGTCACGCTCCCTCTACGTCACTCGCCGCTGCGGCCGAAGCTAGGACGGGGCTTCCCATCCGCTCGAGCAGGTGGTCCCCAACACGGAGCGAGTTCGCCATCGCCGTCAGCGCCGGGTTCACGGCGCCGATGCTCGGGAAGATGCTCGTGTCGACGACGTAGAGGTTGTCGAGCTCGTGTGCCTTGCAGTTCCGGTCGAGCGCCGACAGCTCCGGGTCGTCGCCGAAGCGACAGGTGCCGGCCTGATGCGCGACGCCCGCGACCGGGATGTCGTTCTTCATGTAGGCGAAGCGGTGGATCAGATGTCCCGGGTTCATGTCGAGCTTCGGGAGGAGCGATTTCAGCTGGTCGTAGAGCTTCCTCTTCGCTGTCGCGTTCGTCTCCTTGTACGTCAGCGTGACCCGGCCGTCGCCGTCGACGGTGACACGGTTCTCCGGCTTCGGCAGATCCTCGGTCGAGAGCCAGAAGTCGATCGCATGCCGGGCCACCCGGTTGAGCGTCCACTCCGGGGCGAGCTTCGTCTCGAGCGGCTTCTCGCCGCGGAACATCTCCGCCGAAGACTTCCCGACCATCTGGATGTTCCCGAGCGGGAACTCGAAGTCATCGGTGCCGAAGTAGAAGTCGTTCAGCCCGAGCGTCTTCTGGAACGTAGTCCGATTTTCCTCGCGGGAGAGCGCGAGCACCGCGATCGAGTCGTGGAACATGTAGTTCCGACCGACCTGATCTGAGCCGTTCGCGAGCCCGTGGGGATGGCGGTCGTTTCCGGACGAGAGCAGGAGCTTCGCCGTGTTGGCGGCGCCGCACGCAAGCACGACCAGGTCGGCCGTGTAGCTCTCCGTCTCACCGCCGCGCTCGACGACGACCTCGGTGACGCTGTTCCCGTTGTCGTCCGTCTCGAGCTTCGTCGCCCGCGCGTTCGTCAGCAACGTGACGTTGCGGTGCTCGAGCGCGGGCCGCACGCCGAGCACGTCGGCGTCCGACTTCGCGTGGACGAGGCAGGGGAAGCCGTCGCAGGTCGCGCAGCGGACGCAGGCGCTGTAGGGCATGTTCGACTCGTTCAGGCGGATGCCGCACGGAGCGTGGAACGGGTTGTAGCCCGCCTGCTCGAGGTCGTCAGAGAGCTGCTGGATCCGCGGCTCGTGGGAAACGGCGGGATGCGGGTAGGGCGAGCTCGCGGGCGGCTCGGTCGGGTCCTCGCCGCGGGCGCCGTGCACCTCGTAGATCTGCTCGGCCTGCGTGTAGTAGGGCTCGAGCTCCGAGTAGTCGATCGGCCACGCCGGCGAGATGCCGTCATGGTGGCGGAGGACGCCGAAGTCCTTCTCGCGCAGCCGGTAGAGCGCGGCGCCGTACAGCTTCGTCGCGCCCCCGACGAAGTAGTGGATCTGCGGCTGGAACGGCTTGCCGTGCTCGTCGTACCAGGTGTCCGCGGACACGTAGCGGTTGTCGGCGAAGACGTCGGCCGCATCCCAGTTCGCCGGTTCGCGCGGGAGCCAGTCCCCCCGCTCGAGCAGCAGGATGCGCTTTCCGGACGGCGCCAGGTGGCGCGCGAGCGTTCCGCCGCCCGCACCGGTGCCGATGATGATGACGTCGTAGGAATCCATCAGTACTCCTCCAGCATCTCGGGGACGATGATCCGCGCCGCTGCCTCCATCAGGGCGAGATGGGAGAACGCCTGCGGGAAGTTGCCGAGGTGTCGGCCGGTTGCGGCGTCGAACTCTTCGGCGTAGAGGCCGAGCGGCGAGGCGATCCGCAGCAGCCGCTCCATCAGGTCCCGTGCCTGTTGCAGCTCACCGACAATCGCCAGCGCCGAGACGAGCCAGAACGAGCAGATCAGGAACGTCCCTTCCTTCCCGGAGAGCCCGTCGTCCGTCTCGTCTGTGCGGTAGCGCAGGACGAAGCCGTCCTCCGTCAGCTCGGTCGCGATCGCGTTCACCGTCGCGCGGAGGCGCTCGTCGTCCCCGGGCAGGAACTCGAAGATGGCCGCGAGCAACGCCGACGCGTCGAGCGAGTCGGTTGCATAGTGCTGGCGGAGCACGCCGCGCTGGTCGACGCCGTGCTCGAGGATGTCGGCCCTGATCTCGTCGGCCGTGCCGCCCCACTTCTGCTGCGACTCGGGGTCGCCGCGGATCCCGGCGAGCTGCGCGGCGCGGTCGAGCGCGACCCAGCACATCAGCTTGGAGGACACGTAGTGCTGGGGGTCGCCGCGCGCCTCCCAGATTCCCTGGTCGGGCTCACGCCAGACCTTCGTGGCGCACTCCGCCTGCGTCTGGACCATCGGCCAGAGCCGCCGCGGCAGCCGCTGGCTCCGCTTCGTGTGCAGGAGGATCGAGTCCAGTGCGGCACCGTAGACGTCGTTTTGGCGCTGGTCGAACGCGCCGTTCCCGACCCGCACCGGTCGGGCGCCGGCATACCCGGAGAGATCGTCCCGGGTCGTCTCGGTCAGGTCGCGGCGCCCGTCGATCCCGTACATGATCTGCAGGGATCCGTCCTCAACCGTCTCCACGTCGGCGATGAACTGCATGAACTCGTCGGCCTCCCAGTCCAGGTTCAGGTAATGGAGCGCCTGAAGGGTGAAGGTCGTGTCCCGGATCCACGTGTAGCGGTAGTCCCAGTTCCGCTCGCCTCCCGGCGTCTCGGGGAGCGAAGTCGTGAGCGCCGCGACGGTCGCCCCGGTCGGCATGTAGGTCAGGCCCTTGACCGTGAGAGCGGAGCGCTGCACCGGATCCCGCCAGCGGTGGTCCGGGATCCGCGCTCGGCCGAGCCACGAGCGCCAGAAGCGCGACGTCGCCGCGAGCCGCTCCTCGGCCTGATCGGAATCGTCCGGAGCGGTTAGCCCCTCGGCCCACGAGAGGGCGCAGTAGGCACGCTCGCCCGGCTGCAGGATGTGACGCGCGCGAACGCGGTTGCCCTCGATCCCGAGCGGCAGGTCGGACTGGAGCCGAATCGTCTGCCCGTCTATCGTCGCGTCGGCTGCGTGACGGCCGCCGTCGACCTGGGTCCACTCCGCCGGGATGCTGCCGTAGTCGAACACCGGCTCGCAGATCAGCTCCACCTCGACGTTCCCCTCGAGGCACTCGACGACGCGGACGAGCATGTGGTCGGCGTCGTCGTCCGCAGGCGGGCGGGTGTGGGGCGTGATCTCGTCCTCGTGTGCCCACGGACCGAGCGTCAGGGCGTCGCGCACGACGATCCAGCCGTTGGGCGTCTTCCAGGTCGTCTCGAGGACGTTCGTCCCGGGGACGTAGATACGCGCGGTCGGGTGATTGATCCCGAACGGGGCCAGCCGGAAGAAGCCGGCCTGCCGGTCGAGCAGGCTTCCGAAGATGCTCGGCGAGTCGAACCGGGGGATGCAGAGCCAGTCGATCGCGCCGTCCGGGGCGACGAGCGCGCCGGTGTGGCAGTTGGAGAGGAACGCGTACTCGGCGATCGGCGGGAACGGCGAGGGCGCCGCCGCGCTCTGCACGGACGCCGTCTCTTGTGTCGGCGTCGCGGTCATTGCGCCAACCACGGCCCGTGCCAGCGGCCGTGCCCGGCGACCAGCTCGTCCGCCTCCTTCGGCCCCCACGTGCCCGGCTCGTAGCGGCGAACCGGCGGGCGCGCGTCGAGGAGCGGCTGCATGATCCTCCACTGCTCCTCGACACCGTCCTGACGGGTGAACCTCGTGCTGTTCCCGACCATGGCGGCCTGGAGGAGCACCTCGTACGGCGTCGGGCCTTCGCCGCCGGCCTCCGCGAACTCAAGGTTGAGCTCGACCGCCGCGGTCCCGGGCCGGTCCGCGCGGTGCGCGTCGACGATCAGCTGGATTCCGGTCGTCGGGTCGAGCTTGACGACGAGCTGGTTCGGCTCAGGCTCTCCGTGGCGCAGGCCGAAGTTCAGCTTCGGCGCGTGCCGGAAGACGAGCCGGAGCTCGGTCTGCGTTGCCTTGAGGCGCTTCCCGGTGCGGATGAAGAACGGGACGCCGGCCCAGCGCCAGTTCTCGATCTCGAGCCGCAGTGCGGCGTAGGTCTCGGTCGTCGAGTTCGGCGCTACGCCGTCGATGTCGAGGTAGCCGTCGTACTGGCCGCGGACGTAGTGCGCCGGATCCGCGTCGGCGACCGCGTGGAACAGCCCGACCTGGGCGTCCTTGATCGCGGACGGGTCGGCCTGGGACGGCACCTCCATCGCGGCGGCCGCCACCACCTGCATGAGATGGTTGACGACGACGTCGCGCAGCGCGCCGACCGGGTCGTAGAAGTGGCCGCGGTCCTCTACGCCAAAGCTCTCGGCCATCGTGATCTGCACCGACTCGAGGTAGTTCCGGCTCCAGATCGGCTCGAGCATCGCGTTCGCGAACCGCAGGTGGAGGATCTCCTCGATCCCCATCTTCCCGAGGTAGTGGTCGATCCGGAAGAGCTGGGACTCGTCGATGTACGAGTGCATTTCGTCGGCCAGCTCCCGGGCCGTCTCGAGATCGTGGCCGAACGGCTTCTCGACGACGACGCGCCCCGTCTGGGTGAGGCCTGCCTCGGAGAGCCCCTTCACGACGGCGCCGAACAGGAACGGCGGGATCTCGAGGTAGAAGACCGGCGTCGAGGCGCCGTCGATCGCCTCGCCGACGCGCTCGTAGGTCGCCGCATCGGAGAAGTCCCCGCTGACGTAGGACAGCCGGTCGGCGAGCCGCTTGAAGATCATCTCGTCCAACTGTTCGCCCGTCCCTTCGATCGAGCTGCGGGCGCGCTCCTTCAGCTGGTCGTCGGTCCAGTCGTCGACGGCGACTCCGACGATCGGGCAGTCGAGCAGTCCGCGGGCTTCGAGCCGGTAGAGCGAGTGGAAGGTCATCACCTTCGCCAGATCGCCCGTGATCCCGAAGACGACGAGGACGTCGGCCGGCTGGGGAATCGTCGCGGCGCCCGCATGCTTGGTCGCGGGCTCGGCAACCGCGCCTGATCCGCGTCTCATCTGGCACCTCCTGAGGGGTTGGTCACCTCAAGGTAGTGAGGTCGCCAAGGAGCTTCGTCATCCCGAAGGGGTGATCTCGGCTCCAGCATCGTCTCGTCTCGTCGAGGGCGATGCCGATGCGATGCTGACGCTGTGGGACGGCGTCAGCGCACGAGATGAGCGAGCCACCGGCCGCGTCACGGCGGCTGGAGCTGGCCGCGGTTGTGCTCCTGGCACTCGCGACGGTTGCGACGGCCTGGTCTGCGTACCAGGCGCGTGTGTGGACGGGCGAGCAGTCGCAGGGCTACAGCCGCGCGACCGCCGCTCGGATCGCGGTGAACAGAGCGGCGGCTCTCACGAACCGGCAGGTGCAGATCGACGTTGCGACGTTCGTCCAGTGGGTCGACGCGCACGCGCTTCATCGCACCGAGCTCGACGAGTTCTATCGGGCGCGCTTCCGGGACGAGTTTCGCCCCGCCTTCGCGGCGTGGATCGCAACGAGGCCATTCCAGAACCCGGACGCGCCGCCGACGCCGTTCGCGATGTCCGAGTACCGCTTGAGGGCGACGCAGGATGCGGACCGCCTCGAAGCCAGGGCGGCGGCGGACTCCGAGCGGGCGAAGGAGGCGAACGAGCGCGCCGACAACTACATGCTGGCCGTCGTGCTCTTCGCGTCGTCCCTCTTCTTTGCGGGAATCAGCGCCAAGCTGCAGTCTCGCCTCGTGACCATGGTGACCTTTCTCCTGGGCGCCGTCATCTTCCTCGCCGGTCTGGTCTGGATCGCCACGATCCCGATGTCGACATGACCGCGTCGCCTACGGACTCGGCGCCGCGGCTCGGCGAACCGCGCTGGATTCCCGCAGCAGCCATCGTCCTGTTCTTCTCGCTCAACGTCGCGCTGCGCGTTTGGCTGCCTCGCGAGGCGGCGGTCCGGGTTCCGTGGCTGCTGCCGGCGATCGAGGTGCTCCTGCTCGTCGTCCTCCTCGTTGCGGATCCCGGGAACCTCGTCAGGCGGCGCCGCACCCTCCGGCGGGTCGCGCTGGCCCTGGTTATGGTGCTCGTCCTCGCGGCGCTCTGGTCGACCGCGCTGCTGCTCTACGACCTGGTCCGAGCGGAGGGCGTGACGCAGTCGGCGACGCGTCTGCTGGCAACCGGAGCCGTCGTCTGGATCGGCAACAACCTCACCTTCGCGCTGCTGTACTGGCTGATGGACAGCGGCGGCCCGATCGCACGCTCCGAGCAGGAGGTCCCGGTCGACTTCGCCTTCACCCAGCACATGAGCCCCGAGCTGGCGCCTCCCAACTGGCGGCCCGTGTTCCTGGACTATCTCCACCTCGGTTTCACGAACGCGACCGCGTTCAGCCCCACGGACGTGATGCCGCTCACGCACCGGGCGAAGTACACGATGATCGTGCAGTCCACGGTTGCCCTCGCCCTCTTCGGGCTGATCGTCGCGCGGGCGGTCAACGCGTTCGCCTGATGGGCTAGGCGACGGCGACCGACGCGACGGGACGCTCGGGCTCCTCGTCCGGCTGCCGCGACAGGGCGATCAAGACGGCTCCGGCGAGCGCTACGCCAAGGCCGACGCAGGCAACGACTACGTGCCAGGCCGGCCGGCTGAGCCGTTCGTCGAGCAGCAGCACCCCCAGGAGGATCCCGACGACGGGATTGGCGACCGACACGGTCGCGACGGACGGCGCCAGCTTCCCGGTACCGAGCGAGACCTGCTGCAGGACGAAGCCGAGCACGCCCGCGAGCGCGAGCGCGTACGGCTCCCAGTGGGAGAAGAGCTCGGCGATGCCCGCGTGCAGGTAGGCGAGCGTCGGCTTGGTCAGCGACGCCGAGAGCCCGAACAGGATCCCGGCGACGGTGCCGTACGCCGCAGCGCTGACGGTCAAGCCACCGCGTCCGGCGAACAACACCACCGCCCCGGCGACAGCCGAGAGGACGGCGATCGCGATCGCCCATTCCTCGCCTGGCGCATTCTCGTTTCCGCCGGCCGGGTCGCCGAAGAGCGCGAACAGCGCGAGCCCGAGCACGATCACGGCGGATCCAACGACCTCGAAGCGCCCCACCACCTGCCTCGTCAGGAAGTAGCCGAGCGGGAGCGCGAATACGACGGTCGTGACGAGGAGTGGCTGGACGATGGCGAGCCGCCCTCGATCCAGGGCCGCGGCCTGGAATGCGTAGCCGGTGAGGAGCGCCAGCGTGCCGATCAGCCACATCGTCTGCCCGGCGAGACGAGCGAGCGAGGCCGGGCTCCGAAGCGAGACCTCCTCGGGGAGGTTCAGGGCGCCCTTCTGCTGTAGCGCAGCGGCGAGTGCGAAGAGGAACGCGGCGATGAGCGCGAGCACCGACGCCATCGGGTCAGCTTACGGCGCTCGGCGGACGCGGCGGTCTCTACGGTACGCCCTCGTGCCGGCGCAGAAGATGCACCCCGACGAGGTCGAGACGGACGTCGCGCTCGTCCGGCGCCTCGTCACGGACCAGTTCCCGGAGTGGAGCGGTCTGCCGATCGAGCCCGTGGGCGAGCGCGGCACCGACAACATCCTCTACCGGCTCGGCGACGACCTGGTTGCGCGGCTACCGGGCCGCAGGCGGCCCGAGTTTGCGCTGAGGAAGGAGTGCGAGTGGCTGCCGAAGCTCGCGCCGCTACTGCCGCTCGGCGTCCCCTTGCCGCTGGCCGTGGGGCGGCCCATGGAGGACTACCCCTACGAATGGGCCGTGTTTCGCTGGCTGCACGGCGAGCCGGTGACATCGGAACGCCTCACCGACCTCCATCGGACGGCCGAGGACCTCGCCGGCTTCCTCGCCGCGCTCCAGCAGATCGACACCTCGGGTGCGCCAGGCCCTGGCGAGCACAACGTGTACCGCGGCTGCCCACTCGCGCTGCGAGACGAGTCGACGCGCACCGCGATCGACAGGCTGGCCGGCGAGATCGACGCAGCCGGCGTGACGGAGATCTGGGACGAGGGCCTGGCGGCACCGGAGTGGGATCGCCCGCCCCTATGGATCCACGGCGACCTCGACTCACGGAACCTGCTCGCCCGAAACGGTCGGCTGAGCGCGGTGCTGGACTTCGGTTGTCTCGGCGTCGGCGACCCGGCCTGCGAGGCGATGGCGGCCTGGAAGCTGCTGGACGACGAGGGCCGAGCGATCTTCCGCTCGACCCTCTCGATCGACGACGGGACCTGGACGCGCGCCCGCGGTTGGGCGGCGTCCCAGGCCGTCGGCGCCTTGGCCTATTACACCCTCGAAACGAACCCGGTGCTCGTCCTGGAGGCCAGGCGCTGGCTCGCCGAGCTGCTGCGCTAGTGGCCTCGCCCCTTGGCCTTGTCGACCTTCGCGACCCAGTACGGGGTGTCCGGCGTGGGCGGCGTCGTGAACCGGGCAGTCACCGCGTACAGTCGCTGGCCGAACTCCGCGATCGTCGTCGGGACGTCGAAGTCCGGATCGGTCAGGTAGCCGGTCACCGTTCCTGACGACATCCGGTGGTCGAGCCGGATCACCGCGATCTTGTTGTTCTGGTTCTGGACGACGTAGAGCGTGCGGCCGTCGAGCAGGATCCCGTCACCGTTCACCACTGGAACGTTCAGGACGATCTCCCGCGTCCTGCCCGTTCGCGGGTCGACCGTGAAGACCTTGCCCGTGTTGCTCTGGACGATCACGAGCGTCTTCCCGTTCGGCGTCACGTCGATGCCGTTCGCGTTGAAGCCGGGCTGGTACACGATGTCGCCGGTCAGTGGAAGGGGTGTCACAGAGCCGTGCGAGACCCGGTAGAGGAGCGGCCGCAGCGAGTCCGTGAAATACGCGCTGCCCCGCGCAACCGCCACGTCGTTGATGAATGTCGGCTGTGCCGTCAGCGTGTACTCCGCGAGCAACTGCCGAGTGTGGACGCTGTACACGAACGCCTTGCCGGTCGCGGCACCGGCGACGAGCAGACGGCCGTGGTTGAGCTCGAGGCCGGTCGCGGACCGCCCGGGCGCCCCCGGAATGAAGGGCGCGCCGATCCCCGTCTTGATGTCGCCGCGGTAGATCGCGCCGTTCGGAATCGACCCGACGTAGAACGTGTGCTTGTTGCCGATGGCGATCCCCTCGGGTTGCCAGCCGTTCGGCAGCGGGATGCGATCCGGGAAGCGCCCCTTCGCCGCAAGCGGCGCAGCGAGCACGACCGCCGCGAGCGCAAGCCAGACCGTCACAAGCGTGATGCGTCTCACCGGTGGATTCCCCCTTTTGGTCGTTTCCCGATCCTACGTACCTCGTCCGCCCCCGGATGAATCGCCGCTGGCAGACTGGGCGCATGACCAAAGTTCAGAAGACCGAAGCGGAGTGGCAGGCCGAGCTCTCGCCCGAGGCCTACCATGTGCTCCGCGAAAACGGCACCGAGCGCCCGTTCACGGGCGAGTACGACCACACGTTCGAACCAGGCACCTACCGCTGCGCCGGCTGCGGGGCGACCCTGTTCGAGTCCGACACGAAGTACGACTCCGGCTGCGGCTGGCCCGCCTTCTCCGCGCCGGCCTCCGAGGAGGCCGTCGAGGAGGAGGGGGACGCGAGCTACGGGATGGTCCGTACCGAGGTGCTGTGCGCGAGCTGCGGCGGCCACCTCGGCCACGTCTTCCCCGACGGACCGCACCCGACGGGCCAGCGCTACTGCATCAACTCGGCGGCGCTGAAGCACGAAGAGCGCTAGCCGGGGAGCGCCTCAACGAGCTGCTCCTGCAGCCAGGAGAGGTACGCGTAGAGCGCGAGCTCCTGCGCCTGGAGGTGGGTGACGTCCACCGCCTCCCAGTCGAAGTCCTCGGTGACGTCGAGGCGCGTCCCGAGCACCAGGCGGGCGTCGTTCAGCCCGCGTAACCAGGCGTCTGCCTCTTCGGGCGAGAGGAGTGTGTTGGCGGCCGTCTCCTGGATCGTCCGGAGCGCGCGGTCCCGTCCCGAGGCGAGCTGCTCGTGCGTCAGATCCCGGTACTGCTCCTCGAGCGTGTCGTCGTCATGCGCCCGCGGGAAGAGCCGGCGGAGGCCCGGCTCGTCCGGTGCCTCCTCGATCAGATCCCGCAGCTCGCCCGCGACCTGCCGAAGCACCTCGCGCTCGTCGTCCGGGAGGTCGAGCCGCACGCCGTCCGGCACGCGGGAGATCCGGGGCCCGGCGCCCAATCAGTCGCGCTGCATCGTCGCCCAGAGCCCGTACGCATGCAGCCTCGCGACGTCGAGCTCCGCCTTCTCGCGGGTGCCCGTGGAGACCACCGATTTCCCCTCGTTGTGCACCTGCAGCATCAGCCGGGTCGCATGCGCGCGGGTGTAGCCGAAGAGCTTCTGGAGGACGAGCGTCACGTACGACATCAGGTTGACGGGGTCGTTCCAGACGATCACGACCCAGGGGCGGTCGTCGATCGCGTCGTCCTCGCCGATCGGCTCCTCGACCTCGAGGTCGGCCTCGGCCGGAGCAAGCGTGCTCACGGACGAATTGTGCTCGGAGTTACGGGATCGTGTACTCGATGCGCGCGACATCGAGTCCCAGCGAGGCGGCGATCCGCACGCCCTCCTCGACCTCCCTGCGAACGCGCGCGATGTCGCGCTCCCGCATCGCGCTGCCCACGAACTCGCGCGCCTTCGGCCGCCAGAGGACGTGGTTGGCGAAGATCGGGAGCATCCTCTCCGCACCCTTGATCATCTTGTCCTTCGTCTGCTTGGACGCGTCCCGAAGCAGCACCTTCTCGTAGGCCATCCCGGAGCCGTGGTGGATGCCGTCGTCGACCGTGAGGCGGTTGCAGAGGTCCTCGAGGATCGTCCCCCGCGAGGCGCGAGCGATCAGGCGGAACCGCGGGATGATCATGCGCTCGAAGAAGACCTGCATCAGGAAGACCTTCTCCTCGAGCGAGTCGAGCCCGAGGAAGATCTGCGCCAGCTCGTCGAGGTAAGGGTCTCGCTCGGTGGGGCCGCCGGCCAGGTCGATCAGCCGCAGCCAGGCTTCGACGTGGCGCGCCTCGTCCTGCGCCATCGTCGAGTAGTAGAGCTTCGCCTCCCGGTGGCGCGCCAGCTCGAGGAGCTGCGCCGCCATCTCGACGGCGAGCGAGTCGGCCTGGAGCTGCTGGGTGATCACGGAGCGCCAGATGTCCTGCCGGCGCGTCTGCTTCTCCTTCGAGCCGCTCGTCTCGGGCACAGGCGGCAGGTCGTCCCACGGCATGTCCCGCACCTGCCACTCGCGCTTCTTCGCGAGTTCGTAGTAGCGGTAGACCTCGGGCGCGGGCCGGATCGGCGCCGCTTGCTCGGTCGTCTCGTCGGAGCGCTGCGTCGTCGCCATGCGCGAGGCATGGTACGGCAGGGCCGGAGGGATCGGCGCTCCGATCCTTGTAACAACTTGTCACTAGGGCAACCGGCCCGGCGCACGCCTCCTGAACCCGCATCGTTCCTGGCGGGCCGCTCGCGCTTGTAACAAGTTGTTACTAGCCTCGGTGGCCCGGCAGGCGGCTACGGCGTCGCGCCCTGCCGCTCAGGAACCGAGGCCGTCGGCCTGGACGTACACCTTCTCGCCGCGGAAGAGCCGGCGCTCGCGGTCCCACGGGAAGAAGATCACCACTCGGAAGTCGACGCGCTCTCCGGTCGCCCCGTAGCCAAGCCAGTCACTCTCATGCGTCGCCGTCACCTGCGCCTCCTCGCAGACCCCCTGCGGACCGACGACGATGTCCGTCAGGTCGAACTTGATGTCCGGGAAGGCCGTAAGCAGCCCGGTGTAGAAGCGCGTCGCGCCCTCGTGGCCCTCCCAACGCTCGCTCTCGCCGGCGATCGTGTAGACGCAGTCCTCCGTCAGTGTCGCGAGGAGCCCCGCGATGTCGCGGTCGTCCTCGGCGATCGAATGCTGCTTCCAGAGCTCGTAGACGGCCTCGACCTCGGTCGGGTCGACCTCGAGTTTCATCTTCTCGCGCACGTCCATGGCGCGGATTGTCCCAACTATCCTCCGTGCGTGGACCACCAACACGACGTTCGGGCGCAGAACCGCCGCGTCCTCGCCGTCGTCCTCGGGTTAACGGCGGCGTTCACGGTCGTCGAGGTGGTCGGCGGAATCGCCACCGGCAGCCTGGCGTTGCTCGCGGACGCCGCCCACATGCTCTCGGACAACTTCGCGCTGGGACTGGCCCTGTTCGCGGTCTGGCTTGCCGGCCGCCCGAGCACGCCCGAACGAAGCTTCGGCTATCAGCGTGCCGAGATCCTCGCGGCACTCGCGAACGGCATCATCCTCGTCGCCCTGGCGATCTGGATCTTCGTCGAGGCGTGGCAGCGGTTCTCGAGCCCCCCGGACGTACTGGCGGGCTGGGTCGCGGTGGTCGCCGTGCTCGGGCTCGGCGTGAACCTCGTCTCCGCGTTCCTGCTTCACCGCCACGGCCACGACACCCTGAACACGCGCGCGGCGCTGAGGCACGTCCTAGCCGACGCGCTCGGCTCCGTCGGCGTCCTCGTCTCGGCTCTCGTGATCCTCCTCACCGGTTGGGAGTACGCCGACCCCGTCGCGGGCGTCGTGATCGGCCTGCTCGTCCTCGCAAGCTCGTGGACGGTGCTTCGAGACTCGGTGCACATCCTGCTCGAGGGCGCCCCGAAGGGGATCGACGCGGCGGCGCTCGGCCGCAGGCTGGCGGAGATGCCGGGCGTGGTCGACGTGCACGACCTCCACGTCTGGACGATCACCTCCGGCTTCCACGCGCTCTCGGCCCACGTGCTCGTCGAGCGCGGCGACGACTGTCACGCGCGCCGGCGCGAGCTCGAGGAGGTCCTCCTGCGCGAGTACGGGATCGAGCACACGACGCTCCAGGTCGACCACGTCGCCGCCCCGGCCGTGGTTTCGATTCAATCCCGCCGGTGAGCGACGAGGCGAACGGGGAGGACCGGGAGGATCGACTCAACCGCGAGCTGATCGAGCTCCTGAACGAGCTCCGCGTCGTTCTGCCCGGCGTGCAGGTGCTCTTCGCGTTCCTCCTGACCGTCCCGTTCACGAACCAGTTCCAGAAGGTGACGAACGAGCAGCGTCAGATCTACTTCTGGACGTTCATCTGCACGACGATCGCCACGGCACTCCTGATTGCGCCCTCGGCGCACCACCGGCTCCGCTGGCGCCAGCGCGACAAGGAACGCCTGCTCAGAACGTCCAACCGGCTCGCGATCGCAGGGATGATCTTCCTGACGCTAGCGCTCGTCGGCGCCGTCTACCTCGTCACGGACCTGCTCTTCCACCCGGCCGCGGCGGCCGGCGTGACCGCCGCGATCGGGCTCGTCTTCCTCTGGTTCTGGTGGGGCCTCCCGCTCTCGCGGTCGGTCGAGAGGCGCAGCTCCGGCTAGGAGCTCGCGGTCGGCGCCTCGGTGCCCGGCGTGTGCAGCAGGTTTTCGACCTCCTGCACGCCCTGCACCTTCCGCGTCCGCTCCTCGAGGTCCCTGATCAGCTCAGGCTGCTCGACCTGGCCGCGAAGGTAGACCGTGCCGTTCTCCGCGTTGACGTTGATCTGACCCTTCGGGACCTCGGCGTCGCGGAAGATCTCGGTCTCCACCTTCCGCGCCAGCGTGACGTCGTCCGGCTGCGGCTTGGGCTCCTCCTGCAGGTGTGTCGCCTTCTGCTTCAGCGCGGTCGCCTGGCTCGTAGCCGAGCCGGCGAGCTGGCCGCCCTGGCGCAGCTGCCGCCGGAAGAACGCGACGATCCGGTCCCGGGCCGTCGCCCGGCGGCGCCGACCCTGCTGCGGGTCGAAGAAGTAGACAAGACCGGCGCCCAGGCCGGCGTAGGTGACGAGCTTTCTCATGGCGGCTCCTCTTCGTTTCGCTCTCTCGGACGTCGGGAGCCTACCCCCTCAGGATGCGGCAAAAACCTGCGTGCGCGGCGCGGCCCCGCGCCCTCGACTAGTCCCCCCAGTCGAAGTCGCGCGAGCGGCCCCAGAGACCCTCTTCGGAGGGGAGCTCTTCGCTCGGTGCTTCGGGAACCGCCTGCTCCGCGGTGACCGTGCCGGGATGGCCGTCGAGCGTGTCCTCGATGCGCGCCTGCTCTTCGGTCTTGAAGAGCGGGTGGTTCTGGAAAGGATCCTCGACGCGGTAGCCCTCGATGGGCATGTTGTCCTCGAGGTCGGCGTTGCGGCGCTTCAACTCGAGGTGGTCCTGGATGACGCTGGCGAACAGTGACGGTGTTTCGACGGACATTTTCTCCTAGGGATCTGGGACGGGACGCGTACGGCGGGGGATTCTAACTGCCTTCACGACTACCCGGACGCCCGGACGGCAAGCCACGGCGCGGTGACGACGCGGTTCTTTCCTCGCCGTTTCGCCTCGTAGAGCGCTCCGTCGGAGGCCGCGACGACCTGGTCCTGCGAGCCGGCCTCCGGGAACGATGCGACGCCGAAGCTGGCGGTGACGCGGACGATCTCGCCGTCCCGGGCGGTTACCTCCTGGGCCTCCAGGGCCCGGCGCACGCGCTCGGCGAGCTCGTGGCCGCCCTCGAGGTTGGTGCCCGGCAGGAGCAGAGCGAACTCCTCGCCGCCCCACCTGCCGGCCAGGTCGATCTCGCGCACGCTGTCGTGGAGCGTTGCGGCGAAGGCCTTCAGCACCTCGTCCCCCGTCGGATGGCCCCAGCGATCGTTGATCCGCTTGAAGTCGTCGATGTCGGCGAGGACGAGCGCGAGCGGCTCGCCGAAGCGCTCGGCCCGCGCGATCTCCTTCTCGAGCGCGGCGGTGCAGAGGCGGCGGTTGGCCAGTCCGGTCAGCCCGTCGACGAGCGCCTGCTGCTCCACCGTCCGGTGGCGCCGCGCGTTCGAGAGCGCGATCACAGCGTGCCCGACGAGCCAGCCCGCGCTCTCGCGCTGCTCGGACGTAAACCCCGTGCCGTAGAGGATGAGCGACCCGAAGCTCTCTCGGCCCGCGTTCAACGGGAACTCCATCCGCGCGGCGCCGGCGGTCTCCCCGTGCTCGACGAGCACGCGGTCGCCGTCGACTAGCTGCCCGAGCGTCGCACCGGTCGACTCGACCGCCGTCTCGACGATCACGCGGAGAAGCTGGTCCACGTCGTGGGTGGCGGCGAGCGCCTCCCCGAAACGCAGGACGGTCTCCCGGACGCGCCGGCGCTCCTCCTCGAGCTCGCGCAGACGCGCCTCGAGCTGGTCGGCCATCTCGTTGAACGTGCGGCCGAGCGACGCGAACTCGTCGCGGCCTCGAATGTGGACGCGGTCACCGAGACGGCCGCGGGCAATGCCGCGCGCTGCGTCGGCGACGTGGGAGAGGCTGCGGACGATCGAGCGGCCCTCGAGGTACGCGACGACCGCGATCAGCGCCAGCACGAAGAGCATCGCGATGAAGATGCGCGACTGCGCCCAGTCGGTCGACGCGTCGATCCGGTCCTGAGGCGTGAGCACGACGAGGCGGACATCGCGGTGTTCGACGAGCGGCTCCGAGGCCAAGGCGCGGAACTCCCGTCCGTCGACCACCAACTTGCTCGGGTCGGTCGGCGTTCGGACCCGGCCGGAGAGCAGGTCGCTCGCGCCGGCGATCCAGCCGGAGCGCACCAGCGCGATCTGGCTCCCGCTCGCGAGGCCGACGCGACGGCGAAGGCTCTGCGCGAGCTGGTCGTCCAGCGGCACGCCTGCCACGACTCGGCCGACACGCCCGCGGCGTCCCTGGACGCGGACGGCGCGGGTGATCGCTGGCTTGGTGAGCGAGCCGATCGTCAGGCCGCGTCCTCCGTCGACGCGCATGTTCGGCCTGCCCGCCAGTAGCCGCCCGAGGGCGCGGCGGTCGCGCTTGGAGAGCGCGCGCTGGAAGGCGGGGTCAGCCGCGAGCTCGGTGGCCCGCCGCTGCGACCTGGTCACCTCGTCGCCGACCTGCGCCAGGCCGGCCCTGACGCTCGTCTCGAGGATGCCGTCGACCCGCCGGGTCTCGTTGCTGTCGGTGATCGACTGCAACCCGCTGAACGCAGCCGCGAACGGCAGCAACGAGATCACCGAGAAGTAGACGACCAGCTTGAGCTTGAAACTGCCCAACAATTACCCCTCAAGACACCCCGTGTGGTTTCCGATACCTCCTTGCACAGACTCTTGTCGGCGGCTGAGGGGAGGAACATGAGGCCGACTTTCGTTCACGTTCTGACGGGCCTACTGCTCGGCACCGCACTCGCGGGCCTGCTCAACGTGCCCGGACAGGTCGTGGCGCACCAGGAAGCGATTCCGCCTGTGCGCACGCCGAACGTGGCGAAGCCGTCGCGCGAGACCGTCGTCCGTGTCTCGCCGGACGTCGAGGCCGCACTCGCAGCCGAGGAGCGCGCTGCCCGCCGGGCGGCGAGACCGGCGCCGCGGCGCCTTCCCGTCCTCTCCCCGCCCGCGCCGGTACGCGCTGGAGCCCCCGTGAGCGCGCCGGAGCAGCCGCAGCCCCAGAGCGAACCCGCGCCGAAGCAGAAGCCGGTCGCAAAGCCGACGCCGGCCCCGAGCCCCGCCTCACCGCCCCCGGCGGAGCAGCAGCCCGCGGAACCGGCTCCCCCTCCCCCAGCGACGAAGGTCGTCCTCGCCGACCCGCCGTCGAGCGACGACGAGGAGCACAAGAAGCCGAAGAGGGCGAAGAAGCCCAAGAAGGAGAAGCACGATCCCGCTCGCGGCAAGAGCGAGGAGGTGCACGGCAACGGCCATGACGCGGAGCACGGAAACGACGAGAACCACGCCAAGGGGCCGGGCGACGACCCCGGCCAGGGCGGCGGGAACGGTGAGGGCGGCGGGAAGGGCAAGTAGCTAGGGTGCGCGGATGCCGCGCGCCCGGTATCTCGTGACCAGACGGATGGGCTGGTGGGGAATCGCCCTCACCGCCTGGGACCTCTGGCGCCGCATCCCCAAGCGACACCGCAAGCGGATGCTCCGCGAGCTGCGTACGCACGCGCCGATCGTCGCGCGCGGTCTCACCCGCGAAGCGCGCCGGATGCGCGACGCCGCACGCGACGCCTCGGCGCGCTCGCGCTAGGCCAGGACTTCCTTGACGATGCGCTCCTGCTCGCGCAGGTGGGCCGTCGGGTAGCCCTCGCTCGGGCTGGCGCGCCAGGGCCGGCCGACGTAACGGAGCGGCACGCGGCCGCCGATCGACTCCTCGAGCCGGTGCCGGATCGCGCGCCACGCGCCCATGTTCTGGGGCTCCTCCTGTACCCAGAGCACCTCCTGGAGGTCGGGATAGGACTCGACCAGGGCGCGCGCCGGGTTGACCGGGAACGGGTAGAGCTGCTCGACCCGCGCAAGCGCGATCTCGGGGTGGTTCCGGCGCTCGTCGTGCCCCGCGATGTCGTAGTAGACCTTCCCGGAGCTCAGGACGAGCCGGCGGACGCCGGCGTGGTCGATCCGGTCGTCCAGCACGGGCTCGAACCGGCCGCCGGAGAGCTGCTCCAGCGAGCCCGCCGCCTCCTTCAGCCGTAGCAGGCCCTTCGGCGTCATCACGACGAGCGGCCTGGCGCTCGGGTCCAGCGCCTGGCGGCGCAGCAGGTGGAAGTACTGCGCCGAGGTGCTCGGGTTCACGATCCGGATGTTCTCCTGGGCTGCGAGCTGCAGGAACCGCTCGAGCCGCGCGCTCGAGTGCTCCGGGCCGTTCCCCTCGTAGCCGTGCGGCAGGAGCAGGGTCAAACGTGTGGTCTGGTCCCACTTCGAGAGCCCGGAAACGACGAACTGGTCGGTGACGATCTGCGCGCCGTTCACGAAGTCGCCGTACTGCGCCTCCCAGACAACGAGCGCCTCGGGCGCCGCGACCGAGTAGCCGTACTCGAACCCGACGGCCGCGTACTCGGAGAGCGGCGAGTTGTAGACCTCGAACGCCGCCTGCCCTTCGTCGAGATTCTTCATCGGCGTGTACTGCTCGCCGCTCCCCGGGTCGTGGAGGACGAGATGGCGGTGCGAGAACGTGCCGCGCTCCGTGTCCTGGCCGGTGAGGCGGATCGGGATCCCCTCGACCAGAAGGCTCGCGAAGGCGAGCCCTTCGGCATGCCCCCAGTCGATCGTGCCCTGGTCGATCGCCTCGAGCCGCCGGTCGAGCTGGCGCTTGAGCTTGGGATGCACGGTGAAGCGCCCGGGGACCTCGAGCAGCTCGCGGTTTAGGTCCCGGAGCCGGCTTTCGCCGACGGCGGTGATCACCTCGGAGCCGTTCGTCCGTGGGGTGCCCTCCTGTGGGGGCGGCGCGGGTGCGCCGAACGACGCCTTCAGCGTCTCGTGTGCGGTCCGCAGCCTGCTCGTGACCTCCGCGGCAAGTGCGTCGGCCTCCTCCTTCGTGATCACGCCCTCGGCGACGAGACGCTCGGCGTACTGTTCGCGCGCGGTCGGATGGCCCTCGATCCGCTCGACCATCAGCGGCTGGGTATACGCCGGCTCGTCGCCCTCGTTGTGCCCGAGCCGGCGGTAGCCGACGAGGTCGACGACGACGTCGTGCCCGAAGCGACGCCGGAATGCGAGGGCGAGGCGGCTCGCGTAGACCGCCGCCTCCGGATCATCGGCGTTGACGTGGATGATCGGAACGTCGAAGCCCTTCGCGAGGTCGCTCGAGTAGCGAGTCGAGCGCCCGTCGGCTGGATCGGTCGTGAAGCCCACCTGGTTGTTGGCGATGATGTGGAGCGTCCCGCCGGTCGAGTAGCCGCTCAGGCTCTGGAGGTTGAACGTCTCGGCGACCACGCCCTGGCCGGGGAACGAGGCGTCGCCGTGGATCAGCAGCGGCAGCGCAACGCGCTCGTCGTGGACGCCTGCCCGGGACGAGCGGTCCGTCTGCTCGGCGCGTGTGACGCCCTCGACGACCGGATCAACCGCCTCGAGGTGGCTCGGGTTGGCCGCGAGGGCGACCGTGATGTCTCCGGCCGGCGTCTTCCGCCGTCCCTCCGCGCCCAGGTGGTACTTGACGTCGCCGCTCGCGCCCGCCGGCTGTGACGGCATGGCCTCGAGCGTCCGCTCGCCCTCGAACTCCCGCAGGATCGTCTCGTACGGCCGCCCGATCACGTGGGCGAGGACGTTGAGCCGGCCCCGGTGCGCCATGCCGATCACGACCTCGTGTGCGCCGTCCTCGGCGGCCAGCTCGATCGCAGTGTCGAGCATCGGGACGAGGGCGTCGAGACCTTCGATCGAGAACGACTTCTGGCCGAGGAAGGCCCGGCGGAAGTAGCGCTCGAAGCCCTCTACCTCCGTCAAACGTGTCAGGAGCCGCCGTTTCTCGTCGGCGGACAGCGGCGCGCGGTACGTGCCGGCCTCGATCGCCTGGCGCAGCCAGACCCGCTCCTGGTGGTCCGAGATGTGCTCGATCTCGTAGGAGCTCGTCCCGGAGTAGGTGTCCTGGAGCTGCGGGAGCACGTCCTCGAGCGTCTCGCCCGGAAAGTAGACGCGCAGGAGGCGCGCAGGGATGCGCCGCTGGAGCTCCGGTGTGAGCGGCGGAACGAGGCGCTCGGGCTCGAGCGCAGGATCGCCCACCGGCTCCGAGCCGAGCGGGTCGAGGTGCGCTGCGAGGTGGCCGTGAGTGCGGTGCGCCTTCACGAGCGCCATTGCCGCGGCGACGCCGCCCACGAGCTCGTCGTCGACGGCGGGCGTAGGCGCGGGCGCCGTGGGGACGGCAGGCGGCGCCTCGATCACGGGGGCCGTGTGGCCGTCCTCGGCCGCGCGCAGGAGCTCGACGAGCCGCGCCACCCCCGGATGCTGCGCCAGCAGGTCGCTGTCGCCGCTTTCGAAGAGGGCACGCCACTCCGAGGGGACCCCCTCCGGGTTCTCCAGGTACTCGTCGAGCAGCGCGCGTGCGTAGCCCGTGTTGAGTCCGTCTACCTCAGCCACGATGCACGGTTCTTTGTAGCAGGGGACTCTCCCCCTGCACGGTTCACCACAAAGGCCGGGAGGTGATGACGCCGACGATCATCCCGGCGAGGAAGCCGCACGAGGCGATGGCGACTCCCGCCGCGGCAAGCCGCCGGTTTCGGTCCGCCAGCGCGGCGGCGACCAGGGCGACGAAGATCGAGAAGACCCCGATCGGGACCGGCCGGTACGCGACGGCGATCGCCCCGCCGATCATCGCGGTTGCGGCCAGGAAGCCTGCGACCGTGTCCGCCGGACGGTCGCGTGTCGTGGATGGGACCGTACTCACCCGGTGCGAATCGTGCCAGGCCGGCGCTCGGCGCGGCCATTCCCATGGGGCCCGCCCCGCTGCGGGCGCCGCGGCTGGGCGTCCGGCTTCGGCCTCGGCGGCGCGCGGTCGGGTGCCGGAACGAGCGCGGCCGGCTCCGGCGGGGGCGGCTCGGCGCGAACGGCCCACCAGACGACCCCGACCAGGTAGAGAATCGGGAGCTTGAGGACGAGCATCAGAAAGATGATCTCGACCATCTCTGCATTCTAGGAGGGTTTGGCGGAATGCCGCTCGTCGCAGGGGTGCGATGGTCGTTCCGAGGCAAGGACGCAGGGAGCGCCCGTATCGACTGAGATACGGGCGCGACTGAGGACGCCGTCCTCGGGGCGAGCAGCGCGGCCCTGCGGCACAGCATGTATTTCGCCAAACCCTCCTACTAGGGGCGGGAGCGCCGGACTTTCAGGCGGAGAACGTCGGGCCGGTGGTAGTGCCCCACGGGATCGAACCGCTGGCGCTCAGCCAGCAGGCGATCGGGGTTCAGTTCGGCGTACAGGATCCCCTCCTCGTCGTACAGCGGGCCCGCGAGGTACGTGCCGTCCGGCGCCAGGATCGCGCTGCCGCCGCGTCCGAGGACCTCGTGGCCCTCGAGCTCGGACCGGAGCGGGAAGTCGTCCGGGTACGCCGAGGTGCGCTGGAAATGGCTCGGGCTGACCACGAACGCGCGTGACTCACGGGCGATGTGGATGAGCGTCGGCTGCCACGACGCGCCGTCGTCCGCCGTGGGCGCGAGGTAGATCTCGACGCCCGAGTCGTAGAGCGCGAACCGCGCGAGCGGCATGTAGTTCTCCCAGCAGATCAGCCCGCCGACGCGCCCGACCTCCGTGTCGACTCCGTGGAGCCCGCCGCCGTCGCCCTGGCCCCAGACCAGCCGCTCGTGGTTCGTCGGCACGAGCTTGCGGTGCTTGAGCCGCAACACGCCGTCGGCGCCGTGGACGAGGAGCGTGTTGTAGAGCGTCCCGGGCCGGTCGCGCTCCACCTCTGTCACGCCCGTCGCGAGCACGACGCCCTGCTCCCGGGCGACCTCGCCCAGCCGGCGCTCCTCCGGCCCTGGGACCGCGAGCGACTCGCGGGCGATCGCGGCGAAGACCTCTTTCGCGGCGTCGACGGACCAGCCGGCGAACGCCTTCGCCCACACCGAGGAGGGGTAGACGGGGATGAACGCCTCCGGGAAGACGACGAGCGTCGCGCCGTTGCCAGCGGCCTCGGCGGTCCGCTCCGCCAGTCGCTCGAGCGTCGCATCCCGGTCCAGGACGACCGGCTCGACCTGGACGCAGGCGGCGGTGACGGCGTTCATTCAGCGGCGCCCGAGGCGCTTCACGTACGAGAGCCCGCTGCCGACCACGGACACGGTCGCCGTCGGGCGGCGCCGGCCGAGATTCAGGCTCGCGCCTCGCCGCCCGAGGCTCAGGCTGCCGCCCTGCTTACTCAGGTTGAGCGTCACTCCCGGCAGGAGCCGCTTCCGCTTTCGAAATCGCCACGCCAACGAGTCCCTCCTTTGCTGGGCCTTTTGTGGTCACTGCCTGCCGTATTTCTTACACTCCGGAAGGAATCCCCGCACAGTGTCTGCTGCGGTACAGACAGTTACGTTCGTCAACGCCGGGCTCTTTTCTGTCCTGGCGGTTGTCGCTTTCCTTCAGTGGCGAACCAGCGGGGCGCGCCCGCTGCTGTGGGCGGCGCTGGGCTTCGCCGCGATCGACCTTGTCTCGCTGATCGGCCTACTGAGCGAGACGCCGCCGGACGCGGTCGTCCGCATCGAGCTCGTCCTGCTCGTCCTCTTCCCGTACCTGCTGTACGGGTTCACGACCGCCTTCGAGCAGGCGCCCGCCGGCCTGGAGCGCTTCGTCGGCGTGATGACGGTCGCCCTCGTCCTCTGGTCGGCGGTGCTCCCGGACATTCCGGCGGCGGACGAAGCCTGGTCCAACGGCTTCGTCGTTTACATCGTCGCCTTCCTCTTTCACTGGTCGTTTCTCTCGATCATCGCCGCGGTCCGGCTCTGGCGGGCGGGGAACGGGCAGCCGAGCGTGGCACGGCGGCGCATGCGGTTCCTCAGCGCCGCCTCCGCGCTGCTAACCGCGGCAATCCTCCTCGCCGGCCTCGGGTCGAGCGAGGACTCCCTCCTCTCGCTTCTGATCGACGTGCTCGCCGGGCTGAGCGCGATCGGGTTCATCCTCGGCGTCGCGCCCCCGGTGATCCTGCGCCTGCTCTGGCGCCGGCCCGAGGTCGCCCGCTCACAGTCGGCGATCGCCGGCCTGATGCGCGCCGAGACCCCGGACGAGGTGACCGCGGGCGTCCTGCCGGCGATGGTCGCGCTCGTCGGCGCCCGCGCGGTCGAGCTCCGCGACGCCTCAGGTCAGATCGTCGGGTCCTACCGGCCGCGCGAGGGCAACGGCGAGGAGGAGGTCGAAGTGCTCGACCTGGCGCTCCCCGAGGGGTCGCTCTCGGTCTCGACGAGCAAGCACGCGCCGTTCTTCGGCGAGGAGGAGCTCGCGATCCTCCGCACGCTGGGCTCGCTGACGGTGCTGGCGCTCGACCGGGCCCGGCTCTTCAGCCAGGAGCAGGCGGCGCGGCGCGCGCTCGAGGAGGCCGACGAGCTGAAGATGAGCTTCGTCGCGCTCGCCGCGCACGAGCTGCGGTCGCCGGTTGCCGTCATCCACGGTGTGATCGAGACGCTCGACCGCCGGGGCAGCGATCTCGGCAACCCGCAGCGGGTCGAGCTCGACGACATGCTGCGCACGCAGACCAGGCGGCTCAAGGATTTGGTGGAGCAGCTCCTCGACCTTTCCCGCCTCGACGCCAATGCGGTCTCGATCGAGCCGCACACGATCCCGGTCCGCCACCGCGTCGAGGAGATCGTCGCGGTCGCGGCCGCGGAGCGGCTCGATGAGGTGCAGGTGGACATCTCCGAAGGGCTCGAGGCGACCGTCGACCCGAACGCCTTCGACCGGATCCTCTCGAACCTCGTCACGAACGCGCTGCGGTACGGGAAGGCGCCGGTCCGGATCAGCGCCGAGCGCGAGGACGGCAAGCTGCAGATCGCGGTGGAGGACCGCGGCGAAGGCGTCTCACCGGAGTTCGTGCCGAGGCTCTTCGAGCGGTTCGCGCGCAGTGACGCCACGCGGCGCCGGGCAGTCGGGACCGGGCTCGGCCTTGCGATCGCGCACTCCTACGCGGAGGCGCATGCGGGCGAGCTCCGCTACCGCCAGGCGCTGCCGCACGGGGCGAGATTCGAGCTCGTCCTCCCGAGCGTCACCGCCTAGGAAGGCTGCTACGTTCAGCGACGATCTGCGGCACAGCACGGTCCATCGACGAAGGGAGGGCTCCCATGAGTCTTCACGGACACCGATTCGGCCGGCTCGCGCTGGTGGTCGTGGCCGCCCTCGGCATCGCGCTCTGGAGCGCGGGCGCCGCCGGAGCCTGGCGCGGCCACCACGGCCATGGGCAGGGTCAGTCGTTGTGGGGCTTCTACGACGACGTCCTGCGCAGCGCGAAGTACGTCGACCTGACGCACACGATCACGCCGTCGATCCCGGTCTGGTCCGGGTTCGGCCCGTCGACGTTCATGCCGACGAAGAACCCGAGCACCGGCCAGCCGTATACGTACGCGAACGATGGGTTCGAGGCGACCTCGTACCTGCTGCAGACCGACCAGCTCGGCACGCAGCTCGACCCGCCCGCGCACTGGGCGCCGGAGTACGCGGCGATCGACGAGCTCCCGCCGACCTTCGCGGTCCGGCCGCTCGTCGTGATCTCGATCGTCGACCAGGTCCGAAGCAACTTCAACTACCACCTGCAGGTGTCGGACATCATGCGGTGGGAGCAGCGGTACGGCCGGATCCCGGAGGGCAGCGTGGTGATGGTGCGCTCCGACTGGTCGAAGCGGTGGCCCGACCCGGCGCTCGCGACGCTGACGCGGTTCCCCGGCGTCTCGCTCGCGGCGCTCCAGTTCCTCCAGCTGCAGCGCCACATCCTCTTCCACGGGCACGAGCCGCTCGACACGGACTCGACGCCGACGCTCGAGGGTGAGAGCTGGCTGATGCACAACGGCTTCGCCCAGGCGGAGGGCGTGGCGAACCTGGACAAGGTGCCGCCCACGGGTTGCCTGATCGAGATCGGCTACCCGAAGTTCGGCGGCGGGCTGGGCGGGTACGCCCGCTTCATCGCGATCTGCCCGAAGAGCTGGCGCTACGGCGTCAGCGTCGGGGAGCTGCCGGAAGCGCCGCTCCAGCGGTACGACAGCATCCTGCACTGGAACTTCACGCTCGGCATGCGTACGCGCTGAGCTGATGACCGGGGCCGGCGGCGATGGCGTCGCCGGCCTCGAGTCAAACGGGAGGTGGTTCGCCGAAGAGAGTGGAGCCAGCCGGGCTCGAACCGGCGACCTTCTGGCTGCCAGCCAGACGCTCTCCCAACTGAGCTATGGCCCCGTCGCGTCGCAGTCTAGCTTCGAAGTCGAACGTATCGGCCCAGTTGACGCGAAGGCGCTGGTTGTTGCGCGCCGGCCTGAGGCGGAGCTGGATGTTGCGCTGGCCGACGACGTCCGCGATCGGCAGGAAAAAGCACCGGTCCAGCTCAGCGCAATAAGCAGCGAAGGCGTCCACCTCGTCCGGCGAATACAAGCGCTGACGGACACCCTCCCGTGCACGCCGCGCCGAATAGCAGCGGACGATGATCACCTCGCCGTAGCGATTCGCCCACTTGCATTGAACGCGCCAAAGCCGCTCGTCGAAGTCGAAGATCAGGTCGTAGCGGCCGCCTTCTGACATGGGCTTGTAGACGTCGACGCCGAGCAGCGTTGCATGCCACGCGATACCCATCTCGGCAATGCCGCCCTTCTGATCCGTCGTCAGCATCGACAACGCAGTCTAGTTGTCAGGTCAGACGACTAGGCCGTCGCCGCATCGAGCTCGATCGAGGGCATGTCGCCCCAGAGCTCTTCGAGCCCGTAGTAGCCCCGGGTCTCCGGCGTGAAGACGTGCAGGACGGTGTCCAGGTAGTCCGCCAGGATCCAGTTGCCCTGCGACTCGCCCTCGATCGAACGCGGTCGCAACTGGTGCTCGCGCTTGAGGCGGTCGCGGACCTCGTCGACGATCGCCTTCGTCTGACGGGGGTTGCGCCCCGTCGCCAGCACGAAGAAGTCCGTGTAGACGCAGACCGGCCGCAGGTCGAGGATGACCACGTCCTCCGCCAGCTTCTCCTGGGCGAGGCCGGCGATGAGGCGAGCTTGTTCGAGCGAGGTCAGTCGGGAAAGATCCTTTCGCGGTCCGGTCGTCGCTCAGTGTACCCCGGTCGTTCGGCCGTACAGCCCCCGGCGCTCGATCTCGCGCGCCACCGGAGCCGGCAAGAGGTCGTCGATCGGCTCGCCGCGCCCCAGACGCCCTCGGAGCTCCGACGAGGAGATCGGCCGCTGGTCGATGTCGAACACCTCGACGTCTCCATGTGGTTCCGGCGCGCCAGGCCGGCGGGCGACCGCCAGGGGGACGAGCTCCCGCACCGCCTCCGGCTCCTTCCAGCTGTCGAACGCAGCCCACTCGTCCGCTCCGAGCACGAAGACGGCGTCGTCGGGTGGCTCGTCACGGAGGAAGTCCACGGTGTAGGCGTGGTCGTCGAGCCTGAACTCCGTGTTCGGCAGATGGGCGAGCGCGAGCCGAGCGAGCTCCAAGCGCGTCTCGGGGTCGAGCACTGTCGGTTTGTGCCCCGGCGCCGCGGCGACGAGCACCAGCAACCGGTCGGCGCCTAGCTCGCGGAGTGCCCCCTCCGCGAGCGCGACATGCCCGACGTGCGGAGGGTCGAAGACGCCGCCGAGGATCGCTGTCCTCACTGAAGCTCCAGCACCTCGTCGCCCACCTCGACCTCCGCGCCGGTCTTCGCGCCGGCCGCCCGCAAGGCCTCCTCCAGCTCCACGCGTTCCGGCGCATCGCCGACGACCCGGTAGCCGCGGTCGGTGCGGAAGATCCGGTACGCCCCACGCCCCTCGGGCCGCGGCCGGTAGTCGAGGAAGTCGACGAGCCCATCCTCCGGCTCGGCCTCTGGCCCGGGGACCGGCGGACAGAGCTGGAAGAGCGCCCCCTTCAGGTCGTCGATCCCCTGGCCCGTTGCCGCAGAGGTCCGCACCACTCGCAGCACCCGGTCGTCGTCGGGCTCGAACTCGGCGTCGGGCGCGATGTCGACCTTGTTCAGGACGACGATCTGCGGCAGCCGGTCGAGGCCGGCGCCGTACTTCGCGAGCTCCCGATCGATCAGCCGGAACCGCTCCGCCGGCTCACCGTCGGACGCGTCGATCACGTGGACGAGCAGTCGGGCGCGCTCGAGGTGCGCCAGGAACTCGTGACCGAGCCCGACACCCTCGCTCGCGCCCTCGATCAGCCCCGGCACGTCGGCCACGATCAGCTGGCGTCCGTCCGGCGCTTCGACCGTGCCGAGCACGGGCGCGAGCGTCGTGAACGGGTAGTCGGCCACCTTCGGCTTTGCGTTCGAGATCCGACGGAGCAGCGACGACTTTCCGGCGTTCGGAAGCCCCACGAACGCCGCGTCGGCGAGAAGCTTCAGACGAAGGCGAAGCTCGAGCTCCTCTCCCGGGATGCCGACCTCCGCGAACCGAGGAGCCTGTCGGGTGGGAGTGGCGAACTTGCGGTTGCCACGACCGCCCCCGCCGCCGCGCGCGACCACGACCCGCGAGCCCAGCGCGGCGAGGTCGGCGATCAGCCGCTCCTCGTCGTCGAGCACCTGCGTCCCGACCGGCACGCGCAGCTCGACGTCCTCGCCGTCGGCGCCGTGCTTGCGCGACCCCTGTCCGTGGCCCCCGTTCCGCGCGCGGTAGGTGCGCGGCGCCTGGAATTTCCCGAGGTCGCGGAGGTCGGGGTCCGCAACGAGGACGACGTCCCCGCCGCGCCCGCCGTCGCCGCCGTCAGGTCCGCCCTTCGGCACGTACTTCTCGCGCCGGAAGCTGAGCGCGCCGTGGCCGCCGCGACCGGCCTGCACGCGGATGCGGGCGCGGTCGTGAAACACGAGGCCGTAGGCCTTACGCGCTCTCGGGCTCGCCGACGACGATCGTGCGGCGGTCGCCGCTGCGGTGGAACTCCACCTTGCCGTCGCGCGTCGCGAAGACGGTGTCGTCGCGGCCGAGGCCCGCGCCCGGGCCGGGGCGGAAGCGCGTCCCGCGCTGCCGGACGATGATCATCCCCGCCTTGACGGTCTGGCCGTCGAAGATCTTCACGCCGAGGCGCTTCGCCTCGGAGTCGCGGCCGTTCCGTGAGGAGCCAAGTCCCTTCTTGTGTGCCATCTACGCCGTTTCCTTCTGCTTCGTCGAGGTGCTTCGCTTTGGCTTCTCCGCCGCGCTCTCCTTCTTCAGCGCCGTCGAGCGCTTGGCGCCGATCGACTCGATCTGGATCTGCGTCAGGCTCGAGCGGAAGCCGGTGTGGCGGCGGTAGCCGGTCCGCCGGCGGTACTTGCCGATCCGGATCTTGTCGCCACGGACGTGCGCGAGCACCTTCGCTGTGACGGGGGAGCCCTTCGGCGCCAGGTCCGGCTTGCCGTTGCCGCTCGCGAAGATGACGTCCGGCTTGAATGTCTTGTTCTCGTCGAGCGGGAGCCGGTCCACGAGCAGCTTCTCGCCCTCGCGGACGACGTACTGCTTGCCACCGAGCTTGATGATCGCGTAATCGGCCATGGAAAAACGCGGGTGTCGGCCCGCGGGTCGGTCAGTCTACCAGCGGTGAGAACGGCCGCCCCGGCGGAGCCGGCACGGCCTTCATGGTCGGCGCCGCCTAGTCGGCGCCTTCGCTCCCCGTCTCAGCGGACTCGGACTGAGCCGCGGCCGCCGGCTTTTTCCGGCGCCGCCCCCCGCGCGAGCCTCGGCGGGTCTTTTTCTTCTTCGGCGGCTGCTCGCCGTTCGTGGGAGTCGTCTCCTCGGAGTCGGAACCGAGATCGCGGTCCGGGACGTGGATCAGCACGGGGGCCTCCTCCAGCTGCCCGTTCTCGCTCGGCGTCTCGACGGCCGGCTCCTGCGACGCTCCGCCGTCGGCGCCTGCCGCGGCAGGCTTCTTCTTCCGACGCCGGCCGCCTCGAGATCCTCGGCGGGTCTTTTTCTTCTTCGGCGCGGCTTCGACCTCCGGCTGCTCCGCAACGGCCTCGGCCGGCTCCTCGTCCTGAGGCTCTTCGGCGTCCTCGGCCGGAGCCTCAACGGCCTTCGGCTTCGCCTCGGCGGCCTTCGGCTTCGTCTGAGCCGCGCGGGACCGTCGCGCCCGCGTCGGCTTCTCCGCCAGCGCCTCGGCCGTGATCGGAACGTCGACGGCGCCGTCACCGCCGGCGAGCGTCGCGTAGGCGGTTCCGTCGAGCACGCGCTCGACACGGAGCTTGACGCGCTTCCCGACCATCCCCGCCGCGCCTGCGACGGCGATCGTGAGGTCGCCCTCCTTCGCAACACCTGCCGTGGAGTCGTGGAGGCCGACCTCGACGAGCTTCAGCTGGCGCTCCTCGCCCTCGGCGACGGGCGATTCCGGCTGGAGCTTCGCCACCGGCCCGCGGTCGAGCACCTCGAAGTGGTCGGCGGGCATGCCCTCCTTGCCGACGAGGAAGAACCGCCGGCGGGTGCGGTCCTCGATCGCCTGCAGCCGGGCCGCGCCCGGCCCGATCAGGATCGTGGCAACGTGCGCGTTGAGCTCGACCTTGAAGGCTCCCGTCCGCGAGGCCGCGGCCAAGGCGCGCAGCTTCCGCTCCGCCTCGACCGCCGCAGAGGTCTCGGAGACGACGATGCCGTCGCCGTGGCAGGTCGGACAGCGCTTCGTGAGGATCTCGCGCGGCCCGTGCGCCACGTTCTGACGCGTCATCTCGACGAGACCGAGCGGCGAGATCTCCACCACATACGTCTTCGTCCGGTCGCGCTCGAGCTCGCTTTTGAGCGCGTCCTCGACGGCTCCCCGGTTCTTCGGGTTCGCCATGTCGATGAAGTCGATGACGATGATCCCGCCGATGTCGCGGAGGCGGAGCTGCCGGACGACCTCCTTGACCGCCTCGAGGTTGTTCTTCGTGATCGTGTCCTCGAGCCGCTGGCCCGAGCTCTTCGAGCGCGAGCCGACGAAACGCCCCGTGTTGACGTCGATGACCGTGAACGCCTCGGCGTAGTCGAACACGAGGTAGCCACCGGACGGCAGGTCGACCCGCCGCGAGAGGGTGGACCGGATCTCGTCCTCGACTCCGAGCTCCTCGAAGAGCGCGGTCTTGCCGGTGTGCTTCTGCACCTTCTCCGCCATGTGCGGCGAGGTCTTCTTCAAGTACCCGACGATTCGCTTGTACGTGAGGTCGTGGTCGACGACGGCCCGCTCGAAGTCGTTCGTGAAGAGGTCGCGGATGACGCGCAGCGGCAGCTCGGCCTCCTGGTAGACGAGAGACGGCGCCTCGACCTGTTTCGCCTGGTCCTGAATCGCCTTCCACAGGCGCTCGAGGAAGTCGATGTCGCGCTCGATGTCCTCGGCGGAGGCACCCTCGGCGGCGGTCCGGACGATCACGCCGCCCTTCTTCGGGCCGACCGACTTGAGGATCTCGCGGAGCCGCGACCGCTCATCGTCGGGCAGGCGCCGAGAGACGCCGAAGCCCTCTCCGCTCGGGACGTAGACGACGAACCGGCCGGGCAGCGAGATCTCGGTCGTGAGCCTCGCGCCCTTGGACTTCATCGGGTCCTTGACCGCCTGGACGAGGATCTCCTCGCCCCGGCTCAACAGGTCCTGGATCTTCCGGCCCTGCCGCCGGCCCTCGAGCTCGGGCGTAACGATCTCGTCGACGTAGAGGAACCCGTTCTTCTCCAGCCCGATCTCGACGAACGCCGCCTCCATGCCCGGCAGGACGTTGTCGACGGTGCCCTTGTAGATGTTCCCGGCGATCGAGCGGCTCTCGTCCCGCTCGAGATAGACCTCGGCGACCTTGTCGTCCTCGAGCACCGCCACGCGCTGCTCGGCGACGTCGACCGAGATCACGAGCTCCCGTTTGGCGGGCGGCGGGAGCGTCCGCGGGGTCGCGGTGCGCTTGCGGGTCGTCCCGCGCGCCTGGCGGCCGCCGCGTTCGGACCGGCGCCGCTCACCGGTGCGCTGCGGCTTGTCGGCCGGCTCCTTCTTCGCTTCGGACGAGCGCTCGGCGGTTTCCGACGGCTTGCGCCGGTTGCGCCCGCCGCGACTTCCACGACGGCGGCGCTTCCTCGGTTGTGTGGGTTCGCCCGTCTCCGCGGGCGCGGTCGTTACGAGCTCGTCGCTCGGCTCGGCCCGCTCCCGGGCGGGCGCAGGTTCGTCTGGGCGCTTTTTGCGCCGGAACCACTGAAGCAAGAGAAATCTCCTTGGTGATGAGCGCGCGCATGACTTCCGAACTTGGCGTTTCCTGTCACGCGCTGCGCGAAATTGGACAGTGCAAGTTGCATAAAGCTCGCCCTCAGGCTAGCAGTCGTCCCTCCGGCAACCGGCTCAGGCGGCCGCCGGCCGGAGCTTCGCTCGGCGCGTCCGGATCGCGCGAAGCCGCTGGGAGAGCCGAGCCCACGCCCATGGCTCGACCTCCGAGTACCGGCCGCGCGACTGGCCCCGCGTGGCCGCGAGGTACTCGAACCAGGCGTCGGCCTCCTCGATCAGCAAGAGCTCGTGCGGATCACGTCTCCCAGCCATCGGTACCTCGATCGGGTCCATGTCCCGGATCGTAGGACCCGGACCGGACGGAGCTACCGACGGCGCATCGCGATCGCCTGCAGCACCCCGATCGCGATCAGGTTCGTGACCATCGCGGAGCCGCCGACGCTCACGAACGGGAGCGGGATCCCCGTGATCGGAGCGATCCCGATCGTCATCCCGACGTTGACGAAGATCTGGAACAGGAGCGCGAAGACGATCGCGCCCGCGACCGTGGCGCAGAACGGGTCGCGGGCGGTCGCGATCACCCGAACGCCGCGCCAGATCAGCAGCAGGTAGAGGAGCAGGAGCACGGAGGCGCCGACGAACCCGCGCTGCTCCGCGATCGAGGCGAAGACGAAGTCGGTGTGGTGCTCGGGCAGGTAGTCGAGGTTCGTCTGCGTGGCGCCGGCAACGCCGCGGCCCGTCGAGCCGCCGGAGCCGACCGCCGTGATCGACTGGTTGATGTTGTAGGCGGCGCCCTGTGGGTTGTCGCTCGGATGGAGGAACGCGGTGATCCGCGCCCGCTGGTACGGCGCCAGAATGTCGATACCGAGCGCGGGCGCGAGCCAGAGGACGACCGTCCCGACGAGCACGGCGACCGCCGCGAGGATCCCGAGGTGCCGCCAGCGCGCGCCCGCGAAGAAGAGCGTCGCGGCGAGGATCGCGCCGTAGACCAGCGCCGTCCCGATGTCGGGCTGCATGAAGACGAGCAGTGTCGGCAAGGCGGCGACGCCGACGGCGACCGCGACCGTCCGCCACTCGCCGATTCGCCTGCCGCGGGTCGCGAGCACGCCGGCCAGCACGATCGCCAGGAGCAGCTTCCCGAACTCGGACGGCTGGAACTGGAAGAACCCGAGGCTGATCCAGCGGGTCGAGCCTCGCGCGTCGGTGCCCATCGCCATCACGAGGAGGAGCAGGAAGATCAGCCCGGCGTAGAGCACCTTGCGATAGCGCCGGTAGTACTCGGGATCGACGAAGAGGACGCCGATCATCCCGAGCGAACCGATCACGGCGAAGACCAGCTGCCGGTAGATGTAGTACTCCGGATCGCCGGCGACGTCGTGGCGCGTCACGCCGTCGACGGCCCAGAGGCCGTAGCCGACGAGCGCGATGAGCGCCGCGAACATGACCCAGTCGAGGCGGCGCAGGAAGGCGACCGCTCCGACGGCCTCTCGCCGTCGGCGCCGGACGCGGGGACTCAGTGGGGCTGCGTAATCAGTCACTTGGCACGTAGGTCTGGAACGTCGCTCGCTTCCCGAAGTAGCTCTCGAACACCTTGAGCGCAGCCGGCGCCGCCGCCGTCCCGCCGTGGCCGCCGTTCTCGATCAGCGCGCAGACGACGAGCTCGGGCTTCGAGGTCGGGCCGTAGCCGCACCACCAGGACTGGTCGAACATGATTCCGTTGACGCTCTTCTCGGCGGTGCCGGTCTTGCCGGCGATCGGCACCGGGAAGGCGCCGAAGACGCCGGAGGACGTGCCGTAGGAGGCGTGTGTCGCCTCGTAGAGGCCGTCCTGGACGGCGCGGAGCTCGTCGGGCCGGACGTTCACCTGGTGCGGCGGCGGCGAGAAGATCGCCTTCACCGCGCCGCGGTTCCCCGCCTGCTCCACGCTGGAGACCACGTGCGGCGTCACGAGCCTCCCGCCGTTCGCGATCAGCGCGTAGAAGCGCGCCATCTGGAGCGGCGTCACGAGCAGGTCCTTCTGGCCGATCGCCAGCTGGACCGAGTCGCCGGACTTCCAGAGCTTGTCGATCTCGCTCGAGAACGTCCTTCGGCGCCACTGCGGCGTCGGGAGCAGACCGGTCTCCTCGCCGCCCACGTCGAAGCCGGTCGCCTTGCCGAAGCCGACGGCGCCGGCCCACTCCTGGAACGGGCTCCCGTACTGGGCGGGGAGGTTGTAGAAGTCGAGACCCAGTTGGTAGAAATACGTGTCGCACGACGCGGCCAGCGCGTGGGTCAGCGTCATCGACTCGTTCGCGTAGGGGTCCCAGTTCTTGAAGGTCGTCCCGTCGATCTTCATCGAGCCCGTGCAGGAAAGCGGCGTGTACGCCGAGACCAGCCGGTTGTGCATCGCGGCGAGCGCGGTCACCGGCTTCCAGGTGGAGCCTGGGGGATAGAGACCGGAGGTCGCGCGGTTCAGACCCGGGTGGTTCTGTTCCTCCGCAGTCCGCTCGTCGAGCAGCGGCTTCAGGTTCCGCGGGTTGACCTTGCCGACGTAGATCCGCGGGTCGAAGGTCGGCGAGGACGCCATCGCCTTCACCGCCCCGGTGCGCGGGTCAAGGGCGACGATCGCGCCGCCGTCCGCCGCCCACTGGTGATCGTTCCGCGCCGCCTGGATCCCGTAGGCCAGCGCCTTCTGCGACGCGTACTGGAGGTCGGCGTCGACAGTGAGCCGGACGGCCAGCCCCATCTCGGAGAACGCGCTGAAGCGCGGCCGGCCGCGCGGCCGGCCGAGCGAATCCACGCGCAGCACCGCCTGGCCGGCGCGGCCGCGGAGGTAGCGGTCGAACGACGACTCGATCCCGCTCTGGCCGACGTGGTCGCCGCTGAGGAACTTCTTGCTCTTCACCTGCTCGGGCGTGACCGAACCGACGTGCCCGAGCAGCTGCGCGGCCAGCGAGCCGAGCGGGTAGTCGCGAAGGTAGGTCTCCTCGATCGTCAGGCCCGGGTACTCGCGCTGGCGCTCGCGCAGGTAGACGGCGACGTCCTTCGAGACGTCCTCCTCCAGCGTGACCGGCTTCAGCGGGTCGGCCTTCAGCTGCTCGCGGAAGCGCTTCTGCAGCTCGGCGGCCGGGACGCCCAGGACGCCGCTGAGCTTGCGGAAGAATCGCGCGCGCTGCCGCCGGGGCAGGCTCGCTGGCCACACACGAACTTCGAGCGCGAGCTTGTTGCCGACGATCGTGCGACCCTTGTCGTCGTAGATCGGCCCGCGCGGCGCCTCGATCCGGATCGTCCGGAGCTGGTTGTTCTGCGCGGCGGCCAGGTACGTCTCGCCTGCGAGCACCTGCAGCGCCCAAAGCCGGAAGAAGAGCACGGCGAAGACGAAGAGGACGATCGCGCCGAGCACCCCGAGCCGCAGCGCGATCTGCGGCGTCATCCGGTACGGGCCCTCGACGCCGGGTGTGCGCGGCATGAAGCGCGTGCGGTTCGGCGGGATGCGGGTGATCGTCGCCATCAGTGCGCCCCCTGGTGATGTTGCCGTGCTTCTGCCGCTCGAAAAGCAAGCCGGAGCGCCGACTCGGGACGCGCCCACATCGATGAGATATGGGTGGGGCCCGAGGCTGCGAGCTGGCGCCGCTTTGCAGTCGGGAGAAGCGCGGCCGACATTGTCTGGGGGCGCACTAGTTGGTCCCGAACTCGACTTCCATCGCCGGCCGCGAGCCAGGCCGCGTGAAGATCCGGCGGCAGAGCGCGTACACCGGCACGGTCAGGACGAGGTTCAGCACGATCTGCGCCGGCAGGGCGTCGATCAGCCCGGCACGGACGGAGACGGGGTCGCCCAGCAGGTAGTGCATGCCGAGGTCGCCGAACGAGTAGAGGACGGTCACGACGGCTATCGCGAGCAGCGGGGCGTGGGCCCGGTCGCGGCCGGTCGTCTCGCCGTAGCGCCCGATCCAGTAGCCGGCGAGCGTGAGCAGCAGCGAGCTCGTGCCCAGCGTCTGCAGGTTGGCGGCGTCGACGAGGAAGCCGGCGTAGAAGCCCGCGACGGCGCCGAAGATCGAGCCACGGAGGAGCGCGACCGCCGTCAGCGTGACGAGCACGAGGTCCGCCGAGCCGCCGCCCGGCTCGATCCCCGAGAGGATCGCGCTCTGGAGCACGACCGCCGCGAAGAAGACGACGCCGGCCTTCAGGACGTCCGACAGCACCTCAGCGCCCCCGGCTCTTCGGCACGAGGATCCAGATGGAGCTCAGCGACGAGAAGTCCGCGAGCGGCGCGATCTGGACCGACTGGTAGATGTCGACGTCGGACTGGCTCCGCGACGTCACCGTCCCGATCGGGATGTCCTTGGGGAAGAGCGACGGGAGCTTCCCGGTGCGCCGGCCCGCCGTGTAGATCAGGTCGCGGCGGCGCACCACCTCGTCCTTCGGCACGAGGTCGAAGATCAGCGACTCGCCGGCGCCCTGGCCGTGGCTGACGAGGCCGAAAGTCCCGGTGTAGGCGTCGTAGCCGGAGACCGCGAAGCTCGAGTCGGTGAGCAGCGTCACCTGCGCCGTCGAGCGCGTCGTCTTGGTGACGTTTCCGACGAGATAGCCGGAGCTGTCGACCACGGGGTCGTAGAGGCGGATCCCGTCGTTCCGGCCGGCCGATACGACGAGCTCCTGCTGGAACTCCGTCGCGCCGCTCGAGATCACCGCCGCGCCGACCTGGTTGCAGCAGGCCGGGAACGTCGGGCCCGCCCGGTACCGGAGCGCCTTGCGCAGCTCGCGGTTCTCGCGCGCGGCGGTCATGTTCTGGGCCGCCTGGATCTCCAGCAGCTTCAGCTGCTCTTTGAGGCGCTCGTTCTCGGACTTCGCGTGCACGAAGCCGGCGCCCCAACCGTAGGCGTCCTGGAATGGCCTCGCGACGCGCTCGGCGCCGATCTGGAACGGACGCAGGACGGTGGCTGCCGCGCCCTGGACGCCGTGGAGCGGCCCGCTCTCCGACTCGCCGAAGTAGCCGGTGATCACGATCAGCGAGATCGCCACGAGCACGGCGGCGAGCACTCGGCGGCGGAGCGCGCGGGCGCTCGCCGACCTCGACGAGGAATACGCCGGGGAGGCGGCCCGCTGCACCGTCGAGCCCAGTGCCGCCAGCCGCATGCTGCGGTTACGAGGCACGAAGGACAAGTGTAGGAGAGACGTCGGGCAGGATTCCCCTTCCCTCGAGCGGGAAGCTAGCGCCGGTAGCCGTTGCGGCTCTTGGCGCTCTTCGACGTCCGCTGCATCACCTCGAGGAGCTCGAGGCTGCGACCGGAGCCGACGGCGACGCAGGTTAGCGGCGACTCGGCCAACTGGACGGGCATCTGCGTCTCGTGCCGCAGCCGCTCGTCGAGGCCCGCCAGGAGCGCGCCGCCTCCGGCGAGCACGATGCCGCGGTCCATGATGTCGGCGGCAAGCTCGGGCGGCGTCTTGTCGAGCGTCGACTTGATCGCGTCGACGATCTGGCTCACCGGTTCCTCGAGCGCGTGCCGGACCTCCTCGGAGCTGATGATCACCGTCTTCGGCAGGCCGGTCAGCATGTCGCGCCCGCGGACCTCCGCCTGGACCTCGTCGCGCATGCGGAAGGCGGAACCGACCTCGAGCTTGATCTCCTCCGCGGTCTGGTTCCCGATCAGCAGCTTGTACTCGCGCTTCGTGTGGCTGATGATCGCCTCGTCCATCTCGTCTCCCCCGACGCGCAGGCTGACCGAGACGACGATGCCGCCGAGCGAGATCACGGCGACCTCGGTCGTCCCACCGCCGACGTCGACGATCATGTTCCCGGTCGGCTCGGAGACGGGCAGGCCGGCGCCGATCGCGGCCGCCATCGGCTCCTCGATCAGGAACGCGTCGCGCGCGCCGGCGTTCCGGGTCGCCTCCTCGACCGCGCGCTTCTCGACGCCGGTGACCCCGGAGGGCACGCAGACGACGACCCGCGGGTGCGCGAAGCGGTGCTGGTGGACCTTCTGGATGAAGTGGCGGAGCATCTGCTCCGTGACGTCGAAGTCGGCGATCACGCCGTCCTTCAGCGGACGGATCGCGGAGATCGTGCCGGGCGTGCGGCCGAGCATGCGCTTGGCCTCGACGCCGACGGCGTGCACCTCGCCGGACGCGTGGTCGATCGCGACCACCGAGGGTTCGGAGAGGACGATCCCCCGGCCGCGGACGTAGACGAGCGTGTTCGCGGTGCCCAGGTCCACCGCCATGTCGCGGCCGCCGAAGCCGTTCAAGTACCCCAAGATCCCCATCTCCCGGCCCCGGAGTCTAGCTAGCCGTATCCGTAGCTTCCGGCGAAACGCGCTGCAAGCAAGCGGATTAGGAGCGACCCCGGCAAGCCGACGACGTTGAGGTAGTCACCCTCGATCCGCTCGACCAGGCCGGCGCCCAGGCCCTGGATCGCGTACGCGCCGGCGCGCTCCTGCCACTCCTCGGCCCGGAGGTAGGTCGCGATGTCGCGGGCGGTCAGCGGGCGGAAGGTCACCCCCGTCGTCTCCGAGTGCAGCTCCTCCCAGGCCGGCGTGCGGAAGCAGAGGCCGGAGACGACCTCGTGCGTCTTCCCGCCGAGCGTCTCGAGCATCTGCTCGGCCTCGGCGGCGTTCTGAGGCTTTCCCAGCACCGCGCCGTCGCAGACGACGACGGTGTCGACGCCGAGCACCGGCCGCTCGCCGCCCTCCACCGACCGCGCCTTGCCGGCCGCGTGCTCGACCGGGTCCTCCCCACGCTCCTCGTAGCCCGGCACGACGACCAAGTGCGGGACGCCGAGCTGGGTGAGGATGGCCGTGCGCTGCGGCGACCGCGAGGCGAGAATGATCGGCGGCGCGGGCGGGGCGCTCACGCGGCCTTGCGCGCGACCCAGATCTCCTCGGCGGGCCAGCAGGCGGCCCACTGCGCCGGGACGAAGTCGTAGTACTCGTGGTCCGACGTGGACGCGGGCGCAAGCCGCTCGTGCAGCGCGAGCACTTCGAACCCGTTCGTGGTCAGGATCCGGATCAGCTCCCCGTGCGCGAGGTGGTAGTTGACTCCCTCGTCCTCGCCGGGCCACTCGATGCGGCCGAGGTCCGCGTGGCCGCGGTGCAGTCGCTCCTCGACCTTCCCCTCGTCGGGCGAGCAGAGGATCGAGAGCGTCGAGTTGCAGAGGAAGGCCAGCCGACCGCCTGACCGGACCAGCCGCGCCGCCTCGGCGATCCAAAGCTCCGGGTCGCACCAGATCGACGCGCCGTACTCGGAGACGGCGAGGTCGAAGCTCGCATCCGGCAGCGGGACGTCCTCCGCGCTCGCCTCGACGAGCGTCATTGGAAGGTCGAACTCCGCGCTCATCCGGCGCGCTGTTTCGAGCTGCGCCGGCGTGACGTCGATCCCCGTTACGCGGGCGCCGCGCTTCGCGAGCCCGGCGCCGAAGTACGCCGTTCCGCACCCGAGCTCGATCACGTCCTTCCCGGCGACCTCACCGAGCGCGCCGATCTCCGACTCGAAGCCGGAGAACATGCCCCAGTCGATCTCGTCCTTCGCCCAGGACTCCCGCGCCTTCCGGTCCGTGTACTCCGCGTTGGCCCTCGTCCAGACCTCGCGGTTCTTGAGCGCGTCGTCAGCGTGCGTCATCGGGGAACCACAGCGCGATCTCCCGCTCTGCCGACTCCGGGGAATCGGAGCCGTGCACCAGGTTGTCGGGCATCGAGAGCGAGAGGTCGCCGCGGATCGTCCCCGGCACTGCATCGGCGGGGTCCGTCGCCCCCATCGTCGTCCGGACCGTCGCGATCGCGCCTTCGCCCTCCACGACGAGGGCGAGCGTCGGTCCGGAGGTGATGAACTCGATCAGCTCGCCGAAGAACGGCTTCTCGGTGTGCTCGGCGTAGTGCTGCTCCGCGAGCGAGCGCTCGACCGTAAGGAGCCGCGCCGCGCCCAGTTGGAGGCCGCGCCGCTCGAGGCGTCCGATGATCTCGCCCGCGAGCTGCCGCCGCATCGCGTCCGGCTTGACCAGTACGAGTGTCCGCTCCAGGGCCATCGAGCGGCGGAGGTTAGCGGCGCGCCGGCTACGCGGGTCGTTCGCGCTGCGGCGCCGGCGGGAACTCGATCGTGGTCGGCGTCTCGACCGGCGTTTCGCAGTACGGGCACACCTGCCAGAGCGTCTCGAGCGGGGCCTTGCAGTTGACGCAGGCCTGCCGGAGCTTGGTCGTGCAGACGGGGCAGACGAGGTAGGAGTCCTCGACGTGGGCGCGGCAGACGGGACAGTGCAGCTCGCGCCGTGCCAGCCGTTCCTCCATCGCCTTGATCTCGAGCTCCCGCTCGCGGACGTCGTCGAGGTACTCCGGGGGTCGGAAAAGCATGTAGATCAGGACGCCCAGGATCGGGATCAGGCCGAGGATCGTCGCGATCGCGATCAGCCACGGATCCTCGATCCGGCGCCGCGCGTCCTTGAACACCCAGTAGGCGAGCGCCAGCCAGAAGACGACCAGGAAGAAGATGCCGAGGTTCCGCGCGACGACCCACGACTCGGATCCGAAGAAATCGCGGAGGTTCTCGAAGACGTCGTTCACCTGTTCACCTCAGAGCAGGAGCTGTCCCACCAAATACCCGACGGCGAAAGCGAGCCCGATGATCGCCAGCACCACCGCGGCCGCGAACGCGAACACGCTCAGCCGCTCCGCAACCTTCGTCATCGTACGTTTTCTTCCTCTGCGGCGGCTGCGCGGCGCGGGCCTACGAGAGGTCCGCGAGGAGGTAGAGCGACCCGGTGACGAGGATGCCCCCACGGGTGGATTCTCGCGCTCGAGCGAGGGCGGCGTGCGGATCCGGTTCGGTGTCGACATGCGCGAAGTGTGACGCAGCACGGCGCGCGACCTCGGTCGCTGCGAGAGCGCGGGGGCTCCGAGACTGCGTCGCGATGAGGCGCGGGGCCAGCTCGGCGAGGTCGCGGAGCATGGCATCGGCGTCCTTGTCGGCGAGGATCGAGGCGAGGACGACGTCGAACGGGCCCTCCGCGTTGGTGCGGAGCCAGGCGGTGCCCGCCGGGTTGTGTGCGCCGTCCCAGAGCTCTCGTCCGCGGCGGTCGAAACGGCCGGGGAGCGAGGGCGGCTCGAGTGTCTCGGCGAGCGGTCGCCGGAGAAAGGCCTCGGCCGCCTCGCGCGCCCCTCCCGTCACGATTTCGCGGCCGGCCGGTACGAATCTTCGGTAGTCGTTGTCCGGTAAGACAACTACTCTTGCTGCATGCGCTACCGCAAGCTTCTCCGCAGCGATCTCCTCCGGCGTCTCGCCGAGCACCTCCGTGTGCTCGAGCGAGACGTTCGTCAGCAAAACGACCTCGGCGTCGACCACGTTCGTGGCGTCAAGGCGGCCGCCGAGCCCCGCCTCGACCACAGCGACGTCGACGCCGCGCTCGGTGAACTCGACCAGCGCCGCCGCGGTCAGCGCCTCGAACTGGGTGGCGCCGACCAGCTCCGCCGCCCGTCGTATCCGCACGACTGTCGCCTCGAAATCGGCCTCCGCGCCGTCCACCCAGATCCGCTCCGCCCAGCCGCTCACGTGTGGCGACGTGTACGCGCCCGGCCGCCTCCTCTCGGCCCGCAAGAGAGCGGCGATTGTCCGCGTGGCGGTTGACTTGCCGTTCGTCCCGACAACGTGAATCGCGGGAAAGGCACGCTCGGGGTGACCCAGGAGCTCGAGCAAGCCGCGCATCCGGTCGAGGCCGAACTCCTCGGGCCACGGGCTCAGGGAAGCGATCCAGGCCGTCGCCGGCCTGCTGCCGCTAGCCGGTGAGAGCCTCGAGCTCACGCCGGTAGCGCGCGAGCTTCTCGCGCTCCGCCTCGACCACGTCAGCCGGAGCACGCTCGACGAAGCGCTCGTTGCCGAGCATCCCTTCGGCGCGCTGGATCTCCTTGCGGAGCCGCTCGATCTCGACGGTCGGGTCTCCGTCGGCCGCGACCTGGCGGCGCTCCACGGCCTGGAGAATCCGCTGCTCGTCCTCGTCGAGCGGCGGGAGCACGCCGCTGCGGCGGAACATCACCGCGGCTTCCTGCACGCGCTGGAGCGCGGCCGCGTCCGCGGCAAACCGCGGGTCGGCCTCGAGCCACGGGCGGACGATCAGGCGGCGCGTCTGCCTCGTCGGGAGCTGCGACCAGATCTCCTCGGTCACGTGCGGCATCACGGGATGGAGCAGGATCAGCAGCCGCTCGAGCGCCGCGAGGGCGGTCGAGCGCACCACCGTGTCCGCCGGATCCTGAAAGCGCGGTTTGATCGCCTCCGCGTACCAGTCGCAGAAGTCGTCGAACGTCACGCGATAGAGCGCGTTGACGGCCGGCGCGAACTCGAACCGGCCCCAGCTCTCCTCGAGCAACTCGCGCGTGGCGTCGAGCCGCGCGAGGATCCAGCGCTCCTCGACGTCGCGGGGCTCGGCCGCCGGCCGCGCGTCGGCCGCGTTGGAGAGGATCAGCCGCGCCACGTTCCAGAGCTTGTTCGCGAGCTTGCGACCCTCCTCGATCATCCCGACGTTGAAGCGGACGTCCTGGGTCGAGGACATCTTCAGGAGCCCGTAGCGCGTCGCATCCGCGCCGTACTCGTCGACGGTGTCGAGCGGGTTGATCCCCGTGCCGAGGCTCTTCGACATCCGGCGGCCGTCCGGCGCGTTGATCGTCGAGTGGATGTTGATCCCCGGGAACGGGATCTCGCCCATCAGCTCGATCCCGGCCATCTGCATCCGGGCCTCCCAGAGGAAGATGATCCCGCGGTCGGTCGAGCTGACGTCATTCGGGTACCACGTCTCGAGCTCGGGCGTCTGCTCCGGCCAGCCGAGCGTCGCGAACGGCCACAGCGCCGACGAGAACCAAGTATCGAGTACGTCCTCGTCCTGCGTGAGCTCGGTGCTGCCGCACTCGCCGCACGCGCCGGGCTGCTCTTCGGCGGCGGTGATGTGGCCGTCCGGGCAGTACCACACCGGGATCCGGTGCCCCCACCACAGCTGGCGGGAGACGCACCAGGGCCGGATGTTCTCCATCCAGTTGAGGTAAACGTCTGTGTAGCGGTCGGGGAAGAAGCGCGTGCGCCTGTCCCGCACGGCCTCGATCGCCGGCGCGGCGAGCTCCTTCATGTCGCACCACCACTGCAGGGTCACGAGCGGCTCGATCCTTGTCCCGCACCGGTCGCAGTGACCGACAGCGTGCCGGTAGGGCTCCTGTTTCTCGAGCAGGCCCTGCTCGCCGAGCCGCGCCACGATCCGCTCGTTCGCCTCCTCCTGCGTCAGCCCGGCGAACTCTCCGGCGGCCTCGTTCATCCGCGCATCGAGCCCGATCACCGTCAGCTCCTCGAGCCCGTGGTCCCGGCCGATCTCGAAGTCCATCGGATCGTGTCCGGGCGTGATCTTCAGCGCGCCGGTCCCGAACTCCATCTCCACGCGCTCGTCAGCGATGATCGGCACGCGGCGCTCGACGATCGGGACGATCGCCTCCTTGCCCACGAGGTCGCGGTAGCGGTCGTCGGCCGGGTTCACGGCCACGCCGGTGTCGGCGAGCATCGTCGAAGGACGCACCGTCGCGATCGTCAGGTGGCCGGACCCGTCCGCGAGCGGATAGCGGATCCAGGTGAGCGTGTCGTCCTCCTCGATGTGGTTCACCTCGAGGTCGGAGATCGCGCTCTCGCAGCGCGGGCACCAATTGACGATCCGGTTCGCGCGGTAGAGCCAGCCCTTGTCGTAGAGGTGCACGAACCAGCGGAGCACGGCGCGGACGTAGGCCTCGTCCATCGTCATGCGCTCGCGGCGGTAGTCGAGCGAGGCGCCGAGGCGACGCAGCTGGCCGAGGATGATTCCGCCGTAAAGCTCGAGCCACTCCCAGGTGCGCGCCACGAAGGCGTCCCGCCCGAGGTCGTGGCGAGTCAGGCTCTCCTTCGCGAGCTCCTTCTCGATCACGTTCTGAGTCGCGATCCCCGCGTGGTCGTAGCCCGGCTGCCATAGCACGTTGAAGCCGCGCATGCGATGCCAGCGGATCAGGAGGTCCTGGATCGACGCGTTGAGCGCATGCCCCATGTGGAGCTCGCCCGTCACGTTCGGCGGCGGGAGCGCGATGCAGTATGGCTCGCCAGGCGCGTCGGGGTCGGCGTTGTAGAGGCCCTCGGCCTCCCAGGCCTGCTGCCAGCGCTCCTCGACGCCGTCGGGGTTGTAGAGCGTGTCCATCTCGGGCCGTGAGTCTTGCTGATCGTCGCGCGTGGAACCGGCGCCGACCGTCAGGTCGCGCGGAGTGAACCGGATGTGGTCACGCAGCGACTATGCGCCCAGTATAGGCAGAGGCGCTAGGCCGACTCTTCGACGAGCTCGTCCGCCTCGTCGGCGGTGTCGCCGGCGCTCGTGACGAGCGTCGGCTTGAGCCCCTTCTCGATCGTCTCCTTCGTGATCACGCACTTGGAGACGTCCTTGCGTGACGGCAGCTCGAACATGACGTCGAGGAGCGCCGTCTCGATGATCGACCGAAGGCCCCGGGCGCCCGTCTCGCGCTCGAGCGCCTTGTCGGCGATCGACCAGAGCGCATCGTCTGTGAAGACGAGTTCGATCGAGTCGTAGCCGAAGAAGCGCTGGTACTGCTTGATCAGCGCGTTGCGCGGCTCGACGAGGATCTGCACGAGATCCTCGCGCTGGAGCTGGTGCACGGCCGACACGACCGGGAGGCGCCCGATGAACTCAGGGATCAAGCCGTAGGCGAGCAGGTCCTCCGGCATCACCTCTGCGAGCAGCTCACTCGTCTCGGAGTCGTGGCGGGAGCGGATGTCCGCGCCGAACCCGACGGCGTTCTTGCCGATCCGCCGGCCGACGATCTTCTCCAGCCCGGCGAACGCGCCGCCGCAGATGAAGAGGATGTTCGTCGTGTCGATCGAGAGGAACTCCTGGTGTGGGTGCTTCCGTCCGCCCTGCGGCGGGACCGAGGCGACGGTCCCCTCGAGGATCTTCAGGAGCGCCTGTTGGACGCCCTCGCCCGAGACGTCGCGCGTGATCGACGGGTTGTCCGCCTTTCGCGCGATCTTGTCGACCTCATCGATGTAGATGATCCCGGTCTCGGCCTTCTTGATGTCGAAGTCGGCCGCCTGAATCAGCTTGAGGAGGATGTTCTCGACGTCCTCACCGACGTAGCCGGCCTCCGTCAGCGCGGTCGCGTCGGCGATCGCGAACGGGACGTTCAGGATCCGCGCGAGCGTCTGCGCCAGTAGCGTCTTGCCGCAGCCGGTCGGTCCGAGCAGGAGGATGTTCGACTTCTGGAGCTCGACGTCCGAGTCCTCCGAGCCCATCTGGACGCGCTTGTAATGGTTGTAGACGGCGACGGCGAGCGTCCGCTTCGCTTCCTCCTGACTGACCACGTAGTCGTTCAGGACGGCGTAGATGTCCCGCGGGCGCGGTAGGTTCTCGAGGTCGAGTTGCGAGGGAGCGGTGAGCTCCTCGTCGATGATCTCGTTACAGAGATCGATGCACTCGTCGCAGATGTAGACGCCCGGACCCGCGATCAGCTTCTTGACCTGCCGCTGCGACTTCCCGCAGAAACTGCAGAGAAGCTGCTCGTTGCCGTCGCTCGCCCGCGCCACCCTAGTTCTCCTTGTACTCCGAAATCGCCAAGGGTGCTAGCCCTTCGTCCCATCCCGGTTCGTGATCACGGTGTCGATGATGCCGTAATCCTTGGCCTCTTGCGCCGACATGAAGTAGTCGCGGTCGGTGTCGCGTCCAACCTTCTCGAGGTCCTGGCCGGTGTGATCGGAAAGGATCTCCTCCAGTCGTCGCTTCAAGTCCAGGGTCTCCCGTGCGCGGATTTCGATGTCGGCGGCCTGCCCGCCAGGGCCGGACGGCGTCCAGACCTGGTGGATCAGGATCTTCGCGTTCGGCAGCGCCATGCGCTTCCCTTTCGCGCCGCCTGACAACAGCAGGGCGCCCATCGACATCGCGATGCCGACACAGATCGTCTGGACGTCGGGCTTGATGAACTGCATCGTGTCGTAGACGCCGAGGCCGGCGTAGACGTCGCCCCCCGGCGAGTTCACGTACAGGGCGATGTCCTTGTCGGGGTCCTCTGACTCGAGGTGCAGCAGCTGGGCGATGATCAGGTTCGCGATCTGATCGTCGATCGGCGTGCCGAGGAAGATGATGCGTTCGTTCAGCAGGCGCGAGTAGATGTCAAACGCGCGCTCACCACGCGAGGTCTGCTCGATCACCATCGGGACTAGCGGGCTCATGAAGGCTCCTTGCTGCCGGGGGTCCACAACTTCGTAGCGGTTTCGGGTTTTTCCTTCTCGGGGGTCCAGAGCTCCTCGCGGGCGCGGGCGAGCTCCACGGGAATCGTCTTCACCTCGCCCGCGATGCGGTCGAGCGCCTTGCGCAGCCGGAGGTCGGCGCGCAGCGCCTCGTAGCGGCCGGCGTCCCGGACCTGCTGGATCAGCTCGTCCGGGTTCTCGTCTTCGGCCTGCTCGCGGATCAGCTCGTCGATCTCGTCGTCGGAGACCTCGACCCCGAGGTCGTCCGCCGCCGCTTCGAGCACGATCTCGCGGGCCAGCGACTGACGGGCCTCGCTCTCGATGTCGGCCTGGATCTCCTGGGGCGAGCGACCGCTGAGCTGGAGGTAGGCCTCCGCGCTGATGCCGCGGCGCTCGAGCGACCGCACGAGCGCGTTCCATAGCTCGACCGCCCGCGACTCTACGAGGCCGTCGGCGATCTCGGGGTCGGTCGCCGTGACGAGCGCGTCGACGGCGGCCGTGCGGAACTGCGAATCGATCTCCTGCTCGAGCTGGGCCCCGAGCCGGTCTCGGATCTCGTCTGTGAGCTCGCCCAGGGTGTCGAACTCCGTCGCCGCCTGGGCGAGCTCGTCGTCGAGCGGCGGGAGCACCCTCTCCTTGATCTCGTTCATGCGCGCCGTGACCCCGGCCTCGGAACCGTCGGGCAGACGGTAGGAGATCGGCTTCTCCGCCCCCTGGTCCATCCCGAGGAGGCCGCGCTCGATCTCGGGAAGCAGTCGCCCGGCGCCGAGCTCGGCCACGTAGTCGCGCTGCGCCTCGCCGTCGTCGGAGACGAGGTCGACGACGACGACGTCGCCCTCCTGCGCCGGCCGCCCCTCGACCGGAGCGAGGTCGGCGACCGTGGAGCGCAGGATCTCGAGCTCCGCGTCGACCAGCTCCTGAGGCACGTCGGGATCGGAGCGCGGGACCTCGAGCACCGACCAGTCCGGCAGCTCGGGCTTCGGCTGGACCGGGACGGTCGCCGTGAACTGGAAGGTGTCGGAAGGCGAGTCCGGGAGCTCGTACTCGTACTCGGGCGGCTGAACCGGCCGGACGTTCGTCCCGCGGAGCGCCGCTCGGAACCAGCCCCCGATGTGGCTGTCGACCGCCTCCTGGTAGAGGCGGTCCTTGCCGACGCGCGCCAGCAGCACCGGCATGGGCACCTTGCCCTTGCGGAAGCCGGGGATCCTCAGGCTGCCGGCGAGGTCGGAGGCGGCGTGGTCGATCGCATGCTCGACGTCGCCGCTCGGCACCTCGACGGTCATCCGGATCTTGCTCTCGGGGAGCTCTTCGACCGTCGCCTTCACAGGACGGCCATTGTGCCAGCAGTCCCCCGAGCGGCCGCGCCGCCCGGGGGACTGCCGTTTTCAGTTAGGAAGCGATCCCTGCCGACCCGGCTAGAAGAGCCAGACGATCAGCAGGATGATGAGGATCAGAAGAAGTACCCCACCACCGATATACATCTCGCCCTCCTTTCGTTGGACGCCGGGAAGGCCTTGCTCCCGCTCTCGTACCCGCTTGAAGGGGTTTTCACACGTGGCTACAGCCACGGGCTCCGCCCGGGCGCGAGGCGGCCGGCCAGCACGCGGGGATGCGGGCGAGAGGACTTGAACCTCTAAGGATCTTTCGATCCAACGGGACCTAAACCCGCCGCGTCTACCAGTTCCGCCACGCCCGCGTGATTGAAGGATAGAGCCGCCGGGTAGAGCGGCCGCATGACCGATCGGGCCGACCGCGAACGCGAGAGCCGCGAGAGCGACGTGACGAAGTTCGAGGAGCAGCGCCTCGAGGAAGAGGCCGAGCGCGACGAGGCCGCGGAGCGGCTCGAGACCGACCAGGAGCCGGACCAGCAAGAGTCGTAGGGCACGCTGATCGGGCCGAGCGTGCCCCGGAGACGGACCTGGCCGTCGCTAGACTCGGCGGGATGGCTGACGCGCTTCTGTCGCCGGCGCCGAGTGCCCGCGAGCGCATCCTCGAAAGCGCCTATGAGCTCTTCTCGCAGCGCGGGGTCCGCGCCGTCGGAATCGACGAGATCCGCGAGCGGGCGGACGTCGCGAAGGCGACGCTCTATCGGCACTTCGCATCGAAGGACGAGCTCGTGCTCGCCTTCCTCGACCGTCGCGAGCAGCTCTGGACGCGCGAGTGGGTCGAGCGCGAGGCGAGATCGCGGGCAGCCGAGCCGGAGGGCCAGCTGCTTGCGATCTTCGACGCCTTCGACGACTGGTTCCACCAGGACGACTTCGAGGGCTGCTCGTTCATCAACGTGATGCTGGAGTGGGCCGATCGGGATCACCCGATCGGCCGGGCCAGCGTTCTGCATCTCGCGAACATCCGCGCGTTTCTCGCGAGCCTCGCAACGGAAGCAGCCCTCCGCGAGCCGGAGACCTTCGCGCACTCCTGGCACATCCTGATGAAGGGATCGATCGTCGCTGCAGGCGAGGGCGACACCGAGGCGGCGCAGCGGGCGAAGGCGATGGGCCGCGCGCTGATCGAGACTTACCGGTAGCCGGTCAAGCGCCGACGATCTCCTTGAACGCGGGCTCGTCGCGGATCGAGTCGAGGTCCGAGTCGCCCGTCGCGAACTCGCCCAGCTGCTCGGACCGCTGAACCGCCTGGCGGAGGTGCTCGATCGCGTCGCTCGTTCGGCCGGCGAGCGCCTCCACGCACGCGAGGTTGTACATCGGAAGGGCGTACTGGGGATTGGCCTCGATCTCCGGGCGAGCGGCGTCCGCAACGGCCGCGTACTCGCCGGCCTCGTACTGCAGCCTGAACGGCGCCCAGACCTCCCAGCCGTTGACCTGGTACGCCTCCCCGGGCGTGGCCCCGACGGCCACGATCGTGGTGCCGGGCTCCTCGGCGAACGCCGTTCGCTTCACACCCGGCCGCGCCACGACGAACGTCCCGGCAGGCGCGTCCACGGGCTCGCCGTCAAGCTCGAACCTCGCGCGACCATGCTGGACGAGGTAGAGCTCCTCCTGCTTGTCGTCGGACTCGTCGTGCTCGTTGATGATCCGGTCGCCTGCCTGCTTGCCGGTCCAGGCGTTGACGCCGAAGGCGGTGATGCCGAGGTGGTGCCGGACCGGCCGCCACGGCTCGCGCCCGTCGCTGGCTTCCTCGATCTCGTCGAGGTGCGCAACTGCATACCCGCTCATTGAGCCTCCTCCCGTCGTGAGCTCGGCAGAAACGTAGAGGATGGCGCCATGACGCGATTCGTCGTCGACTGCGGCGTCGTCCTCCAGCTGGCGAGTGAGGCGTACGAGGTCCCGGACGAGCACGAGCTGCTGGCGCCCACGCTCCTGCGCTCCCAGACGCTCTCGGCGTTGCACGAGGCCGTCCATCGAGGCGAGCTTTCGTCGGAGGCCGCCCTCGACCGCCTCGACCGCATGCAGGCGATCAAGATCCGCCTCCTAGGCGACGCGGTGCTCCGGCGCCTGGCCTGGAAGCTCGCAGACGAGCTCGGGTTGGCGGAGACCTACGACACCGAGTATGTCGCCCTGACGAAGCTGCAGGCAGATGCGTTCGTCACGCTGAACGCGGAGCAGGCGCGCCGGGTGGAGGGGATCGTTCCGACGGCGCCGATCGAGGCGTTGCGCCGGACCTGAAGACGGTCGAAACGGCGATGCCGGAGTAGCCTAGGAGGAGATGGCGCAACAGGCTGACCGCGCAGCTGAGCCGCCGCCGAGGCCGCGAGGATCGTCGCCGACGCCGCCCCGGCGTCCCAGGTTCGGACTCTCACCTCGGTGGCTCGTCTTCTTCATCGTGCTGCTCTCGCTCAACCTGTTTATCAGCAGCCGGTACATGAAGCCCGAATCCCGGGTCCGTGTTCCGTACAGCCCGTTCTTCCTGCAACAGGTGAGCGCGCGCAACGTCGGTGAGATCACGTCCAAGGGCACGGACATCCAGGGGAAGTTCAAGAAGAAGGTGACCTTCGAGGACTCGAAGCCGACTGCTCGCTTCCGAACCGAGATTCCGGCCTTCGCGAACACCGACGAGCTCTCCAAGCTGCTCCAGGAGAACGACGTCACGGTCAACGCGGAGCCGCTCGAGCGCGGCGCGCCCTGGTGGCAGACGCTGCTGTTCGGCTTCGGGCCGACAATCGTGTTCGTCGTGCTCATCTTCTGGCTGTTCCGCCGGGCGGGGAACGTGCAGAACGCCCTCGGCTCGTTCGGGCGGTCGCGGGCGCGCCGTTACGAGCCCTCGGGAGACAAGGTGACCTTCGCGGATGTCGCCGGGATCGACGAGGCGAAGGATGAGCTGAGCGAAGTCGTCGATTTCCTGCGCCGCCCGGAGAAGTACCGACGGCTCGGCGGCCGGATCCCGCACGGCGTCCTGCTCTCCGGGCCGCCCGGAACGGGCAAGACGCTGCTCGCACGCGCGGTCGCCGGCGAGGCGAGCGTTCCGTTCTTCTCGCTGGCTGCGTCGGAGTTCGTCGAGGCGATCGTGGGAGTCGGCGCGGCCCGCGTCCGCGACCTCTTCAAGGAGGCGAAGGAGCACGCTCCGGCGATCGTCTTCATCGACGAGCTGGACGCAATCGGCCGCTCGCGCACGAGCGGCGTCGCCGGTTTCAGCGGCGGCAACGACGAGCGGGAGCAGACGCTCAACCAGATCCTGACCGAGATGGACGGGTTCGACTCGCGGACGAGCGTGATCGTCGTTGCAGCGACCAACCGTCCCGATGTGCTCGACCAGGCGCTCCTTCGGCCAGGGCGCTTCGACCGCCGGGTCGCCGTCCAGCCGCCCGATCGTACGGGGCGCGAGGCGATCCTGCGAGTGCACACCCGCGGGGTCCCGCTCGGGCCCGACGTCGATCTCGCACGCATCGCGGCGACCACCCCGGGGATGGTCGGAGCCGACCTCGCGAACCTGGTGAACGAGGCCGCGCTCACGGCGGCGCGCCGCGGGCACGACGTGGTTGAGGAAGCCGACCTCACTGATTCGCTCGAGCGGATCGTCCTCGGCGCGGAGCGTCAGGTGCTGATGAGCGACCAGGATCGCCGGCGAACCGCGTACCACGAGGGCGGGCACGCCATCGTCGGGATGCTGACATCGGGCGCGGACCCGGTGCGCAAGGTCTCGATCATCCCGCGAGGGATGGCGCTCGGAGTGACGTTCGCGGCCCCCGACGCCGACCGCTTCAACTACCTGGCGCCGGAGATCCTCGCGAAGATCAAGGTCGCCCTCGGCGGGCGCGCGGCCGAAGAGGTCGTCTTCGGCGAGATCAGCACCGGCGCCGAGTCCGACATCGAGCAGCTGACCGGCCTCGCCCGGCAGATGGTCGGGCGCTGGGGCATGAGCGACGCGCTCGGGCCGGTCTCGGTGATCCCCCGCGACGGGTCCGGGCCCTTCCTCCCCGGCGCCGCGGAGGTCTCACCGGAGACCCAGAAGCTCGTCGACGACGAGGTGCGCCGCATCGTTGCGGAGGCGTACGACCAGGTCGTCGCCCTTTTGACGGAGCATCGGGCCCAGCTTGATGCGCTCGCGAACGCACTGCTCGAGCACGAGACGCTGGACGAGGACGACGCCTACGCGGCCGCCGGCGTCATGCGACCCCAGGCGGCCCCTGCAGGTGAGCTCCACGCGGCGGCGCGCGCCGGGACGTAGCAGCAGCGTCTGCTCGAGAGTGGCCCCGGGAGGAGTCGAACCTCCGCACGCAGATTCGAAGTTCCCGGCCACGTTTCGGCCGCGTTCGGCCGGCCAGACCCTTACCCCGCTCACAGCGGCTTTCCAGCCCAGCCTCGCATACGTCGGTTTCGGCCTGTTTCGGCGCGTCGTGTT